>Ga0074198_1000183_pt1 | contig 84590 bp, 53 predicted proteins | sample EPASupsiteSAE323_FD_64527 | JGI IMG/M metagenome (GOLD analysis project Ga0074198, IMG submission 64527) | Bioremediated contaminated groundwater from EPA Superfund site, New Mexico - Sample SAE3-23 | ecosystem: Environmental > Aquatic > Deep subsurface > Groundwater > Contaminated ... | reverse complement strand
AGCGAGTTGATTTAAGGGCTTTATTAAGTACTAGAAGAGATGAAGAACCTTCTTCAGAAGTAAAGCGAGTTGATTTAAGGGCTTTATTAAGTACTAGAAGAGATGAAGAACCTTCTTCAGAAGTAAAGCGAGTTGATTTAAGGGCTTTATTAAGTACTAGAAGAGATGAAGAACCTTCTTCAGAAGTAAAGCGAGTTGATTTAAGGGCTTTATTAAGTACTAGAAGAGATGAAGAACCTTCTTCAGAAGAAGGAGAGGATTTAAGGAGTTTAAGAGCTACAAGAGGACAACAAGATGCTCCACAACTACCTTATTCACGAATGACTCTTCAAACTTCAGTACCTCAACGATCAGCTCCTGCAGCTGTTTCTGCTCCACAAGATAAAGCTTCCAAAGTACAATTTGCCATTCAAAAATTTGGATCTGATATAAAAAGGCAAATAGAAGACTTGATAGAACAAATAAGATCTCAAGCATCGCAGGCAGTTATTGATAAGAGACTTGAAAATATTCGTCAAAATTCTCTTGAACTATATCAACATATAACGAGAGTAATTCGTCAAATAGACACACAAAAAGATTTACAGTCAATTTCAAAAGTAAAACTTGGTTTTGAGGAATTTTTGGAAGCGTTTACTAGGTTGAAGTTACGTGATTTTGTTGATATGTATTCTCGAATGTTAGCCGACATTACGAAAGCTATTGATGATCGTGCAGCTGAAATACAAGCTGAAGAACATCAAGCAGCAGTTCAGTAATTGTCTTTAAAATTTGATGGATTTTTCATCGATTTTTGCTTTGAGAATTAGAAATTTTGGTGGTGGAAAATTTTTTTCCCCACTTTTTTCCAACTATGATCCCGAATTTCCGTGTTTTTTGAAAATAAATACAATTTTGATTTTTGTCAAATTTTACGGGTGAAAAATTTTTGATTTTTTTTAAATGGTAAAAATAGCGAATTTAGTTAAGATTTTTAAATCCAAAATAAAATTTTCCTTATTTTTTTTCGCAAATTAATTGTACAAAATTATCTAAAAAACTGATAAAATAAAGACCCTCCTTTTTCAGAAGAATTTTTGGATTTACAAAAAATTTTAACGTTATAAAAAGGCTAATAGAAAAATTTGTAATTAAATTCTGATAAAAGAAAGAATTTTTTGCTAAAACATTGGCAAAAATTCGACAAAATTCTATAGGTTTACATGATGATATAATGCGCCTAATTCAAAACTTGTTTGTTTGTAAAGTTTTTGTTACAATTGTCCAATTATGCGTAAGTTTAATATTTTTTTTAGCCTGTTTTTTATTTCAAATGTTATGATCGTACAAAATCTTATAGCTTCGCCAAAAAAAGTTCCAGAAAGTTTTCAGCAAAAAGGACCTGAGGAAGATAAACTTCCAGAAGTTTTGTCTGTGGATTTGCCTGCTCAAGCTTCAGGACGTAGTGCAGAAGAATTTAAAACCTTGGAAGGGAGCGAGCAATTGCCTTCTTCTGCCCAACCTAGACTTTGTAGCGGAGATTGTAAAGAAGAACAGGAGTTTGGAGTTGTAGTTTCCACCGATTCGACTTCTGACATAGTTTCTCCAGCAGATTTTAGGCATTTAGTCCCTGATAAAAAATTCAAAAGTGATAAAAATAGTTTCAATCCTCTAAGTTTGGCCTCGGAAAAATCTGAAGAAAAAAGTGAAATTGGAGGGAGCTGTCATTGGTGGAAGAAGCGTGTAGTTAAAACTTTCAGTCAATTTACCTGTGATGGTCCTGATTGTGTGGAAATGCTTGATGATTCTTCTGTAGAAGCAACCAAAACGCATTCTTCGAAAAAAATGAAAATTTTTATTGATTTATTTTTAGAAAATTCTGACAAAAGTTCTTTAAATCCGGATTTTTTGGATGATATTCCTACGATTTTGTTGAATGAATTATCCGGTGCTATTCGGTTTCTAAGGGAATCCAATTTTGAAGTACATTTAGATGATTTGGATTTGACAGATTTGGTTGAAAAAACTGATCGTATTTATCCAACGACTAAACATGAAACGCGTGATGAGGCTTTAAATGCCCATTCCATGGCGATTTTGCGTAGGTGGATTTGGTTGCATGATTTTCATCTTTGCGTGGCTGATTTGTGTGATAAAAAAGTTCCCGATTTTCCGATACGGTTTTTGAATTTTGACCAATTTCGGCGGAATTTGTTTCTCAGAGAACCGGCTCGGACTTGTTGTGTATATTCTGTGGAACATATGAGCGCTTGGGCTAAAGATTATTTGGAAAAGATTTTTGAAGTTGTTAATGTTTTTACTTCTGATCAATTATTGAGAGCTTTATTGCCGAAAGCGACGTCGTTTGAGGTAGATTGGTTTGATGTGGAAAAGTGTCTGCAATTAGCTTCAGAAGAGCAATTTCAGCTGAAATATACGGAATTAAATGGCCATTTTTTGCAAAAATTTGCGTTATTTTCTTTACCAATAACTGAAATTTTGCCTGTAATTGCCAGGTTAAGTGAAGATAAAATTGTGGATTTTTCAAATTTTGTTGATTCTAATGGAAAGGTTAATTTTTTTGAATGGGGAGTTTTTTTGAATGATTCCGCCGAAAAATTTTTGTTTGAAAAACTTGGTTGGAAAATTAAGTACGCTTTTGGCCTTTTTTTGTTTGTCTATGACGATTTAAGAAAGCTTTTCCGTTATAGCGATCTTGGCTTGCAAATAGCTCTGGAACCTACGGAATATACAAATCCATCCAATTCTGACAAAGATCCATCCAATCCTGACAAGTATATTGTGAATTATGCGGATGGCGATTCTTCTTTGAGAAGGCATAGCAGGCCAATTGTTTTGAAGGAATTTTACATTTCAAAAATTGCTCAGACTATTAAATCTATTGCTAATAAATATCCAAATTTTGACGCGGATTTGTATCAGATTTATTTGTCGATTACTCAAAAGTCTTTTTTCAAACTTAAGCCGCAATCTGAGTTGAATCCAAAATCTCAGTTTAGACTTTTGTATGATTTTGAGACTTTGGTGACTGAAGCTGGCCTAAATCGAGAACTTTTTTGCGATTTTGTTTCAAAATTAAAAGCAAAAGATTGGTTTACCATCGCGCAAAGGACCACTTTATTGCGAACTTTGATACAATTGGAAGGCCGCGCTTCTATAGCACAGAGAATATCATTACCTATATTAGAGTTGAAAAATTTGGTAACTAATTTAATAGAATCGAGAAATCTTTTACCAGAAATCGTTGAAAATGTAGTGAAAATTGAAAAAAGTGAAGGAAGTTTAGGAAATTCGGGGAATTGAAAATTGAATTTTGTCTGTATGTTTAGATGACAGTTAGTCAAGTTGTTTTTATTTGTATTTGTGTTAATGTTTAATTATGAATAAAAATTTTTTTGTAATTTTTTCGATTGTTTTTGCTACTAATGTCCAAGCTCCAGGGGGTAATTCCCAAGTTTCAGAGCCTAATTCCCAAGCTCCAGGTGGTGATGTAGAGTTAGGTAATACGGCTCAGGCAGTTGATTCTATGGCTGCTACTGCGGGTAATACGGCTACTGCTAGCCTTTTTCCAAAGGTTTCAAATTCAGAAGTTGTACAAACTCAAAATAGTTCAAAAGTTGTTTCTGGGGATGCTTTTGTTGATCAGCCAAAATCTAGGATTGAGCCTTGGGCAGTAACAAATCCAGAACTGAAAATGAGAGCTCAGATTGAAAAGGCTCAGAGTGACGAGAGAATTAAGATTGACGAGAGAATTAAGATTGAGGAACATAATTTAAGATTAAAACTTTTTCAAATTTTTTTTAGACAACTTGAACAAAAAACAGCAACAGATGGTTATATAATTAATAATATTTCCAAATTTTTTTTGTTAAGTAAGATTAAAATAGAGATTTTGCAATCATTGAGCAGGAATTTTCTATTTTGTAAAAAATATTTGGCAATTGATTTTTTGAATCAAAATATTTTGCCAAGTTATTATAGAAATAATTATTTTTTGTCCGATTTTCGTATGAATACTATATTTGGAGTTAGTGATTGTAAGGAAGATAAAGTGAGTGAAGCACAACTACAAAAAATGCAAGAAGATTATTGTCAGTTTTTTTCAATTTATAATGATTTTTTTGAACAATTGGTTTGTATTAGTAAGACTTTTTTGCGTCCAGGTTTGAATTTATGTTTACCTAATATTAATTCAATAATGGAGAATATATTTATTTATGATTCAACTTGTGAGACTGATAAATCAAAAGTGGCTCTGTTTGGGATAAGAAAATTTAAAATGAATTTTGAAAAAACTATTATTCTTTTACAAAAAATTGGGAATGAAACTAAATATTTATTGGATTTTTTCCCTACCGATGAAGCCATATGTCGGAAAGATTTTTATCATATATTGAATTTGGTAAATCTTATGCCAATTACTACAAAAGAGTTTGGTTTTTTGACAAAATGGAAAGATTTGGGTTTGCAAATTAAGTTTGCGTTTCATTGTTTAAATAGTATTAATTTTCAGGAAACGGGTAAAAAATATCCGGATGTGTTTGACAAGGCAAAAAAGCCGTTGAGTATTTCGCAGGCGTACGTGTTGGCGCGCAGTAGGCCGGAAATTTTTGCCCTGAGGTTTAACCGCGAGGCCAAGGACGTTTTTGAGGGGAAAATTGAGCCAAAATTCGAGAAAAAAGTGCACAAATTTTTGGATTGGAAGACCGGGCAGGAGCAGGAAGTGGTGGAATTAGTCCCACAAAGTCCGCTAAAATGGCCGTTTGAGTATTTGTACTATTTCGAAAAGACTTTGAGAACAGATGCCGATCGCGAGCGTTTTTGGCAATTTTTGCAGTTTGTACCCAATGATGATTCCCAAGATTTAACGGCGTATTTGGCCAAAATTCGAAGCCATTTTGACGATTTTGAGCCCCTTTATGGGTATTGGGATGACAAGGTGACTTTGCCAGTTTGTAAAATTGCCACGAGTGAGGAGATTGAAAACAGGCAAAAAGAGCGGCGGGAATTTTTGAAATTGAAGGCGCAAGTTTGGGAAATGTTTCGCGTTGAGCTAAGTTTTCCAGAGGAGAAAAAGGGGCCGGAAGAGCTGGTTCCGAAGTTTGATTTAAGTCCGGAATTGGCGGCAAGTTTTTTTGCCCAAGAGCGGGTTTTAAGGGAAGAAAAGGAGCGGAAAAAGCACCAAAATTGGCTAGAAATGGGGCTGTTTTTGCCTGACGAAAATTAAAATTTTTCTGTAAACATTGTGATTTTGTTGAGTTTTTGGTAATTTTTTTTTATGAAAAAGAAAAATTGTATGATATTTTTGGTAGGCTTGTTCGCAGCGAACGCTTATGCTCCTGCATTTAGTGAGGAAAAAATTAGAGAAGATTTTGATTCAAAAGTTGTGGAGTTTTACCAAAATTTTAATACGGAAAAGGCGGATTGTGAGAATTTTTTGACTGAAAATTTAGCCAATATTGATTTTGATACATTCCAACAGAGTGTTCAAGAGCTAAGAAACGCTGGGATTTTTGTGGCTAGTAATTTTTTAAACGCTTTTGGAAACGAAGAATTAAACCAATTTGGTCAAGATCATCGAGAAGAAATACGTAATTTTATACAAAATTCGAAAAACGATATAAAAATATTTTTAACTGAAAAATTTAAGGAAATTGAAACAAATTGCAGACATAATTTTGCAAAAATTTTCAATATTGGAGCTCCTTCGGATCAATTGCTTGCTGATTCTTATTTTGATTCTACAGAAATGAAATTGTTATTTGATTTGAAAAACATTTTGCAATTTTTAAGAGAGAAAGGGAATAGAATTTGGATAAGTGATGAAGATTTAACTAGACGAAAGAGAGTTCAGCGTTATTATGATCATGGAGGCCCTGAGTCAGCAGTGTATTATCTTGATATTTTGAAGCAATATCCGCAAATTGTTCACTCTCTTAATTTACGTTGGTTTTTTGAAGTTGGACAAATTATTGTAAATTTATATAAAAAATCTCCTATAGATTTTCCTCTTATTATTGAACCTTTAAAACAAACTTGCTTTGACCTTCCTTGGGATTATTTTACAATGGTTACGACAATTCAAACACTTATCTCTAATTTACCTTATCAAATTATTACTGACGGATTTAAATATTCTCTTGAGAAATTTTTGGCTTTTTTGAATGATTATGAATTTATAAATTGGTTAAGAAATCAAGTTCCGGATGCTGAGAAAATTGTCTTTGATGTTTCGGATTTTGATGTATGTTTGGGAGATAATGATACAGTTAGTAAATTACGTCTTATAATGGACGGATATTTAGATTGTAAACTTGACAAAAAGGTTCTTGAATCTGGAAAATTAATGAAGAAAATTCGAAAAGCGTGGAAAAAAGCTAGAAGTGAAGATTTGTGTATAAATCGATGGGATAGAAATGTTTCGTTTTTCACAGAAATTGGAAGTGGTCAAAGAAGAATTGAATCTTGGAACAATTTTGAGGTTTTTAAATATTTTATTTTTTGGTCAAAATTGGGTTGTGTGTTTTTTGATGATCAAAAGTTCTATTTTGTACAAGATTTGTATGAGTTTTTTAACGAATTTAATAGACAATTTTTTGCTTCTGAAGAGCTTTTTAAAGATGTTTTGGATGAAAATGTACTTTCTTATGAAATGAAAAGGCATAGGGAAATGAAGGCGACTTTTAGTCGAAGCTGTTATATGACCGGTGATTTAACTCCTTTACCTAATTACATACAAAATGGCCATTTTCTGAACCCGTGCAAAGCTTATGTAGCAGCTAGAAAATCCGTTTTTTTAAACAATATGATTTTTGGATCTGAATACAATTTTGACACAGTAAATTTCAAGTATAATTCCATTTTTTACATTTTATATGGACTAGAATGTGAGGCGGTTAATAACGATTTAGATGTGAATATGGTTTTTGATTATTTTGCTTCTGCGGATGAAGAAACGGTGGATTTTTTGTATGAAAAGTTCCGTGATTTTGAAATAGAATATACAAATAATGAAAATCATGAAAATTTGGCAGAAAAGGAAAGGTTTGGATTTGATAATCTCGTTGAAAATCTCGTTGAAAATGCAGAACAAATAGTTGAAAGAGCTTTTTATGAATTTGAACATGCTCAAAAAAGTAGTAGTGAAAGTTCTGATTCTGAATATATGCAAGAAAGGGTAGAAGAAACAGAAGATGAATATGACTCTGAAGAAGATGAAGAAGCAGGAGATGAGCCATTGGTTAACTGATTTTAACAAAGTCTGTTACAGATTTTGAGGACAGTTCCGGAAATTGCAGAATAATTTCTTAATTTGATTTAATAAAAATTTAATTTTTCACTGAGAAAATAAAAAGTTCGTGTTTTTTTCATTTTTTGTTAAATTTCGCCCAAAATGGTGCCTATTTTTGTTGCAATTTTGATATTTTTTTGTTAAAATTTTGTTGATGAAGAAATACAACTTGTTTTTATTGTCAATTTTATATGGATCAAAGGTACTTGCTCCTTTGGATCTTGTACAATCTTGCAATCAATTGATTGGGCCTAACGAGGTTTCGAAGGTACATGATGAAAATCCGTCTCATAAGAAGGAAAAGTGTCAAACTGTCAAGATTCCCGTTTCTCCTAGTTATTTTTTTAGAGAGGATTTTTTGACTCAATTTTTCGTTCAAAAAAATTTGATTTTAGGTCGGAATTTTGACGAATTTCAACGAAATAATTCTAGAATTTGTGTAGTTTTTGAGGACGAGAAAAAGGCAATAGATCAAAAAACTGAAGTTAAGGAAAAGTTAACGATTTCACCAAATTCTTCTGAAGTTTTGCAAAATAATGAGGAAAAAGTTTCAAGAACTTTGACAAGTGAGCAAGAATTGGCGTTGAGTATTTTTTTGGATTTTGAGCAGAAAAGAATTTCATTGAAAGAAAAATTGGTAACAAAAAGAAGGTTACTTTTTGAAAAGGTAAAAAGCCAAATTAGTGAAGAAAAAGTTATAAAAAATGAAGAAATTACTACAAAACTAGACGATTGGTATAGATTTTTCTATAGTGTGGCTAATAATTTAGAAGATTATTATTCGACTCAATTTTCTAGATTAACTGCCGGTGGTAAGGAAGATTTTGTCAGGCTTTCCAAAAATAAGGCAGGAAAATTTCAAAATGTTGTTAGAATTGTAGATTTTGCTCATACTGAAATGAAAAATTATTTGAGATATGAAATTTTTAAAGTTTTAAATGGTGGAGAAGGTAAGAGTAATCAATCTCAAATAGACAGTGTAGTGCGGCAAACGAGTTTTCGATTACTATTAAATCTCAGAAATAATTTTGTATCTTGTAAGTTGAAAGGTTCAGAAGATTGTTTTGTTTGTGCTGATCTTAATAGAGTGCCGAATACTGAAGAAGCTTGGAATTGGTACAATGAATTTTATGTTAAATTCGAAGAGTTGCTTAAAAATATAACTTTACCAAAAGGGTGTGAGGTTTATTTTACAGGAGTGGATACAATCAGAAGGCAGTTTTTTTTAAATGCAAAAACGGAAGCAAATCGTTCAAAATTTTTGGCTGATTTTATACAACTCAAAATGAATATTTTTGAAAAGTTTTTGACAAATTGTAATTTGTTTGGATTTTTGCGAAAGTTTTGCATTTCTAAAAATAATCCATCTTTAAAAATTACAATAGATTGTTCAAAACTTGGTACTTCTAATTATCCGATTAAAGACTTAGATTTGAATCATATTTCCGAAATGAATCGTTTTTGGTATCGTTTGCATCAGTTTGTTAATAACGGCGTTATTGTTTTAGATCAAAATAGTAGACGTAATTTTGATGGACATTCTTTAGCAATTGCTAGGAAATTGGAAAGCTATGTTTCTGACGATTCAAATTGTAGAGTTGAAAATAAATTTTTGCCAAAATCTAAAAGTTCGTTTGATGCTCCTACAGTTATGGTAAAAGCTTAATTTTTTGTTTTAAGTAAAGACGAATCTTTTCAATTGAAGAGCCAAAATTTTTACAAAATTCTCGATTTTTTCCGTTGTTTTTTTTGTATTTTCTAAAAAACTGTTCAATTTTAGGGAATTTTTCAACTAATCTTTTAAATGTACAAAATACCTTTTTTTATGGACATAATTGTTTGAGTGGAAAAAACGTGTTATCTTTTCATTGTGAAGAAATTATATAAATTGTTGTTTTTTTTTGCCTTCGATTCTGCGGCTCCGATGAAGTGTAAAGTTTCATGGAATGAAGAAAGTACTCCAGATCTTACTGTATTACATTTGATGCAAAATGCTAAAAACTTGACTTCTAAGCCCAACGCGCAGTCTAGTTATAAATTTGATGAAAATTTTCATCCAATTCGTTCTATTTCTATGGCAGAAATTAACTCTATTTTAACTAATGTCAGAGCGTTGCAAAAAGAACCAATAGAAAAAGTTGAAAATCTAGTACCTGTTTTAGATTGGTTGACGTATTCAAGTAAATCCTTATCTGAAAAATTAACATGTTTTAATGCAAGATTTTTTGATTATTATTATGAGCAATTGTTTGTATTACGTAGTAAATTTTATTCGAAAGTTGTCGAATTTAATACAGATTTTTCTTGGAGTGAAATTTGCGCTTTGATGTATAATCATGAATTCGATGTACATTCTAAATTTAGTGCTTTGGAAGAGTTAATTTCTGAGATGCAAAAGTCTGATTTGGTTGCTTTTTTAGAAATTTGCAATTCTCAATTTTTTGATGAATTTTTTTATGATAGTCCAGAAATTAGAAATCTTGCTCTTCAAGAATTGTATGATTTTTATAAAAAAATCAAGATTAAAATTTTTGAAAAAATGCAAATTAAATTACCCAGAAAATCGTCAACACTTTTTGATTTGTATTTTAAGTTATATGGTTCTGATTTGATTATACAAGATTTTGCAAAGTGTCATGTTCCTGGCCCTGATTGTGGTGATTTTTGTCAAGATGAGTGCTTTTCAATGCCATATATTACTCAAATGAAGGCGTTTAGAGAACAATCGGAAGAGAAAGCGGCTAAAATGAGCCGAATTTCAAGTGAATTTGATCCATTTTCTAGTTATAATTATACTCAAACTTCGTATTTTGAAGAATTGCGTAAAATTTTACAAGCGAATTTTGTTTTCGAAACTTTTCAAAATTAGGCCAGAGATTTTGCTTGCAAAAAGTGACATATTGTCATGTGAAAATTTGACTCATAATGGAAATATAATGTTTTAGTCATGGGATGTAAAGAAGTTTAAGAAATTGCGACTTTCAAATCTTTCAAAGTTGAAAAATTTTGGAATTAATTGTTATTTTTTTTGTTAATCATTGTGTTTGATGACTTTGATGTGATATGTTGTCAGTATGGAAAATTTTAACAAATTATTATTTTTGATATCATTGATTACTTTGAGTGTTCAAGCGCCAAAGAGACAGCCTACTGAGTTAGGATATGAATATTTCGGAATGCAACCAAATACCGTCGCTTTTCCGATGCAACCAAACATAGTAATTTGTCCAATACAATCAAATACAGTGGCTTTTCCAATGCAGCCAAATATGGTTGCTTGTCCATTTTCTCCAGCATTTTCTGTAAGTTCTACAAATTTGCAAACTCCTGGTTCTAACTATGCTGCAACTCCAGAGTCTAATGGTTCGGCTGTAGATATTGTATCAGCTTGGAGGAGTTTAGATTCAAGTACTGAGGCTGTAGTAGAAGAACAAAAGCCGACTAGAGCTATGTTTCACTATTCGTTACTGGAAGAAAAATGCGTTTTGAACCCTTTTGCATGTTCGGAAGAACAAGTACTAGAACCAAAATTTTTTAGTGATTTTTATTTGATACTTGATGAATATCTTGAATTTGTTGCTTTTCAAATGCAAAGTGATGTAAAATCTCAAAATGCAGATTTTTTTTGGAAAGAGGCGAATGGAATTGAGTTTTATATTAAAGATCAACTTATTGCGATAAAAAATGCTGTAAAAAATCTTTTAGATTTTGGAACGAAAATGGAAGAAAATTTTAACAAATTGAGATTGTCTGTTAATACAAGTTTGAAAAATTTACTAAAAAATCCTAAAAATTTTGAAAAATTAACAAAAGAATTTAATGAAAGAATTGATTTTTCTATAAATTCACTTAAGTACTCGGTTATAAATGCAGTTAAAGCTTTATATGGGGCAGAAATATTTTATTTAAATCCAGATGGTTCAATCGCTTATAAAACTGCAAGACCTGAATCACTAATTCTTCATATGCAACAAGATCCTGAATTTGCTAAATATTGCCAATCTATATACAATTTATATACAATTCATCAACAAATACTGGCTCAGGAACAATTGGAAGTTCAGCGAAAATGGCAGGTTGCGCGATAATTTTAACCATTTTCTTTTTAAAAAAAAACATGTTATATTGTCACGAATGAAAAGTTTTAATTATATAGTTTTCCTCACAATTGCGTCAATTTTGAAAGTTCAGGCTCCTGTTAATGGGGAGTATAGTCCATACAGAGAGCATAATCCATATTTGCCTAATTCTGATCAAAGTTATGAATCTAAACCGTCTTCTGTTAGCAATAATTTACCTGTTTTAGCTCCAAGTAATTTACAAACGTTGCCTTTACCATCTTATAGATGTAGCCTTCCTTTACCTTTACCATCTTATAGACGTAGCCTTCCTTCTACTACAAGTGCAGTTTCTTCAAATTCAAACGAAATATCTGAATTGGATTTGTCTACAAGTGCTTCGGTAAATTTACCAAGTAACACTTTGCAAGGTTTGAGTACCTCTGTTAGGGTTGAGTCTATGAATATGGTTGGCCATGCGAGTCCGCCTGATAATATTCCAGCTGTTTTGTTAAATTCGATTTTTCGAAATTGTTTTGATTACCAAAAAAGTTTAGAAGAAAGAAAGAGGATTTTTTCTGAACAGTTTGTAAAATGGCAAAATTATTTTCAATTGCAAATTAATGAAAAATTTTCAGAAGTTTTTGCAAAAGTAGTAAAATTTAATACTGATTTTTTGTGGCCATGTAATTGTGACGACGGAAATTTTCAAAACGGTCGAGTTGTAGAATATTTAGAATATTTTGATTGTGATTTTCAAAATAAAAAGTTCAGTGAATTATACAAAAAAATTGGCGATTTTAATAAGGAAATTAGAAATATTGGAAGAGAAAATTATGAGATTTGTGTCCAAAGTGCAAAGTTTGCGTTTTTTGATGATATAGCATTTTCTTCTTCAATATGTAGCTTATATGAAATGCTTTTTTCTAATTATGAAGCTCAAATACATTATAAGTATGATAGTTTGAGATTTGCCGTATTCGGGGCCGATGAAAGTATGAAAAATAGATTAGCTTATAGATGGAATTTGCGTTTTGTATGCCCGTTGCCAGTATTATAGAGCAAAGCAGGCTTTATAAATGAATTTGATTTTTTTTGTGTTTTTTGATAAGTTCTCAAAGTGAAAAGATTACAATTAATTTCTTGTATAATTTGCTGGAATGCATTTGCTCCAAATGTTCCTTTTAATTCAGAAAATGTACAAGAAAATTCGCCCAAGACAGGCCAAGAAGTTTCAGCAAGTACAAACAATTCAGTGCGTATTTTAAAAGTTGACTCTGATTTGACGATAGTTTTAAAACAAATCCGTGCAAAGTATTCAAGATTACTGAACGAATATTATTTAAACCATAAACAATTGATAGCAAATATTAAAAATTTATCCGAAATAGAGTTACAGGGTAGTTATGCAGATTTGAAAAAAGAAGAAATACAATCGGCTTTTTGCAAGGAAGTAAATGAAGTATTGCAATTAAGTAAAGAAAAATCAATAATTCGTGAAGAAATATATAAAATTAGAAACGAATTTGAGAATACTTTGACCCTAATTTCTGGAAGATTTAATTTGTTATTTAGTTTGAAGAAAGATGACCTTAAAAATAGGAAGTAAATTTTTATGTTTTCTATTTTTGCATGTTTGACAAAAAACAAGTTGATTTTTTCGTATTTTTTTGATACTTTTTGAAAGTGAAGAAAAAATTTTTTTTAAATTTATTGTCTGTTTTTGCAGCGACTTTTTGTAATGCTCCGTTGGAAAATTTACAAAATAATACCATACAAAATTCGCACACTATCTGTCTGAAAAAATTAGATAGAGCTTTTAAAGCTATGGAAATTGATTGGTTAGGAATTAAGGATGAGGTAGGAGCAAAGTATTATAATGAAAGTTGTAGTTTTGATTTAAATTTTGTAGAAGTTGCGAATTTGTGTCGTTTTTTACTTTCGGATTTTGAAAGAGATAGTTGGAAAAAAAATGAAATTAAGTCTGTATTGTTTGAGATGAAAAAAAATAATCAAGAATTGTTGGGAATGCTTTTTGAAGTGAGTCGTAGCGGAATCAGTTTTGAAAGAGAGCTTTTTAAAAATGCTATTAAAAGTTTGATTGAAATTATTTCAATGTCTGTGGTTCTAATGTCTGAAATTTCGAATTATAATGGAAAAAAATTGTAAGATTGACTTTTGTAAATTTTTTGCTATATTTATCTAAGTTGAAAATGGGAATTTTTGATAGAAATTTTATAGATTTTTATGCAAGATAAAGTTGGTTAATGAAAAATTAACAATTCCAACAATGGAGTTTTATGAAAAAATTTTTGATTTTGAATTTTTTTGGAGTGTTTGTTTGGGCTCCTGAAGAGAATTTGCTAAGTCAAGCAAAAGAAAATTATGAAATTCAGGATTGTACAAAAAATATAGCAGTGGATGAAAAAAAATCTGTTAAAAATCAGAGCGAAAATTGTGAATATTTTTGTCATATAAATAGGGAAGGGAAATATTTGTTGTCGAATTTTGTACGTTTTAATGTGCCAAGGGCTGGCTATTTTGCTCTTTGTGACGAGGAAATTTTATCAATGTCTTCGATGGTTAGGAAAGTTTATTTATATGCCGCTTCTGATAAAAAATATAGTTACGAAGATTTGTATATGGATATAAAATGGATTTTGCATTTGAAATTGAAAGATTTGGCTGGTCAAAAATTGAAGGCTAAAATTGAGTGTTTTGATGGGGAAAAATTTTATGAATTATCTGACAAATTTTCTAATTTAATTTGTGATGATAAATTTTCTGATCAACATTTTTCTGAAATTTTAAATGGTAGATGTCGAGATCGATTGGAGAAAGCGATTTTAGATTTGCGAATTAATGTAGGTTTTTGTTTCGGTCAAAATTTTGAAGTTTTTTCTTGTTCGAGGAGAAAAATTTCTGTGGAAGATTTGATTAGTGAGTTAAAAATTTGGAAAAAGTTGGAAAAATTCATTATTGATTTTGCTATTAATACAGGTTTTGAGTTCGATTTTAAAATGGATAATTTTGATAGAAAATGTAATGAAGATCCAATTTTTGCCCGATTATGGCTGAATTCTATGAGTAATTCTGTTTTGGAATTGTGTGAAATTTTTAAAAATCGGTCGCAAAATTTTTTTGCTAATGGAATTGATTCTTTGCGAAGATTGAAAATAATTACGTTAATAGATAAAAATGCGACTTCGAAAGTTGCTGAAATTTTTGATTTAGTGAAAAATTTTGTACAAATTTCCAATGATTTTTCTAGAGTTTTTCCTGGTAAGAATTTTTGTGTGGATTTTTCAATTTCTGATCCTTATAAAATTGATGAAAATTTGTTTGAAAAAATAAAAAACTGGAAAAATATTTTTTCTATAGTGAGATTTTTGATTATAAAAAATACCGAAAAATTGGCAGGGAAAAATGCACAAATTCAAATTGAAATTACAAAAACTGTCGAAAAACGCAGAGAAAAATTAGATGATTTTATTGAATTTATTTCTAAAATGGAGTTTGTGAATTTTGAAAATTTACCTGTTTTTGCTATGAATTCGATTGTTGAAGAAATAATTTTTGCTAGTACTTTTTTAAAAATTCATCATTTGAAATTTTTGGATTTTGATGATTTGTGTGAGCTTTTGAATTTGACTTTAGAGGGAAATTTTGCTCAAAATAATATTGAAATTTTTAAAAATACTGCTGAAAAAATTGATCAATTAATTTTGGCTAATAAAGAATTTCGTAGAGTTTTTGGAAAAAAATTTGTTATTAAAAATTTAAAACAATATGTAAAAAATGAAGAAAAATTGGCCATTTTAATGGAATTTGCGAAAATGGAAAAAGTGATTTTTATAAAAGAAGATTTTCAAACAAGCACGGAAGAAAAATTTGCTCAAAAAACTGCTCAGCAAATTGAACAAAATGTTTCTCAATCAGGGCAAAATTCTGTAAGAAAAAATGTACAAAAATTTGGTAAGCAAAATAGAATTTTTGACTTGGAAAATGCGGAGGATTGTGCGTTTGTTTTGGAAAATTTATCTGAAATTTTGGAAGCAACTTTGAGAACTTTTCAACCTACTTTCCACAGAAATTTGAGTCAGATTGAAGCAAATTCAAGTACATTTTCCTTGAGCGATTTGAGTCCGCAAAAAGTTAAAGATCAAAAATTCAGAAAAGTTACATTTTCAGGGGTTTGACAAATTTTCATATTATTAGTACTTTTTTAGTTGGGTAATATATATAAAATATGATTTGTAAGATTTGTAAAATAGATTGTAAATTTTTTTTGTTGTTATCTTTTTTATGTTCGCAAGCTCCGTCTCCAGCTCCGTTTTCCCCAGGTTCGAGGAATAGTTCTGAAGTTGCAACTGAAAAAAAATATGCAAAAAAAAATTCTGGGTTGTCTGATAACTCTGGTTCATCTAGTAATCCTCTTTCGTCTAACAACTTTACGGAATCTTCAAGAGTAAATTCTAGCAGGCAATTAGATACCGCGGATACGAATGGTACTTCTCCAGAATTGGTTTTGAACTTGCAAAATTATGATGATATTGAAACTGCGAAATCTTACTTAATATTTAATGCAATGAGATGGTTTGGCTCAGTTGATGTAGAATTGTTTAGTGATTTTGAAATTTTTGAGCGTGCAAAATTTATACAGAAATTTTTAAATTATATTGTTTTAAATGAGCAGATTTTTGTGCCAGAATTTTCTATACATAAAATTGAATCAGAAGTGCAGGCTATTTTAGAAGGAAAAAATGCTTTGGAATTACGTAATCTTCCTGCTGAGTACGATCGAAATGAGTTGTCCGAAAATTTTGCTAATTTGATTCATTGTTATTTAGAAATTGATAGTGAAAATTCGTCTGAAAATTTACATAAAATTATAGAAGTTTTGAACATAAGATTACATGAAAATGTTGATTGTCTTAGCTATTGTGAGGTAAATGATTTTAAAAATTTGTTGAAAAGTTTGACGATTTTTTATGCAAAAACTGAAATTAATTTTGATTTGAGCGAAAATTTTTATAACTTTTGGAAAATTACAGAAAAAAGTGCAAAACTGGCAATTTTTAAATCTTTTGTGTGGTGGTTAAATAATACGACTGCTATAACTGACAAAATGTCGAGTATTTTTTCTAACAAGCATCCGAATTTGGAAATTAAATGTTTTGAATTTTTGGTTAATGATATTAATATTTTTATGTACGAAAAACTTTCGAAAGATATGGTGCTTTCTTCTTCTGATCGCGCTAGATTTGCGGATTTTTTTGCGAAAATTCATGAAATGGTTATTTTTGCCAGAGAAATTCAGGAAACTTTTCCTGGTCATAAATTTGTCATGGATTTTTCTTTGTGCGATTTTAGGGAAAAGCTTGTGGTTTCAAGATCAAATTATAATGCAATTTTTAATAATTTAAAAAAAGTACATAATTTTTTCAAAAGTTCGTCTAAAGAAGAATTTGGCCAATTTCTTAATGATTCCGAAGATATGTATTGCGATGGCGAGATTGATTTACTTGGACTGCCAGATTTTTATGAAGAATGATTTAAATTGTTGAAAATATTGTTTGACAAATTTGTCTGTTATGGTTATTATTTCCCATTATGGGTAAGTGTAAATCAATTTTAACTTTATTGACTGTTATGAAAGTTTTTGCTCCTGGAAGTGGGGGGGTAGTTAGTTCTGGAAATGCATCTGATTCTTCCTCAGTTCAAAGAGTGGTTTTTCCAAGGCAAGTTGTAGTTTTGCCTGAAAATCAAGGTAATGTAGTACAAATTTGTCAAGTTGCGACTGCTCAATCGTTTAGAATTATTCCGTTTACAAGTAATTGTGTTCATTTTGTTTATTTGCCGCCTCAAATGTTGCCGCAATTTCAATCTCAGCAGGTTCAATCTCAGTCACTTCAGCAGGTTCAGTTGATTCCACTTCAGTCATCTCAGCAGGTTGATCAATCTCAGCAGCCTCAGACTTCTAACCAGTTTGATCAACCTCTGCCTTCTGGGCGGCCTAAGCCTAAGTTGAGTCATCCTGCGGTTCAAGTTGTACAAGACATACAGTCAAGTTCAGATAAACCTTCTAACCAATCTTCCGATAATCCAAATTCTGTAAAACGAGTTTCCGAAAATACTCAAGTTTGTGAAAGTGAAAAAGATCTTCAATTTGCTACGAATCCTTTAACGATAGTCCATTTTGCAAATAAAGATACTGAATTTTTGGATTTGCCAATTCCTTCTGTGACTAGTTTTCTTGCTAAAACCTATCCTGAGGCACTGCAAGTCTGTGAAACTACTCAAACTTATCCTGAAGCAGAGGTTTCTGAAAAAATTCAAACTTTTCTTAGTTCTTCGGTTACTACCACACTTTCCGAAATTCCAAAGGCTGAAGAACCTTCCAAAGCAATAAATGTGCAATTTTTAGAAACTTTACTTGAAAATGTATCGAAATTAAGCGAAGAAAATCAAATAAGTTTGGAAATAAGTGATTCAAATGTTGATGGTAATTATCAAGCAGAATGTCTGGAAAAAGCGAAAAAATATTTGCAAGAAAATACAAAATTATGGAAATTTAGATTGAATTTTGACAAAATGTCTGATTCCGAAGTCATTGAGGCTGCCCAAAAAGTACATAACGGGATTGTTTTTTGTTATTTTCAGAGTCAAGTTGGCTTTAATTTGAATATTAACAATATTGTGCAAGCTTTTTTGAACAACCAATTGGCTCAGTATAATTTTGTTATTCCATCTTTTTTTAACTATCAATTGATTCACTATGATTTTGTTAAACGGTCTTTTTTGGACAATCAATTGGCTCAGTATGATTTTGTTAATGGTAAAAGAATTTATAATTTTTCGTTGTATTTATCTAAGTTGTTTTTCTGTCGAGATATGTTGTCAATAATGTCAATAAGTAAACGAGATAGAATATTTACAATTATTCAAGCGATTGATATTAAATTTATTACAAATTTTATTGATCAAAATAATATTTGGCAAACGAGCGGTGCAAAAATTGATGATTTTTTAAAAGTGTTGAAAAATACGTTGAATTTATTAATAGACTTTAATATTAAGACTGGTTTTGATTTGAACTTGCAAAATTCTTTTAAAGAATATCTGGATTGTTTGGCAAACGATTCAATGTTGAAAGAAGATTTAGCAGATATTGTGATAAAATTTTTGTACAATGTTAATTCTAATTTGCTTTTGATGACGAATATTTTTTCAAATAGACCTGAAAATTTAATAATTATAAATTTGGAAAGTTGGTTTTTTCATCTAGTTAAATTTCGAACTCATATGATTGATTGTAATGATTTTGATAGAACGATTTTTGATAATTTATTAAAGTCATTGTCAATTTTAGAACAAGAATTTCCTGGTCGTACATTTTGTATGGATTTTTATTTTACTGATGATTTTTATAATAAAATTACTTATTTGGGAAGAAATGTTGAATTTTTAGCAGGAAATAAAAATACACATTGTGAAGAAATAGATCGTTGTCGTCAGAATATACTTGATAAAATGCCAGTTGGAAGTATGATAGATTTAGTTTCTCCGCTACTTTTGTTGGATATTCAGGAAGCCTTGGTTAGTGTTCAAAACAACGTTCGTAAAGGTGAAAAATTTGAAGTTTCTAATAGAGAAGAACGTTGTACGAAATTTTTCCGAGCTTGTATGGCAAATGGCAGAACAGTTCCTAATTTAAACTTTTTGTTAATGAACGATTGGGCATTGGATAAGTTGCAGAAAAATAATTGGTTTATTAAAATTTGTCTAGCATTATTTTCAGAAATTTATTCAGATATTAACAAGTATTTGTTCGATCTGACAAAAAGTAAAATTTCCTTTAATAATGGTATGGTTGTTTATTCCGATATTTTTGGTATGAATATTGGTTCAAATATTGAAAAGTTAATAAATTTTGCCAAAACTGAACAGGTTAAGATTCCATGGATTGATAAAAAATTTACTAATTTGACAGAAAAAGAAGCAGAAAAACATTTTTTAAATATTTTTGCTAATTGTTACGTCTTTTTCGAAGATGCGGAGGATATGATTAAAACTACCGCGGATTTTTTGGAATTGAAGTACTTATCTGACCAATGTAGTCCTTATTTGTTGCCGAATTTTTTTGCAAGTATTGGAAATTTATTGCAAATTGAAAAATACGCTTATTTAAGGCCAATTGTTGAAAAACTATTAAAATATATTAAACAAAACAAAAAGGAAATTCAGTGGATGAATGAAAAATGTAATAAAGTAGATCCAGCGGTCTTTTTTGTAATGCAAAAAATAAATCCATCGCAACTTGCAAAAATCATTGAATCTACTAATCTTTTTACAGTTGGACAAGCAAGAGTTTGTGAAGATGTAAGTTTAAATTTAGAAAAATCCATTCAACATATTTTAAATGAAGAATAATTTGTGTATTTTTCAAATTTATTTGACAGTTTTTTTTTAATAAAATATAATCGTGTAATATGAAGAAAAAGTTAATTTTTAAAAATTTTTTTGCGTTTTTTTTTGTCTTAGATTCTTTAGCGCCCAATCCTGAGAGCCCAAAAAGTGGCGAAAAAGAGGCTGTACAACTAGTTAATAATGAACAAATTAATCTTTTTTCTGATTTTGCTATAAATTTCGACGAAGAAAGGCGATTGAGTTTGGAAAGGGCGCAATCAGCTGTAAAAAAAGATTTTTCAGAAAAATTTTATACTTCTCACCAAATGGAAAAATTAGACGAGCAATTAAAGATTGAAGAAAGAAAACATCCGATTCAGGATATTGAAAAAGTTAATAATTACTTAAAATTTATTGCGCAAAAATTTGGTGTTGATATTGGTAATTTTTTATCGCTTGACAATTCGACAAAGATTATGGCTGCAAAAAAAATCAATAGAATTTTGAAATCTTCCGTAAGTAGTCCAGTTATTTCTTTAAAAGATGCTATTGCAAAAGTTTTTGTACCTGATGAAGTTTTACCAATTTGGGTAAGTGAATTACCTCTTTATTCTATGCGTGATTGTGATTGTGAATTTGATTTTTCGGAAAATTTTATTCAAAGATTAAATATTTCGAAACTTGTATTGGGAAGTTATGAAAATGATTTTAAAAGTTCCAAGAAAGATATGACCTATCTTCCAGACCATCAAATACGTAGAATTTTGCTAGATCATAGAGAAAATAAGTTAAAAAAATATTTGTCAGATTTGCGTGAAATGTTAATTAGTTTGGGTTTTTTTACTCCTGAGAATTATGTAGAACCAAAAAGGTTGTTTAAAAACAATAACATTATAGAAGAAATCGATCGTTGGAAGTTATTACTGCTTTCTGTTTTGCAATATACAGTTCAAACTGGGTATGATTTAAAGTTTTCGTATGGTAACGGTAAATTTGATTATAATGACGAACAGCAGACAAAAGATTGGGTAATTGCGGCAAAAAAAGCAGTCGATCAAGTTAATTTTGCGTTAAAAATTTTTTCTACTGAATTAAAAGTTATTAATTTGCAAGTTTTTGAAAAAATAATAAAAAAACAAATAAATTTTTATCTTAATCTTCCAAATTCTTACGATTATACGCCATTTTTAGATGCTTTTCAAAGGGTTTGTCATAGTACTGATTTGTTAAAAGACATGAAAATGACTAATGTTTTTGTTTTTGATCCGTTGTTAGAATGGTTTATTAATTCCAATTTGAGCGTGAAAAATTCAATAATTAACTGTTTTTATAATATTGTGGAATGTGTAGAATTTATTTATCCAAGACGAGATGAGCAAAGTTTTAGTTCTATAATACAAGATTTTGCAAACCAAGATCGTTTAAATTTAATTGTTTTTGCGAATAATAGTGCTGTTGTTACCCAATTGAATGTTGATTTACAATATAAATTTTCCAGTTCTTTAAATTTTGGTTCTGTTAAAGATTTTAATTCTGTATCGAAATTTGTACAATGTTTGGCAGCTTGGAAAAAATTGTTTGGTAATTTTCGTTGGATAGAGGTAGAAAATGGCGATTCTAGAAGTCAACTTGAGGCGAATTTATCAAATATTTTTAAGGATGTACAGGTAAAATTTGCTCAGTTTGTTAGCAGAGATTTGAATCTTCCGAATGTGGATTTTTATTTAGATTTATACAAAGAAATAAATTTTTTGATTAATTTTGGGCGACAAAGTGGAACAATTACATGGTATTTTAGCTCTGGTTTGCCGTGTTGTCAGACTGAAAATCGAGAAATTATTTCAGGAACTGCAGAGAATTATGAAAAATTGAAAAATGATAATTTAAAAATGGTAATTACAAGAACTGCAACAAAGATTAATACAGATTTAAATCGTGATTTTCGAAAGTTTTGTGAAAAACAGTCAATTTGTAATTGTAGAGAAGGTTTTAATTGTTACTACGATTCTGAGATGTTTTTGCTAAGTTTGATGACAAATGGAGTTGAGGTTTTGTCAGAAGGATCGAACGCAGGTCATTTTAACGATTTTTCTGATGTAAAAAAAATGAAAAATAAATATTTTCAGATAATTAATCAAGGAGTTCAAAATCATTTTTCCAAGTTAAATCAGGAAATTGGTCAGTATTTTCGAGTAAATTTTAAAATGACAAGTTTGGAACAATATTTGGCTTGCAGTACTAATTTGTTGTTTTTGTTGAGTTATGCTAAAAACGGTGAAAAATTTGATTTTGTGGATGAAAACGCCAATATAATTGCTGCTTCTGCGCTTAATTGTGAATTTTATAACAATTTTGTAAAACTTATTAATTCTACTGGGGAAAAATATTGGAATGATTTTAAAAATTCTGTCAAAATGCACTTATTATCTAGTATGAAAATGGATGACCTAAAGACCTATATGAGATATGCAAAACATCTTCACAGTTTATTGAAAATCGTTAAAAATGGACAACCAATTACTTTAGTAGACCGTTCGTTGCGTCCTGTATTGGAAGATGGAGTTTTAAGAAATAAAAATCTTAAGAAGAATTTGTCTGACGTTTTTTCATATTCTGAAAAATACATGGAATCTAAAAAAGATATAGATTTTATTTTGGAAAAATTACAGACTTGTCAAGTTGCAATGCGTGATAAACATTGTAAAATTATACTACAGGACGGCAAAAGTCCTTTAATTGCTTCTCGTGATAATCTTTTGTTGTTTTCCAAGGAGATTTTACATAATACGGCAAAATGTTTGAGATCACCAGTTGAAGAGTGAATAAATATTTACAAATAGTCACATTAAGTTGTATACTAGTTTTTGAGGAAAAAATTTTTTATATATGAAAAAGAAATATAATTATAAATTTAAAACATTGTTTTTTGTTTTTGGTATTTGTTGTCTTGACTCAGTGTCAATGTTAAACGAAAACGATGTTGATATTCAGATTTTGCCTGTTAGTAATTTATACAAATTATTCGGAGTAGAATCCGTTAACAGTTTGCAAGATGAAGAATGTACGAAAAGTTTGAAAGAAATTAATGAAATTTTTACTTTTATTGGAATTTCGGACAGGCCTAATTTTTCCAAGATTAGTAAGGAATTGCTTTTATCTCATCATGTCCATTTGACACATTTGAAGGCTGATATTGACAATGCAGAAAGTGATCCCAATGAGCCGTTTGCCAATATGCAAGAATTCGTTAACGCGTTAATGTTAATTTATTCTTCAGGAACTTCTTTGAAATCTCCTGTTTCTAAGTCAGCGCAACCTAAGACTCAGCCCCAGGCTCCTGTTTCTCAGCCAGCGCAACCTAAGACTCAGCCCCAGGCTTCTGTTTCTAAGCCAGCGCAACCTAAGACTCAGCCCCAGGCTCCTGTTTCTCATCCAGCTCAAGCTAGTGCTCAGCCTCAAGCTCCTGTTTCTCAGCCAGAGCCTCAACCCAAAACACAAAAGGATATGTCTGTTTGTACTGTCTATAGAGTTGGTAGTTTTAATGTATGTAGAGCTGGGAGTAATAGTTTATTTTCTAAATCAAAAAATTGTTATTTACCTCCAATTAAGCCGTCTTGTTCAGGGCAGAATGAGGAATCTTTTTCAGGGCGAACTGAGCAAGATAAGAAATATGAAACATTATTAGATGATTATAAATCAAATACTGGGAAAAAGCCGAAAAAACAAGCAAAAAAAGATGCAGTTTCTTCAGAGCTAAGTAGTAACTCTTCTTTAGAATCGTCTAGTGATAATAAGAAACGTTGTGTGGATTTGGAGAAAGAACTTTTGCAAATTGCTGAGCCAAATAAAAGGTTAGAAGTTTTGTTGCGAGAATATGGACATAGAATTTCATGTTTAAATTTAATTCAAGAAATAGAAGTTTTGTTAATGCAAAAACCTCAGGAAATTGTACAAGTTTTGAACGATTTGGTTGAACTTTTGAACGACAGAGAAAAGTCAGACAATATAATGTCCGTAACTTTTTTGGATAATAGAAAATTTGTAAGAGTAAATTTTGATGATTTGAAAAATTTTGTGGAATTTGGCAAAAAGTACAAAAAAATTAACTTTCATTGTGTGAATTTTTTCAGAATAGGTGCATTTATAAATGGTAAACATTTTGAGAAGTTTGTTCCAAAATTAGATGAAATGATGAAAAGTTCTTCATTAGTTAATTTAAAAGGATTTTTTGATAGTCAAATTTTGCATTGGGTAGATGGAACTAAAACTCCTCAAGGATATAATTTTTATCAAGAACCTGAACAAGAAGTGTCTTTCATGGGGCCATCGCCGCATAAGAAAGAGCAAGAGCGGGTTCCATTAAGGGTTGAGGAAGTGCTGAGAAATATTGATTGGTCAAAGTCTGAAGGACCTATTGATTCGCCAAAGCCAGCAGAACCAGCATCTTCGCAAAGTGAAATTGTTAGAGCAAAAGAAGAACTGTTAAAAGATATTGGAGAAAGCGAGAGAAAAGAAATTGAATTATTACAAAAAACTCAAGAAATATCGCGAAAATTTTATGGTAAATTTTTTGATGTTAATAAGATGATTAAATATAATTTGTTAAGTTGTGCCGAAATAGACGAACTTGATTTGTATTTATCGAGAATTAGCGAGAAAACTAGAAGTTTGGTTATTATTTCTGTGCTTAATTTAGATTTGGTAAGTGTTAAAAAACTTGCAGATATGATTGAAAAATATGTCAGTTTAAAATTCCATTTATCTTTTGCTCTTGTTGATCTTTCTAAGCAAGATCTAGATGTTTTGGATAAAAAATTACACTATGTTTTGAAGTTTTTACCTGAGAAAAATTTGACTGGGCTTTCAAAAGAGGAAATTTTGGATATTGAATTACCGAGTAAAGATTTGTGGCCATTGTCTGAGGAAGAGATTAAAGCCGATCCAGAAATTTCTGAGAAATTTAACTTTTTGATCGAAGTTTATAACGATATGTTTGACGGTATTCCGAGTCTTTTTCACTTTTCCGAAATGTCTCGTTCGAAAATTTTTGACAATTTTGACAGGTTGAGTAGCGCTTTTGCTGATATTTGGACAGTTTGTGAAAATTGTAAATTTAAGGTTAACATTACAAATTTTACCATTGAGCAAGTGGAAAAATTAGCAAATATGACGAAAAAATATTCTTGTTTTAATTTTCATCTATCTAAAGATTTTTTGGCAATGCGAGCAGAAAATTTGGACAATATAGATAGAATTTTGGATGAAATGTTAAAAAATGGAAAGTTATCTGATTTTACCGGTTTGTCAATTTTGGATGATGAAAATTTCCCTGATCCTTCGTATGTTGTTGAATCTTGTGATAATGAAACTAGCCATTCTGGGGCGCCAAATCAAAATGGTACGGAAGTTAGTAAAGAAGGGGCAAAAGATCAAGTTGTAGAAACAGAAGAACAATTTTCTAAGATTTTATCTCAATTTGAATCTAATTTTTTGCATTTGAAGTATTTTATTGACAAGTTGGGAAGGGTTAATGATGATTTCTCAAGATTACAATCGAGTTTGGAAAAAATTTGTAATGTATTTTTGGAAAGTGAAAGTGATCTTAAAAAATGTAGTATTTCTTTGAGGAATTTTTCTTTGGAAGATTTTGAAAAACTCGCGAATTTGTGTGAAAAATATAAAAAATTAAAATTTCATTGTTCGGAAGCTTTGTTTTACAACGATTTGACTCGTAAAGATATTAATGTTTTAGAAGAAAAATTGGAATCTATGTTGAAAATGGAGAAGCCTTGTGACTTGACTGGTTGTAAAAAGGATGAAATTGTTAATTTTAGTTTTGAGTAATTTGTGACTGCTTGACAAAAAAAGGAAATGATATTACAATAAAAGTATGAAAAATAATTTAATGTACAAAATATTTGCAGGAGTTGTAAGTTTGGCCAGTTTGAGTTCGTTTGCGCCGGGTGATGAGCTTGATTTTAATGAAAAATATCATGAAGTTTATGATTTTGGACCTATGAGATTTGATCAACTTTTTGCAGAAGCTGCTAGTAACGCTGGTTTGGAAAGAAATCAGTTTGCTTTACACCAGTCTACTAATAGTGCTGAAATTTTTAGTAAAAATAGAAAAGTTAGATTTCAATTGAAAAATCTTAGTGCTTTGAAAGCGCGCATTTTGCCTACTAATGAGGTTAAAAGTATTGAGCAGGTTATTGAATTGAGTAGAATTCTTAGGGCAGTTATGCATATTTCTGAAGTAAGATATTCTCTATTTTTGAGAGGTGTTGAAGGAAAACAGGTAGATGAAGTAGTTAATTTTGTGCAAACTAGATTTGGTAGCTTGAAATTGGTATTTGATTGTTCTGAAAAAAAGGAAATACACCACAGTTTTGTAGATTGGTTCGATTGTGGCATTTCAAAGGTATTAGAAAGATTGAAAAAAAGAGATCTTGCAGGTGTTCCTGTTGTTTTAGAAAAAGATACTTTTGATATTACTCAACGTGAAGATTGTATAGTTTTGTTTAATTTGTTAGCAAAATATTAATTTGGGAAATATTTCGAATTTTTTGCGCTAATTTCCAAAGGTTGGTTCTGTTTTTGACTGGCTTGGAAAATTATTGATTTATTAATTCAAGTTAAAATTGAGTAAATTTGTAAGTTTTTGTAATTTAGAAAATTTGCAGTGTGTTTTTGTAAAATTGACAAGATTTTTTGCGCTAGTTTATATAATTAAAAAGATGTTTCAACAAAATTTACAACTTTTATTTTTTTTTTGTTTTTTTTATGCTATTTTATTTTTGGAGTTACTTTTAAATTTTTGTGAAAAGGTAAAATTGTGTTTTTTTTAATAGAGTGATAAAATTTACTAATTGGCAAAAGTTTTGTAATGTAAAAATATAAATATATGAAGAAAAAAATATTTTTAATAAGTTTATTTTTGTTATGTTTTGAATCTAAAGCTCCTAGTCCTGTTTCGTATCAAAATGATAGTCAAGATCAAGAATTGTGCAGAGAAATTAGTTTTTGTTCTGTTTTTGATGATACTATGCATTTATCTCGTGAAAAATCTAGTAATTTTCAATTTTTTTCTATTGCTAATGAGATGGGAAAAACAAGTGAGAGTTTAGATTTCGATTGTACGTATTTCATAGACCCTTGGGTTGAGTTTGATAAGATGATGGAAGATGAAAAAAGTAACAATTTTTCTATTGATTCGACTTCTTTAGATTCGTTAGATGTACAAATTGAGAGGCGTGAATCAAGGATCAGAGCTAGTTCAGAGTTATTTGATTCTATTTGTTCTCTTGATTTTTATGAATTTAAAGGAGATTTTTCATCGAAAGTTTTTTATAATAGTCAATCTTGTGGGATTCAAATGATAAATTTTGAAAGTTTGGTCGATAGGAAATTGGATATGGTTTTGCAAATTATGGGAAATATAAATGGTATTTTGAAAATTTTTTCTGAGTCTCAATTTTTGTGCACAATTCTTGGCGAAAGTACTTTGAAATTTAATGCAAATATTACAAATATTAATCAAATTGAAACGTATGATGGCAAAAATTTCCAAAGTGAACTGATAGTTTTAGCGCAGAATTTTTTGGATTATTTCAAAAGTCATGAAAATGAGATTAATTTGAGACTTTCAAAATCGTCAACTATGCCAGTTTTTGACCTTTCTAAAAGAGAAGATTGGAATTCTTTGCAATCTTATTTTAGTTAAATTTAGTTAACTTTTTTGTATTTTCATTAAAAAATATTGCCTTTTTTCCTTGATTATTGACTATTTTGAAAGAAATATGTACAATAAGTGTTATGAAGTGTAAAATTAATTGTTTTTTGGCTATGAGCTGTTTGTGTTTTCATTCCCAAGCTCCTATGGAAGATGGCCTGATTAGTTATAATAGCCATGAAAAGGTTACCGTTGGCGGAATGCAGATGGATTTGTTTCCGTTGCCAGGTGATTATTTTTCAGTTATTCAACAAGATTCAACTAAAATGCAATATTTTAAAAAATTAGAAGATTGTTTTTCATTTTTGGATTCTTCTACAGAACCATTTCGTAATAAACAGATATGTTTTGATAAGGTTACTCAGTCTTTTGTTTGTCAATTTGACAATAAAATTTTTTTGAGATTTGAAAATTTTGGCGATTTTTTAGGTAGAACTAGATCCGACAAACTAGAAAGTGCAATCATTGGAGATTTTGTTAAGTTTGTAACTGGGCCGATTTATCATGTTTTATATCCATCTTCGCCTCTTGAGGTTGCTTTGAGTCATCCATTGCTATTTAACGTTGATTTGGAAGAGAAGTGGACAGATAAGGATTTGTTCGATATTGAGCAGAGTTTTTGGGAAGATCTTTGTAAGAAAATACAGACTCCTGAGCATAGGGCGCAAGTTCTTAACACTTTACCTGAAAAATTATATTTTTCTCATGAAATTAAGTTATCTAATGGACTAGGGTTTGTTAGTCAAGGAAATGTAGGGATTTTTAAAGATTTTGGTAAGAAAAAGAAAAGGAATTATATTTCCATTGGTTCAACAAAAAGTCGTTTATTATCAAGTAGTTTAGTAACAAGACGTTGTCCTGCTGTTGATATGTCCTCAGTAGATTTTGCATTGGAAGAAAATTTGAGTCCACATTTTAATAAACCAGTTGTACTTTCAGCAGATGATTTAATTAGCAAAATTGAACTTCAAATAACTCATCCTTTGGTTGCAAGATATTTCCCTACTGTGTGTATTTCTAATATTTTGAGAGAGTTTAAAGGTACAGAAAATACATTAATTGAAATTTCGAAACTTTTGGATAGATTAATTGATGAACAACCTGAATTTCAAAAAGCGTTTCGTGATTTCGAAAAGAACAAATTACATGAAGTAGGTGATTTACTTGGGTATTTGAAAGTTTTATCGAAGTATTCTGAATTTGAAAAAGCAGTTACTAAAGAAAAATCAGTAACTCCTGTAAACCAATTTTCAAAATCAGGAGAATCGCTTGGTATGGCTCCAACTAAGCGTAGTCACAACCCGTATTCGGTTAATTCAGATTTTTTTACTTCACCTGATAGATCTTCTAGTCAATCTAAGGAAAACAAAGGTTGGCATTTTGATCCAAAAGCACGAAGTGGTCAAGCGTGTGATCCAGCAGCTGTTGAATTTGACCGTTTAAACAATACTTTGGATTATATTCCCGCAGAATTTGACCGTTTACATACTCGAGAGAGAGTTCTAGAAGTTTGTCATACTAATAGTCCTCTATCTTTGCCAGCATTTGTAACTCATTCAAAATTTTCAAACCATAAAGCTGCTGAATTTTTTGATATGGAATTGTTTAGTGCATTAATAGAATCTTGTGATGATGAAAAATTATTGCAATTTATAGAAAAATTCCCAGATTTTTTGAAAAAGAGAGCTCAATTTAAGGCTTCGAAAACTCAAAAAGGTCCAATATGTTTAAGAAAAGATACGAAACTTGTTGATATTGCATTGCCAACAATATTTGGTGATTTTATGGAGTGTAGGGATATGGTCTCAGAGTTTCTGTTTTCTTTGAATTTTAATAATGTTTTAACGATTAAATTGGTCAATACAGATGATTTGAATGTTGAAAAATATCATATGTTAGTAAATTGTTTGAATGACATTTTTAATACTCTAGCAAAATCAATTGAATTTTCGCCACAAAATAGAATGATATTCAATTTGGATTGTAACATTACTGAAGAAGAGCTTCTTTCAATGCTTCAATTGTCTGATGATATAGCAATTTTTGCAAAAGGGGATAAGCAAAGTGTCGTAAAATTGGAAGATTTGTTCCGTTCTAATCGGTTTGTTTTTTTACAAGATTATTTATTGGCAGCAAAAGATAGATTTTTGCAAATGCCGGAAAAAAAAGAAATAGATTTTGTTGTTTGTGATGATTTTAATGACTTTGAGGCCTATTCAAAGACTCCAAATGGACATGATAATGCTGTAGATTCTGACTCTGAAGGTGTCGTTATGCCTTTTGGTGATGTAACTTTAAATTTTTCTGCGGATATTGCAGATGTTGAATTCGTTAGTGGTATGTTTGGCGATATAATGGTATTTCTTAATACATTTCTTGAAACAAGAAAGAAAATTTTAGGGGTAACAGGAAAATTCCGTTTTAATATACCCGGTGATATTAATGACGTGATGGAAAGATTACTTAGTTTAGATAAAGCAAAGCTTGACAATGTTAAAGAAGGATTGATTGAAATTGCTAATCTTTATTCTCAAGTAAAAGCTAGAAAAGATATAAATAATCAAAGTTTAATCAGAGAGTTTTGTAAAGAACAATTTATGTATTTAGGTCTATTAGATTTTAAAAATAATAATGTAGAAAAAATTATAGGAGATTTAGAAGGAAAAATTTCGGAAATTATTAGTCAGATTGTTTAAAAAATCGGTATGTTTTTTTAGTTTTCTATTGTATAGTTAAAAACGATAGGAGATTTTTTGAATTATAAAAATTTATTTTTCATATTTTTTGGGGGTTATTTTAACGCACAGGCTCCTGCTAAGTTGGCATTTTTTCATGATACTGTTGTAAATGCACAAGATTTGCATGGGAATTCCTTCAGAATGGATTTGTATTCGATGGAGAAGAAAGATCATTCTGCGATGTTATTAGGACAACAATTTGTTAAAAATTTTTCTCAGGGTAAATTTCCGGACTCAAAAATGGAAGTTTTGCCAGAACAACTTCCTTTTTTATACGAAATGATAGAGTCGGATGCGGTTGAGAAGAAAGATTTTCCTCCATTTTCCTCTCAAAAAGAATTGGTTAGAAATTTTATTGATGATCATTTGCCAAGAAATATGCAGATTTTGCCAGGACATATGCGGTTGTTATACGACACGACCCCTGGGCAAGAAACTTTTGTTTTTAAAACGGAGCTGGGTTTTTTGGTACGATTAGAAAAAATTTCTGAATTTTTAGCTTTTGTTTCTGAGGCAAAATTATCTAAAGAAGAAGGGGCAAAAAATACGGAATTGTTTTCGAAATTTTTAAGAACTGTAAAATTATTAGATGAAGTGAATTTGTTAAGAGGAGTTGATTTTACAGTTGTAAATATGAATTTTGACGAATTGACAGAATCAAGACTTTTAGAAATTCAAAAAGATGTCAATATGATTTTGGATTTTGACAGAACTTTTAGTGAGAATTTTTTCTCTTTTTACAAAAATTCTATGGTAGGTTTTTTAAACTCTGTGAAAAATAAATTGAGCGGCAAAATTTTTGATTTTTCTAAAGGTGAAAGTTTGGAATTGTTTAAAGAGTTCCATTCTCAGGTGTTGGCTTTTGCTAAAACTCAAATTCTTGAACGTCTGACGCCTGGGAAAGACTTTGGAAGTGCTTTTGAAAATTTGAATTTTGAAGTTTTGAGAACTTGTGATTGTTGTGAAAGTCGTGTTTTGGGAGAAATTTGTATTTCTTTAGAAGAATTGGCTAAATATAAAGATAATTTACATACGATTCCTGCAAATTTTTTGTCTGGTATACAAAATTTTTCCTCGTTAAACGATTATCTTCGTAGTAGTTTATTGCCAAGTTTGAAGGGATCTGTTGCACAGAAGGTAAATGACTATCTGACAGCTTGGCAAAATGAATTTAATTTTAAAGTGGAAACTTTATTTAAGTCTGATAAAGATAAGGAGCTTTTTTTAAATTGGATTAAAAACTTGACTTTAGAAAATTTGAGAAAAGCTTTAGACTTATTGGAATTATTGAAAATAAAAAGTGAATTTTTTGAGTTAGATCCGCTTGTTAAAGAAGATAAAGCTTTGGATTCATTTATTCAACAAAATTTGGAAGAAATTTTTCAAATGAAAATTGAATCTGCCTTGCCAGCTCAACCTAGAGATTTGATGCCATATTTGGAATCTTCTGTGACCTATTTCAATATTAAAGATTTGTTTGTAATTGAATTTCGATTTGATCATAAATTTAGTCCTGCTGAGTACAAAAAATTGGTAAGTAAGTTGAAAAATATTACTACAATTTTGAAAGGATCGTTAAGTGCTCTTGCTTTATCGGAACAAGAGTTGAATAAGAATCCTGGGCTTCAAACTTCGCCAAGTTGGCCAAAATTTGATTTTCCTTTAATATTTGAAGTTAATAGGCTTGATTCTGAAGAGAGGTTGGATAGGTTGGAGTTAGTAGCTAATAAAATTCGCAATTTGTTCATGGAAAATGACCCGAAAAATCGAGAAAATCCATATTGTTATTCGGATTCTATTACTGAGAATTTTTTTGCCAAACAATTTAGGAGAGTTTCTGCGCAGGTGTATGCTAACAGTCGCAGGAGTTTGGAAAATTATTTGGTAGGAATATTAGGTACGACAGAGCATAGATCTTTAAATCACAACATGGTAAATAGAACTGTTCCACTTGATCAAAAACGCGCTAAATTAATTGAAAATGTTGTACTAAGTGGATGTTGGATCGGAGATGAGTTAATTAACAATATAACTAATGCTATCAACAATGCTGAACCAATTGAATTATGGAATTTCAATAAAATTTTGGCAGTATATTACGTTTTGATAGCTCATCATGGCGGACGTGTAGTTGATTCGAGACTGTATGCTGGGCCTTCTAATCTTCAAAATTTTATTAATTATTTATCTCAAGAAATTGGTAAAAATCATCTACATTTGAGTGGAATATTTAGATTGAAAATCGATGATCCTATGAAATTTACTGCATTTTCTGATCCTATTTTTGAATTCCAGTGTATGTTAAGATACCAAGCGAATAAAAAATTGGGTAGATATTTTGGATCAGGATACAAAATAAATATGATTTGTGATCTTGTTTTGGACATTGATAAAACGGCTTTTTATAGAACAATAGTTCCAATTATGAGTGAAATTGAGAAAATAGTTGGCGATAAAAAGATCCAATATGGTCATTTTTCAGGAATTTCTAACACGATTTTGCAAGGACGTACTTCAATGGATGCAGAGGAATTTTTGAAAGCATTTTTGGTAGAATTGAGAAAATTGTAAAATTTCTATTATACATTTATGGGCAGAAGACAATTTATAAATCTGCGTTTTTTTTAACGTTTTTTTAAAAATTGAAGTTTTTTTTATTTCATTTTGTTTTTTTTCAATAATTGAAATTGATTTTAAAAAGTAGTAACATATTTCCGTGAGAAATTTTAGTTTTAAGTTATTTGTCCTAGGATCTTTGTGTTTGAATACGAGTGCTACTATGGAAGATGGCAAAGTCGTTGGTAAAGAAAATGTAAGTTTTGATTATGGAAGTAATCGTTTTTCCTCATATGCTGGCTGTGGTTATGCTCTTGAATTACAACCAGTTGAGGACGTGTTTGGTAGTTTGAATCCAGTTCAGGAGTTCTTTTTGGAGAATTTTATAGCAGATTCTAATTTGCCTGGTCAAATGTGTTTTAATAAACTTGATAACTCCTTAGTCTATAATATCGGCGGTAAAGTTTTTGTCAATTTTTATGGAATTGATCAATTACAAAATAGGTTCCAAGTAAGTGGAGCTGAAGAAAAAGAAGATTTGTTGAAATTTTTTGCCGGTATTTCTATGTTAAAAACAGAAATTTTGCCTAAGATTTGTATTTGTGTGTCGTTTTTGAACTCTTCCATAGGGGCTTCAGAACTTTTCAAATTTCCTATGGAACTTATGAATGATTTGTATATGTTTGGTGGACTTGATTACGTTTTTGATCGTATGAAAATGTATGGAATTTCTAAAATTATATTAGATAATTTTGTTGCAAATATTGCCAATAGAATTACAAGTTGTGTCGATTACGATAAGCTTGGCGATTTTGCCGTGGAGACTTTGGCTGTTGTCATAGAAGAAAGTAAGAATGTTTTTAAACAACATATAATTGAAAAATTTAGAAATGATTTTTCTGGTTATTTTTCACAATGGGATATTAGTAAGATTTTTGAGAATGAAAAAATTATTGAAAATACTGAAAAATGTTTAGAATTAACTAATATATTGTTTGATATTTCTCAAAGAATTTCCAAGCATAATATTGATATTTCCAAGCCTTATTCGGTGGTAGTTAAAGATATGGACGATTTAATAGCTCGTTTAATTTCAATAAAAGATGTACCTGCGATTAACTTGCCAAATGGTCATGATTTTGTACCTGAAAAGTGTTATTCTGTTAACGATCTGCTTTTATCTCCGGAAGCTAATGAAAAATTGCGAAAGAAGCCTTATAAAAAATGTGCTTATAATTCAGGAAAGTTAGTACAAGTTGAAGACTATCTAGATCCTGAATCTTTTGTCAAATATTGTGAAGAAAGAGCTAAATTTCTTGGTCATTTCCCCGAAGAATTAGCAGATTTATATCAAGCTTCCAAACAGACTCTTGAAACTATAGTTCCGAGAAAACCACGAATTGAAGATTCTATAGATTTCGCAGATTTCGAAAAGTTTTGTGAGGAAAAGGCTAGGATCCAAGGTATTCCAAGAGAATCTTTAGACTTATCTCAAGCTTCAAATGAGTATCTTGAAAAGTTTCGAGCTTCAAATGAGGTTGTTGAAACTGCCAATCAGAGGAAAGGTTTGAAGTTGGCCGTTGGTTCAGATACACCACATGTCGAGGCTGATCAGCTTGATCCAATTGCAGTTCATTCAGCTCCGAGTGAGGCTGGACAACATATTCAATCAAATCCAGAAGTTGTCAAATTGGCAACGAAAGATTCTGCTATAAAAGATGAAAGTAGCCTTTGTCCACGCCATGATAGCAAGGTCGTTTGTCCAGAGGTTAATGATCAGAAGATGAAAAAGGCGCTTTTAAAGGCAAAAAATATGGCTTCTAAATCTAATTTTTTACCTGCAGTTAATTGTTTTGTAAATTGGGATAATCTGAATGAAGTCGAACGTAAAAATTTGTTGAAAAAGTATTTTGACAAATATGCAATTAATGTTAGTTCTATTGATTTTATTGTAGTTGTTTCTAAATATAAACTTTTTGAAGAGACAGTTGAGAATTTGAGTGGTAATGAATTAACAAAATTTAAAGATTTGATTTTGATTGCACATTCCAAGTCTGATTATTTCTGGTGGATGATTAATTGTATAAATGACGAAAATCCGTATGGTATTAATATTATGGTTGGAGATAAAAACTCTAAAAAAGGTAAGGATTGCGTGACAAAAGGTGTCAAAGTTATGAATTTACAAGAATTTGAAAATTGGGTTTTGAACGATTTGGATGGTTGGCAATTTTGAAACGACTAAAATAATTGACAAATAGTGCGCAAAAAACTAGACTAAAATCGTGAAGAATTTTAAATTAGCATTTTTTTTCGTCGGTTGTTTTTTGTTCAAATCCTGTGCTCCTATGGATGGCGAGCTTTTAACTCATAATCTCGAATTTCTGCTCAAAAATGATAAAACTTTACATTTAACCGTCCGTTATTGCGCTAATAGTTCGTTGGATTGTAATTTGGAAGATTGTAAGAAAAAGGTACAAAGGTTAATCGATTCAGGTTATGAGATTGGTATGCATTTGGATGGTGATTTTTTCTTAGATTTCGATAAATTTGACATTTTGGATCGTTTTGTCGAATATTTGCCAAATATAATGGATTTTAACAAAAATAGGGTTGATTCTGATGGGATGGTTTTGAATTTTGACGGAAAATCTTTTGGAATTTCTATTTCTGAGTTTTATGAAAAATTTTATGAATGTAGCGTTCATATTGACCGATCTTATTGTGGAAAGATTGATTTGTCTAGATATTTGTCACACATTGTAAGTTGTATTAAAAATGATTTTACAGATAGATTTATAGAGTTAATGTTTATAGATAGATTTTATAAACTTGATTAAGAGAATTGACGATTAGTAAAGAAAATGGTACGATAAAACTATGAAGAGTTTTAAAATCACATTGTTTACTTTTGCGCTTTTTTGCGCTAGCGTACAGGCTCCTAAAGATGTTCCTACTTTAAACGTTTCATTTGGCAATAACGGGGGAACAGGGGTTATTTCAGTTGCTGATTGGTATGATCTTGCCGATTATCATCCTGATGAAAGTACTCCCCATATTGGTACTCCACGTGGTTGGGATCTTAGTGTTCCGTTTAATGAGATGCCAAGAAGAAGTTCGGGAACATTGACTCCAAGGTCGTTTGTTAGATATTGTGAAGCTAAGAATGAATTGTTTGGGCATTTCCCTAAAGCATTAGTTGATCAATATGTTGAAGCCCTCAGCCGGATGTAATTTTTTGCTTAATTTCAATTTTCTAAAATATAAAAAAGTATAAAAAATCGAAAATTTCAAAAATTGTTTTAGATTTAGCACTGCAATTGTCTTATTGTCAACACGCGCTCTTGCAAAAACAAAAATAAAAAATTTACTATGAATTATGAAAATATTAGATTTTAGATTTTTATTGTTAGCTTGTGGGATAGCTAGTTTGGGAGCTCGTTTTGAAATTGCGCATAATCCTAATCGAGAGGAAATTGCTTTAATAAAGAAGAGCGGGCCTTTGAGTAAGACTTTGGTAGATGTTGAAAATACTAAAGTTGTTAATAAATTTTTTACCATTCAATTGGAAACTTTTGAAAATGAGAAAAATTCGCCAATTGCTACCAAAAAGGGCTGTATGCGCGTTGTTAAGCAAGATTTGCGAAATTATTTGTATTTTTTGCGTGATTTTATTAAATTTTCCAGCGATTGTGGTTGTTGTTTGAGCGATTTTGCGCATTTGAATTTTGTAGTAAATTGTGCTGATATTAAGGATGATCATGTTGCTATGGGTAAAACTTTAAAAAATTTAAGAAAATTGTTCAGAATTGATTATGTTGAAGGAAGCGATGTTTCTATATTTTGTACCAAAGAATGGCAGCATATAAACAAGATTATGAAGGCTCACGGGAAGGTCGATTTGATAGACTATTTACAAAGCCTTTCCAAGCGCGTGGATAGAAATTTTGGGTAATTTTTTCTAAGTTGCCAGGAAAATTTGCCGAAAAAGAAACCGTTTTTCAGAGCTCGAAAATTGACTGTTTGTAAAATTCGAGGTGTAATCGTACCATGGTTTTCAGGCGGCTAGGGCAGTTATAAATTCGCAAGAAACGGCAGTTTTTAGGAAAAGTTTTGTGCTTTTTTTTTTAAGAATAATGAAATTAAAATTTTAACTTTGAAAAATATACGAAATTGGCGGAGTTTTAAAGACGGTTTATAAAAAAAATGTGACAAAGAAAAAAAAGTATTATTTTGACAATTTTGCAATAAAAGTTTTATTTTATTTTTTGTCGAGTTTTTTTGGCTAAAATGGCCGTTTTTTTTGTGTTTTTTTTTGTGTGCGAATTGCAATGGATTTTAATCTTTGTTATAATAAGAACATGAGAAAAAATTTTATGTGTAAATTTTTGTTGTGTGCTTTGAGCGTTTCTTATTTAAGTTCAGAAGCTCCGTCAGCAGAAAATTTGTCGACTTTACGTATAGTGAGCAATGCGTATTTAATGCAAGATCAATTTGAAAAAAGTTTAGATGTTTTTCTTTCGCAAGAAGAACGTTCCAGATTTTATAGTTTGCCTTTTGGTGTTTTTGAAGATTTTAAATCTAATTTTTTGTCAAAACTGGTTTCGGATTTGTATAAGTTTGTGGAGTACAAAAAGGAAACTCGTGATCTTTTGACTAGAATTCATGACTTTTTTTATATGGGATTTGAAGTTGGAAAATTGGCGGAATATTTAGTACATAATTCTAGTAATTTGCCTTCCGTAAAGTTAATTCAAAATATAGGTCTTGATTTTGTAGAAGCATTTCAAAGTGGCGTAGAATTGGATCCTGCAGGAAAGGATTTACTACACATTCGTTTTGTCAAAGCTTTGTATGCTGCGGTATATTTCATAAACGAGGGAATTGATGAGAAATTTTACTTGCAAAACGAGGTTTTGGATATACTTTCTGGGAAAGACGTTTCTGTAGAAGGAGAACAAACAGGGTTTTTAAGGCAATGGTTCCTTTTTGGTATGAAACGACATGAAGCTGAGGTTGATCAAGCCGGTCAAGAAGGCGCTGCCGGACAAGATGTGCCTGGTGATTCGGATCGTGTAATAGATGCTGCAATAGATTCAAGTGGTTTGTCTACAGAGCAGAGACAGCAACGTGATGAAGAGTACAAAAAAAACTATCTTGCAGCTGATGCAAATGACGCGGCTCAAGTAAAAGAGGGTGATGTAGGTGGAAATTTACAAAAACCTGTTTATACACTAAAACTAAAAAAGGTAGAAATTATAGATGGAGCGGCTCAAGTAAAAGTTCCTGCTGTTCCTGGGTGGGATGAAGCTGCACAGTCAAGTCCTTTGACACAAGAGGAGCGTGATAAGTATATTAAAGCTCTGGCTGAGGCAGAGGCAGAGAAAGCTGCGAAGGCTGCAGCATTGCCAGATGCTGAGGTATCGAAGACAGGTGGAAAATTGCCTAGTGAAGAAGCATTGCCAGATCAAGTGAAACCAGGCGCTGAATCAGATGTTTGGAAACCAGTTTCTGCAGCTGAGCTTCGTCATCAAAGTCAACTTGAAGGAGCAAAGGTAGAAGGTGCAGTTCAAGACTCTAATGGGCATGGACCAGAAGTTCCCGCTGAGGATCGAGTAATACAAGCTGCAGTACCGTCAAGACCTTTGTCTCCAGAGGAGGAACAGCGACATTATGACAAGTATGAAAAACTCTACCTTGCAGCTGTAGAGGAAGCTGAAGCAGAGAAAGGAAATGGAAAGTTACTAGAACTTAATAAGGAACTAAATCGTGTAAAAATAGACAATAAAGTTCTAGAAAAAACTGTTGATGATTTACGTCAAGAATTGGATCAAGTCAGACAGGAAGCTCTTGAGAAAAGGCAATTGGAAGAAAGAGTTCTGCAGTTTAGTCAAGAAGTGCAAAGTAAGGATAGTAAAATTGCCGAAGAACAAGAAAACGCTCGCAGAGCAATTCAATCTAGAAATGATTTAAAAACCCAAGCTGAAAGAGCGAGACTTTATCAGGGTAGTACAAATGCTCAATTAGAACAATTACGATTGGAATTACAAAAAGCGAAATCTCAAAAACAGGCAATGGAATCTGAAAAAGAAAAACTTTCCTCTTTTGTTGAAAAATCTAAAAATGAAAATGAATCATTGAAAAAAAATTTGGCGGCTTTGCAGGCGGCTCAAGAGGATAGAAATAATAAAATCCGAGAAATAACAGAAAAATTGCGTCAAGCTGAAGCTTCAAGACGCCAATTTGAAGAGGAACAAATAAAGAGAATACAATCTGAATTTGAAGCAAAAGTACTAGGTCTGAAAAATTCACAAAAAGCTAACGTAGAAGCTTTACGTGCGAAGTTGCAATCACTTGAAACCGACTTAAAATCAGCTAGGAAAGAAGCTGCAAGTGCTCAAGCAAAGATTGGGCAACTTCAGCAACAATTGCAAAATCCAAAACCAAATCCAAAACAAGGGAAAACTTCTAAACCAGATCAAGATGATATTCTATTGGATAGTATTCTTGCAAAAGAAGCTGCAAAAGAAGCGGAAAATCTCAAGGTACAATTAGCTGAAGCTGAGAAAAGTCGATTAGAAAATGAGCAAAAAGCTGCGCAAATACTAGCAGAGTTGGAAGCGAAAAGTCAAGAATTTCAAGCAAGGTTAAAACAACAAGAGGAAGAAAAAGAAGCGCTTGAAGGACATTTTGTGCAACAATTACAACAAGCGGAACAAGGTCGAGCTCAATCAGAAGCTAAGTTTTCTGAGGTACAAAAACAGTTACAAACATCCAACAAGACAGCTGAGCAACTAAGACGAAAGTTAGAAACAGAAAAACACAATGAACTTGAAGAAGGAAAAGTTAAACTGGATTTGACAAAGGAATTAGTTGAAGCTGCAACAGCTCTTGAGCATAAAAAAGAAGAAGAATTGAAATTGAAACAAGAAGTTGAACGTCAGAAACAAGAACAAGAAAAACGGAATGCAGAGTTAAAAGAATTACGAGAAAATTTACGCAAAAGAAATGAAAATACAACAGAACTTAGAAAACAACTTGAGAAATCACAAGAACGAGCTGTAAGTTTAGGACGTGAAAATCAAGAATTGTTGGATCAAAAAGCTGGGCAAGATAGAAAAATTCAAGATTTGGAACGAAAGGCAAAATAAGCTCAAGATAAGTTAGAAAAATTCCGTCAAAACAAAGAAGCTGATGCGGATGATAAGGTTCTTGGCGCGTTTGGAGAGTCTCGGAAATTACAACAAGAATTAGCCAAAGCTCAAGCTGAGAGTGAAAAAGCAAAGAAGGAATTGCAAAAAGAACAAGCAAAGTTGATAACATTGAAAAGCGACTTAGAGAAGTTGAAGGAAGTTGTACAAAATGTACAAAAAGGAAATCAAACTGTAGAAGAGTTGCAAAAATCCGAAAATGAAAAACAGATTTTGTCGGGACAAATGCAAGAATGTTCACTAAGAATTGTAGACGTGCAAAAAGAGAATCAAGTACTTGCCGAAAAGTTAGCGAAAAAAGAAGAAGAATTAAAACAACGTTTCCTAGAACAACAATTACGAGAAGCAGCTTTAGCAGAACGAGTAAAAGAGGCGGAAGAAGCGGTTCGTATAGCTAGAGAAGAGGAAACAACAGCGCTTCGTATAGCTAGAGAAGAAAGAGCGAAATCGGAAGAACAACGACGTGTACAATCGGAACAAGATAGACAAAGAAATGTTGCTCAACGATTACGCGAAATACTAGGAGAACAGAAAAAAGGAGAGGTTAGTATAGCTAGAGAAGAAAGAGCGAAATCGGAAGCAAAACAAAATGAATTGCTAGAACAGGTACGATTGGCTCAACAAGAACAACAACAAAGTCGTGCAAAATCTCAACAATCGCAAAGATATTTGGAACAATCACAAGCAGAAGCGAAGAAGCTTTTTGGAATTCTTCAACAAATTAAGAAAGAAACAGAGTCAAAGAAAGAAGTAGATCATGTTGTTGGTACGCCTGGTGGAGCTGGAGCATTAGTGCACGTATCACAACCAAGAAATTCAACAGAAACGGTTGAAGCAATTAGATCACTGGTACGAGGTGTACTTAATCAGCCAACTGATGGTGAGAAGCAACATGGTTTACCATCTAAACCTGCTCAAAGTCAATCTTCACCATCTCCAAATACAACAAGAAGAATGTTGGCACTTCGAGATTTAGGAACACGATCGGCATCAGGAGTACGAGATTTGAAAAAAGATAAAAAAAGGGAAGAATTTTTTGAAAGACTAGACAGAATAACTGAACTAGAAAAAAAACAAGAACAAAATCTTCCACTATCAGAATCAGAACAAAAACTTGCACTAGAACTTGCATTAGAACAAGGACAAAAACATGCAAAATCGGAAGAAACGGATAGAGGTCAACAGCAAAGAAACAATGCGTTCTGGGGGTCACCGTCACCCGCAAGAGGCAACGTTCAAAATCTAAATTCTAAACTTGATCCTCAAACTCCATCTCCACAAGCCAAAGAGCCTGGAACTAAACCTATTGTTCCAAGTGAGCCATCTCCAAGTCCAAAACCACAAAAAAGACAAGAAAGAAATCCTGATTTTTTTTGATCAATTTTAAAGGTACAGATCCAAAACGATTACAGCAAAAACAACCTGAGTGATTTTAGATTTCTTTGAAAATTTCAGATCGAGCAGTTGTCGAATATCGTACTCAAACTTCGAAACCTAAATCTCAATCTGATTCTCAACTTCCATCTATAAATGTACACTCTAGAACCAAAATAACCTGAGCGATTTTTAGGTAGTTCTGAAAAAATTTACTGTGAAAAATTTGTAAAATTTCTTTGCGATTTTTGAGTTGGAAGTTTGAGAAATTTTTAATTTCGAGAGTTTTTTTTGATTTTGGTTTTTGATTTTGCTCTAAGAAATTCCATGGAAAATTTCGGTACAAAAAATTTCGTAAACTCGGCCATTTTAGCGGGGTTTTAGTGATAATAAAATTTTTAATAAAATTATGGAAAAATATAAAAAATGAAGCAAATTTTGGCTCCGAATTTTATTAAATTTCAGCCCAAAAAAGTTTCCAAAAAAGTTTCCAAAATTTTCCCTACTTGACCGGAATTGTTAATAATCATTAGTATATATGCAATATGAAAATCAAGTATTTGTGTTTTTTGGCGTGTTTTCACGGTTATAGTGTTTTGGTTTCTGAAGTTGATAGATTTTGTACGGAGAATTCTAGGAAATTATCAGAAATTCGTTATAATTTATGGTTACCTTTATCAATGCCTAATTTTGAGGAAACTTTTAAAGGAATGATTGGCAAAGAAATGGTTGAAGATTTTTGTCAGAAAAATTTTGGGGAATCTTTTGAAAATGCTATGTTAGATTGGAAGAAAGTTAGTGATAGTATTTTGCAAGTATTTGGAAAGTCTCCGCAGCTTAAAGATAGTCAAATTGGTTCTGATGTTGCTTGTGTACCTGGCATTGAGTTTGAGGAATTTTCCAATGTTATTAGATTTATAATTGATAGTTTTTTTGAAGATAAAATTTTTGGTTTTACAGGTTTGAACGATTTGTCAATAGATTTAATGGCAAATTTTTACCAAGATTTTGAGAAGATTCGAGAAGCGGATACGATTGAAAATTTAGAAAAACGAAATGAATTTTTGAAAAAAATCCCAATGATTTCTAGGTTGATTTTTGAACGTATGAAAGGCAAAAATATATTTTTACAATTGCTTCGTAGTTTTGATGATAATAGGGTCAAAGTATTGAAATGTAGAATAAAAGTAGGTGGAATTTTTTCAAAACTTGAGGACTTTAGGAATTCGGTTCTTCAAGCAAGCGCTGGGAAAGAGGTCGATTTACCTCAATTTAATGCAAAATTTCAGAATATAAAAAATATTGTACGAATTTTCGAAACTGTTTACAAAAATGGCGATAGAATGAATAAATTTTACGAATCTTTTTTTAGAAAATTTCCAAGTGTTTTGTATGAATTAAGGCATTTAATTTGCTCTTTAAGAGAAGTTCCTAACGAATTGTTAATGAATTTATCTTACCACAGCAAAACTCGTTCTTTAGAAAAAATAAGAGGATTTCGTAAGAGCTTTTTAGAGTTGGAACAGCAAAAATTAGATTCGGAACAATCAAAACTTAATACATCTTCTGAAGGTAGCAAATCCTGTGATCTTTTGCAAAATTCTTTTGAATTGGCTTTATCTGCCCAACGAAGTGGACAAAAACTGGAGGAAAAAACTGAGGAAAAATGCCAGGAAAAAGTTGTAGAATCACCGAAGAAATTACCAGCAGTACCAAGTTTCAGCCAATTGAATCCAGAGGACTTGGTTAAAGGTAAATTAGATGAAGAATGTTTAGAAATTTCTAATTTTAGTTTTTCGCCTTCGAATCTTGATTCTGCTTCCAGTATTTTGCGTCCAGAAGTTTTGCAAGAGGTGATTGCTGAAAGTGGTTTGACAGAGAGTGCAATAGAAGTTCTGAATCAAGTTCCTTCTTGTATAGTTGAAAAATGGTCAATTGCTAGAGATTTGTTAAAAAATATGGTTCCGAAAAATTTTGATTATGAAAGTAAATTTTGTATGCCGAAATTGAATGATAGTCAATTATATGAAATTGTTGAAAAAACAGATGGCAATTTTGTTACTCCAAAAAAGATAAGGAAAAATTCTGCCAATTCTTCAATAGTTGTTTCTGGCTATAGATCAGAATCTTTTGAAAAATTATGCAGTGATATTTTGAATTTTGCAGGGAAATTTTCTGTCGATTATGGAATTTTTTCTGATTTTCAAAAAGATTTATTTGTTTTCAAAAAAAGGTTTGCAAAGTTTTCGGTTGCCGTAAGAAATTCAAGTTATATTAACGAGGTTTTGACAAAGTGTCACGTCTTGTATGATTTTTGGCTAAAAAATGCTTTGGAAGAAGATTTTGTGATGTTTTTAAAGGAAAATGGAAAATTTGAAGAATTTCAGAAGGTATTTCCAGAAATTTCAGCAAAATACAACAAAAATTATGCACAAAATGCCGAAAATTCGGTACAATTTGAATTTAATGAGTTTTTTTCCAAAGAAGATCGGACAAAATTTTTTAGTGTGTTTTTGGAAGGAAATGCGTGGAATAATTTTTTGAAAAATGAGGAAAAATTAGAACAAATTGAATTGGTTTTTGGAGATTTTGCTTCATCTAACGAGGAATTTCACCAAATTTTTCAAGGATATATTAGGTATTTGGAGTCAAAAGCGATAAAGATTTTCGGTAATAAATGTGCTTTGGAAAGGGAGCGTGAAAAGATGAAGTTAAGAACTTTGGAAACCGAGGAAGACAAATTAAACGCCTCTAAAAGGTCTGGTTCTTACTCTAATTTGAAATTGTTAGAATTTTTGGCTTGCTCGCCTTTACATATGAAGACAGCTTTAAAGAAAATATAACCTATTTTTAAAACCTATTTTTAACTTTTTTAAACTGAAAAATATTTCGGAAAATTTTTGCGCGAATTTTTTATTTTTGTTTGAGTTTTTTTTAGAAAATTTTAATTACTCCATTTTTAGCCAGTTTTCCGCTCTGGAAAAAAAAAAGTACTAATATTATAATAGCCTTTACTAGGAGCAAATTTTGTCGAAATTAAAAATCAATCGGGTATTAACCGCTAATTTCAAGGATCCATACGAGGCTATTCAATTCAAAACGGTCAAAAGTGCGATTAAAAACGCCGATGGTTCTGCAGTTTCGGTTTCGGAAGATCTGATTGTACCTGCCCATTGGTCTGATATTGCCTGTGACATTTTGTCAAGAAATTATTTTCGTAAAAAGGGGGTTCCAAATAGGATTAAGAAGGTTATGGAGCCTGGAATTCCTGAATGGCTTTTGCGTAGTGTCCCAGATACAGATGGCCAGGAAGGCGGCTTATTTGGCCCGGAAAACGATGCTAGAATGCTTTTTAATAGGATAGCCGGCGCTTGGACTTATTGGGGGGTTAAAGGCGGTTATTTTTCAACAGAATCCGATGCCAAAAATTTTTACGACGAAATGCGTTTCATTTTAGCAATGCAAATTGGGGCGCCGAATTCGCCTCAATGGTTTAACACTGGTTTGCACTGGGCGTATGGTATTGAAGGGCCGAGCCAGGGGCATTTTTATTTTGACGAAATGGCAAATTGTTTGAAACGTTCCCAAAGTGCTTACGAAAGGCCGCAGCCGCATGCTTGTTTCATTTTGAGTATTAAGGACGATTTGGTCAACGATGGCGGGATCATGGATTTGTGGAAAAGTGAGGCTAGAATTTTCAAATACGGTTCCGGGGCGGGGACAAATTTTTCTGGACTAAGAGGCAAAGGGGAAGCTCTTTCTGGCGGCGGATTTTCGTCCGGATTGATGAGTTTTCTCAAGATTGGTGACGTTTGCGGAGGTTGTATCAAGTCAGGAGGGACGACTCGGCGCGCTGCGAAGATGGTGATTGCGGATATTGATCACCCAGATATTGAGGAATTTATTACCTGGAAGTCAAAAGAAGAAAACAAGGTCATTGACTTGGTCGTTGGTTCTAGGGTTATCAAAAAATACACTGATTTAGTGAAAGAAAGTTTCGAAAATAAGCCGGAATTGCGTAAAATTTTGAGGAAGGCCGTTGAGAATGAGGTTCCTGAAGAATATTTGGTCCGGCTTTTGGCATTGCTTGAAAATGGTCAGGAAGTTGAGCCAGTTGTACATACTTTAGATTGGGAAACCGGGGCTTATGCGAGTGTTTTTGGTAAAAATGCTAACAATTCGGTTCGTGTTACGGATACTTTTTTACATGCAGTCGAAAATGATGCCGATTTTGACCTTTTAAGGCGCACTGATGGGCATGTTCATAAGACTTTGAAGGCGAGGTACCTGTGGGATGAAATTGCTAAGGCAGCGTGGTCTTGCGCGGATCCTGGGATGCAATATCATACGACCATCAACGCCTGGCATACTTGTGCCAACGACGGGCCGATTAGGGCTTCGAATCCGTGTTCAGAATATATGTTTTTGGACGATACTGGCTGTAATTTGGCCTCTTTGAACTTGTGTAAGTTTTTGAAGGAAAGGGAAGACGGGAAGCAGAGTTTTGACGCGGAGTTGTTCAAGCATGTTACTCGACTTTGGACGATTGTTCTGGAAATTTCTATTTTTATGGCGCAGTTTCCGACGGCTGCGATTGCTCAAAGATCCTATGAATATCGTACTTTAGGGCTTGGTTACGGCAATCTTGGCGCGCTTTTGATGCAAGTTGGGGTTCCGTATGATAGCCAGGAAGGTAGGAATACTGCAGCTGGGATTACGGCCTTGATGCAGGGAATTTGCTATGAAACTTCCATAGAAATGGCTCAATGTTTAGGTGCTTTTGTCCGCTATGATGCTAATAAAGACACGATGATGCGGGTGATTCGGAACCATGCTGTGGCCGCTGGAGTGACGACAATTGAACCGTTTTCGGCTAATGAAAAGATGGAACTTTTGAACCAAATGGGAAGCCGTCTTTCGAACCAAAATTTCTTTGCAAATATTAGCGGAATTGTCTGCGAATTGGAAGGTCGAAACCGGATGCTGGATCATATTCAGAACGCCAATACCAAGCATATAGAGTACGAAAATCTTAACGTTTTGCCGCAAGAATTTAAGGCTGAGCATTGTGTTTTTGACAATTTGGCTAAAAACATACAGCAAGTTTGGAAAAATGTAGTCAGAAAAGGTGAGATTTTTGGTTTTAGAAATGCCAATGTTTCTGTGATTGCCCCAACTGGTACGATTGGACTTGTTATGAACTTCAAAACGACGGGGATTGAGCCTCAATTTTCGCACGTAATTATTAAGTCTTTGGCCGGTGGAGGGGTTTTCACTTTGGTTAACGATGAGATCGCGAAGGCTTTGAAAGCTCTGAAATATACAGACCAAGAAATTCAGGAAATTGAAAAATTTGTAATTGGGCACAAAAATTTGGCCGGGCCGATTGCGCTTAATGAAAATTGGCTAAAAAGCGTCGGTTTTTTGGATTCAGATATACAAAAAGTTAACGATTCTCTTCGTAGGGCGTTTTCGCTTCGGCAGGGTTTTAATCACCACGTTTTGCCCGCTGAGTTCTATGCTCGCCTTGGTATTGCTGAGCAGGTTTATCGGGATCCAGATTTTGATTTACTCAAGCATTTTGGCGCTACTTCAGAGCAAATTGAAGAAGCGGATCAGTTCTGTTGCGGGCATATGACAGTCGAAGGGGCTCCTCATTTGAAGCCAGAACATTTGCCAGTTTTTGATTGTACAAGGATTAATGGCGATGGAAGCAGATGTTTGAGCTATGATAGTCATATCAAGATGATGGCGGCCGTTCAGCCGTTCCTATCTGGAGCGATTTCTAAGACTATAAACATGCCAAACGCGGCCAAAATTGAGGATTGTAAGGAGGCCTATATGTTGGCCTGGAAGCTTGGTTTGAAAGCAGTTGCGCTTTATCGGGATAAGTCCAAATATTCTCAAATTTTGAACACAAAAGAGCGGAAAATTTTGAATTTAGATGAAAATTCTAGAGACAATGAGCAAAATTCAAGTCAAAATCCGGCCAAAATGGCTGAGAATACGAAGTCATTCGGGCAAGTTGAAAACGTGGCCAAAATGGCGGGTTCTACGACGTCTAGTCCGGCGGAAAACGTGGCCAAAATGGCGGGTTCTACGATGTCTAGTCCGGCGAAACTCGAGCAAGTTACGACTCAAACTCAACAAGCTTTACATAATATAAATTCTTCTGGTCTTGAGCAAAAAACATCGCCAAAAATGAACGAGTTTTCGAATCCGTTTTCAAATTCATCTGCCAATGAGTCAAATTCGAGCAGAGGGGAAAAGCCGCAAGAAGATCTGTTCAAGCCGTTCCGTCGTCGAGGGTATACCCAGCACGTTCTTATCGGCGGTAATGCTCTTTGGCATACAACTGGCGAGGATGAAACCGGGAAATTGCGTAATATTTTGTTGACATATGGTAAAGAAGGGTCGACTCTTCGAGGCTGGGCGGGCGCTTGGGGCCGGATTTTGTCCATGTATTTGCAAGAGAAGGGCGATAGTGGTTTTATACGTATTTACAAGGCTTTTAAGCATAGTAGATTTGAGCCTATGGGGCTGGTACAGGGGCATCCTTATATCAAGCATGCTACGTCGATTCCAGACTATATAGTGGAGGATTTGGCCTATGCTTACCCGGATATGTTAGTTGCGGAATATCGGCCATCCACGCTCCCTGCGCAGAGGAATGGTAAGATTAACAAAGTACGAATTTGCAACGAATCGATGTATATAATCATTGGAGAAGACGATTTTGGCCGACCTTGCGAGGTTTTTGTGACTGGTATAGGCAAGGAAGGGTCGGATTTGCGTGGCTGGATGAGCGCTTGTGCAAAATTGATTTCTATTTATTTTCAAGATTGTCCGGATACGGCGATTTGGCAGTTCATACATGCCTTTGAAGGGTCGACTTTTGAGCCATCTGGGTTCATAGAAGGACATCCGGCAATTCGTTCTGCCACGTCTCCGCTTGACTTTTTGGCAAAACATTTGCGCTATGCTTACTCTCATGTCTTAGATAGCGAGCAGATGACCTTGCCTTTAGAGGAATTGCGGCCGGATCTTCATGCTGAAAACATACATTCTTCGATGGTAAATCATGATAATTACGGCCAGAATAGCGGAGTTTACGAGGCTATCGCGAATGTTGCTAAACACGAGCAAAATGGCGGAGTTTACGAGGCCATCGCAAGGGACGGCAGGACCGAGCAAAATAGCGGGGTTTACGAGGATAACGCCAGGACTGGCCAAAATGGCGGAGTTTTTGAAGGATCTTGTTCTGATAAAAAATGCCAAGAAAATAAAAAATGTCACGAAAATTTTTTGGGACAAGACCCAGAATCGGCCAAAATAGCGGAAAAATCTTCATATTCTAGTCCAATGACGGTACAATCAGAAATGGATACAAAAATCCGTCAATTGAACGGTTACAAAGTCGACGAACCTTGTCAGCAATGCAAATCTTTCAGACTAAGGTACAATGGAAGTTGTTACGTTTGCGACAATTGTTTTTCCACAACCGGTTGTTCTTGATTGTTTTTATACAGCGAATTACCCAGCAAATGCGGTTAATTTTTCCACTGTTAGTAAAATTTTTTCCAATCTTTAATCAAAAAATAATCAAATTTAATCAAATAATAATTTTCTAGAAACTGTATTTAAGCGAAGTTCAGGTAAGCTAACTTCAATGAAGGAGTATTTTCTTAAGGAAAGTGTTCCAAAAGTAGGTAAAAATGAAAAAGCATCTGATATTTTATTTTTTGTGTGTTAGTTGGCAAGCGTGGGCCCCTGAGTCTATGACAGTTGTTCCAAATACAGAAGGATTACTGCCTGGCGTTGGCGTTGTTGGTACGGATTTTACTATCAATGGATCAACTCAGTTACTTTCTTTGAGTGAAATGGTTTTACATCATGTCCATCACAAAAGATCGCACGGAAAATTCAAAAAACATCATAGATATTTTAAAAGCTTAGAAGATGAAGAATCGGAATTGGAAGGCAAAGAAAAAAGTAAAAAATCCAAAAAAAATAAATACAAAATTGAGTCAGATGAAGAGCGCGTGGCAGAGAACGATCTGGAAAATCCTATTTCTGGCGAAGATTCTGGTATAGAGATTTTGGCTAAAAAACGGGAAAATAATGATGAAAAATTGAATCAGAAAATTTTGGCAACTTTGGACAGACCTGAGCAAAAATCCCAAAATGACGACCAAATTGAAATTAGTTCGAGCTCGAGTTCTGAAGATGAGAATTTGACTCCAAGGCAAGATTTTGTTGATCAGCATTCTCTTGGTTCAGGCCAAAATGGCGAGCAAAAACGTACTACTCAACAATATCGAGAGCTTTCGAATCCTATGATTGGGTCTGATTTGGCCATTGATTTTGCGGATAGATTTGGTCAAACAACTCTTCAAAATGAGCCTTCCGATTTGCCAGCTATCCAGGACGTTCCAAAAGATGAAGTTAAAGTTGAAGAAATTTCAAGTAAGAAAACGGTTAAAAGTAAAAAAACAGTTAAAAAAGATCGGAAAACGGTTGGTTTTGTTGGTTTAGATGTCCAAAAAGATGAGCAAAAAGATGTTCAAAAACAAGTTTTGGTAGAGCAAAAATCGCAGGATTTGCCTGCTTTTGAGCTTGCTAGTCCGTACGTTCCAAGTGGTGCTGAAAAAGATAGTTCTATAGCTGCTTTTGTTGTCAATCCTATGAGAGCGAACCGACCTTCTATGGAACAGGCCAAAGCTGCCAATAAACTGGTGAAAAATGACACAAAATTGCAGGAAATGGTTCCAGTAAAAGAACCTAAAGAAACTTTCCAAGCAAAAGAGGCTACAAAAAATCAGGCAAAAATTGAGTCTGAAATCGAGTTAGAAAGTGCTTCCGGATCTCAAAAAGAGGTTGAGGAAATTTTAGAAACTAGTCCGAAAATTCCTAGAGAAGTTAGGAAAGAAGTATCTTTAGAAACCAAAATAGCTGAAGGGGTTTTGAAAAAGTTGGATTTTGCAGGAACTACAGATCAGAAAGCATCGGCAGAAGTCCAGAGCGAGGACGGTCAGAAATCTATTACATTAAAGATCAAAGCGGGTACAGGCGGAGAATTGACAAAAGATCAACTTTTTGAAGCTATGCAAGATGAAATTCAAGGACTTGGTAGCAGATTGACCCATATGTCGGTAATGGAAGAAGAAATTGACGGAAAACTGGCCAGAATTCAAGTGGACGAGACTTTGGATCCTATTGGTAAGGTTAGTGGCGCGACTGTGACTGTGGTTGCTTCCAAGGGGGCTGAAACTGCCTTGCAAAACCTAAAGAACGTAGTAGATGGGGAAGAGGATTTTATGGCTCAAGTTGTTGCAGATATGCAACAAGAACGTGCAATTCCAGAAGATGTTTTGTTGAAAAAATTTACTAAAGATCGGGCTAAGGTCGAAGATGCTCCTGTACAAGTTAAGGTTGCAGAGCCAGCTAAAGAAGTAGTAACTTTTACCCCTGAAAGTAAGGCAGTTATAGACCGGGCAAAGGCTTTCTTGGCTGAAAAGCGGTCTGCTGATGCTCTTACCCAAAAATCTTTGACTGTTGATCACGCTTCGGAAAAGAAAGAATTGGAAAAGAAAGAAACGACCTTGACACCGAGTCAAGAAAAAGACAAGGTTTCTGGGCATGTCGCAATGGATGTAGTTCAGGTTCCGAATTCGGCTGAGAAGGCGGTAGAAGTTAAGGGTTTGAGTGATGAGGAGTATAACTTTCAAGTTGCTTTGCAGGCAAAAATCCAAGCTTTATGGGACGAATCTTTTAAGGAAAAGACCGAATTAGCACATATAAATTCTGCTGAAAAAATTGATTTTATAAAGCAAAGAAATCGTGAATTATTGGTCTTAAATGAAACTCAAATACGGGAAAAAATCGAAGAATCTTATCAAAGAGAATTGGCAAAGCCTATAGATGAAGCGATTGTGACAATGAAGCGGGCTAAGGAAGTATATGCTCAAGAAATGGCTAAAAAAGCCCAGCAAAATGCCGTCACAGCTCCAGTTTTTGCTGAAGTAGTAACTATAAATCCTGTTCAAGAACGCCCAGATACGGCCAAAACAGCGGGTTTTGTGGGTATAGCTCCGGTTTCTCAAGTTGCGCCAGTAGTTATGCCTTCTATGCCTATGCCAACTCAAGTCCAGGCTTATATGCCAATACCAGCGCCTATGCCGACCCAAGCTCAAGTACCTATGCCAATACCAGCGCCTATGCCAACTCAAGCGCCTATGCCACAGGAATCGTTTGCGGTTCAAAATCAGAAAGCTCCCGTCGCTGTTCCATACGTATATGTCCCTCAAATGGCTCAAAATGCGCCTAATCCGTTTAGTAATGGTTTTGTATCGGCAGCGCAAATTCCAGCTCAATTTCAGCCTCAATTTCAACCTCCAGTCCCAGCTTACGTTGTTCCAGCGCAATCTCAAGAGCAGGTAGTACAACAGTTTAACTTTGAGGAAGCTCTTTCATTGGAAGAAATGTTGACTCAAGGCGGGCAAAGAGCAGCCGAACAAGTGGAAACTCCGGTACAATTTGCAGCTGAAAAGAGGCAGTCGGAAGCTCCAATGTTTGCAACCCCTCAGGTAAGTAAGGAAGCGCAGTTTGTCCCAACCCCTCAGGTAAGCAAGGAAGCGGAAAAGCCAAAATCAAAACCAGAGCCAGTGAAGCCAATTATAGCAGAAGATTGTCGTGGTAATAAGATGGATTTATCAAAATTATTAGGTCCACTTTGCCCATCTGAGAGTACCCAATTTTCTAGGAGTACAGAATCAGAAAAAAAAAACTAGTTGAAAAAGTACACAGTTTTATAGATGAATTGGTTGACGGAAGGACGGCAATCGTAGATTCCCAGGAGGCTGAATTTGCCGTTTTGTTGGCTAATTTTGCGAAGAATCCGTTGGTTACAGTTGCTGATCAAAAGGAAGTAGCCTTAGTTGCGGACAAGATCGTCGTGACAGGCGGTGAGACGGAAGTTCCAAGTTTTGAAGTTTCTGAAATGGTTGCTACAAGTGCCGAAGAGCCAATAAAATCGGCCTCACAGGCGGGTTTTGATAAGAATCCGAAAAATAGTGAAAAACCAAAAGTTGCCGAACTGTCAACTTCAAGACTTTCCGAAAAGTCAACTGATACAAAAGTCTTAGAACAAAAATTGGCAACTTTGAAAGTTTCGATCGCTCCTATAAAAGTTGACCCTTTATCAAAAATACAAGTTCCAAATTCTAGAATTGGAGATCCAGAAGAGGAAGAGCCTCAAAGAGTTATGCTCGGAGCTGGCGGTGCTCAAGTGAAACGGAGTGTGACAGAAGATCGCGTAAAGTCGGCTTCGCAGGCGGGGTTTGATAAGGCTCCTGGTTTTGACAAGGCTCCGAAAAATAGTGAAAAATCAAAACTTGCCGAAGAGTCAAGATCAAAGGTGGCAGCGGGTACTTCTGAAAAAGCGCCAGCAAATTCGGACAAAAAAGTTTCTGAATCAAAAAATTTGCAAAAATCTTTAGAAAATTCTTCACAAAAACCAAATACTGAATTTGATAAGAAAGTTTTGGAAGTCCAACTAGCTCCTACAGCTGAAGAATTGGCGGAATTACAGGCTTTAATTGAGGAAGAAATGGCTAAAAATGGTGATCAAAAAGAGGCTGTAAAGGCTGAAAATAGTCCAAAACAGGCCAAGGTTGCTCCCATGGTTGCGGAACGATTGAATACTTTCCAAAACGGATCTCCTAAAACTGCCGAAAAACCTGAGGAAAAATTGGATTTGAAAATCGCGGAAAAAACTCCAGAAAAGTCTCCAGAAAAGTCTCCAGAAAAGTCGATTTTGCCAGTTGGTAAAAAGTCAGTTGGTAAAGATTCTGCGCAAGAAAACGCAGCAAAAAGTCCAGAAGAAAATCCAGTCAAAATTGGTCAGGAAATTTCTCAAAGTACACAAAAAATAGCTTCTGAAAATGATGCCAAAAAGGGGTTTAAAAGGCATCAGGAGGCGCCGGAAAGTTCTGTGCATGGTTCTTCAGAAAGTGCTAAACCACATGCTTCTGAGCCAAAAATAGCCATTGTACGGGATAATAATTCTGACACTTCTTCGTGTAAGCCTTTGGCTATGAAAGTAGCTGAAGTTCCAAAGTTTGCTGATCGTTTTGCTGAAAATGTACAAATTGCGGCAATACAAGAAATCACTTTTGAAGGTTTTGAAGATCAGGTAAAAGCTTCAAATCCTGTTGATTTGCCTGTAAGTAAGCCTGAAATTGATGTTTTGCCACAAAGTCAAACTCTAGTCGCTCAGGACTCGCCAAAGTCGCCTTCTGTAGCAAGTTTGGTTGTTTTTGGGGCGCAAAGTGGTCTCAAACAGGAAGCTCTGATCGCTCGCAAGCCTTCTGTAGCAAGTTTGGTCATTTTGGGGGCGCAAAGTGGTCCGACACAGGATGCAGAGGTCGTTTCTGAGGTTAAATCTCCAAGTTCATCTCGTCACAAACAGCCTCAGATTAACGTTCTGTTCGTTCCTAAGGGGGTGAATTTGAATTGTATGGATATGAGTAGTGCAAACGCTCCTATTATGTTCTACGCTCAAAAAGAAGCGGATTCTGACGTGGTTACAATTGCTCCGATACCTGCAAAAGTCTTTACTCCACGCGAGCGCCATGATTTTGGGCAAAATTTGGGGGCATTTTTCCAAAGAGGCAATTCTGCTGGTCGGGTTGAAGAGATAGAGGATGATGCAATTTTGAGAGTTGCAGATGAAAGTCCGCCAAAATCGCCATTAAGATCGCCATCAAAATCGCCAGATTGTCAATGCAAGAATGGTCAACAGAAAGATTTAATTCCGATTCCTTTTGAGCTTTCCCAAGAGCCAGTTTCGGATCCTATTACAACCGAACAGGTTAGGGAATTGGCGGCCAATAATGCCGCTTTTGCCCAGGCAACGTTAATACCAGTTCAGGCTGAGGAGCCGGTTTTGAGTGCTGTAGCTCGTATGCAAGAGCCAGTTGTTCCTGAGATTGCTCAAGCTCAGTTACCAGAGTCAGCGCTGTTGGATTTTACGGGTATTTTTGGCAATGCAAACGGGCAAAACGAGAGTGATTTTGAGATAATGCAGAGAAATATTGCGGAAATGGCTGAAAATTGGAGTGATTCTGGTTCGAGCGATTCAAGAAAAGTACAGGATTTGAGCGCAAAAAAATAACTCCTTGGGAAGGCGGGTCTGTTCCTGAACCTGAGGTGAAAAGTTTAAAACAGATCGAGTTTTCGGCCAAAAATGAGGGAATTTCGGAGTTTGGAGTGGAGTTTCCTAAAACTCAAGAATGCGGTCTTGTAAAAGTCGGCCAAAATGGCGGAGTCTACGCAGCCATCGCAAGGGGCGCCAGGACCGAGCTCAATGGCGGAGTCTACGAAGCCATCGCAAGGGATGCCAGGACCGAGCTCAATGGCGGAGTCTACGAAGCCATCGCAAGGGAGTCTAGATCCGGTGGCAACAGCATCGCAAGTGACTCCAGGACAGGCCAAAATGGCGGCTTTGGATTAGTTGTTCTTGGTAGTGAAGAAAATTCCGAATTAACTTTTCATTTTGTTTTTGGTAGGAATTTTGATAAAAAATTTGGTGCAATTTTTAGGAAAAGTACCGATTTTTCTGGCAATTTTGATAATTTTGGTTTGGAAAATTCTGAGATTTTTGGTCATTCTGAAGCTCAGATTTTTGGGGCTACTTCCGCGGTCAAAGCCATTTTAGGTTCGGAAAATACAAGTCAAAAAACGGCCATTTTAGCGGGTAATACCAATAGGGACGAAGTTTCTGAGCCTATTTTTGATTTTGTTCCTGAGCCAAAAAACAAGGAAATTTTAGGGGAAAAAGATTTTTCTGTGGAGGAATTTTTGGAAAATTCTGGCCTAGTTTTTGAAGAATCGGATGGAATAGATTTTTGTGACGATAATTTTCAGTTACTTTTGAGTTCGTATTGTAAAGTCTCGCTTTTGTTGGAAATTTTGGAAGGTCAAAAAGAAATTGCCAGAAAATTTCAAGGAAAAATAGTTGAAAATATTGGCCAAAATGGCGGTATTTGTTTGAAAATTTTCAATTCTGAATATATGAAACTGTTAACAAGTTTGCGCGAAATTACAAAAAAAAGTCCGAAAATGATGCCAGAAATTCGGAAAAAAGTTATTGACGATTTTCGAAAGTTTTTTGAGACCTATGAGCAGATTTATCCCGCTTATTTGGCCGAAGATAATGGTAAAATTTCTAAAATTAAGGAGCAAATTCGAAGGGAATTGGAGTTTTTGGTCATCGGTTTTTCGAACTTTTTGTATAAAAAATGGTACCAATTAGATTTGCCTTCGGATGGCGTTAGGATCAAGAAAGTTAAGTCAGAAATTCGGATAGAATTGGATAATTTTTTGGCTGAATTTGCGAGGTTTCTACAAGATTTGGAGGCGAAAAAATTGACTTTATCTGGGAGTTTTGGGGCTCGGATGGGGGTTGATTCTGTCCAAAATACTAGTCTCGAAGAGGTCGAGAATGCGTGGTTTTTCCAAGATTTTACGCAAAAAGAGGGAGCAAATCCGTTTAGAAATTTTGGAATTATTTTGGAAAATCGTCAGAAATTGGCGGAAAGTCCACAATCGGCGGAAGGTTCAATCAGCGAGGATTTTGCGCGTAAATTGGACGAAGAATTTCTGGCTTCCAGTCAGTTTTCCAGGAAAAATTCGGAGAAAAATCAAGGTTTTTTTAGTAAATTAGGGGAAAAATTTTCCGATATTTTTGGCAAAGATAGCGATAAAAAATCCGAGAAAAGTTCTGTACGATCCAGGAAAAATTCCGTAAATTCTGCAAAATATTCGGCAGGATCTGGGCGGCAAAATTCGCCAAAAGATTCCGTGCTTTCTTCCCACGGGTCTGTATGTGGTTTGGAAGAGTTGGAGTTGAGTTTGTTGGAAAATGCGGCTCCGGTTTTGGATTCGGCTTGTTCTTGTGCCGAAAAATCTGAAAAATCAGGGAAATCTGGGTCAAAAATAGCCAAAAAAGGCGGATTTTTTAGTCGTTTTTAAGTGAAGTAGATTTTTGATTGTAATTATCGTGAACAGTCTGAAAATGGCTTAAATGGCCGACAATACGAGGCTAGCTCTGTAGCTTCAGTCGTATATAATGGAATTATGCGATTTTACCAAGTTTTGGTAGCGAACAAATTTGCTTCTAGAGAATATACCTATGCCAGTGAGCTTGAAATTGGCCAAAATAGCCTGGTTTTGGTGGAATTTGGGAAGTCTCGGTGCTTTGGAATTTGTCTGAAAGAATGCTTGGATCCGGCCAAAATGGCGGAGTTTACGAAGCTATCGCAAAGGACGCCAGGACTGAGCAAAATGGCGGAGTTTACGGGGTTGTTTCAGGATGATTTTGTTTCAGAAAATTGGGAAAGTACAAAATTTGAAACCGATGGCGAAAAAAAATTGCAAAAAAATTCTGAACATTTTCAGTCAAAATTGGAGAAAAATTTCCAAATTAAGTCGATTTTGGAGGTTTTTCCGTATAATTTTAGTCAAATTTTTGTGGATTTTATAATCGCGGTTGCTGAGTACAATTTGGCCAATATTGGGGCGATTTTGGAAATGAGTTTTGGAAGTTATCTTGGAAATTTGTCCAAAAATCTGCCTTTTTTGCCGTATAATCTGGAAAAAGACGGTCAGTTGGTCGGTCTTGACGAGGTCTTTGAAAAAAACGCAAAATATAAGTCTATTTTTACCAAAGTAACCTCGTATTCTCAGCCATTTAAGCCAAAAAAGTTCATTGTTTTGACTCAAGATCAAGCTCAATGTTCCCAAAAAATTTCTGAAGCAATTTCGGCCAAAAAATCTAAGACAATTTTTGTCAACGGAGTAACAGGTTCGGGTAAGACGATTGTGACGCTTGAAGGTATTGCAAATGTGCTTGAAAATGGTCGTGAAATTGATTTAAATGGCTCGCAAGGGGTGAATTGTGATAGCGATGTACAGGGGTATGGTAATAAAAACAACCCAATAGAACTCAACAAAAACCATCTTAAATTGCCAAATAGTTGCGATTTTTCTTCTGAAATTATTCAATCGAAAGTTGCCACACAGTCAATGAAATCGGCTGGAAAAATTCTAATAATTACTCCGGAAATTTCGTTAGGAAAAATGTGGAAAACTCTTATTCGCCGCCGTTTTGGCCGAGAATCGTACTTTTTCCATTATAAAATGGGGGAAAATTACAAATATAACGTTTTTGATTGGGTAAATTCTGAGGCTTCCGGGGTCTTGATTGGGGCTCGATCGGCGCTGTTTTTGCCGTATAAAAACCTCCGGGCGATCATCATAGACGAGGAGCATTCAAGTTCTCTCAAGCAAGACCGCTATCCTTACTATCAAGCGCGAGATATGGCCATTTTACGGGCGCATATGGAGGGAATTCCGTGTATTTTGTTGAGCGCGACCCCGAGTTTGGAGACCAAATATAATGTGACAAATGGTAAATATGAGCAAGTTGATATTTTACGAACTCCGGCAAAAGGGTTGGCGAAATTTGCTTTTGTACAGCAAGAAAAGGCTCAGATTTTGGCCCCGGATATCATCAAGGCTATTGAGGCGGCGTTTCAGGCCCGTCAGCAGGTTTTGCTTTTTTTGAACCGAAAGGGGTATGCTCCGTATTGTACCTGCCAAAATTGCGGGAATTTGCTGAAATGCTTGGGTTGCGATTTGCCGAAAATTTTCTATTCGAATAACTATGTAGTCTGCCATAAATGCGGGATTAGCGAGGTTTTGCCAAAGGTTTGTAAGGTCTGCGGGCAGTCTACGATTTGGAAGTTCTATGGAATTGGGGTTGAAAAGTTGAAGGAATTTGTTGAAAGCCGCTTCCCAGGCCGAGTTTTCAAGGTTGTCACTTCTGATACAAAGGAAATCGATGAATATCTCGAAGAAATTGAAAATAAAGCCATTGACGGGCTCATTGCGACCCAGGTCCTAGTCCAGGGTCATGACTTCAAAAATATAAGCCTTGTGGTGGTCGTGGATGCAGATATGGGCCTAAATTCGCCGGACTTTCGATCTACGGAACGGGTTTTTCAACTTTGGCAGCAAATACGTGGTCGGAGCGGGCGACACGAGTGTGAGGGGAAATTTATGATCCAAGGCGCGAGTTCCCAGAATAGATTTGTCGAGCTTTTTGGCGATGAAAATGTGTACGAAAGTTTGATGGCCGACCGAAAAGAGGGGAATTGGCCGCCATTTACGCGGTGTGCGTTCGTTATCATTAAGTCTAAAGACAACGATTTGATTAAGAAATTTTGCTCGAATGCCGTTTTTGATCGCCTGAAAAATGGCCAGGAAATTGAGCTTTTTGGCCCGCTTTATATAGGTAAAGAGCGGTTTGTCAGCGAGTGGCGTTTTCTTATAAAAATACCGAAATTTCGAAAGTTACCAGAGCTAATGTCCGCAATTATGGCCGATTTGGAGGTGATTCGGAAGAGGATGAAAGCGCAAAATAGAAAATGCGATTTGAAATTGGAGTACGAGGTTGATCCTTACTCATTCTTCTGAAAAATGGCGGGGTTTTAGCGGGTTTTGAGCGGATTTTGCCCGCTAAAAAATTGTACCGGAAAATTTTGTGCTGATCCTGAAAAAATTTTGTACTGAAAAATTTCTGCGAAAATTTCGCAAAAAAATGGCGAAAAATCACAAAAAATAATTACAAAAAATAACGAAAAGTTGACTATTAGTGTGGAAAAGTTTTGTAATTGTGGAAAAAACTGTGGAAAACTTTGCACAAATAGACAATAAATATATTGGCAATAAAAAAAGCAAAATGTCATAAAGTCGGCTAAAATGGCGGGTTTTGCGGGTATGAAATTATGATTAATTTTTCCACTATGAATTTTAACTTTTGTAAATTTGCCAATTTTGGGAAAGTACGCTAGAATTCTGGTATGAATTACGAGATTCTGTACAAGAAAATGCTGTTGATTCGTCGGTTTGAAGAAGGCGCGGCAAAGCTTTATAAAATGGGCGAAATTGCTGGATTTTGCCACCTTTATATAGGGGAAGAGGCGATTGTAACTGGCATAAAAGAGCGCCTAGAAAGCCTGGATTTGATGATTACGACCTATCGCGATCATGGGCATATGTTGGCTTGTGGAATGGATCCAAAGGGGGTTATGGCAGAGCTAACTGGCCGTATTGGAGGATTTTCGAAGGGTAAAGGCGGTTCTATGCATATGTTTTCCAAGGAAAAGGGATTCATGGGAGGACATGGGATCGTAGGAGCTACTTCGCCGCTGGGGGCTGGTATGGCTTTTGCTCAAAAATACCGCTATTTACGCGGGCAAAACACGCATGGCGAGAAGATTGACACGAAGGCAATTTCTCAGCCGATTACGGTGGCTTTTTGCGGCGACGGAGCTATGAATCAGGGGCAAGTTTACGAGGCTTTTAACTTGGCATCTTTGTGGAAACTCCCGGTTTTGTATGTCATTGAGGATAATGGTTATGCTATCGGGACTTCTAAGGAGCGTTGTTGTGCGGGTTTGAACGCGGGTTCTGATTTGTACAAGAGAGGCGAGCCGTTCGGGATTCCGGGGATTAAGGCCGATGGAATGGATATAGATTCGGTTTTGGAAGCGGCGGCTTGGGGGATAGATTTTGTCCGTAAAAATTGCCGGCCGGCGGTCATACAGTTCGATACCTATCGGTTTCGCGGGCATAGCATGTCGGATTCGACAAAGATTTACCGTACCAAGGAAGAGGAAGAGGAGGTCATGGCCAATCGGGATTGTCTTGAGCTAATCAAGTCGAAGATAAAGATGAAAGATTCCGAAAAAGAGGCGTTTTTCCAGCGTTGTGAGGATGAAATTGCCAAGGTTGTACAAGAAGCGGAGGATTTTGCGCTTTCTTCGCCAGAGCCCGATTCTGCGGAACTTTATACAGATATTTGTTTGTAATTTTAGGTTTTTTCGCCGGGGTTTTTACATTTTTTTTGCATAGGATTTCTCATTTTTTTACAATCTGTCAATTTTTCAAAGCCAAAACCGAATTGTTCCAAAATTTTTTGTCGTTTTTTTTCGAAAATGTTAAAATTTTCACGATTTTCCATTATATTCATTCCAATTCTGCATTTGCTTTTGCAGCTTTTGTTCATTTTCTAATCGAATTCTCTCAGATTTTACATTTTTTTGCATAGGATTTCGTAAAAGCCGCTAAAATGGCTGAGTTTTGATGGGTTTTTTTTATGAATTTTTGAAAATTTTTTGCAATTTTTTAGATTTTTTGTTGGAAATTTACGGAAAAATATTTGAATTTTTGCAATTTTTTTTACTTGAAATTTCAAATTGGTTGGAATCAGGCAAGTTCGAGTTTCTTCTGTAATCGTTTGTAACCAATCCAGGCGAAGGCAAATCCGCAAAAGTTTAATGTACAAATGCAAATTGGGAAGGGAATGAAGCCAACTTGGCCTAAAATGGCGGCTCTAGCGGCTTCTGTGGCGTAAATATATGGGCTAACGAGAGCGGCGCAAGCCACGAATTTGTTCAGTTTGAAAAGGGTTAACCATGTGAATTGGAACCCGCCAATGAGCCAAAGTGGGAACAAAAGTCGCATAAAAAGGTGGTCGACATCTTCGGTTTTTTTGGCTATACTGGCCAACATTATCAAGAAACAGGCGAAGAAAAAGGACATCGAAAAAATTGCCAGCAAAAGCTTTGTCCACGAAATTGCGGCCAGATTCAGCTCGTTCCAGAGTAAAATTTTCCCCATTGGTATCATAGAAACGGCCAAAATAGCGCCATTTAGAGTGTAAAAGACCGTTTTTTGAGCGAAAATCCAGCTTGTAGGGATTGGCAGCATGAAAAGGTAGTAAAGATGGCCTTTTTGGCAAAGTTCGTCGGTTGTGTTGAAAAGTTGCCAGTAAATTTCGAAGCCGATCACGGTGATAATTACGCTTGCAATTTGAAGTACCCCGAAATTTTTCAGCCCAAGAAGCGGGAAGACAAAGGTCGCCACCGCCAGAGTCAAGGTTCCCCAAAGCATACTATCTATAAATTTGTCTTTGATTTTTTTGGACCATAGTTTCATGTCTGTACGCATAAGAGCCGCGAAAATGGCCAGTTTTGTGCGAATTGGAATGGTTAAAATTTCGTTAATTTTTTGTGTTTTGTCGTTATTCATGATTGCCCATTTCTTTATAATTTGTCAAATTTTTCGAGCCAAAACCGAATTGTTCCAAAATTTTTTGTCGTTTTTTTTCGAAAATGTTAAAATTTTCACGATTTTTTGCTATATTTTTCACGATTTTCTCCTATATTCCTGCCAATTCCAGACGTTTTTTCATGTTTTTATATCCAAAAATAGCCAAAATTATTCCTCCAAAAAACAAAATCAAAATACAAAGCCAAAAGTTAATAAATTTTTGATCGGCGAAAAAAGCTGCCCTGGACGCCTCGGTTACGTAAGTGAATGGATTAAAAAGTGACAAATAGGCAATGATTTTACTCATTTTTAGCACTGTATACCAAGTGAATTGGAAACCGCCGAGGAACCAAAGAGGGAAGATTATCCTTGTCCAAACGTGTTGTACGTTCTTGATTGCTTTTGTCAAACTGGCAATAAAAAGCCAACAACAAGCGAAGAAAAGGCTGGCTACAAAAATTGCGATAAAAAATTTCCCCCAAGAAATTAAGGCCAGATTCAGGTCATTCCAAAGTACGATTTTGCACATAGGAATCATTGAAAACGCTAGAATTATGTTAACAATTGTATAGAAAAGTACTTTTTGAGTGAAGATCCAGCGCGCGGAGATTGGCAGAGTGAAAAGGTAGTAAAAATGGCCTTTTTCGAGGATTTCGATCAAAGTAGCGAACAAAAGTCCGTAAATTTCGAAGGCTGTGACGCTGATTATGATGCTCGGAACTTGTATAATTCCCAAAACTTGGATCCCCATGAGCGGGAAGATGAAGACCGCCGGGATAAGGCTTACGAACCCCCAGATCAGGCTGTCCGTGATTTTGCCGAGAATGTCTTTTTTGAAAATTTTCAGGTCTGTACGCATAAGAGCCGCGAAAATGGCCAGTTTTGTGCGAATTGGAATGGTTAAAATTTCGTTAATTTTCATTGTTGTACCTTTGTTTTTCTATATGTTTTTGTCAGTGTAAAAGTTGCGAAAATGGCTGATTTTGAAGAGGTGGAGTGAGAAATTGCAGGATTTTTTGGCAGTTCAAAATATGCCGAAATTTGCAGGATTTTGGCCAATAAAAGGCTTTTTTTTAAAATTTCGTCAGATTGGCAAGATTTTTCTAGTATATTAGTTGTATTTTCTGCGATTTTTCTAATTTCCGCTATTTTGGCCGAGTTTGTTAAGTTTGTCATTTTTCTTCCTGTTCTTCGGTAGTCAATTTCAGAAAAATATCTTCCAAATGTTCGTTATTATGCTGCGATTTTAGCGTGGATTTTGGCGCCTGATGGATGATCCGTCCTTCAGAAAGTATACAAATTTGATCGCACAAAAAGTCGGCCTCATCCAGGTAATGGGTGGTCAAGACGATACTTTTGCCCATTCCCCGCAATTTTTCCAGAATTTTCCACAATTTTTTACGAATTCCAGGGTCAAGTCCGGCAGTAGGCTCGTCAAAAATCAGAAATTCCGGATTCGGGATCAGAGTCCGGGCAATCATAGCCCGCTGTTTATACCCGCCAGAAAGCATGTCCGGGAACTTTTTCAACTGATCTGAAAGTTCCAAAAGTTCGATTGTTTGGTCTACGGTCTTCTTCGTACTTTCATGATCCAGGCCAAAATAGAGACCTCCGTAGTAAAGATTCTCGTAAATTGTCAGATCTTTGTGCAAATTCGGGCTTTGAGTGCAGTAACCAACGTGGCGACGATAATTTGCGATATTTTTCAGAACAGATTCCCCGCGGAAGAGCAAATCGCCGCTAGTTGCTTTATGTAGACCGGCTAAAATCGTCGAGCAAGTGGTCTTTCCCGAGCCATTTACGCCGAGAAGTCCAACGATTTCCCCTTTGTCAAAATTCATAGAAACATCATCCAAAGCGCGCTGACCATTAGAGCGGTAAATTTTCGTTATATTTTTTAGTTGTACCAACACGGGTAACTCCTTTTTACAATTTGAAAAGTTTAAATTTGGCGAAAAGCCATCAAATTTTGACTACCATAGCACTCCTCCAAAAAAGTAGGCGTACAAAAACGCCTTTGCTCGGAATATATTCGAATTATACTTTGATTTGAGATTTTTGTCAAGAGTTTTTGACGGCCAAAATGGCTGGGAAATGGCGGAGAATGTTAATCATTTCGAAAACAGTTGAATTTTAGTCGAAAAAAAGCCGGTTTTTGGATGTTTTTTTTCAAATTTTTTGGCCACAAATTTTATCTATTCGAAATTTTCGGATTTTTTTTATAGTTTTTCGTCTTTTTTATCAAAATTTTCTTCGTTTAAATTGGCTAAAATTGTACGAATTTCTTCAATTCCTCGGCCATTTTTTGAACTAACTGCGATTGTATTTTCTGGAAGTACGCAGTTTGAAGGTTCGGAATGATCGGAAGTTTCGTGAATTTGGCTAGAATGGCCGGTTTTGAGAAGATTGTTTAGGTCGGATTTCGTGTATAAAAACAGCTTAGGACATCTGAAAAGGTCGGCTGTGAACGTATCTTCCGCCTGGATGCCTTTTCGTGAATCTACGAGCATAAAAACCATGTCTACGCGGCCAGAATCGAGGTATTCGTGGACCATTAAGTTCCAAAATTCCTTCCGACCTTTCGAAACTTTGGCGAATCCATATCCTGGCAAATCTATTAGTGAAATTTTACGAAGTTTTAGGTAGCCGATCCATTTTGTACATCCTGGTTGGCGGGAAATTTTGGCGATATTGTGGTTTAAAAGAGTGTTAATTAGGCTCGATTTTCCGACGTTAGATTTGCCTACGATTAAGACTTCTGGGCCGGTTTTTGGAGGTAAATCCGAGGTTTTGTAGCATCGGATGTACTTTTCCAATTGTAGAATTTTGCTGAATTTTCCTAGCTCTTTGAATTGGTTGTTCATTTTTCAAAGTATAGTGGATTTTTGGTGAATTTTGCAAGGATAACGGTCTAAAGTGGCTAAAATAGCCAAAATTTAAGATAAAAACTTACGGAAATTTCGTTATAAAATTCCTTATAAAATTGATGAAAATTTAGAAAAAATTCTGGCCAAAAATTAGACAAAAATTGGCGAAAAATTTAAACTTTTTGCTTCCTTTCGCTGCGGGTAATCCAGGCTATTTGGGCTATAGTTAGGACATTTGTCAAAGTCCAGTAAACCACGACCCCGGTGGCCAAATTTGCCATCATCCAGGTGAAGAAAATCGGCATTCCATAGAGCATAAACTTCTGATCCGGGGTCTGAGCGGCTGTAGAAGTGGTCAATTTTTGCTGAAAAATCATACTAATTCCCATCAAAACCGGCCAGGCACCAATGTGTAGAAAATCCGGCGCGCTAAAAGGCAAAAGTCCGAAAAGGTTAATCCAAGACGTCGGGTCACAGGAAGAAAGATCGGAAATCCAGCCCGGGAAGCTGGCAAAACGCATATCTATACTGAAGCTCAGCACTTTATAAAGCGGGAAAAGTAGGAGCATTTGCAGGATGCTAGGAAGGCAGCCGGAAAGCGGATTTACGTGATTTTTTTTGTACAAAGCGAAAATTTCCTGGTTCATAAGTTGCGGATTGTCTTTTAGCCGGTGCTTGAGTTCGTTAATAGCCGGGGTCAATTGGTTAATTTTATTCATGGTAATGTGACTTTTCGAGGTCAAATGCCAGGTCAAAAGCTTCAAAAGTACGGTCAAAATTATGAGAGCCAAAGCAATACTTGCCACTTTGTCAATCAAAAGATTTAGGATATAATTGACTGGTTTTGTAAGGAAAAACAGCCAGCCATAATCGATTGCGTTTTCTATGTTTGGAATTTGGTAATTTTGGCTAAATTGGCGGAGATTTTTGACTTCTTTTGGTCCGATATAAAGGTTAAATTTTGTATTTTTTTGGTCGCCATTGTTAATGGAAATTTCGTTGGATTTATACAAAATTACATTCGATCCGGATTTCAAATTGTTGTTTTTTTCATAGGAAACTGTGGCAAATTCGGGTTTTGTACAGGCAATTAGCCAATATTTTTCGTTAAAAGCGGCCCAGGAATCATTTTGAGTAGAAAGTTGGCGATTGTTGCTCGATTCTGGTGCTAAATTGTGTAATTTTTTATCAGAATAAATGGAAATTCCTGAAAAAATGAAAGATTGGTGTTTTTCGAACTCGTTTTTACGCATTTCCATCGTCGGGGTGACGTTGATAGTTCGTCCAGATCGATTCAGAATTGTCAAGTCGATTTTTACTCCGTAGTTTTGGTCGATTTCCCAGGTTTGAATGAAGGTAATTTTCTCCGAATTTGTCCAGAAAAAGGTGGTTTTGGAATTGGTGGTTTGCTTTGCCCATTTGGTGTTTTCGTCTGGAGTTTGGGTGTTTCCTGACCATTGAATCTGTAAAAACTCGCCATTTTGCTCAGTTTTAGAACTATCGCTAATAGATTCGTGAAGTCCGCTATTTTGGCCGAGAATAGTAAGTTTTTCATCTGTTTTTTGGTCAGCTTTGTAATTCTTCAAAACTACTTTTTGCAATTTTGCTTCGGAAAATTCGTATTTGGACTGGGCGGTTTCCAAAGTTGTTATTTCCTTGTTAGGCTTCGTAAAGTCCGCCATTTTAGCCGATTCTACGCTGTTTTTACAAGCGACCAAAGATTGCTGATCTTCTTTAGGCGCAGCCGTTTTTGGCTGATCCTTTTTGCCCAAAATAATGAAAAGTAAAACCGCGTTCCAAGTCAAAAAAACTCCCCAAAACGTCCATTTTACTATCTTTTGCCATTTTTTCATACTTTCTCCTTTATAAGTCTACTTTTGATTTTGTGAATGGATTACACCTTAAAATACGCCAAATAATTCTTGCTATAGCCCGCCAAAATGGCCGAGTTTCGAGCTGTATGATCGCATATTCGCTACAAGACGGGAAAAATTTACATTTTGGCCTTTTTGGAATAGTTTGGTAAATTCTGATTGCAATTTTTAAGATTTTTTTTGTCAAAAACGAAATTATTTCCAGTGTTTTTTTTGTCTTACAAAACTCTTTAAAAGTGGCCATTTTAGCCGTGATTTTGGTCATTTTTTTCAAGATCGAGATTTTTCTGAATTTTTGCCAACATAAATCTAATTTCATTTTCAAGTCTATCAAAAGGATAAAGGAAAGCTTCGGGTTTGGCAATGATCAACATGGAAATAGGCTGATTTGGCTCAATTTTTGCCAGAATTTCGCGTAATTTTCGCTTGATTTTGTTCCGAGCGGGGGCGTTTCCGAGCTTTTTTCGTACTATGAATGCGACTTTGTTACAATCGCTATTGCCCGCGTAAATGGCTGAGTTTAGAAGGTTTTTGGAGTTTTTTAAAATGGTTTTGGCGACTTTTTGACTGGTTGTAAATTTAAAAGCAAAGGCGTTGGATTTCAAAAATGATCCGATTTTGTTTAAAATTCCTATTTCTTTTTTCAAGCAAAGTGCGCTAAAATGGCCGAATTTCATGCTATAATTCTTTCCGGGAAGCCATGGCCATAGCTATTGTACCGCTATCCAAATAGTCAAGTTCCGCGCCCATTGGAATGCCAAGTGCCAGGGTCGAAATCGTGATATTGTTGTATTTTTGCAACAAATTTTGAAGATAATGGATTGTTGCTTGGCCTTGGATAGTAGGATTCATTGCTATAATGCACTCCAAATGGTCCAAATTATCGCTTAAACGGGTCTCTAGAGCGTCGAAATCCAAATCGTCGTGGGTAATGGTGGTTATCGATAAAGTACCCCCTAGAACGTGGTAAATGCCCTCGTATTGCCCCATTCTTTCGATAGCCCAGAGGTCTGCTATGTCTGAAACTATACAAATTTGGCTATGATCGCGGTTCATATCAGAGCAAATATAGCAAATTTCGTGTTCTGAAAAATTGTTGCAAATTGAGCACTTTTTGATGGAGTTTTGCAGGCGGGTAAGAAGGCGGATGAGGAGGTCCGTGGTTTCGTCCTTTTGCTGAGCCAAAGTTATGGTAATTCTACGAGCACTTCGCGGGCCAAGGCCGGGTAAAGTTTCAAAAATTTTGGCAATTTCCTTCAAAATTCCGCGCATATAAAAGCATTTTAACATATCGTTTTATTTTTTGATATCGGATAAAATCCTATCAAAGAGGGTCGAAAAATGGGCAAAGTTGAGTACAATGAAGAATTTAGCAAAATAGAGCAATTTTCCAAGGCTTTTTGGGTGGCAAATAAGGTTAATGAAGTCGAAATTGATCAGTCCAAGGAAAAGATGGTGATTTTGGATTTTTTCCCGTATCCTAGCGGTGTTGGGCTTCATATTGGCCACCCTTTGGGGTATATAGCGACCGATATTTACGCCCGATTTTGGCGGCTAAAAGGGAAGAATGTCTTGTTTGCGATGGGGTATGATGCGTTCGGTTTGCCAGCTGAGCAATTTGCCATAGAACACGGGGTACATCCTGAAATTACGACCAAAAATAACATTGCTAATATTTCCCGACAGCTCGAAATTTTGGGTCTTGCGCACGATCCTAAGCGTAGTTTTAGCACGACCGATAAGGACTATTACAAATGGACTCAATGGATCTTTTTGCAGCTTTATAATAGCTATTTTGACCGCGATTTAGGCCGAGCTCAGCCTATTTCGATCTTGGAAGAGAAGTTGCGACTTTCCGGCCTTTCTGAGGATGAAATTTATGAAAAATTACGTCAAAAACGGCTGACTTATTTGGATGAAGTAGAAGTCAATTGGTGTCCGAAATTGGGTACGGTTTTGGCCGATGAAGAGGTCATTAACGGGGTCAGTGAGCGGGGTGGGTATCCTGTCTTTAGGAAGCCTCTGGAGCAATGGGTTATGCGGATTACCGAGTATGGCCCGCGGTTGGTAGAGAATCTGGAGTTTTTGAATTGGCCAATAAGTGTTAAGGAAATGCAGCGGAATTGGGTAGGACTTTCTTCTGGTCATGAAGTGGAATTTCAGTTGCTTAAAAATGGCCAGAATGGCGAGTCTACGAAGCCAACGCGAGCGATTGCCAAACACGAGCAAAATGGCGGAGTTTATGAGGCCATCGCGAATGTTACTAAACATGAGCAAAATGGCGGGTTTTTGAAGGTTTATACGACCAGGCTCGATACTCTAGAAGGGGTGACTTTTTGCGCAATTTCGGTCGATCATCCGCAGGTTTTGGAAATTTGTACAGATTCTTCCGCGGTTGCAGCAGTGAAGGAATATAAGGAAAAAGCGGCCAAAATGGCGGGAAAACAGTATGTTAAAGACGAAAATTTTGCTGTTTTTAGCGGTTCTTTTGCAATCAATCCGGTCACGGGTGAAAAAATTCCAGTTTTTGCGGCCAATTACGTACTTTCTTACGGAACTGCGGCGGTTATGGGGGTTCCAGCTCACGACGAGCGCGATCATGCTTTGGCCCTGGCGCTGGGGTTGAAAATTTTACCAGTTGTCAAGCCGACGGCGGAGTTTTTGGAGCAACAGGGAGCGACTTTGGAAGAATATCTCGAAAATCCGGCCAAATACGCGGCTTTTACGGAGCGTTCGCAGATGTTGAATGGTTTGTCCAACGCTGATCAAGTCCAAAAATTCGAGCAAAATGGTGCGAAAAATGGTGCGATTTTGCAAAAAACTAACATGAAATTACGGGATTGGATTTTTAGTCGGCAGCGTTATTGGGGAGAGCCGTTTCCGATTGTCTTGGATAAAGCTGGGCGGGCCTATGGGTTGGAAAGTGATCAATTGCCGCTAGAATTGCCGGATTTAGAGGATTTTCATCCGCAGACAGATAAGGAAGAAGTGACTAAGCCGCTTGATAAAGCCCGCGTAAATGGCCGATTTTGGAAGGATGTCAATTTTGTCAAATTGGATTTGAGTACAGCTAGGATCGTGGATGCAGAAGAAGGTGCTAAAGTCCGCATAAATGGCCGAGAATACGAGGTTTTTGCAGGTAAGCGGGAAACAAATACAATGCCAAATTGGGCTGGTTCTTGCTGGTATTTTTTGCGCTATATGGATCCGCGGAATGGCGAAAATTTTGTTTGTCCGGAAGCGGAAAAGTATTGGAGTTTGGCTAAAAATGCGGAAGATGAGGTCGTTCCAGGTCGGAAGAAGTTCGGAGCGATTGATCTATATCTAGGCGGGGCTGAACACGCGGTTTTGCACCTACTTTACGCCAGGTTTTGGTATTTGGTTTTGTATGATTTGGGTTTTGTTAGTTGTCCGGAGCCTTTCGATCGGTTGTTCAATCAAGGCATGTTGCTCGGGCCGGCTTATCAGACAGCAGATGGGAAGTATGTTTTGCCTACGGAAGTCGAAAATCGGGCTGGAAAGTGGCTTTGGAACGGTCAGGAAGTGGTCGAATCGATTGGGAAGATCGGGAAGCGCTATAAGAACGGAGTGCCTCCTGAAGAGGTCTGTGGGCAATATTCTGTGGACGTTTTTCGGCTTTATATGATGTATTTGGGGCCGCTGGAGCAGAGTAAACCTTGGGATTTTCGGGCAATTAAGGGAATGGCGAGGTTTTTGGAGAAGGTTTGTCGGATTAGTGTCGGCGAGCTTGGGGAAGATTCGGTTTTGCGGTATAAATTCAACGAAACTGTGAGGAAAATGGAGGATGATTTTAAGGCTCTGAAGTTCAATACAGCCATCGCAGCGCTGATTATTTTTGTCAATTTTGTGTATGAAAATGGCGGGGTTTTGGCCAAAGATTTGTACGAAAAATTCCTGACGGTTTTGGCCCCGTTGGCGCCGCATTTGTGTGAGTTTTTGTACCAAAATCGTTTTGACAATTCTGGTTTTGATGGTTCTGCTTGTTCTGAAGTGCCTTCAATTTTCGATCAAAAATGGCCAGTTGTGGAAGATTTGCAACTTCGTCTTGAAAAGGTTAACGTTGTCGTGACTGTGAACGGTCGTAAGCGCGCTGTTGTGGAATTGGATTCGGAAATTGATCAGGACCGCTTGGATGCTTATTCTGCCGATTTTGCGCGGGAAAATTCGATTGTTCCAAAGAAAGTTGTTATTGTACGTGACGATAATGGCCGCCCAAAATTGATCAATATTGTGGAATAAACTTGTTTAAACCTCGTTTAAGAAAGGGTAATGTTTGTTAATGTACTCTCCTATATCTCGAAAAGTATTGTTATCAAAAACCCTTGAAACGATTGAATTGTGTGGTTAAAACAAAAGCAACATGCTCCCCTATGGAATTAGAAAAAACATTGCTATACAATCTTAAAAATCAGTTTAAACGGCGTTTTTGGAAGTCTTCCATTTCTTGTTGAGCTTCGAGTGAAAAACGGGCGAGGGGGTTGGCTTTCAGACGGTTGGTTTCTATAAATTCCCCGCTATCTTCGCAGATTCCGTAAGTTCCTTCCCGGATTTTACGCAGAGCAAGTCGAATATCCCTCAAAGTTTTGGCGTTTCTATTGGATTTTTCGAGCTCGAGACCGAGCATGTTTTCCTTGTTGGCCATATCTATGATCTCCGAACCGTGTTCTTGGGTCAATTCCGAGTCTATAGCATGCTCATTTGCCTCGATTTCGCGCTGCCATTCTAGAAGTTTAGTTTCTATTTGGGAAATCATTTCCTGAGAAAGTTCGGTGTTTTGTTCGTCCTTCATTTTTGTTTTTCCTTGTCAGTTTTGCACTATTTTACGATTAATTGGTAAATTTTTTGTACATTTTAAAAAATTCTCAATTTCGCGGTGCAGCATATAATCAGTTTTACAATATAGTTGTTGAAAAATTTTTACATTTTTGTTCATATAAAATAAATGATAAAGAAACAGATTTTAAATAAATTAGCCGGTTTTGAAGTACAAAAGCTTGTAGTCAGCCAAAATGGCGTGAAATTACAGATTAAACTCGGGCCAGGCGAAGATGCGGCTAGGCAGGAAACTATTATACGGAATTTGCTGAGCGATTTTGAGGTTCAGGTGACTTTTATTATTGTCGATGAGTCAAAAAAACCGTTTAAGAATATTATAGGAGTTAGCTCTGGAAAGGGCGGCGTTGGGAAGTCTACGATTGCTCTGCATTTGGCTTTTGCGCTGAAGGAAATGGGTTTTCGGGTCGGTATTTTGGATGCGGATATCTATGCTCCGTCGGTGCCAGTTCTGCTCAATGTCCGCGAAAATCCTATATCTACGGATGGTCGGACTATTGAACCAATTACTACTGCCCATGGGTTTCAGCTCCTTTCCATGGGACTTTTTCTACAAGATAATCAGTCGGCAATGTGGCGTGGACCAATGCTGGCGAGTGCTTTTAACCAATTTTTGGATCAGGGAAATTGGGATTGCGAATATTTGATCATAGATTTGCCGCCCGGGACGACGGATATTCATATGTCTTGTAGCAAAATTGCAACATATTCAGAGTTTTTGCTCGTTGGTGCGCCTAGCAAGCTGGTTTATGCTGATGTCTATCGAATGTACGCGGTTTTGCGGGCTTTGAACCTAAAAGTGGCTGGTTTGGTCGAAAATATGACTTATTCTAGGTGCCAAAATTGCGGGTTTGAAGAGCGTTGGGCGACCGAAAATGCGATTTCTGAGGTCGAAAAAATTGCAAAACTTCCGATTTTTCACCATTTTCACGAGTTGAATGAAACTGGCTATCCTGGCGATTATAAACAAGGAGTTGAAGGTGATTTTTTTGCTCAAATTGCCCGTAGATTCGTGAAATAGCCGTTTCTGGAGTGGATTGTGTTTGTGTAATAGGGGGGTATGTGAATTTTTATTTCGATGCTATACGCAGCTAAAAAGTGGTAATATTATAGATTAAATTGAGGTCAGAAGAGGCCAAATTTAGATTTTCTGGAAGTAGCTCGATGATGTTTGGGTAAGGGATATTTTTCGGCCATTTTGGCGGGTTTTGAAAGGGTTTTTGGTCGAATTGATACGATATTTGGTCAAAATTTTGGTCTGAATTTTCAGTAGGATTTTTTTTGCAGATTTTTTGTGAAGTTTTTTCAAAATTTTGCGCATTTTCGGGCGAATTTTTCACAAAAAGTTTTTCAGGATTATTGGAAATCCAAGTCAAATTTTGAGAAATTATAAGATTTTCGATTTGGTCTTTTTCTAAAATATCTCCAATTTTTTTGTCGTTTTGTTTTTGTTGAGCTTCATAATCTCCGCCATTTTGGCCGGATATGACATCCTTGGTAGCCTCATAAACTCCGCCATTTTGCTCGTGTTTAGCAACATTCGCGATAGCCTCGTAAACTTCGCTATTTTGCTCGTGTTTGGCAACAGTCGCGATAGCCTCGTAAACTCCGCTATTCTGGCCGGTTTTGTACATCCATTTTTTTGTACCAGTATAGAAAAAAACATGACTTTTCGGGTGTTTTTTCAATAACAAATCCCAGATAGAAACGGCTGTAATGGCGATTTTTAAGCCCATTGAAAGCCCTAAAGCGATCGAGGATCCTATACGTAATCCAGTCAGCGAACCAGGGCCTTTTACTATGCAAATCCCCGCTATTTTGGCCAAAATTCCTTGCCTAGAGTGCAAAATTTCATTGAAGTTTTTGTGATAAAAATTGCGAAGTAAAATTTCCAATTTGTCAAAAAATTCAACAGACGGATCGGTTCCTGAAATATACTCGGAAAATTGCGGTTTTTTACTTTTAGAATCAAAATTTTCGTGAAATTCGTTACCATTTTCATAAGTTGCAAACCCGAGCGAAAAGGCCTTCGAGCAATGGGTATCTATAAAAAGAATTCCGCGATTTTTTGCTGTATTTTCCATGATTTTTTGGCCATTTTCCGAGGTTTTATTTCAATATTGTTGAGTAAAATTTTTCAATTGATTTCCAATATTTTGTAAATTGTAAAAAGTATAAAGTCCAGAAAAGTACGTTTCCAATGCTGAAAATTACCATCAAAATCGAGGAGATTTTTGATAAAAAAGTGCTTTTTTGTTCATTTTTTTGATTATTTTTACCAAAATTTTGAGTTGCAATTTTTTTGCTGACCATTTCCGAATTTTTTGCAAAAAATCCTGTTTTCTGGGATTTGATTTCTTCTTTTTCCTCGCCATTTTGCTTGACTTTTTCAAAATAGTTAAAAATTGGTTCACTGCCTGTTTTTGTCGGAGAAGTTTCGATAATCAATTGCGAAATATCCAGCGTTTTTTGCTCCTTTTGCGAATTTGCCGGGACAGAATTTTCGCAATAATTTTTAAGCGAACCTGTAAATGGCGTTTTTATGTCCTTTTTTAAAGACTTTTTTATGTTTGCCAAAGTTTGCTCTATATCCGGGGTCATAGAAGGGTTTGTGGGGCTTTCCGTGTGCATTTCCGGGCCATTTTTGGAGAAATTCTCTTCAAAATTTTCCTGATTTCTGCTAAAATTCGATGTTGGAGAATCTTTTTCACTACCAGTCAAAATCCAAACATTTCCGCACTCATTACAGCGTACTTTTTGGCCAGGTACGAGCAAAACCGGGCTGATTAGGTATTGGCAACGGCAATTGGCGCAAGTTAGCAAAGTATCGTTCATCTTTTCAAAATATACCATTTTTTTTACGCGGAATCAAATTTTATTTTGGGGCGTTTTTATCGAGGATTTGTGTAGAATTTTTATTTTTTCCACAACGTACGAAGGATTGTCAGTTTTCAAAATCGTCCCGACAATTTTCATCAATTCTGCCTCTTTGTATTGCAAAATCGTGGCGTTTTTACTGTTTGTCAACATGAAAAGTACCTTGTTTTTGATCATAATCGGTTCGACTTCCAAAGCCCATTTCGGCGCAATTTCCGCCCAGGTATTTTTGAGAAAATTTATAGGATTTTCGTGAGTTTTTTGTAATTTTTTCATAGTTGGCAAAAGAGCTTCGCTAATTTTCGTACTTTTGTAAGTTTTCATCATGGCCTCGCTTTTTGGACTGATTTCTACGATCATATATTACATGAAAATTGTGATTTTAGCTGCGGGAAAAAGTACGCGGTTTTCGGGCGGACAGAAAATTTTTGCTCCGTTTTGGGGCGCTCGGGTCATAGATGTTTTGCTTTCGCGGGTAGCAAAGTTGGAAGCAGAGGTCTCTTTGGTTTTGAATGCTGATAATTTTGGCGATTTTGGCGGGGAATCTTATAATGAAATCGAGAAAATTTTGCAAGAAAAAAATTACGGAACTGGGGCGGCCGTTCAAGCTGTTGTGGAAAAGTCTGGTACTTGCGACGGAATGATTGTTTTTCCAGCTGACATGCCTTTGATAGATTCTCAAATTTTACTGCGATTTTTCGGCCTAAATGGCGGGCAAAATGATGTTGGTTGTGATGTTTGTGTCGGTATTGCGCGTATGCCAGAGGGTTTTGAGCAATATGGTCGTATAATTTTAAACAACGGAAAACTGGCTAAAATAGCCGAGTTTAAGGATCATCCTGAGAAAACCGACTTCATAAATACTGGGGTGATTTTTTTGTCCGCAAAAGCGCAAGATTTGGTTACGAAATTGGCCGAAAATACGTATGGGGAAATTTTTTTGACAGATATCGTAGAATTGGCTAAAATGGCGGGTTTGAAAGTGGATTGTATCGAGCTAGATTCGGCCAAAATGGCGGGTTTTAACACTCAAAGTGAATATTCGAATTTGCTTAACTTGGCTCAGAAGCAGTTCCGACAGTCCGCCATCGATTCTGGGGCCATTTTCCTGGATTCTGAGTCGGTTTTTTTGAGTTTTGATACAAAATTTGAGCCAGGTGCGGTTGTTGAGCCTAATTGCGTCTTTGGTCCTGGGGTTTTTGTTCGTTCTACTGCTCATATAAAACCGTTCTCCTATGTGTCAAATTGCGATTTATCCGGCATTATTGGCCCTTTTGCGCACATACGGTCTGGTCAGGTAGATCAAGGAGCTCAAGTGGGTGCTTTTGTTGAGATAAACCGTTCAAAAGTGGCTAAAATGGCCAAGATTAAGCACCTTTCTTATGTTGGAGATTCCGAAATTGGGGAAAATGCTAATATTGGCGCTGGCGTTGTGGTTTGTAATTATGACGGGGAGTCAAAACACAAGACGAATATTGGAAATCGGGCGTTTTTGGGCGCAAATTCGACCTTAATTGCGCCAATTACAATCGGTTCGGACGCGTTTTTGGCCGCAGGTTCAACTTATTCTCAATCGGTTCCAGATGGGGAATTTAGTATTGCCCGAGAGCAGCAAGTTATTAAAACAAATTGGAAAAAACAGCCAAAATAGCGGGTTTTAATGGTAAAGTAAAGGCAGATTTGTGTCTATGATCTTGGTTGTAAAAACTTTGTTTTAGTAGTAAAATAAGTCCAGGGATAGGTGGTTGAGAAATGATGCGTAAATTTTTGCTAGTACTTGGATGTGTGGTTTCTGCGCAGGCTAAGATTGGTGTATGGGTCAGCGGTGGGGCTGCCTTAGGATTGTTAACGAATCCAAAAAACAAAATTGATATGTTTTTCTTCTTGAAAGATAGTAGTTGGTCTGAGGAAGTTGGTCAAAAATTCACAGAAAAACATGGGGCAAAAAGTTTGGAAGATTTGAAAAAGGAGTTCAGTGTCCATTCGGATGATAACAGGGTAACTTCTGCGGCAAATCTTGTCCATGATGCCATATTTTGCCCTGCCTATTTACATGATAATTCTGGAAATCCATTTTTTCACAGTTCCGATTCTTCAAAGGAGCTAGATAGCGAGACTTTGGTACGATCTGGTTCGTATAAGTTGGTTTTCGGTTTTGGAAACATAGAGCTGATTAAAGTAAAACAGAGTGTTTTTGGCTTGGAAGTAGGGCTTGGGTATTCTTTCGGAAATGTCAAGGAAGAGTCCAAATATGCGGTCATAGAAAAGTCGATAAATTTCCCGATTTTCACTTTTGGTCCGACTTTTGAATATAAATTTACTAGAGAATTCAGTGTAGATTTTGGCGTTTTTGGCGCTATTTATGAAGATGTTTATAGAACTTACCTTCAGCGGGCTGACTTAACGGATGCAAAATTAGACGGATTATCCAACATTTCTTTGCACAAAGATGTTTCTGCCGTTTATAAGTCTCAGCATTCCAATTTCACGGGTTCTGTGACCCAAAAGTACATGAGCGAGAGTTTGAAAGACCTCTTTGGTATAATGTCTGAGGGAAACAAAGATAAAAACAAGTTCGAAACCGGGCTTTTGACGTCTTTTGGTGCTGGAATGGCTCTAAATTGGCGGATTAATGAAGATTTGGTGGCTAAATTTGGCGTACGGTACATTTTTCCTAGAAGTGTTAGTAGTAAAGAAGGGCAAAAGATGAATTTGGCGCATTTTTTGGTCGAATCGGGGAACAATGACAATAACGGGACCTCTGTGCCGCAAAAGGCTGTGATGAAGAGGACTGGGATGTTGATTGTTAGTCTTTGTTTGTCGTATAGAATTGCCTAAAATGGCCAAAATGGCCAAAATGGCGGGTTTTTCGATTTAATAGTTTTGAAATTTGGTAAAAATAATAAGTTTTGAAATTTTGTGAGATTTTAGAAAATTTTTTGCCTAAAAATGCTATTTAAAATTCTGTTTGAAAATTTGTTTATGATTTTGGAAAATTTTTCGCCGTATTTTTTTATGATTTTGAAAATTTTTCCTAGCAATTTTAAAATTTCTGAAATTATGTCAAACTAAAATATGTTCAAAAAGTTTGAATTACCGAATTTGCGGTTTGATATTTTCTCGTTTCCTGGCCTTTCTGCGGAATCTTTTGATTTTCACTATAATAAGCACCATAAAAATTATGTAGAAAATTTGAACAATTTATTGGAATTGCATGGAGCTGAAAGTGGCTATTTTGGCCGAGATTACAATGATAATGAGATGTTTTTGGAAGAGATTATTAAAAAATCGTACCATAATTTTCGCGCGGAAAATCAATGTTTTTTGCAAGATGCGATTTTGAAATCTGCTGCCGTTTCTGTGGACAAAAAAATATACAATAATGCCGCCCAGCACTGGAATCATTCGTTTTTTTGGGAAAGTATTGTGCCGGAAAAGAAAGAAATTACGGCTAAAATGGCGGGGTTTATAGAGTCTTTTTTCGGATCGCTCGAAAATTTTAAGCAAGAATTTTTTGCCAAAGGTGCGAGTGTTTTTGGAAGCGGTTGGCTCTGGCTCGTTTTTGATAAAAATGTACAAAAATTGGAACTAGTGACCAGTTTGAATGCCAATACCCCGATTGCGACCGATCATTTGGTCCCAATTTTGGCCTGTGATGTCTGGGAACATGCCTATTATATAGATTACCGTAATAATCGCGGGGATTTTTTGAAGGCGATTTGGTCGGTTTTGGATTGGGAATTGGCTCAAAATCGGCTTGAAAATGCGCTGGCTTCGGGGCTGTAAAACGCCTAGTATTTGGGCTTTATTTTGATTTTGGATGGGGTTTATGAGAGTTTTGGGGATTGAGTCAAGCTGCGATGATACAGGTATTGCTTTGGTCGATAATTACGAAATTGTGGCCAATGTGGTTTTGAAGCAAGAGCATCACAAAGGGGTCATTCCTGAGTACGCTGCCCGGGCTCATCATCAAGCAATTCACGATTATGCGCGGGAAATTATTGGGGAATTGGCCGTAGATTTGGTCGCTTATACAGCTGGGCCGGGGTTGATTGGTAGCCTTTTTGTCGGCGCTTGTTTTGCTAAAGGGTTGGCTTATTCGACTTGTACGCCTAGTATTGCCGTTAACCATTTGCATGCCCATATTTTGCTGCCTTATTGGATGCAGTTCAATGCTCGTAAAGTGCGTAAAAGTGGCCAAAATGGCGGAGTTTACGAAGCTATTGCGAGTGAGAACAGGACCGAGCAAAATGGCTGGGTTTACGGAGTTGCAAGAGATGCCGGGCTTGGGGTGAATAGTGACCAACAGGCAAACAAAAGTGGCCAAAATGGCGGAGTTTACGGGACTATTGCGAGTGAGGGCAGGACCGAGCAAAATGGCGAGGTTTATGAGAATCTTGGATGCAATTCTAAGATCGGATTGGATGGAGTCGGTTGTGAGGATGAGCTGCTAAAAACGGCCAGAATGGCGGAAATTACGAGGAAGCCAGGACCGAGCACAACAGCAGAGTCCACGGAGCCATCCAAAGGGATACCAAACTCGGCCAAAACAGCTTCCCAAAACTCCACAAACTCGGCCAAAACAGGGGAGTTTGTTGATTTGGGTGATGAAAATGCGCTAAATTTTCCGTATATTTGTTTGTTGATTTCTGGCGGGCATACGATGGTGATTTTGGTCCGCGATTTAGGGCGATTTTACGTGCTTTCGAAGACTTTAGATGATGCGATTGGCGAGGTTTTTGACAAAGTGGCACGGCATATTGGTTTAGATTATCCAGGTGGGCCAAATATTGAAAAGTTGGCCAAAATGGCGGAGATTACGAAGCCATTGCCAGATCGAAGTACGGCAGCGGAGCCTACAAAGTCATCGCAAGGCACGCCAGACCCGGCAAGAATGGAACAATCTACTTGGCCATTACCGGATGAGTCAGATCGAGCCAAAACAGCTTCGCAAAATCCCCCAGACCAGGCCAAAATGGCGGAGATTAGAGAGTCACCAAACATCCCAGATCCGGCTAAAACAGCTTCACCAAACTCCCCAGATCCGGCTAAAACAGGGGGTTTTAAGAGTAGTTTTGTTTTTCCGAAAGTGATGCAAAATCGCGACGAATTTTCGTTTTCTGGGCTAAAAACGGCGGCTTTAGGGGTTATTGATCCTCGAGCTGAGTTGTCCAAAAAGGCGGATTTTTGCTATGATTTTCAGGAACATGTGGCTAATTTATTGGTCGAAAAAGTTGAGCGGATTTTTTTAAAAATTTGCAATGAAAAATCTTGTAAAATGCCCAATTTTGGCGGGGAAAATGATTCTGAGCCTTTTTTTGTTAAAGATTTTGTAATAGCTGGAGGAGTAGCGGCCAATGTCTGTATTCGGTCAAAATTTGACGATTTTGCGCGGAAATATGGGGTAAAAATGCATTATCCGCCGATTGAGCTTTGTACGGATAACGGTTTGATGATAGCCGCGCTCGGGCAGTTGCTTTTTGCCAAAAACGGAGCTTCGAGTTTTGATACAAAAATTGACCCTGGGATGAAATTTTGGTAAAATTTGCCGTTTTTTTTGTGAAAATTGGGGTGAAATTATTTAAAATTCGGTAAAAAATATTTTTTGGATGGAAAAATTTTGAAAAATTCAGGATTTACATTTGGTTTGTTTTTTGTTACGATACTCTTAGATTGCCCAGATAGCTCAGTTGGTAGAGCAGTGGACTGAAGATCCTCGTGTCGCTGGTTCGATTCCGGCTCTGGGCACCTTGAAATTTAAAATTCTGATTTTCAGCAAAAATTTTCAAACAGTAGTTGCCGAGAGTGGCGGTTTTGGCTATCATATATATGAATGATTATTCAAGCGCTTACAATTTTATTTGTAGTCCTATTTTGGAATACTTCAGTCGATATTATTTTTTTAAACAAGAATATTGTTTTGCCGATTTCGATAGTGGTTTTGATTTATGTAGCGTCTGTTTATTTTATTCTCAAGGTTGCTAGTTGGTTACAGAAGTTTTCGCGTAAATTAGCGCTTTCGAAGGATAGAACGCAAGAGGCGAAGAATCAATGTTACGATGCGATGTTGGCTTATGTCGGCGGAGATGTTCAAAAAGGGCAGCAATTATGGCACGATAGTATCCAATTTCTAAGTTCGGATAAATTGTTTCAATTGTTAAGTTTGGTTAATGCGAAATTTTACCCAGATGGGGCTCAAGAGACGCTAAAACAGGTCGGTAACAGCGGTATGTTGATTACGAAATTTTTCCAGGAATGTTCTCATATAAAAGTAAAAACGGAGTATTCTAAGGTCGATCTTTTGAATTTGCTACAGCAGTTTAAGTTGCCGTGGATTTATCGCGAGTTGATACAATATCATCTTCAGCACGGCAATTTCAACGGTGCGCACGATGTTCTAAAAGAGTTCTTTGGTACGGGTAATTTGACTAATGACGAGTGGAAAATTTTCAGATCTCAGATTTTTTTGGAAGAAGCTGAGCAAGAAGAGGATCTTTCCAGGAAGATTCGTTTGTATAAAAAGGCGAATAGAATTAACAAAAAAGCGGCAGTTGACCAATTGGTAAAATATTACAAGCAGTCAAAAGATTTAGAAAAAGCTAGGAAGGTGGTCGAGGAAATTTGGCCAATTTTACCTAGTATAAGAATCGGGAAGATGTACGTTGAGTTAGACGACTCTGATTTGATTCCGATTCATAAATTTCAACACGCGCGTGCACTTGGTAAGTTAAATGAAAATCATCCAATATCTCATATTTTGATTGCTACCTATGCCGTAGATTCGGAACTTTGGGCGATTGCCTATGAATATCTGAATAAATTTAAGGAAAAGTACCCAGAATTAGCTCTAATTTTACTGGCTAAATTGGAATCTAGGAAAAGTGGTAATAGTATAAAAATTTGGGAAAACATTGAAAAAGCTTGTGTTTTGATAGCGAAAAAAGATAATTTGGATTTTGATTGTTTGGTCTGATTTTTGGCCGCCAAAGTTATGTTTTTTGAAATTCGCTGTCAAATCTGGCAGAGTTGAAAGGAGCCTGAAGTGGAAAACGAAGGTAATATTAAGAAAGATGCGAGACAATTCGCTCCCAGAAAATTTGTGAAAAGGCGCGAAAATTTTGAGCAAAATCAAGAGAAAAGAGAGGATTTTTCTCAATCTGTTGAGTTTGTACAATCTAAAACTGGCAAAAATGGCGGGGTTTATGAGGCTGAGGTCGAAGGTAAATCCCCAAAGAATCAAGGAAATTACTCAAAGAGTCAAGAGAATGGTCAAAGTGGCCAACCAGGTCGTAGAAATGATTTTGGACAAAATAATCAGAGTAAAAATTTAGGTCAAAATCGCTCGAACCAAAACCGTTTTGATTCAAAAAAGTTTGGTCAAAAACGTGAAAATATCAGCGAAAATGGCCAAGAAATAATACAAAATTTTGAAGAAAATCTTAATAATTCTAATAAAAATGGAACGAAAAATTCTGCGCAAAATAATTTTGTAAAAAATAGCAAGAATTTTAAGAATATTCGCGAAAATGGCCAAAAAAATGGTGATTTTTCTGTTGAAAATAGCGAAAAAATTGGAAATAGCGAAAAAAACGGACAAAATTTGGACCAAAATTCTCAACAAAAATCTCAAATTCAACAAAATTCTCAAAATATTGCTAAAAATCACGAAAAAACTGGCCAAAATCGCCGTCAAAATTTTGGTAAAAATCAAGAGAAATTTTCGGACCAGGAGCAAAATAAAGACCAAAATCATCAAAAAAGTCGTCAGTCCAATTTGGATCAGCTTCGTTTGGAACCTAAAAGTTTTGAGCCTAAAAATTTTCCAAAACATTCTAAAAATACCCGCGAAAATGGCCGAGTTTACGATGCTGAACCTGTTTCTAAAGAAGTCCAGAATTCGGTAAAAGAAATTGATTTGGATTTTGGGAACAAGACAATCGTTTCTGAGAGTAAAAATGGCGTTTTGAGAATGGTGGCTATTTCTGGAACTGAGGAAATCGGTATGAACATGATGCTCTATTCCTACGAGTATAAAAATGGCAAAAAATACACGATTTTGGTCGATTGTGGGATTTCTTTTGCCGATCTTCCAGGCGCGAACGTGATTATGCCGAATTTGTATTTGCTCAAGCAAAATGGGGTGAAAATTGACGCTGTTCTTTTGACTCACGGTCACGAAGATCACATTGGGGCGATTCCGTACGTTTATGATTGCTTGAAAGTGCCGATGTATGCGACCCCGTTTACCCATGGTTTGATCGATAGAAAGATGAAATTTATTAAGAAAAAGGACTATTTGTTAGAAATGGTAAAATGTGGAGAAACCCGCAATTTTGGGCCTTTTAAGGTCAAATGGATCGCTACAGCGCACTCGATTCCAGATAGCGCGATGCTGGCTATAGAAGTTGAGGGAATTCGGGTTGTACACACAGGAGACTGGAAAGTGGATCCAAACCCCGTCGTTGGAAGCGTGATTGACCATCAAAGTTTGATCGAATTTGGCAAAAAAGGGGTCCATGCTTTAGTAGCGGATTCCACTAATATCCACGAGACGGAAACTTCGAATTCTGAAGGAGATGTGGCGCGGTCTTTGAAGGAATTGGTTAAAAATACCAAGACCGGTCGGTTCATTTTGACCTGTTTTTCGTCTAACATTGCTCGGGTACATAGTTGTATAGAAGCGGCCAAAGAGGCGGGGCGTAAGGTGTTAGTTTTGGGTAGTTCTTTGAAGCGATCGATTGAAGTTGCCACAGAGCTTGGGTATGTTAACGATGATTGGTTCGTGGACGAGGATGAGGCTAGCCAGATGTCTCCTAGCGATTTGATGATCATTTCTACGGGTTCCCAGGGCGAGGAAAATTCGGCTTTGTGGAAGATGGCCAACAAGATGCGGACGGCTGGAAGTGTGATTGAAAAGGGCGATACAATTGTGTTTTCTGCCCGTGTCATAGACGGACGGCAGCATAATGTTCGGGCTATTATTAACCAATTGGTAGAGCGCGGGGTCAGGGTTTTGCATCCGTGGAACTCGAAATCGTCTTGTATCCATGCTTCCGGACACCCTGCTCAGCCTGATATTGCTCAATTGTTCGATTGGGTACGGCCAAAATGCGTCATTCCAGTACACTCTGAGGCCGAGCATAGAATTTCCCACATTGCTTTTGCCAAGTCCAAAGGCTATAAAACTTTCAATCTGAAAAATGGGGTAGTAATTTCCATTGGAGATGAAATTCAGAAACTTGGAATTTTGCACTGTCAGCGGATGGCTTATGACGGAAACCGCCTAATTGGCTATGAAAGCGAGGTTTTCAAGCAAAGACGTACTTTGAACGATAATGGAGTGATTGTTGTCAGCGTTGGAATGAAGGGGAGAAAACCGTCCTGTGTGGTGACAAGTTACGGAGTCTACGATAAGGATGCGGATATAAATCACAAGAAGGCTTTGACATATAGTAAACAATTGAAGATAGATATTGAGCGTGTTTTGGCCGGTTTTGCATCGAGTGATCTGACTTCTCAGGAAAATATAATTCGCAAAAAGGTTAATGAAGTGATTCGCAATGCCGTTTGGTTACAAATTAAGAAAAATCCGATAATTAGTTGCCATATAGTCTCGTAGAATCAGCCATTTTGGCGGGTTTTTTAATGAAGTTATGTAAAAATGAAGCGAATTTTTGTGACAATTTTTACTCAAGAAAAAGTTTTCGGCGATTTTTTTGCGCTTTTTTTTTGAATTTGGTAAAATTTTGTATGGAAATTTTTTTAGACGCTTTTGATATTGAACAAATCAGGAAATATCGGCCATTTTTGCGGGGAATTACGACTAATCCGCTTATCATTTCGAAGTCTGTTGACAATCAGTCAGATTTTTACGAGAAATTACAGTCAATTTTGTCAACTTTCCCAGATTTGTTAATAAATTTGCAAGTTACAAAGCCAGATGCTGATGGAATGATAGCAGAAGCGGCCAAAATAGCGGAGTTTAGCCCGAATATGATTGTAAAAATTCCGTTAACTTTTGAAGGGTTGAAGGCGATAAAAGAAGTTTCGAAAATGCAAATTCCTATTAACGGGACGCTTTGTTTCTCTTTAATTCAGGCTAAAATGGCCGAGGATAGCGGGGTTAAGTATATTTCGCCTTTTTTGGGGCGGATGGAAGATTCTGGGGAAGATATTGCGAGTTTTGTTGACAAGTTGGTAAAAAGCGTTTCTGGTGCGAAAATTTTGGCGGCTTCGATTCGGACGGCTCGTCATTTGGAAATTGTCACTCAGGCAAAATGCGCGGCGTTTACCTGTTCTCAGTCGGTTTTGGATAATATTTTTGACAATAATCTTTTAGTCGGTGGTTTGGTGAGTTTTCAGGAAGCTAATAAGTTTAGTTTTTTGTAAAATCGGCCATTTTAGCGCACTTTAAGAAGCTTTTGGTTGAGTTTTTTTAATTGTAAATAAATTTGCGGAAAAAATTTTAAAAATTATAAAAAAATATGTGGGAAATTTTTTTGATCCCAGAAAAATCCCAGAAAAATCCCAGAACAATCCCAGAAAAATATAACAAAAACCTAGAAGATCTC
>Ga0074198_1000182_pt1 | contig 84702 bp, 97 predicted proteins | sample EPASupsiteSAE323_FD_64527 | JGI IMG/M metagenome (GOLD analysis project Ga0074198, IMG submission 64527) | Bioremediated contaminated groundwater from EPA Superfund site, New Mexico - Sample SAE3-23 | ecosystem: Environmental > Aquatic > Deep subsurface > Groundwater > Contaminated ... | reverse complement strand
ATACTCTGGCCAGTTCCGCGTATCCTCATACGGCTTTCCCCAACGTTTGTTCTTTGCCATTACTTTTACGAGGGCCGGAAACCGGATATAATTTTCCTCTATTGTGCAACACAGCACTATCTGGCAATTCCTTATGTACTCCCGCCGTTCCTTCCAGAAGATATAATCCCGGAAATGCAGATTAACGTCATTCAATACATGGTATGTATCGGGTAGCCGGGAAAGTACATCGATTACCTGCTCTTCTCCAAGGGCCCCAATAAAAAAAGAGACATTCGCATTTAAGAAATGGTGGGTATCTGTAACATTTTTACATGCGTTCTGGATAGTACGGGATTTGTTTTTAAGGAGACTTTCTTTTTGATATTTTGCATTATTCCGTTCCCGCATCAAATTTCTAAAAGGCTTGTTAATCCTGTACGATCTCAATACGACTGCGATCCAATACTGGATTTTGTAGCCAAGGAAAACAGCAATATTTTCTTCAGCATCGGCCTTGTTGCTGATCTTTTGGATGGTTTCCTCCACTTCAACGGTGCGCTGGGAAATCCCGTCCTGTAACTGTAGAGTGAGTTTCGACTCCTCAGTATGATGATAATGGATTTTGTTGTCGATTTGCTGGGTTATGGTTATTTTTGTTTCCGCAAGAATTGTTTCGTAATTATTCTGAAAATGGATGATTTCATCTAATGTTGAGATTTTTTTCCCGTTGAAGGGTTTGGTTCCGTTCAATAAATACCGGGTACTACCGGAAATCCCGTGGATTCTTGCCATGCTCATGAATTGACGGGTTTTTCATTCCCTTCAACAACCGCAATCTCTTCGTCCGTCAGCCCGTACAACTCGTACACCAGCTTGTCAATCGCCGCATCCGTCGCCTCGATCTGCCGTTGGAGCAACGTCTTTTCGTGATCGAGTGAGGCATCCTGCAACCGCTTGTTGAGGTCGAGCATCTGGGTGACGAGCGAGACCATCTTGTCGTGGCGGGCTTTGTCTGCCGGGTCGGAAAAATTGATGGTACGGATTGGGAGTTGCTCGATATATTGTGAAAAGAACCGAATATATCCCCCTCTCATTACGGTACTAATTTTTTTCGAGTAGAAATCCAGCAATTTACTATTCAATAAACCGAGGATATATTTTGGGGAGAAATTGGCATCTTCTTTAAGTGTGATACCATAACCGCTTGTAAACGCGAACTCACCGCTTTCATCAAATGCGAATGATGACGATATGGCAATATCAGGAACTAATATTTTTACTTGACCCATAAATTCGATGTTTTTTGGATATACATATGCATACCAACTTTTATTTTTCATCTTACCGTTTTCTCGTTCCTCTAAAAACTCTTTATTTTCCAATAAATACGAAAATGCATGAGGATACTTCAATTTCATTTCATCCTGTTCAATGAAAGAGACTTTATCATTTTCAAGTGTATATGGGATTATCACAATTTTTTGGGAGGAATGAATAACAAACGGTTTAATTTCTTTTCCCTGTAAAAACTTTTTTACAAGCTCTTTCTCAAGTTTAACGTTTCTATTGAGTTCTTTTGATTTTGCAGTTATCAGATTGTTTTCTTCAGATACATAATCTAAAACATAAATTTGATTTGCGCTGGTTCTGATCCCTTGGGCAATTCTCCTTGCAAATAATTTAAAACTGGGAAATTTATTTTGCAATTTATCTATGAGGGTACCTTTATCGCCCACAACAAAATTCCATTCTTTGGAGGAAATTTCCTTCGATAAAAGGGTTCCTGTAATTATTGCATTTGTAGAACGCCACGTGGTGAGATCCTCCACTCTATCAAAATGAAGTTCATCATATCCTTTCTTTCCAAGAAATAGCAGGCATGTGTAAGTCGTCGCATTCTCGAACACCTGCTGATGTCCGAAATGCACAATCTCTTTTAGATGTTTTCCTTTCGCAATCACTGAACGTAGCGGTTCACCATATTGAGCATTGAAAAATTTGTGTGGCAGAATGTACCCGAGCAATCCATTTTTACTAAGTAGCGAAAGTCCCTTCTCAACAAACACAACGTAAATGTCGTAATTCCCTTTGCTTGCTGACGTGAATTTTTTCTTGTAAACCTCAACTTCAAGGGGTGCCCATTCCTTCATCGTCTGGATACGGATATACGGCGGATTCCCGATCACCGCATCGAACCCGCCCGCCTTCATCACATCGGCAAACTCCCGGTCCCAGTCAAACGGGTTGATCCGCTTCACTTCCTCCATCGGCATCTCCGGTGTCAGGATATCGGTCCCGATCAGAGAGTTCCCGCACTTGACGTTCTGGTGCAGGGACGGTAACGCCCGTTCCGCAAAAAGCTTGAGCTGCTTATCGATATTCTCCTCGTTCTCCTCTTCAAGCACTTTTAACAGCAGCGAAAGTTTCGTCACCTGGACTGCCTGCTGGTCGATATCGACACCAAATATATTGTTCAAGAGAATCCGTTTCTTCTCGGTCGTAGTCAGGCGCCAGTCGCTCCGGGTCCGGGTGGCATCCCCGCTCGTTCCCGCCTTGTAGACCGGCAGATCGACCTGCATCAGTTTCTTTTTCCCACGCGGTGCGGCTTCAGGCAGGAGAGCAAGTACCGCCGGGTCGGTCACCGACTTCTTATCGATAAAGACAGGCACAAGGTTTGCAATATACCAGTCCCGGTGCCAGTCCAGAAGATACTGGTATGCCCCAATCAGAAACGAGCCGGAACCACAGGCCGGATCAAGGATACGCAGCTTTGCAACCTCGCGGGGAGTCTTGTCCTTCGTGAGTTCCCCCACTGTATGCTTCACGATATATTCCACGATATACTGCGGTGTGTAAAAGACGCCTCCCGCCTTCTTCACCTCAGGCTTGAACTCGACCTTTGCCTGGTGACCGTCCGTAAGCCGGATTACCTTCCCTAGAAACTGCTCGTAAACATGGCCGAGGATTGCAGGCGGGATAACCGAGAACAGGTACGGAGTCTCCGGGTAGTAGAGCCGTTTGATGATCCCTTTGATCACCTTATCATCAATAGCAAGCGAAAGGGACAGGGTATCCGGCATCTCGTTCCAGTCCGGCTCTTTTTCGAAATGGAATATCCCGGAATTATACTTCGCATCTGCCTCCAGGAATATATCACAGAGCCGGGCGTAGACATGATCGCCTTCGAGAAGCTTGTAAAGGGTTGTGTATTCCTCTATTCCACGATCCTCGCAGATCCGGAGAAAAAGAATCCGGTCAATCGTCCGCTGGACCACTGCATTGAGTTCGTCGACCGAGAGCTTGTCGTTCCTGAGTGCGAGGTTTTTCGCGAGTGCATCCCGCCACGATTCTATCTCCGTCAGGATATCGTCATCGACCGTTGCCGTCCCTTTCTTGCCTTTCGTGGACTGGGCATACTTGTCAAACGATCCTTTCAGGATGCTTTCCTGCGAAAAAATCGAGAGCAGGTATTCCCATTCTTCCGGGATTTCCTTGTACGTAAAATACCGGATCCGTCCCTTGACCGCAGTATCGCCATTCTCCGGTTTTATCGTACAGTCATAGACCGCAAACTCCTCGAAATTCGTGAGAATCGAAAGCGGGAGTTTCGCGTTCCATGCATACCGGCGCAACTGGAGGGCGGAATCAGCATCATCCTTGATCCGAACCGATGGCTTCTTGGTTTCGACTATGAATTTCCGGACGCCACCGATACGGAACGTATAATCAAAAAAGTAGGTTGTCCCGCGAATCCGGATCGGTTCTTCATGCAGCACCTCACGATACGCTTCCGAATGCCCCTTGTTGTTATTGACATCCCAGCCAAGAGCATGGAACAGCGGATCGATAAAGTCCTGCCGAAGCTGGGTTTCGTTATATTTCTCCTGGCCGCGAATGTAGGCATCGCGGTGGAACGTGTACTTGTCAACGAGGGGCTGTATCGTCTCGGATGCTGCCATTACCAGTATGTCACCCTGAAGACCGTTAAAGATGTTGAATTATATTTCCCGGAATTTACTGCCGGCCTATGATTCAATCCTTCCAAAATTCCCGGTAAAAACCGATTCAGACACCCCCGTATCACGTATGGATCCCGTAATTCAATCACGTACACAATACCAGCCAGTAATAAGAACCAGGATCAGGAACCAAATATACCGGCAACAGCATCGATGCTTCCATCTAAAAAAACTGCATGAACAAACCTGTACGGAACGCAACTCAACTTTTTTTTCATTAAAGTAAATTTACATGATTGGATAATCCGAGAATGATGCTTGTTTTATAAAACGGACGATTTTAAGTGCGAATTTCCCGATTTGATTTCGAAACCTTTTAATTAAGATCTCACCAAATTTACACTAACCACAAAGAGTTTAACTCGATGTGCGTGGCATTGCATTTTGAATACTCTCGTGCATTCGCACGCAGGGAGGAGGCTAAATGGAAACTATTGTATTTGGCATTGGAATTACTGCATTGACAGGAGCTCTTGCCACTGTAGCCGGTGCTGCGGAAGATACTGAATCCAACATCGGATCACAGGGTGACCCGAACTCACAGGTTCAGCTCGCACCGCAGATGGGATTCATGCACCGTATCTTCAACAAGGCGGTCGCAGGAGAACCCCCAGCATACGGTCTCTGGTGTGCACTGGGTGCAGGTCTCGCATGGGCTTTTATGGCAATGCAGGTCAACCCGGTTCTTGCTATCGTCCTCGGCTGTATTCTTGCAGTCTTCGTTCAGGGCGTTTACGCAACCACCGCTTACCTTGGCAGGACAGCAAGTCTCGCCAAGTTCGGTCAGCCCGTCTACGTGGACATCTTAAAGTCCATGACAACGGTCACCATGGCACATGCCTTTATCGCGATTTTCTGTACTGTAGCACTCTGTCACCTGATGAACGCCGCACTGGGACACCCGTTCCCGCTGCCGCTGCTCGGTCTGGTGTGGGGTATTGCTCTCGGTGCAGCAGGATCTGCAACAGGCAACCCGTACTATGGTAAGGAACGCCAGTACCAGAACCAGAAGTTCGGTGCAGGTGTCCCGATCTCTGCATCCGGTAACATCGTCCGGTATGCAGAAGCAGGAGAACGCAACTCGATCGACAACGGGTTCTTCACCGCAAAGATTGGCGGTTCGGCATCCGGTATCTGTTTTGGTCTGATTGTTTTCCTCGAACTCTGGCGTACCATTCTCTTTGAGCATGTCAGCGCCGGATGGGGTGCAATCGTCGTCGGTATTCTCATGATCCTCATCTTCACGGTCATTGACCGGTACATGGAAGTCTGGGCTCGGAAGAACTACGGACCATACACCGAAGTCAAGGAGGCATCCTCATGAGCGCAGTTGCAGCAAAGCCAGCAGCTGGCAGTGCAATGAACCCGGCCGCAATGGCAGTCGGCATTGTTCTTCTTATCCTCATGATCGGTGTGGCATACATCCTCTCGCCCGGCATCGGTCTCATGGCACTCATCGGTGTTATCATCGGTGGTACCCTGATCGGATTCGGAGTCCACTTCGTCCCGGTCGGCGGTGCTCCCGCAGCAATGGGACAAGCCCCGGGTATTGCAACGGGTGTTGCAATGCTTGCCGCTGGTGCAGGTCTTGCCGGTCTCTTCGGAGGAGCATGGGCCGCAGAACAGGGCCTTGTCGTTGCAGTCGTCACCGGTGGAGTTGGTGGCGGCCTGATGATGGCAATCACCTGTATGATGGTCAACTTCGTGTACATCTTCGGAATGGGTATCCCGGCAGCATCAGGTAAGGTCGCAAACGACCCGATTACCGGTGACTCCCAGGCAGAATACAAATCCCAGGGTACAGAAGGTCACGGTCTCCCGTTCATCTCATTCATCGGTGGTGTCATCGGTGGTGTGATCAGCGGTGCAGGCGGTACGCTCATCTACATCGAGCTTCTCGACCTCTACAAAGAGACCCTTCCGTCCGTCATGAATGTCACAGCAGCACAGGTCATGCCAATCGCCGTTGCGGCAGCTGGCATGTTCGCGGTCGGGCTGTTCCTCGTGAACGCCGTCCTTACTGCCTACAACATTACCGGTACGATCGAAGGTCCCCACGACCCGAAGTTCAAACGCTGGCCACGGGCAATCGTCGCATCCGCTGTTGCATCTGCACTCTGCGGACTTGTCGCGATCCTGATTGTCATGCCCATGTGAGGTGTTGAAGATGTCTGTAAAAGTTGAAGTTATAGAAGGAGGCGTTCCGCACAATAAGATTATGATCGCGGGTCTCCTCGGCACCCTCGTGTGTCTTTACCTGACATACCTCAATGTGCTCACCAGCACCGAGATGTTCTCATTCTTCGGTGGACTGGCGGTCATCATTGCCCTCATCTGGGGAAGTCACACCATCAAGGTGCTGTGCAGTTACGGTATCGGTACTGGTGTCCCGTCAGCAGGTATGATTGCATTCGGCTCGGGTGTAATCGCCATGCTGTTTGCAACCCGGTTCAATGTCCTTGCACCAATAGTTGCACTCGTTCTTGCAGCAATCATTGGTATCATTCTCGGGTACCTCTCAAACAATGTCCTGAACATGAAGATCCCGGCAATGGTCCAGTCACTGACTGAAATGGCCGTGGTCGGCGCACTGTCCCTCATGGGCTTTGCAGCACTGATCTCCGGCGGGTTCACCTTCGCCGGCTTAACGACCGGAACCATTTCCATGTTCGGCATGTCCTTATCAACCCACCAGATCTCATTCCTCGGTGGCGGACTTGTTGCCGTTGCTTTCCTTCTTGGAGCAATTGCAATCCAGCACCCGTTCAATGCATGTCTCGGACCTGGCTGGAAACAGGACCGTATGCTTATGCTGACCGCAGAATGCGGGTTCCTCAGCATGATTGTAGCCGCTGTAATGTCCTTTGCCCTGATTAGCGTTGGATCAGCACTCATCTCACTGATTATCGCGATCATCGGCTGGTTCTACACGTACAACCAGTACATCGTCATGTCGAAGCGTGACGCAGCATCGTGGCTCGATTCAAAGCCGATTCCAGATGTGGAGGGACACTGATATGGCATACATCCAGGTTCTTCCGGAATTCGGACTTGTTGCCGACCCGGTAATCGGAATTGTAACCTCGGCCGGAGAGTCACTCTCACCGGTACTTGAGAAGGTTGCAATCCTTGAAGCAACGAGCACCGATCTGGTCAACATGCTCTCGGGAGAGGGTAACTACCTCGCCTCGTTCCCCAACAGGGAAAAAGCACTCCCGATTGCTGCAAGCATCAACTCATTCTGGTATGGGCTTGCAGTCGGATTACTCATTGCAGGAGTCATTGCATTCCAGTTGATCAAGGTGAGCTGATATGGTCGACAAGAAATCACCAGCAAGTGGATGGCCGCTCGTCAAGGGTGACTTCCATTCAGGTGACGCTAACAGCCCCGTTGCTGTTGTCACCATGGGTTCACACCTCGATGAACAGGGCATCTGTGATGCAGGCGCGGCATTGTGCGGTTCCTGTAAGACCGAAAACCTCGGTCTTGAGAAGGTTATCGCCAACGTCATTGCCAACCCAAACATCAGGTTCATCCTGCTCGTAGGTACCGAAGTTAAGGGTCACCTCTCCGGCCAGACTCTCGTCGCTCTCCACAAGGGTGGAGTCAAGGACGGCAGAGTCGTCGGTGCTGAAGGCGCTATTCCTTTCATCGAGAACCTCAACGACGCAGCTATCAAGCGCTTCCAGGAACAGGTTGAAATCGTCAACATCATGGAAAGCGAAGACCTCAACGCTATCAAGGCCAAAATCAACGAACTTAAAGCCCGTGACCCGGGTGCGTTCGCTGCTGACGCCATTGTCGTTGAAGTCAAGGAAGCTGCCGGCGGCGCAGAAGAAGCCACCGGAGAGGCACGCCCGCTGTCAGGGGAAATGGCACTGATTACCTCCCGCATAAAAATCATCGAAAAGATGGTGACAGATATCGGATACCGCGACAAGTTCGCAGCCGGTGTCTATGCAGGTAAGATTGAAGGCCTGATGATCGGTCTGATCGTCTCGTTTGCCCTCGTTGGGATCCTGATGTGGAGCTGAGAGATATGGCAGAAGAAGCAAAATCTACCGGACCAGTCAGGATGGTTGCTATCGACAACATGGTGGAGAACATCCGCTACAAGTCGCAGATCCTGGCAAGGACCAACAAGATCGACTCGGCCGTCAGCGCAACTGGTATTATCGGATTTGGACTGGGCATAGCCTGTGCATTAATCCTGATCGTGCTGCCGGCATTACTGGTGTGAGGTGGACAAAATGGCAGATAAGAAATCACCAGCAAGTGGATGGCCGCTCGTCAAGGGTGACTTCCATTCAGGTGACGCTAACAGCCCCGTTGCTGTTGTCACCATGGGTTCACACCTCGATGAACAGGGCATCTGTGATGCAGGCGCGGCATTGTGCGGTTCCTGTAAGACCGAAAACCTCGGTCTTGAGAAGGTCATCGCCAACGTCATTGCCAACCCAAACATCAGGTTCATCCTGCTCGTAGGTACCGAAGTTAAGGGTCACCTCTCCGGCCAGACTCTCGTCGCTCTCCACAAGAGTGGTGTCAAGGATGGCAGAGTCGTCGGTGCTGAAGGTGCTATTCCTTTCATCGAGAACCTCAACGACGCAGCTATCAAGCGCTTCCAGGAACAGGTTGAAATCGTCAACATCATGGAAAGCGAAGATCTCAACGCTATCAAGGCCAAAATCAACGAACTCAAAGCCCGCGACCCGGGTGCGTTCGCTGCTGACGCCATTGTCGTTGAAGTCAAGGAAGCTGCCGGCGGACAGGAAGTTGGCGCTGCAAGTGCAAACCCCCAATTCCTCGAAATCGAGAAGAGACTCGACAAGATCGAGAAAAACCTTGAGTTTGTCGATGCCGAGGTTGCACAGCGCGTTGGACGAAAAATCGGACGGGATATCGGTATACTGTACGGCCTCATGACAGGCGTTATCGTATTTATTATGCTGTTATTCCTGTACCAGAAACTGATGACAATGGTATAATGGAGGTGTAATAGAATATGTTCAGATTCGAAAAAGAACAGAGTGTCTGGGACTTCAACGGCACCAAGATCGGTGGACAGCCCGGCGAGTACCCGACCGTATTAGGGGCCTCGATCTTCTACAACAAGCACGAGTGCGTGCTTGACGACCACAAGGGAACGATCGACAAGGCAAAGGCAGAAGCGCTCTGGAACCGCTGTCAGGTCCTTTCTGACATGACCGGTGTTCCGCATTTCATCCAGATTATTGCGGAATATGGCGAAGCATTCGAGAGCTACTTCAGCTGGTTCGACAGCATCGACAACAAGACTGCATTCCTGATGGACTCATCAGCACCCAAGGCACTCGCTCACGCATGCAAGTATGTGACCGAGGTCGGCCTTGCACACCGTGCGATCTACAACTCGATCAACGGTTCAATCCCGCAGGAAAACATCGATGCACTCAAGAACAGTGATGTCGATGCAGCAATCGTTCTCGCATTCAACCCCGGTGACCCGTCCGTTGCCGGCCGTGAGAAAGTGCTTACCGAAGGTGGTGTTGCAGGACAGACCAAGGGTATGCTCGCTATTGCAGAAGAGTGCGGTATCAAGCGCCCGATTCTCGACACAGCAGCAACCCCGCTCGGTCTCGGCTCCGGTGGCTCGTACCGTGAGATCCTTGCATGCAAGGCAATCCACGGTTACCCGACCGGTGGTGCATACCATAACATGACCGTTTCCTGGACCTGGCTCAAACGCTGGAAGGGAACAAGCAAGACCCCCTCAGTACTCGCATCAGGATACGATGGTAAGGATGTTCTCCTCAAGCAGATGTCCCACCACTACCTTGGCGGTATTGAAGGCATCAAGCAGGCAGCATGGTCGGCACCCGATATCGGCTGCAACATGATTGCAAGCACGCTCGGTGCAGACCTTATTATGTACGGACCAATCGAGAATGTCGAAGCAATGATTACGGCACAGGCATACACGGATATCACCGTTCTTGAAGCCACCCGTCAGCTCGGCATCGAATGCAAATCCGACAGCCACCCCATCTTTAAACTCATTTAAATCTATTTTTTTATTCAGTGTTTTTCCCGGGAGCGGAGCATCCGTTAATCGGTACCGGGTTATGCCAAATTAAAACAGAAAAAAATTTGATTATCGTTAGGGTCGGGTAACTTTAGCCGGAAAATTAACTAATTTAAGGGATTCATTTGCCTCCCTGAATCGTTTGAGGTTGTGAAGAGCGAGAGATTTGTTATACCATACAAATGAATTTGCAGAGTTGAATTCAAGAACTTTATTGAAATATTTAAGGGCTTCTTCATTTTCTCCGAGTTCACGAAGGGCAATTCCTTTTACCGTCATTGCTCTCAGGTTATTGGGATTGAGAGCAAGGATGGTGTCAAAACAGGCTATCGCTTCCCGGTAGCGACCCAGTTCATTGAGAGAATATCCCTTGTTGGCAATCGCAAGGGTATATTCAGGGTCAATTGCCAGGACACGATCAAAACACTTGATCGCATCCTCATGCCTCTGGATCTTCCGGAGAGTATATCCCTTTTCATACCAGAGAGAAAAGAGATTCGGGTTGATTGCAATTGCTTTGTCGTAACAGGCAAGAGCATCTTCGTGTCTGCCCATAATATAGTAGACCTTTCCCATATTTTCCAGGGCAGCGATATTCTCAGGATCCGCCCTGATAACCTCTTCATATTTGGCAATCGCATCCTCGTAGCGCCCTTTTTTCATAAGATGATGCGCATTCTCAAGCAATTCAGAGAGATCATTACCACTCATATTACCATCTTCAGCATGGTGTATGATAATACCTTGCGAAAAAAAGGGGACGTATTGTCAGATCTTCCGATAAAGAAAAATTGCAATGTACGAACAACAGATTACGGCAGTGAGCGGAATAAGAGGATCGATACCGGTTTTTGTGGTAGGAATGGTTGAAGGGGTTGTGACATTTATCACGGGAGTGTTAGTTACCACCGTTGTGGGAATTGTCGTTGGCGTTGTAAGAATGATAGTCGGGGATGCGGTTGAGGAGTGAAGTTCGGGATTCAGGGTATACGAAGTACCTCCGCTCACGGAGACCTTTGAGGTCCCGGGATCCTTAAGGTAGACCGAGAGGGTTTTGTAACTGCTTGAACCGCCGAGATGCGAATAATCAACCGGTTCAGTAGTGACATAAACGAGGTAAGTGCCAGGGTCAATCTCGGAATCGATCCGTGACGTATCCCATCGCATTGACCACTCCTGGTTACTGTCAACATCGACGATAGTGAAGTGTCCCTGATCAGCTCTCTGGCTGACATCAGTAAGAGTGACCCCGTTTGCCGGGAGACCAGGACCGGTCATGAACAGGTAGACCTGATCGCCAACATAAGAAACTCCATGTAATGTGAGTGTGTCCCCGAGGTATGCCTCGATGCTTTCATCTGCCCCGGAGACTGCAGGGATCAGGCCAAGAGAGATTACAAGAAAAACCACAAGAATACGATACGTTTTGATCGGGTTCGCTGAAAAGGACATCATAACACCTGCTGTTATGAAAGTAAACTGCCGGGAGGTTTATACATTTGCGATCGGAAGATCAGCCAACATGAGCAGAATTAACCATGAAAAATGGAAGAGAACTCGTAATCTGCCGGGAGGTTAGTACAGCCGGTAAATGAAATAGCCTTCAAAAAAATGTTCGGTCTGGTCGTAATCCGCCAGAAGGTTTTTCCGGTTCCCACAGGAAAGCATCTTGTTCTTGAGGGCATCCATACCGCTGGTATTTGAGATCAGGGCTTTTAATTCGTCATTGATATGACGAATTTCTTTGGTCCTTATTTTACCAAGAACATCAGCGGGATAGGCATCAATATCAAAATATGCAAACAATGTTTCAAGGCAGATCAGCCAGAGCTTTTCTGATACTGCATTTTCAGCCGCGATCTTCGCCTCGGCATCGGTAAGGACAAGATAGGCCTCATCGTTCCCATGAAAGAATGCTTTAAAATTATAGAGAGCTCCGCTTGATTCCCTCAATTCATCCGGATGCACACCAAGGAATTTTGCAAGCGCCTCTCTTTTATACTGCATAATAGGATCAAGAGTCGTCTGCACCCGGCTGCCCCCCGGCACCATCCGGTAGAATGATGCATTTATATTTGCTTATTCAAGCATGGATGTTTGATGTTAATAAGATCGTGCTTTTTAAACAGTACGGGGGTTGAATCCATGACCGAATGCTTTGGGAACAACCGACAATCTGTCGGAAAAAATGGATTCAGATATTTAAGGGTTCGAACCCCTGTTTGAATACCTTGCCAAACTGCACTCGTATTTTCGGATCGATGGCACACACCGGGCAGGTATAATCATCAGGAAGATCCTCAAACTTGGTTCCAGGTTTTATACCCCGGTGCGGCTCGCCACGTTTTTCATCGTACACGTACCCGCAGACAGAACAGATGTACCGGGTTGGTCGCCATTCCTCAAACCCCCATTTTCCAATCCGTCCCTTACCCTGGTACCCGCAAACCGGGCAGACATAATCATCCGGAAGATCCTCAAATGCAGTCCCGGCAGGAATACCGTTGTGAGGTTCACCCCGAAGAGGGGAATAAATATATCCACAGAGTTTACACCGGTAACGATTCACGATCCCCCCGGCATTCTTTCCGGGTTTTGCCGCAACTTTCCTGGGGGCAACAACCTTCTTTGCGGACCCTGCCGGATTCTTACTTTTTGCGGGAACTTGCTTTACGACAGGCGACACAGATTTCGATGTGACTTTTCCTCCTTTTGCGGCAAGTTTAGTCTTACCGACAGCAGGCTTTTTCACAGGCGATACAACTTTCTTTTTTTTTGTTGTCTCCACGTTTGCCATGAACAGGTCACCGCTTTAACTTTATGGACTTCAATACCCAAAGAAATCCGATATAATCCACAATAGACTGCTTTGATTCATATATATTGTGGAAACGGCAGTTTTCGAACCATGAGGAATCGAATTATTCTGACATGAATGTAACTAGCCCACGGTAACCTGCCGGATAATGAGGAAAGTCATTTTATTCACCTTAAGCGCATATATCTCCGTCAGAATATGCAGGATCTAATTGCCAGTATCGTTTTAGCCTTTGCCGCGTTGTTTGTTATTCTCGATCCGATTCTATCGGTTCCAATATTTGCCACAATGACCAAAGGTCAAAGCTCCAGTGAAATTCACAAACAGGCGTTCATTGCGGTTGCCGTTGCGGGAGGGCTGATGTATATCTTCCTCGTATTCAACAATGTGATCTTCGATATTCTGGGACTCAATATTGCAAGCTTCCAGATAGCAGGAGGCATCCTCCTGTTCATTCTCGGTATCCAGATGGCACTTGGAATTGAACTCGGACATAAAAAGGATCAGACAAAGTCCGCTGCCGGCGTGGTCATCGGCACACCACTTTTGTGCGGGCCGGGTACTATCACCCAGGTAATGCTGCTTTCCCGCGATTATGGATGGCTCATCACCTTTGCAGCAATTACGCTCTCCCTGATTGCAACCTGGCTTGTACTCTATTTTTCGGACAATATCCAACGCATTCTTGGAGAAGTCGTAACAGATATTATGGGAAAGGTACTTGGTATGTTCGTTGCAGCCATTGCTATCAAAATTATTGTCGCCGGGATTATGACGTATACGACATTAGTCTGATTTTTCCAGTTAATACAAGAGATATTTTCACGAATCACGCTTGAGAGAATAGACTTCAACCATATGGTGAGGATGGTACCGTAATTTTGCTTCACGGAGACCCTCGACACCCAGATCACTTTCACGGTTGATATATTGGAACTTTTTTGCAAGGATCATGGCAGTTTCCGCATTTATTGCCTTATAGATACCCTCACAATCAGGAAGCCCTTTCTCGAAATGAACAAGGGCTGTATCCATTGATAAGGGTTCATAGAGTGACATAGACCCGATCTTTCCGTTAACGCGGATTATCACCCCGGAAAGATCAAGTGATTCGAAATGGTCCAGTGCATAAAAAATAGCCTCTTTTTCGTGGGCGAGAACCGGATCGTGGTTGCAATCCTTCCATTCACACCACTCGATGAGAAACCGGACCAGTTCCACCCGGTTTTCCATGGTTACTGGTTCAACGGAATAAGAGCAGTTGCGTCGGAATTTATTGAGATTGTGCCGAATGTTGAGGTAATTTTTACCGGGTAAATCTGCAAGATCCTGCGCGAGATAAACATATTCGAAATGGTTCCGGTCCGGGACAAGGTTCATACCGGCACAGATCTCACGCATCCAAAAAACGGTATCCGGATCTATCAGGACTATGGGTTCGTTGTCGCTCACTTCGCTTGCGAGGCGTATGAGGGATTTAAGCAGAGTTGGATTACGGGGGCCGATGGGTGGGCGGAACCGGGTAACGTCATCTATCGTACTTGCAATAAGGAGGTTTTTTTCAACATATGCATACTGGTAATTGGCATAATGATTCCAGCAGACCATATTGGTAAAGGTGTTATCGCTATGTGTCTGGGGATACTGGGTATAGAGGTTCCTAAAAAATTCCTTATCCTCAAGTGTCACCGGCCGGAAATCTTCCTGGGTTATCATGACCCGTCTCCTTTCAGGATCATGGGAACATATCCATCCATTTTATTAAAACCAAGCGGCTGGTAGAATTCTTCTGTTCCGGGCTCTGCAACTAACGCAATCCAAGTCAGGCCTTTTTCTCGCCCTGTTTTGACAAGTTCGCTGATAATTTTTGATCCGACACCGAGGTTCCGGAATGCAGGCAGAACCACAAGATCCTGGATGTAACCATCCGAGACCCCGTCTGATATTATCCTGCCCATCCCCACAGCACGGCCGGTTTTTTGTTCAATGGCAACAGCAAATAAAAAACTTCCCCGTATAAGGTGTGGCAGTTCTTCACTGCGATATTCCTCTTTCCACCACCCCCCGGCACGATAAAGATCGGCGATCTCGAATTCGTTCCAGGACTGGACAATTTTCACGAAGATCTCATCGTTCACTGCCAACACTCCTGAGGATTATCAAGCAGGTATTTTCGGGCGTTTTGTATCCCTTCAAAAAGAATGTACTGACGTTCGTAAAAACCTGATCATGATACTAACTAATGATGAAGGTTACGAGCATTTTTTTGAATTCAGTTGGGAAATCGCAGTGTCGATGATAGCACCGAGTCCTTGAACATCCCAGTGTTCGGAGTTTATACTGATATGATAGATCGAGAGATCGTCAATATCAATATTGTAATAGGCGTGGTATCGTCCAGCTTCGCACTTTTCGCGTTCGAGCGTTATTGCTTCAGCAGACTTTTCATCGGCGATCTGGTCCCTGAAAACAATCCGTTTTATCCGGCAGCCAATCGGGGCGTAGAGCCATATTCTCATATCAGCTTCGGATACCATCCAGCCGGAAAGCCGGCCTTCAACGATAATATTGTCGCGCTCTTCTGCGATCTCTTTTTGCCGGGCATCGATCATTTTGTCGTAAGTAGGATCTTCCTCAGCAAGGCGCCCGAATTCTGCGAGCTCCATGTTGTGCTCTTTTGCGAGCTGGCGGAAGACTTCCCCGGCAGAAATCATGGTGAATCCATGACGATCAGCAAGATACCGTGAGAGGGAGGTTGTCCCGCTGCCGGGCAACCCGCTCACGGTAATCCGCATCAGAGACCCCCGATGTTTAAGGATTTCCTGATCACCTGACTTAAGGTGACGGAACAGATGAAATACCAGAGAATCCATGCTGGAATAACCCAGATTACGGGATCATGCAGGCCAACGGTTCCGGCAAAAGGAAGCGTTATGGTGCTCTGGATCTGGCTGAGCCGGAAGAGCAGCCAGAAAAATATCGGAACGGTCAGGATGAGGATGTATGCCATTGGCTTGAACTGTTGTTGGGACATTTCAAGCTGTTCACGCATTATCCGGTCCTTTTTTGCATCCAGTTTCTTGATTTTTTTCTCATCCTGGGAAAGTTGAGCTTCCCGGTATTCGGCCTGGAATACTTTCATCCGTTCCTGCGTATCAGTCATCTTTTCATAATCAATCGTGTATTTCTGGATGATCGATGAGTAGAGGCCGGTTATTGCAGACAGGATGACGATCAGGATGAAAAACGGGATGTTAAACCCATCTACGAGCGGTGCAAAAACGGAATCGATACCCTCTCCGACACTGACCCGCAGCCATTCGATACTGTACGATATCATCATCAGCATCATGAAGCCGAGTGCGATATACATCCCGTACTTATCCCAGATCTTTGCTAAATCCATTACTTCACCTAAGGACGTCTGCTAATTCTGATGATGATCGTTCGAGCAGGAAATCAGGATTGTTGATAATCCTGATTGTGCAACCGGTCAACGTAGCATATGCGGCGGCAATTGAGCGGTTGAACTGCTGGTGTTCGGCAATAGACCGCGAACCTTCCTTGTCACGGGAACGGGTATCATCGGTTAGTCGCCGCATGAGAATCTGGTCATCATCGGTTTCAACAAGAATGATGATGTCCGGCATAATTTCGCGGAGTACCCATTCAGGAAGCCCCGCAAGGTAACCTTTTGGGGTTTTAACTGATGCGTGTGTGTCGATAAGGACATTGCCTTTTACCTGGGCAATGGCCTGACCAGCTCGTTGCTGAAGCCTTTTCTGGACCGCACGATCAAGAGTGCGCATCTGGTCGCGGTTCTCAACAATGTTATCGTTCTTTGCTACTTCAAACATGAAGGTACCGAAATTGATTGACTGGTATTCGATACCTTCTTCCCTGAGTTTTTTGAGCGCTTCGTTAACAACCGTTGTTTTACCGACACCCGGTACCCCGGTTATGATGACTTTTTTCCCATCCATCCTTGTCCCTTTCCTTCCTCACTCTTTTCCAAAGAATGTTCTCATGAACGGGTACATTTCCATGATCTGCTGGCTTGCGATCTCTTCGTAGAGCCGGTAGGTGATGCTGACAGTAAGGAGCAACCCGGTACCGCTGACAGCACCGATGACACCAAACAGGTTTGCCAGAACACTGAGCAGACCGATGAATACACCGCCGATGATAGTAACACGCGGGATGTACCGGTCAAGATATTTCTCAAGAACCTGAGGATTCCGACGGTAGCCGGGAATTGACATGCCGGACATCTGGATCTGGCGTGCCACATCCTTTGAGTCAAGCCCGGCAGTTTTTATCCAGAATAGGGCGAAGATCGCACCTCCGACCACCATGAAAGTCATATCGACGCCAAGACGTAATAGAACCTCCCATGGAGCGTGGCCAAGATCCGTAATCCACCACATCCAGTCTGTAGGCCCGTTTACTGGAGCGAGGAAGTACATGATACCATTTTCCGGTGTTGACCCATTGAACGTCCCAAAGATGGTAATGCCGACATTCGATAGGAACATCCCCAGCATCTGGATATTTGCCTGTAAGACACGAACAAGAATCATCGGCAAAACGCTGGCATAGATAAGTTTGACAGGGAATCGGGCCCGGGCACCGCGAACCTGTGCATGGGCAAGCGGGATCTCAATACGGGTGGATTCGACATAAACGATGATCAAGAAGATTGCTATTGTCGTGACAAATGCAAGAATCTCCGTTCCGAAGTACTGGAGGAAGTTCCCCCCATCAAGACCAATGGCCACGAGCCGGGGGAAAAACCCGACCGGATACTGGTCTGATACAGGAACCCAGTTGATGAACCCATTGACGATTGCCTGAGAAATTCCTGCAATGATGAAAAGTCCAACCCCGGAGCCGATACCCCATTTTGTTACCACTTCATCCATAAGGAAGACGAGAACGCCACCAATACAGATCTGGATGAATATGATAAGAGAGACTGCAAACAGGCTGCCACCGAAGAACTGCTGGGCGACGATAGGATCCGGCTGCATGAAGCTGCCGACAAGGTTCGGTGCAGCTTCGATGACAATCATGACAAGGATAAGGATCTTCTGCAGGCCCATGTACATGACCTGTCCGCGCGTCTCGCTTGTATCTATATGAAGGATATCTGCACCTTTTAAGAGCTGGAGCACGATGGATGCAGTGACGATTGGTCCGATACCGAGATGAACAAGCGAGCCGCTTGCACCGGCAAGGAGGGCACGCCATGCAGCAAACAAATCCTGGTTTGCTGGTGCGAGTCCAAAAAGCGGGATATTCGTCAGGGCAAAATACAGAATAAGAATTCCAAGCGTCCAAAGAAGTTTGTTCTTGAAATGGACGTGGCCTTCAGGGCTCTTGACTGCGGGCATCGCAGCAAGCAGAGGTTCCATTCGATCCAGCAGGCTTCCCATGGTTTCACCAAAAATGAGGGACTGGTCAGGCGATTTCCGCCTTTCCACCCAGCTTCTCTATCTTTTCCTTCGCCTGTTCAGAGAATGCCTGTGCAGAGATGTTCAGTTTCTTGGTAACCCTGCCGCTGCCGAGTACTTTTTCGATACCCATATCGGCGGCATTGATTGAAATTGCATCTCCATCCTGTCTGGCAATACCCTGCGCAAGAAGCGACGGTATGATCTGGTCAATTGCCCCGACATCCATGGTCGTCACGGTTGTCTGGGGGTTGTGACAGAACCCATCCTTACCAAAGACAGGTCCTCCCATCTCCTTATACCATTTGACAAAGTGGTGGGCGTTGATCCCCGCCCGTCCCCTGCCGCCGCGGTTTCCTGCACCACGCCGGTTCTTATGGGTGCCACCGCCACATGTCCGCGATCCGCGGAATTTTGAACGTTTGTTGGTTGGCATCGTCACATCACCTCATCTTGTAGAGGAGAGTATTGATCTCCTGACCATAATAGCCAAGCGCTCCACCCTGAGGGTAGGTTCGCTTGGTGGTCTTGTATCCCTTGCGTGGGGGGTGAAGACGGAGTACGGGTTTCACGCCCGGAATGTCGCGAAGCTTGATTTCGCCACCAGCAAGTGCCTGTGCAAATTCTGTGATGGTGCTGTACGTCGAGTTGGTTTTCACGTACTCATCTGTAAGCGGGGAGTCACCGATAATCCTGCCGCGGGTCCGCAGAAGGGTTTCAATAGTCGGTGCATCCGCTTCGCCATACGCAACATAATCCTTCACTTTGCGGATCATACCGAGATTTTCTGGGGTGTCCGGTACGAGCACACAGTGGTTGATGTGGTGAAGGCGCAGCATCTTTAAGGTGTCCTTGATGTCCTGACGGGTGTTGACCACGCCACGAACCTGAACGACCGCGTACATTTACTGGGACCTCCCTGTTCGGATCATATTGGTTTCTTTTAATGCGTTGAACGTTGCCTTTGCGAAGTTGATCGTTGTACGGGTCTGTCCGCGTGCGAACGTCCAGGTATCCTTGATACCGGCGAGTTCCAGCACTTTCTTGCTGATATCACCGGTTACAAGCCCGATACCCTGCGGTGCAGGTTTGAGGGTTACCTTGACACTGCCCGCAGTGCCCTGAACCTGCATCGGGATCGAGTGGGTTACATCGCAGCCGCATTCCCAGCTGCCGCAACCACGCCGCACTTTGATGAGGTTCATTTTTGCCTTGACGATTGCTTTCTTGATTGCGTCGCCAACTTGTACGTCCTTGCCCTGGCCAAATCCAATGTAGCCGTTCCGGTTGCCTACAATGACAACTGCACGGAACTGGACACGGCGACCTGAGTCAGTCATCCGCTGCATCATGGCGATATCAAGAACCTCGTCTTCGAGATCCGGAAGGAACATATCGACTATTTCAGGTTCCTTGATTGGCCTGCCACTTTCAAGAACCTGATCAATGCTCTTGATCTCACCTGAAGCAACAAGTTTGCCAAGACCGGTGATCGGGCGCCATTCCTGCTTTTCGTATGCCATTTACACCAGCTCCTTCTTAATGGCGTCTGCCACCTGTTCGACATTCTTTACGATATCACCGGCGTTCTTGTTATAAGCGGCAATGTGCGCACCCTTAACCCGTTCATCGGACGGGAGGATCTCTTCCCCGTAAGGGATATCCAGTTCCGCTTCAACAGCACCCTTGAGGGCTGCAAAGACCCGTGCCCCGGGGGTTGCCCGGTTGAGGCCGATATCGAGGATCGCACTGCCTTGATTGGCTTTCTTTGCTTTGACGGCAAAGAGAATACCGGTCAGGTAGGCTGCCGGGGTGTTAGAGGTCGATCCCTTGTATCCGTACTGTTCCAGCTCCGCAGAGTTTGCTGCGACAAGCGTCTTGTCGCCATCCATCTCTGCAGTGACCAGCTGGATGATGATATGCCGGTTTGTTTTCCGGACAACCATCCGTGGCACATCGGCGACAACGAGCCGTGTCCGCTGATAGTAATCGGTCTTGCCGTCCCTTCGTCTCCGGAAGGGGACAAAATACCGTGATCCTGTCGCCATGTTACTTCATCCTCCCTGCGAGGATCTCCATCTGTGCCTTCATGTGTGCAACGCTCCGGAACTGTCCACCAGCGGCTTTCCGGTACATAACCCGGTAAAGGTGGCGTTCAATGGTCCCTGCGTCGCGGAGTTCAACGAGCACTTTTCTGATAGCACGAATCTTCTGGACCCATGCAGTCTTGCTCGGGTTGCGGGCGCCCGCTGCACCCTTTCTCTTTCCTGCACCCTTGCGGTGACCGTACGAGCGCTGGGCAATCCGTGCCCGTGCCCTGCCACGGCTCACACCTTTCTTCTGGCGTGCTTTAATTGCACCGTCAGATACGAGTCCGCGTAAATCCTCACGCGAGATCGCATTCTCGATATCCGAGAGACGGGCCGGGTCGAACCAGACTCGGTTTACACCGCATTTCAGTATTGATGCGGAGATACGTTTCTGGCTTGCGACATCAGTCATTCTTCTTCACCTCAGCCTTTTTTGCCTTTGGTTTGGCTTTTGTTTCAGCCTTGGGTTTTGCAGCAGGAGCTTCCTCAGTTTTTTCGACCTTGGGCTTTGCTGATTTTGTGGTGGATTTTGCCTTGGTGCTTTCCGGCTTTGTCTCTGCTTTTTCTGCTTTCGGTTTCACAGCAGGTTTGGCTGGGGCCTTCTTATCAGTAGTTGCTGGCGTTGATTTCTTTGCCGGGGATTTGGAAACAGATTTTGACTCTGTTTTTGCCTTACTCTCTTCCTTTGCAGGTACTTTCTTTACTGCAACTGCGGTCTTGATGATCCGTGCATTCAATACTTTGAATCCTGCTGTAACAGCTGCTTCCTGAAGCGTAACACGCTTGCGGTCACCAACCGTTGCGGAGATCCGTACCGCCTGGGTTTTGGAATCAAGTCCTTCAAGGTCTTTCACAGATGCAATAAGGGCCTCGAAAAAGCCGCTCGGGTGCATACCACGAACAGCAACCGGGCTGCCAAAACCTGGTTTTGGAAGAGCACCTTTTGCTTTTTTCTGTTCGCGCTGTTTGTTGTGCTGCCCGCGGGGTTTTCTCCAGGAGTCAGAGAGTTGCCGTTTCTTTCCAAATCCATCACGCTTGAAGGATGCACCCTTGTCAGTGCGTACCTGGATTAATCGCTTTACTTCAGTTGTCATCGGTTATCAGCCCCTCTGCACAACATAGATGCCATCCTGGAAAACCCGTGGATCGCGGTTGCGGATATGGGTTGCATGCTCGATGTTTGCTGCCGAGTTCCCAACCAGTTCGCGGTCGATACCCGACAGGATAACTTCATCGTTTGCTACCTTTGCCGTTACACCGGCTTCAATCCGTGCATATCGTGCCTTCTTCTCACCGAGGAAGTTGGCAATCTCCAACCGGTTTCCCTGTAGTTTTAACTGAATTGGGAAGTGGCTGTAAACAACCTTCATGTGGTATTCAAACCCTTCGGATACGCCGCGGCACATGTTTTTCGTGTGTGCTTCAAGTGTCCCAACCATGGAGGTAATTTCTTTCCTGCCGGATTCGGACGCAATAATCACTTCTTTTCCATCGCAGGTAATGGTAACCTGGGGAAATCGCATATTGCGCGAGAGCTGACCTTTCGGACCAGTCACCCGAAGCTGCGTACCTTCCAGACTTGCTTTGACACCGTCCGGAATATTGACTTTTCTTATTGTTGCCATTTTCACGCACCTTCAGTAGACGTACCCGAGAAGTTCGCCACCGATACCTTCTTTCCTCGCCTGTTCGTGGGATATCACGCCATGTGAGGTCGAAAGCATCAGGAGCCCGAAATTCTTGCCGGGCAGGTACTGCTTCTCCCAGTACTCCATCTCTTCCAGCTGTACAGAGAACCGCGGGGAAATTGCACCACAGCGGTTGATCTTGCCCGTAAGGTGAACCTTAAGCTGTCCACCCCTGCCATCATCAATGAACTCGAAACTGCCGATATAGCCGGCATCCTGCATAATGCGGAGCATCGCGCCAAGGAGTTTGCTTGCGGGTTCGATGATGCACACGGACTTTCCGGTATCACCGGCGTTTTTTATGGCACACATTCCATCTGCTAATGTATTCAATCGTGTCATTGTGCAATCACCTTCAGCTCATCTTCTTGAAGCCCATTTTCTGAGCCCATTCGCGGAAGCACTGCCTGCAGAACATGATATGGTATCTGCGTACGAGCCCCTGTTTGCGCCCGCACATCTTGCATTCGTTCGCACCGCGACCGTAGATTTTCTTTCGTTCTCCAGCCATTAGCGCACCTCTACCTGGTACTTTTCCTTGAGGAACGCAATTGCATCAACCTTGCTCACACGCTGTTTGGCCGGGAGTTTTTTCTGTTCCATGCGCCGGCGGGTGATCCGTATGCCCTTACGCTCTAATACAACGTTGATATCCATGCCGAAGATACCGATCTGCGGGTCATACGACATGCCGGGGTAATCCGTGTGTTCTTCGATACCGAACGAGATGTTGCCGCTCTTATCGAACTGACTCTCGAAAACGGTTTTGTTGATGATTCCAAGGGATGTCGCGAAGAAGTCACGGGCAGTCTTGCCGCGAAGGGTGACCTTGCAACCGATTGGGGCTCCTTTCCTGATGGAAAATGCCGGCTGGGTCTTCTTTGCGATCGTCCGAATCGGGGACTGACCGGTGATCGTCTTCATGATATTTTCAGCCTTGACGAGTTTTTCTCCACTCTCGCCAACACCCATGTGAACGACTACCTTGTCTACGTAGACATCACGCATCGACGTCACTCTTCAATCCCCCATTGTGCAATTGCGGGTGTCTTTGTGCCGACCATATAGATATACGGCGCAATCGTGTCAAACCGGATCTTGGTAGCATCATCTTCAAGAATGATTTTATTGGGAACGCTGCCGGGAGTCTTGATGATCTCAATAATCCGTGCGACTTTCCCAGAGTGCTTACCACCAGTAATCATTGCCATGTTGCCAACTGCAAACGGGAAGTGGTCAATGATTTTAAACCGGTCTTCAGGTTTCAGCGAGACCACGATCGAATCATTCGCTTTGTAGGTGTTGTCTGCAATGATATTAGCACCGTACCGGAGATTCAACTGGACTTTGCCACCGGTGATTACAGTCTTGTTCTGGATCTTACAAAGCCTGCTCTGGGCAGATTCTGCGTCGATCTCTACTGCCTTGTGGCGCCCGTTCTTTCCCCGGAGCATGCGGAAATTTTTCCCCATCTTCGGTATGGAGATGATGTCAAAGATCCCGATACCCATTTTGGGATCCCTGCAGGGCCGGCCGTTGATGATAACGTCCTTCTGCCGGAGAACCTGTTTGACCTCTTTCATGTTCAGCACGTAGCCCATGTGGTCACGGAGCCAGACCGCTATTGGCATCGCGTTTGCATTGTGCGGTCCCGGTGCGGTCTTGGAAATGAACTTCGTGGTTTTCTTTGGGATGTGCCATGAATCCGGAGCATTCAGGCGCTTTAAGTGATCTGACATTCTTATGCCTCCCCGAGTTTGGCTTCGCGCCGCTTGTCTGCGAGATTTAACTTGGTAATCTGGACATTCGATGCATCAATGCCGCGGGGAACTTCCGTCCCATCGGCTTTGGTTGATGAAACACCGTGGACAACAAGTTTTGAGTTCTTGGTATCAACAGCATCAACAAGTCCTTCGTCACCAACAAAATCCCCGCGGGTTACCTTGACGGTATCTCCTTTGATCACGCGGAGCGTCTTCTTTTTATATTTCTCTTTCAGCGCATCCGAGAGAGGGGCGCTTAAGAACTTGGTCTTCATATGGGAAGGTGCCGTATAGCGTGCCTTTCTCTGCTTTCTGGGCTGTTCGCTTTTTACTCTGACCATACTGCACACCTCATACAATGATCGTAGCCATGGAGCCAAGTTTCGGGAAACGCTCTGCCACTTCACGGGCGACCGGTCCTTTGATTTCGGTTCCTTTGGGCTCATTCTTTTCGTCTACAACGACAACTGCGTTATCATCAAAGGATACACGCATACCGTTTGGCCGGCGCATCTCCTTCTTCTGCCGGATGACGACTGCTCGCACCAGCTTGCGGCGCATGTCCGGGGTACCTTTCTGGACGCTGGCCGTACAGAGATCACCGAGGCCTAATTTGGGCTGACGGCGCCTGACTCCATGGTAGCCAAAGACCGAGATGATCTGTACTGTTCGTGCACCGGTGTTATCGGCGCATGCAAGCCTCGTTCCCGTGGCAAGCGCCCGCGGAATCTTAGATTGCTTTGCCTTCATGGCTGCTGCACCTCGACAACAACAAATGTCGTGCTTTTCGACAGCGGTCTGCACTCAGCGATTTTTACCATATCCCCAACCTTTGCCTGGATACAGGGGGGATTGTGGGCATGGATCTTTGAGATACGCTTTTCATATCGCTTGTATTTTCGGACGTAGTGCAGGTAATTCCGTGCCACTACAACCGTTCCCATCATTCGGTCGCTCACGACTTTGCCGGTGATCACCTGGCCGCGCACCGGTAAAGTGCCGTGAAACGGACAGTTAACGTCCTTGCATTCCTGATTTGGTGCCTGGACGTTCAATCCAATGTTTTGTGCCATTATGTTATCCTCTTCATTTGCAGGTTGATCCTCTTTTCAGGAGCCAGAATCATAACGGATCCATCGATCTCAACAAGTTCCCCGCTGCAAAGACGCACCTGGAATCTGCTCCCCTGTTTGGGGATGCGTTTTATTCCAAGGGATGTCTCCAGTATCAGCAGGTTTCTTGTTTCATCGACGATGCGACCGTATAATCCCCGGTGAAGGGGATTTTGGGCTCCCACTACCAGAATGTCCAGACCGATCATTTCATGACGGAGGACATTCTGGGGAGAGATCATGCAGTTCTCCTGCGGTTCTGCTCAGTCAGTATACGGGCAATAGTGCGCCTGAGTTCGCGGATGTGTCCGGGATTTTCGGTAGCCCCGCCAGCACTCACTTTCCCGTAGTGCTGGACAAGTTCCATCTGAAGTTTTCCCATCTGTTCCTGCAGTTCAACATCAGAGAACTGCTGGATATCATGCGCTCTGAATATTGCCATCACTGCTCCTCCGCGAATTCTACATCATCCGGGAGTGCCGGCTCTTCAGTCTCAACATCGCCAATATCGGTGACTGACTGAATGGGTGCCGGGCGCTTTTTCTCCTGTTCGATGATTTCAAAGTGGTCGGGCAGCTTTGCACCGCCAGGAACCAGTTTAACCTGTACCCCGATGACACCCAGTTTCTTGATTGCAACTGCATACCCTTTTTCAACGATAGTGTTGCTGGGCTCACCACAGTGCTTAATGTAACCTTCGGTGAACTTCTGGGTTCGGGCGCGGGCACCGGTGAGTTTGCCGGCAATGACGACTTCACAGCCAAGGGCACCGGATTCCATAACTCTGCGCAGGATACTGGTCCCGGCCTTGCGGAAATACCAGCCGCGCTCAAGAGCATTTGCCAAGCGTTCTGCCATGATCTGGGCATTAAAGCTGGGGTTGGATACCTGCTGGACTTCGATCTGCGGCGATTCAACACCGTAGTTCTGGGCAAGATCAAGGGTCAGCTGGTGAACCAGCTTTCCGCCCTTACCGATGACAATCCCCGGTTTTTCTGCAAAGATGGTAACCTGGGTGCCAAGCGGAGTCCGTGCAATGTCCATTCCGCCATAACCTGCCCGCTTGAGTTCCTTTGACAGGTACTTCTCGACACGCGACTTCCGTACGCCTTCCGCGATGAATTTTCTCTCAACTGCCATTTATGCCACCTCACGGACGACAATTTCCAGGTTTACGGTTTCGCGGACCTTGGGGGTCGCACGTCCCATTGCACGGGGAAAAAATGCTTTCTGGGCCCGGCCGCGGTTCGCGGTCGCGACAATGATCTCAAGATTCTCTGCATCGAGACCAATATACTCAGCATTTTTCTTGACCGATTCAAGGAGCCGGATATATGCCTTTGATGCTTTCACCGGATATCGTCCTGCATCCCAGTTACCGGGGAGGCCGCGCTTGTGCGCAACATTCCGGTTAAACCGCCGGAATGGGATTGCCTTTTTCAGAGCCACTACTTCATTCAGGTACGCGATTGCATCGTTCACACGCTGGTGCCTGATGAACCCGGCAATCTCGATCGAATGCTTGGGCGACATGGAAAGCTCATTTGCTTTTCCCCTTGCGATAGTATCGCCCTTAATTTTCTGTGAATATTCAAGTCGTGCCATGTCCATCACTTCAGCGGAACGTATTTGCTGCCTCTTGTCGCACCGATACCGGCACTTCCGTGAGCAACTCTCTTTCGTGTCAGGGCGAATTCCCCAAGATAGCGGAAGACCGACTCCGGCTGGAATTCCACTTTAATGAATTCTTTGCCATTGTAGATCTCGATTGATTTGCCGATCATTTCCGGCAGAACAATCATTTCACGCAGGTGGGTCCTGACTTTCTCATCGCCTTCGCGGATCTTTGCAAGTAACGTCTCTTCGCCACGGGAGAGACCGCGGAGGATTTTGCGGCGCGGCCGGGAGGGCATGAGCGGAAGGAGTTCACTGATTCCCATTGCCTTCAGCTCGTCCATCTTGTAACCCCGGTACGTGAACTCTTCACGCCGTCTTGGCATTCTCTTCTGGGTCTTTTTTGGTGCTGCCATACTTCACTCACTTCCTGCTCTTACCTGTCCTTCGTGCAGCCACGTGACCAACAGTTCTGCCAGGGGAGGTACCGCGGGCGATCGTCTTTGGACGACCGGTATGCTGGTGTCCACCACCACCGAACGGGTGGTCGATGACGTTCATTGCGACACCACGAACACGCGGCCAGTTGGATGCGGTGTTCTGCATCTTGTGGTATTTGTTTCCTGCTTTCACAAACGGCTTCTCAACACGTCCGCCACCGGCTACAATGCCGATAGTCGCTCGGCAGCGTGCATTAAACCACTTGGTCTTGCCACTCGGCATTCTCACACCGACACGATCTTCGATTTTATCAACGACAACTGCCTGAACTCCAGATGCGCGGACAAACTTGCCCCCGTCATTCGGTCTGGCTTCGATGTTGCAGATGTAGGTACCGGTAGGGATATTCCGGAGGGTGAGGGTGTTTCCGTTCTTGATTTCCCCGGCGGATCCCCACACGACTGATTCCCCGATGCCGAGTCCCTCGGTAACAAGCATATAGACCTTGGATCCATTTTCAAGTTTCACGAGGGCTATTGGAGCATTGCGGGCCGGGTCATGTTCGATATCGATAACACTACCAGTGATATTCTGGGTATCATCACCGATGTGTTTCAGTTCTGCTTTGTACCGGTGTGATGGTGCCCTATAGGTCGGGCCTCCCTTACCCCGGCTTTGTGTAGTAATACGATGTCCCATGTTCCCCACCTACATAATGCCAAGCCGGCTGAGAATTTCCTCGGCGGCTTTATCGTTCTCAAAGCTCACAATCGCTTTCTTCTGGCCATGCATGTTCATGAGCGTACGGACACTCTTGACTTTCTGACCAAACGATTTTTCAATCTCGCGGCTGATTTCATGTTTTGAGGCTTCGCGGCTCACAAGGAACTGGAGTTTACTCTGGTTCTCAAGGAGCACCATTGCCTTTTCCGTGACAAACGGGTACTTGAGCACCATTTATCTTCCCTCCAGACGAACAAGTGCACTTTCGGTCCATACGGTCAGACGACCTGCCTGCATACCTGGTGCAAGGTGTTCGACATTCAGCTGGTCAACAGTGACAACATCGACACCGGCAAGGTTGCGTGCTGCACGGAGAGGGTTATCGGCAGTGACGATAAGCAGGCTCTTGCGCTGCTTGTAGCGTCGACCACGCATCTTACCTCTTCCGGCGCGGACTTTTTTGCTGTCCTTTGCCCGCTCGATATCATTATAGACACCAGCAGTCGTGAGCGCAGAGATGACATCCTGCGTCCGGCTGATAGATTCAAATTTGTCCTCGAAAACAACCGGAACCGGGCCGTTGAAGAGATGTCCCCTTCCACGAATAAGATCCTCACATACGCTTGCTGCAACAGCAGAGCGGAATGCTTTCTGTTTTTCCTTCTGGTTGATCTGTTTGATCAATACTTTGGCAACTACCGGGGGGTGTGCCTCGCGACCACCCTTGGCCTGCGGGACTTTTGCGGCACGGGACCCGTTCTTGAGACGGGGAACGTGCGATGCACCGCGACCGCTTCCCCAGCCGACTGCTGACGAGCAGATGCCTGCATACGGATAGGTTCCGTGCGGCTGCCGGCGGGTGCTCTGGAGTGCCATGACTGCTTTCTTGATCAGATCGGGGCGGTACTCTTCGGAAAATACTTCCGGAAGTTCAATATCTTTTACAACGCCGCCATCAAGTGTTTTAACCTGTGCTTTCATCTCTGATCATCCCTGCTTGCTCTGGACGCTCACAAACTGTATTGTCGGCATCCTGACGACATGTTCACCCTGGCGGATAGCCGGACGGATACGTACAAGCCGCTTGACCGGGCCGGGAACTGATCCCTTAACCAGCACATACGAGCATTTCAGTACACCGTAGTGGAGGAAACCTCCTGCTGGTGTGATCTCGCTCGCATTCTCGCTGACTTTTAAAATACGCTTGTTGAACTCAGTACGCTGCTGGTATCCCAACTGACCGACCTGGGGAACCTGCCACCGAACATGGTGAGGATTCCAGGGTCCAAGTGTACCAATATGGCGTTCTTTTCCACCAACCGAGTGTTTACGCTTACGCAGTGCAATACCCCACCGCTTGACGGCCCCCTGTGTTCCTTTACCGGTCGTAATTGCCGTGATATCCGCATATGCTCCGGTCTGGATAACGTTGTTTAAACCAACTTCTTTTCCAAGGAGACCAAGCGCGAACTCGTACTGTTTCTTGATATCGCCGCCGCCAACCTTAATCTCCATGAGATCAGGAACTTTCTTCGGTACGCCGGAAAGTGCCGCTGGCTGCGTATAGGTCACAGCATAGATTTCTGCAACGATTCCTGCTGCAAGGGCATCGGCAAACTTCTTCTGCGCAGTTTCACGGTTGTAATCCTTGGGCAGTGTAATCCGGCGTCCAAGCACATTGTCAAGCTGGTCGGCCCAGATCTCAGTCAGTGCATGTTTGCCATAGGTATCCCGGGAGTATGCACGAACAGCTGCCACTTTCATCGAGGGCACTTCAAGGACCGTCACCGGTACCATGATCTCTTTACCCTCGGTGGGACTGTTCTTGTGATCATCCACCATGATAACATGCGTCATACCCACTTTATAGCCTGCAAAACCCTGCAGGATTGGTGCCCCGTCATAGATGGGCCACGACTGATATTTCGGAACAGGGCTCTTTGCACGCTTTCTCGGGCTGAATGCAAGAGAACCACGGCGTGGTCTGTTAATTTTTGGCATGTGTTAATCAATCCTAATTTGCGTGTAGGTTATTCTCATTGCGACACGACGGTAAGATTAATCCGAGATTGGGTGATAACTTCGCTGGTTCAGAAGCCAACACGCGACATGGACAATTCGTACGATTCCTTGTATCGTCGGTATGGCAAATCCGTTTGGATTATTGCCAATGACGATATTGGAACACATTTCGTCCGGTTATGGTGATTCGGATGAGAATATACTCATCGTATTGCCGGAGTGCACCGGCAAGCCTGTCTCGCGAAAGAAGATCCTGATAATGGCGCATCCCCAACTCACATATCCTGTGACGGGGGAAAGGGCTCGTTGCACGAACGTCGACCCATGCGTCCTAATCAGATCCCACTCTGTCAGCCTGTTGTGACGATGCACAACTCCTTCTCGGTATACCCGCGGTGAGGCGGGTTCACCAATCGAAGGTTACCCACGGCACACCATTTACTCCTGTGTCTGGAGATCCAGTGCCGCCGTGCGCAGATGATTAACAGGAGCTTTCTGTGCGGTCAACACCTGTCATCTGCTATGGATAACCCCATATCGGCTTCCTTAATTATTACATAAAAAAGGATATAAACATATGCTAATAATTACAGGGAATCATCATTCTAAACATAGAATGCAACAATAAGGATTGCTGGTTATTATCACCCGAAATACAATTCACCTTGATCCGTGATGTATACAATAATATCTTCACAGATACACCGCGCCTTACAGCATTGCGATCTTGATTCACGCAAGCGGTTGATTAAGGAAATTGTATCATACTTGACCTTGACATTGATTTTTTCTGCTTCCCCAAAAATTATCGCCGGGACATTAAACAGATCTGTTCCCGAGGGGATGGTACAAAGATGGGTGGCATCAAGCGTATAGAGAAATTCAAGAGTTTCTTTAGCCCGACGGATATTTTCCATTGCACTCTTTTCAATAGTGCAGACATTTGCCTTTGAGGTTGAAATGATATCCGCAATTTGTTGCTGGGTCAGCCCCTGCTTGCGGTACCTGAGAACCTCCATCTGCCGTTCTGTAAGCAGCCCATCCTTCATAGTATCAAATCACCCGTCTGAATTTAAACACTTTTCGTTAACATGTAACCCGCCATCAGGAAATCCTGACGAATAAGCACATTTGGAACAGGACGCTATATATTAGTAAAAATATTTGGTTTTAAACGGATTCTGACGAGGAAAAGACATTTCAAAATGTTTATATGAATACTGGGTCATAATAACGTGTTAAAAAAATATCGAGGTGAAATTAGATGGTTGTTAAAGTAGGCGTTGCCAAGTTAGGCAACATTGCAAGTGGCGTAATGGCCGAGCTGCTCCTTGATGAGAGAGCAGACCGTGAGGACATGCAGACATTTATGGCGACCAGCGGAACCAAGCTCCAGCCGGAAGATATTGACCGCGTCGTATCCAACATGAAGGCATGGAACCCCGATTTCTGTATCGTCGTTTCTCCCAATGGGGTTCTCCCCGGCCCAACTGGTGCACGTGAGGAGCTTGCCAAGGCAGGCATCCCGGTCATCATCATTACTGACGATGTAACCACCAAGAAGGAATGGGAAGAAGTCAAGGCAAGCAAGTTCGGCTATATCATCATGAAGGCAGACTCCATGATTGGTGCACGCCGTGAGTTCCTCGACCCCGTCGAGATGGCAGATTTCAACGGTAACCTCGTCAAAGTACTCGCAATTACCGGTGCATTCCGCAAAATGCAGCTTGCTCTTGACAAGGTCATCGATCAGGTCAAGGCAGGCAAGAAAGGCGCAGACCTTGAGCTCCCGAAGATTGTCATGACCACCGACAAGGCTGTCGATGGTGAATTCACCAACAACTATGCACTCGCAAAGGCACGCGCTGCCCACGAGATCGCAATGGCAGTTGCAGGTCAGAACGTCAAGGGTTGCTTCATGACCAAGGAATGGGAGAAATATATCCCGATCGTTGCAAGCGCTCACGAAATGATGAAGGTCGCAGCAGTTCTCTGTGACGAAGCCCGTGAGATCGAGAAGGCTGGCGACTGCGTTCTCCGCAAGCCCCACAAGAAGGACGGCGTCCTCGTTTCGAAGACCAAGCTCGTTGCAAAATTCGAGTAAATCTTTTTTCTTTTTTTTCAATACAGATTCAATCTGGATTTCCCGCACAACGAAGTTTACCTTACTTCCATTCGGAAATAATTTCCCAAGTCTTCAGGTAGTGTCAGGATTACTGGTTCCATGTGCAATCGTTCCATGAATGCCGAATCGCTTGTCGATGAAGGGTTCGGATTAATCCTGGATATGAAAGAGCAAAATGCACAAAATCCATTGTTATTCCCAGCCTTATCAAAAAAAATTGCCATATTGAATGCACAGGTACCAAGTTTCCGGTACAACGCAAGAATTTTTAGGATCCCGTCTGCAAGGGAATCAAGGTAAGATCCAAACTCGGTAAGTGTAGATATTGGCAGAATAGCCCTGACTTCGCGTTCACCAAGAGGTACCGAATGAGCAGACCAGAGAATTTCATCACCAAAAAGATACCGGTCAGACTCCCGCTCAAGTTCACGAATGACGTCCCAGTAATTTTTCCGAGTCGCATTAAAATACGTCTTTGAAGCATGAAAATATCGTTCCGTGATGAGAGATGGGCGATGATCGGAAATTCCCTGCAGGTGTGGATGCACAAGACTTGCACCGGCCGAGGGTAGGAAATTCCAGTTGATACTTGGATATCCATCAGCTCGTAAAAGTGCTTCAGTCTGACCCGATAACGCATCAATGACCTGTCCCCGGGAAAATGTTTCGACAAAGTGTTTTTTTGTAATCACAGTAACACTATGCCTTTCGCCAAAAGGATACAGATTGGGAAAAGTTACGCTTTCCCCACGAATAATCCGATTTCCATCAGAAAACGTTGGGGTTACAGAAAGAATATTCTCCGGGCAAAATGGACAGTCACCAGGATCGGTATTAAGATATAATTCCTGATCGATATGCCGTTTTAATCGTTCCGGGCTGATCCGACACCGGAATCCCGTCAGGTGTTCCTCACGAAATTGTAATATGCCATTGCTTGTGGGGATTTCAGTGACCGAAAACATGTTTCTCACAGTTATATTCCCCACCGGATAAGATAGTCATTTGCACATGAAAGACAATACTTGAATAAGACCGGTTTTATCTAGTGAAATGTATCATTCCAGATATCCGGAAACCTCAACTACACCCACCATATTATTTCCTGACAGTGTATCCCTCATCACTCGTCAACATAAAAGAGTTTAAAAAAATGCCCGCTACCCGTACATAGTAGAGCAAAAAAACTGGATATACTACTCTAAACGGGATTTTTAAAAAAAAGAAATTTTACTATCTGCCATGGCATTGCTGCCAGTATCATCTATATTTGGGCAGATATCCGATACTGCACTTATACGACGTACTTGCCGAGCAGGCGGATAGAGTTGGTCATGTCGGGACCGAGCGGTGAACCAAAGATAATCTGAGTGACACCAGCCTTGGTAAGGTCTTCGCACTTCTGCTTAACCATGTCTGGAGTTCCTGCAATGGTGAATGCGTCGATCTCTTTGTCTCCAACGAGTTCTCCTACCGACTTGAAGTCGAACTTTCCGAGGGCTGCCTTGATCTTGGCAACATTGGCAAGGTCAAGTCCGTGGCGGGTGAGCAGGGGTTCAGGAGAGCCGGCTGCAATGAATGCTGCAACAATCTTTGCTGCATTGCGTGCCTTCTTCTCGCTCTGGTCGATTGACATTGCGGTATATGCGCCGATGTCAAAATTCTTCTTGCCTACCTTGTCAGTGGCTGCCTTGATGATTGGGATTGCAGCTGCAAAGTCCTTGGGGTTGGATGCGTTGATGAGTGCACCGTCACCGATTCTTCCGGCGAGATCAAGAACTTTGGGTCCCTGTGCACCGATATATACTGGGATTCCCTTCTTTCCAGGGAGGGTAACACCAGTCAGCTTTGCACCGTCGTAGTCGAAGAACTGAAGTCCGGACTTCTTGACTTCCTCGCCGGAACAGAGCTTGCGGATCTGGACAACAGCTTCCTCGAGGCGGCCGACCGGCTTTTCCGGGTTGATTGCCAGCTTCGGGAGTGTTGAGAGATCCCCGGGCCCGATACCGAGCACGGCACGTCCGTCAGAGATCTCATTGAGCGTGCAGGCAAAGGATGCCATTGCAGCGGGAGTGTCGGTGAAGGCGTTCATGATACCCGGGCCCATCTTAAGGGTCGTGGTTGCCTGCGCGATCGCGGCAAGAACGGGGTAGCAGTGGCGGTTGTTGTAGTGGTTGGTGATCCATGCAAAATCAATGTCTTTGGATTCAGCAAGTTTACAGAAGTTAACAACTTGCTTTACATTGACATTTCCAGGTACGAATTCAATTCCATATGTCAAGGTATGTTCACCTCATTGAGTATTACCGTATACGCATTTAAATAAATTATCATTTTACGTTGGCAGGTCAGGAATATACATTCAAAAATCGGCCAGTTTGCCATAGGTTTAATGAAAATCCCATTTTCAATCCCCCGAGCGGAGATGAACGCAGTGAGATCTTTCAAATCGACCAACAGTATGAGGGTTTACCCGCCGGTTCCTGAGGCCCGTCCACAGAGATGAAATAGCTCAATTAAAAATCAAATAATTCAGACATTCAATAATTCAGGAAAGACAGTCCCGGTTTTTCAGACGAAAGTATCCTATAAGATTTTGAAGTCAAACCACGAATTAATACTTAAGAACCGGAACGATTTATTCAGATAACAGGAAGCATTCATGAAAATACTCGCAATAGGTCTTGGGGGGGCAGGCTGCAGGATTGTTGACAGCCTTTATGCAACCGACCGGCGAAGTAGCAAAGTGGCATGTGTGAAAGGACTTGCCATTGATGTCGATGAAAATTCCTTAAAACAATTAGGAAACCTTCCGGAAAATTCAAAGATCTTTTTTCCGGCCATGGAACCGGACTTTTCAAAAAGCGGGGATGAAAATGTCCAGACCGCAACAATCGATATTGCCGAGATTGTCAGTAAAGTCCAGGATATCGAGTCCGGTGAAATCGATGCGATATTTTTCTGCTGTGGTCTTGGCGGGAGTATGACAGATATTGCCCCGCACATCATTACCGCTCTCCGTGAAACTACCCGGGACTCCATTTTCGGCCTTATTACACTTCCCTGCCTCTCCGAAGGTAAAAGAGTTGCCGGAAAAGCCGCAGACGATATCGATATTATTTCTCCTTTGCTCGATGGCGTCATCGTTTTTGATAATGAAACATGGCACCATAAACTCCTGTCGCAAAAAGTTCATCTGGTAAAAAAAGAGCGGAGTCTTGCTGAAAAAATCGGCTTGGCAAAGGAACCACCTCAACTTTCTCCGGCACAGGCAATGTACAAGTTGCTCAACGAAGCAATTGTCCGAAGGATCAGTCTTATCCTGCGAGCGGGGGAGTTCAAGGCAGACGGAGGATTGGAACCGGCAGAGGTTGTTCTTGATTCAGGCGAAGTGCTTAATTCGATGAAGGGGATGGGATTCATTGCGATTGGTTATGCGGTTGAACACCTCCCCCACAACCCGTTAAGTTTCCTCTCCCGGTTCCGTCCGACAGGATTTTTTATCGATGAGCACCAGAAAAGGGCGTCAAGAATCGTTGAACTCGCAAAACAGGCAATATATAACGAAATTTCAACGCCCTGTGACATGACAAGTGCACATAAAGCGCTTATCCTCATTGCAGGTCCATCCCATGAACTATCCATGAAAGGATTCATGACCGTGAGGAAATGGATTGACAGGAGTATTGCCGGTCTTGAAACCAGATCGGGGGACTACCCGGTAACAAATACAAATTATGTTGCTATAATCGTCATGTTATCAGGACTGGAGAACATTCCACGGATTACAGAACTTCGGGAAATCCGAGCCCAGAATAATTCGTCGGGACTTGATTCATATCGATCTCCTGTCAGCACGGAGGGTTATTCAGGGGAATCATATCAGGAAATCCCCCAGCAAACCAGACAGGTCCGCCCCACAATCAGTGATGAGAAATTAATCCTTCCGCCAAAGAAAAAAACAGATTCTAATTTAGAAGACGTATCAGCACGTCCGGTTCTGTCGAAACAGGACACATCTATTGATGACCAGCTTCCATGGGAACAGGAGGAACTTGCTGAACGGGAACTACTCTCTTCAAAATCATCATTGATTTCGCAAGAACCTGCCCGATCACCTCCGGCATCTCCACATAAGGATATTCCTGTTCAAAGAGAATCACATCAACAACAACGGGTTATAGTGACTGAAGAACAGGGTGTGAATGTTAAACCACCGGTGTTCAAGACGTCAGGAGATGATCCAGCAAAATCCCAAAACCAGATAACCGGGAGTGGTCCATCAGGGACAAAAATCACCCGAGATCCCCGCGATCGTGTCATAAACTCAGATGGAGAGCGCCAGAGGATCGAGAAAGAGTTGCAACGGCAGCGGATGATGGCAATCTCAGGTCTCAAACCAAAAGCATCTGCCGCACAACAAACGAAGCAGCCACATGCAAGTCAGACAAGAGTCATACGTAGTACTCATGATAACATCTCGCCAAAAACTGAACCTGTTATAACACAGCCAGAAGAATCCACAAGAAAAATAGTTGAAAAAAAGACAGTTATCATACAAAAAAGGAAAATTGTCGAACCTCCGCGAGAGGTCCCGCAAAGTCCCGAAAATGTTGAAACAACGGATATCCCGGAAATGGATGTCACCTCGACTGTAAACTCATTTAAATATCCAAAAGAGACGGTAATTCCTGAAGAAACACATATTGGACTAAAAGAGTCCCCCTATAAAGCTAAAGATAAGATTTTCGAAGGCACTACCCCAAAAAAACCCCCCGTAATAGTCCATACAAAAGATGCCGCATTACTACGTACCAATCTGAAACGGAAAAAAACAACCCATGACGCGGATGAAGTTCCAAAGGAGGATATTCATATTGAGCCGGTAGAAGAGTCTCCAGAAGGGGTTCCGAAATTGAAAAAAAGAATATTAAAAAAAGATGAGACTGATTGGAAATAATCAGTTTGTCTCCATTACTTTTGAAAACTGGATATTCCCGGCCCCGATTTCCGTTGTTATTTCAATTCCGTGTTCCACAGTGTTTCCGATATAGTTCAATCCACTGAATGCCACAATCGACAACCGGTACGGGTTGGGGATCAGGTTGAAAACCTGATTACCCATAGTAACCGGAAAGACAAAGCCGCACTTATTCATGAGATGGATTGTTTCTTCCACCCTGGTTTTTGCAGAATAGGGAACTTCACGGACATTTGCAAGAGCTATACCGGTTTTTGACTGGGTGAAACTCTTGATTGATGTAAGTCCGGAGGAGATAAACAACTCAAGGGGATCAATCGTGGTTCCACGGTATCCTATTAAATCCTTAAACCTTTTCGGGGTTCCCTGAACAATCTCAAGTCTTCCGCCATATGCCATCTTTACCGGAATCCCCTTCCTCTGGAAAACACCGTCCATTGAGATACTGCATAGAGTGATCAGACCAACCGATCCTGAAGGAATCCTAGGATCGCGATCAACAATCCGGTACGAATTGAAAAAACCGCAACCGGCCTGTATCACTTCATCAAACGCGGTTTTGACGTTTTCAAAGGATTCTTCAGGAACGATGGACAGGTTATACGCGACATCACCGGTACTGGTTTCGGGATCAAAAGTACTCCGGTAGGCCAACCGTTCAAGTTTGGAGATAATGAATCCGATCCTGTCGTCAACAAGAGCGTTATCCGTCTCCTCCACACCTGTTGCAGTCAGAATCCTTCCAAGGTTTCCGACTTTTTCCGTAAAACCCATACTGTCCAGGTAGCTGAGATAATACTGAACTGCCCGGTCGCTCAGTACAAAACCACGATCCGCCATAAGTTCTGACAGACGCTTGGCACCCATCGGATCCTTGTGTTCTTTAAGAATCCGAAGAAGTTCAATATATTTCCGTTCGGTTCGGATCATCGTCATTTTGCCTCCACGACTCCCCTGCTGTCCTGGTATCGCCCTGAATACCCTGCATTACCTTCCCGGACCTCATGTAGGATCATCTGTACAATACGATCCTGTTCTTTAATGACAATATCCTCTGCCCCCATATTTGTAAGACAGATTGTAAGTTGACCACGAAATCCGGGATCGACAAAACCAGCACCCAACAGGACGCCTCGCCGCCCAAAAGATGACCGGCACCGGATTGTTCCGGCAAGATCCATTGGGAGTTCTACCCATTCCAGTGTTGGAACAAGAGTACAGGTTCCCTTTTTTAAGGTTATTGTGCACGCGGATCGGAGATCATAAGATGCCGGCTGCTGACATTCTTCCCCATAAGGCGTTATCACAAGCTTTCCCATCGGGCATTCGCGTTCTAAACGGCGTACAATCTCAGGACCGGACAGAATCATTCAGTAGTTTATCGGTAGAAAATACTTAATATCTTTTGATGTAAAGATGATGGGAAGGATCCATAGGGTAGAGGATATCCTCTTGGGCTTCGAACCCAAGGACGCGGGTTCGATTCCCGCTGGGTCCGTCTGATTTTTCCCGGTTTTTCAGGCTTATAAAAGAGAGTCTTAAAAGAATTGGGTTATATTTCATCCTTTCTCTTTACAACATACCGTGGCCGCTTATGGGCAAATATCCTGACAAGGCCAAACAGGATCAGTATTCCAATAATACCAAGAGTAAGTGTGGTAATAAATCCCCAGTCAAAATTCTTTTCCATGGTTAACGTTACTGAATCTGTTGCGTTTCCTGCAGGAACCATTTTCTGGACAAATCCAGTCCGATATCCCTCTTTTTCAGCACTGACATTATAGCTTTGAGTGAAATTTACTGTAGCCGCAATCTGACCTTGGTTATCGGTTAATCCCATATCAGTACCGTTTAAAAACACCGTGGCATTGGGCAATACGTTCTTGCCAGAATCCAGGACATTAATCGTTAGTACAGCATTCTCGTAATATAAATTAAAAGTGTGATCTTCCGCTTGTGTGAGAACCAGAATAGTACTACTGTTAACAACGTATCCTGTTTTCTTAAGATCAATGCGATATGCGCCAGACACGAGCTTTGGGAAACTTATTCGCCCGTACGTGTTGGTTAATCCAGACAATGTGCCATTGACATACACATCCACGCCATCAAGCGGATTTTTGTTTTCATCGAAAACATAGATATAGGTCCCGATTGGAGCTTTGGATATTTCAACAGAGTAGAGAGCATCCGCGTCACTTATCAGACGGGATTCTGAAGATGCTATATATCCGGACTTCTTAAACTCCAGATAGTATTCTTTCCCGCGGGATAGTGAAGTAACAAGAACCCCCCGGTTGTCGGTGGTTCCTATCAGGGTTCCATCAACGTATACCTCCACCGCATCAACAGGTAACTTCGTGTCTTTATCTTTAACAAGAATTGAAAATCGTTGTTCCGAAAGTAGCCAGTATTGAACAACAGAGTCTTCAGTGCCCATATTGATTGTCCCGCTACGTGTCTGGTAGTTCGGAACCTCGATATCAATCGAATACACCGTCGTTGCCTTAACGTTGAAGTAGGCCACACCGGAAGAATCAGATATTGCAACCTGAGATACATTTTGTGTAGAGATCGTTGCCGTAGCACCGGATACCGGCGCGAGGGTGTCTGAATTGAAAAGGGCTACAGAAAGGGTCAGGTTCATACGGTTCAGAATTACCAAAGCAGAGGTAGCAGATTTATTTACGGTTTGTTCCCATGGTTTGTAACCGGACATGGAAACTCCGATGAGTTGATCATTTGCACCAGAATGTGAGACGATAAATTGCCCGGAGTTGTTGGTTCTCCCGGCATTGGCACCATTAACGTAAATTGTTGCAGAAGGGATGGAAGTGTTATCTGCGCTGTCCTGCACCGTCAGGAGAAGGTCCGTTGCCTGTGCCATGCCGCAAAGAAAGATAATGCAGAGCAAAGCAAAAAGGAAACGAGGGTTGCGATACATGCTAAAATATCGCGCCATACCCATATTTGAGGACATCGGTTCAGATCTCGGATATTGCAGGTACACGATCCAAAAGCATTCCTTCTACAATTATCGGCATAAGCTGGCGTCCTTCCTCAACTGCTTTCTGGAGTCTCCAGCTTCGTTCCGCATAAATCGTAAATAGCGGCTCCCCTGCTTTTATCAGCTTTCCCTTTTTTGCATGCAGGAGAATCCCTGCACCCCGATCATGGGGTGCGCCGGCTGTTCGGGCAAGTGAGATAAGGGAGGCGTTATTCATCTCAATAACATAGCCTGACGCCGGAGAATTAACCACGAACTGGTGTTCACCAACAACAATATCATCGGATTTGACCTGGGGATCCCCACCCTGGATTTCAATAATCTGTTGGAATTTTTCCAGAGCTTTACCCGAGGATAAGAGCCCTTGGGCAATTTCAGCACCTGACCCGCGTGCTGCTTTGCCGGACATTTCAAGCGCTATTCCGGCAAGCGAGATACTTTTCTGAATAAATGAATTTGGCTCAGTCGCACCCTCGAGGACACGCAGGGCTTCTTTTACCTCCAGTGCCGGACCTATGCTATGTCCAACGGGGATATCCCCGTAGGTAAGGGCACATTCAACTTTCATGTTGAGGCGTTCCCCAAGCTCGATAAATTCACGTGCGAGTTTTCTGCCATCCTGCATAGTCGCAACCTTAGTATGTTGCCCAACCGGGATATCAATCACCACGAGATTTGCCCCGACAGCATATTTTTTTGCCATGACACTTGCCAGCATCTGGCCCCGTGCATCAATCTTGAACGGATATTCCTGGATAATAATCCGATCATCTGCGGGTGCAATGTTTGTGGCCCCGCCCCAGACAATACATCCACCGATTTTTTCTGTCATTTGTTGCACTTCAGCCGCAGAAAATTCGACGGTTGCAAGTACCTCCATGAGATCCGCTGTACCTCCGGCCCCGGTAATTGCCCGAGAGCTTGTCTTGGGAATTTTCAGACCGCTTGCTGCAATAATCGGTACCACAAGAAGAGAGATCTTATTGCCGGGAACACCACCAATGGAGTGTTTATCGACGATCGGGCGGGATGCAAACTTGATATGTTCCCCGGTGTCGACCATGGCACGCGTGAGATGCTCAATCTCGTCCATATCGAGAGGATGAATGTAGGATGCAGTAATAAATGCAGTAAGTTCAGCAGCAGAGATGTCATCATTTACTACATCTTTTATAATTGTCAGGGTCTCCTCTTTGGTGAGTTTTCCTCCATCCATTTTTTTCTTGATAAAATCAAGCGATATGGGTCGTCCGGCTTCCCGTACTTCAATTTCTTCACCTTCACTCAAGGCTAAACGTTCGTTCGTGATCCGGTAAATCCCAATAGATCCCTGCTGGGCTATTGTCGAAGTAGTATCTACAAAAGCAGTGGCTGACACACCGTTTTGTGGATTTATTATCTGCACGCGGTCTCCATCGAGTACACCAATGCTGCGGGCATCAGCACGGTTGATCAATACACCCCGCGATGCAATATCCAGTTTTTTTGTTATGAACTTCATTCCCGGACCTCCTGTGAAAATGTAATGTATTAGAGACTACATGTACGTTACCCGCTAGAAGATTAAAACAGTAGATGATTAAAGATTCTGAAAAGCGGGATTGAAGAATGCCGGTGAAACAGGTAATATTATGAAAGATTTCCACTAATCAATTGAAACCATAAAAATCCGAGAATTATAAATATGCCCAATAAAAAAGCGAATTGAACGTCGATTTTACGAAATTATCTCAAGAAAAAAAGATTTTTAGATTTTAGTTCAGTGCCTGCGCACAACGACGAACGCAACTGCACCAAGGCCGATCAACGCGATCAACGCACCGTACCCGGGCGACTTGGTCGGGGTCGGGGTTGGGGTTGCTTCGGTTGTCTGGACCGAGGTTACGGTTACGACCGGGGTTGCTCCTGTTGCAGTCACAACGGGTGTTGCCGTCTGGGGCACACTCTCAAGGACATTGAACAGTGCAGTGCCGGTTGCGTCCTGAATGACTGCAGCTTCAGAAACAAGGTACTCGTCCGGCTTGAATGTTGATGAATCAACATCGAACGAGATAATGTTCATGCCGCTGTCACCCTTGGTGACTTTAACCGTGCCGGTTGCGCCGCTGAACTCACCGCTCTGGCTCTTCTGAGTCGGGTTGAATGATGATGAGTAGACCTGAACGAGGATTTCGTCATCTACGGCGAGGTTGGTTGTTGCAGTGATAGTGAACTTGTCACCAACGTGCTTGTCACCAATCGGGTCGATAGTGATGGTTGGCTCCTCGATAAGGAACTGGAGCTTGGTGTAGGTATCATCGACGTTGGGGTCGTTGATTCCCTGGACAAGTGCTTCTGCTGCATCGGATCCTTGGAGACTGCCAGTACCCTCAAGCTTGAAGATCCTTGTGTATGTGGATCCCGCGGTACTGGAGACGAGCTGATAGTTAACGACATACTTGTCGTCTCCGTCAGTAATGGTGTCGATATCGAAGACATTGTTCTGCATTGGGTGCTGAACAACAACGAAGTACTGTCCTGCATAGAGATCCTTGGTGGTCTGCTGAGTAACTTCATAGCTGAAGGATGAATCGGAGTTCACAGCTTCGCCAGCCTTGATATCCTTGTTCTTACCAAGGATCCAGATCTGGACACCAGCGGAGGGTTGACCCTCTGCAGTTCCTGTGATGAAAACCTTGTCACCCTTTGCAACAGTTGACTGGGATGCAGTTGCGGAGACGAACGGTTTCTTGACGATAATTGAAACAGTACCGTATGCAACCTTATCGAGGTTACCGCTTGCCTTGTTGACAGGCTGGCTTACTGCATAGATCGTGTAGGTTCCAGCGTCAAGCGGAAGTGAAGAGGTTCCCCACTTGTATGACCAGGTGTTGTCACTCTGGACATCTGCCTGTACAAAGGTGCTTGCAGTACCGGAGGTAACTGCGGTACGGGGTGCTCCAAGCTGTGCACCGTCAGTCGCGAGGTTCGGACCGATGATGAACAGGTAGGTTTTGTAGGACTCGGTGTTTGTACCGGAGAACTTAATCTCTTCTCCAAGGTAGTAGCTCTGGTCGCCTGCTGCCACGATAGTGACTGCGCCTTTCTCGACCTTCACATCGACTTCATCGCTCTTGTACTGGCCGCTGGCATTCAGTTCAACACGGATTGTGTATTTCTGTGCCTTGGTCCAGTTTGTGGTAATGAACTCAACGGTTCTTGTACCGGAGGAGGAGGTCGTCACGTTGGCGTAGACATAGGTACCATTTCCAAGAAGGTGACGGTAATCACTGGTAATTGTTGCAGAGTAAGTTCCGTGTGCAACATCCTGCCAGATGTTGTTTCCACCACTGTTCTGGAAGACGTATGCACCAGCTACGAGATCAACAACGTATGGAGCGGCGGCAAAGTTATCCATCTTCACGCCATCCTGGTTCTGGTTGATCATGGGGGGCTGGTTGTCATAGCTGCCATCCATTGTAGAAGTACCCTTGACCCATACCTTGTATGTGGTGCTGGGCTTACCGGTAATGGTAATAGAGAACGGCTTGCTGCGGACAACAGAGTCCTTGTTTGCCTCGATCTTTACAGTGTCAGAGACGAGTGTGACAGTATAGGACTGTGAAACGGTCTTGCCGGTGTAATCTGCACCTGCATTCTTGTAGTTGTCCTTCATTGCATTCAGCTTGGACTCTACGCTAACCGTGTAGGTTCCTGCCGGGTATGCATACTGACCACTGGTGTCAAGAACATCCGTAGACCAGTTGGCTGAGAAGCCAGGTGCGGTACCCCATGTCCATGGCTGGTTTGATACATTCAGCCTGACGATAGTGTTTGCAGTCCGGCTTGCATCATACAGGGATGTATAGGTTGTTCCGGTTTCAGACTTAACCTTGATATCAAGGTAACCATCTGTTGCTGGTGTATTTGTAACCGCGCCACGGTAGCGGGCGTCGATTGCAGGGTACATGTTGGTGTCAACGCGGAACCCAAGGTATTCTCCCTGGGGCACAGATTTGCCGGTTACATCAGTTGCCTGGTTGAAATCCCAGACCTTGATATCAAGGGACGGGTCGGCAACACTGAAGACCAGTGCACTTGCTGATGCGGGGGTCGTTCCATTTGCTGCGAGCAGATACCAGTTTCCAGTGTATCCGACAAAGTCTGACGAGGCTACCATGAAGTTCGTGTAGCGTCCGTTCAGATCAATACTCTTTGTCGGGGATGTCGACCAGATCTGAGCTGCTGATGCCCACCAGCCGATAGTTGTAAGGGTTGGTGCTGCATACGAGTTTGCAGTTCCATTCGCTGCGTTCAGTGCACAGGAGATGTTTAATCCCTGTTCACCAATAAACACGGTTGCGCTCTGGTTTACGAATGGTGCAACGGTGTAGTACGCTGCCGATACCGGCATGACTGCAACGAGCACGAAGAGAGCCAGTGCAACGAGTGCAATAGTTAATCGCTTAGTCATTTGTTCAATTCCTCCAAAGTTTACATCATACATTACAAGCCGAGAACATCTTTCGACAAATGCCGAAAAACGATTCTACGAGCCCCATACTCCGTTTTGAACGGAATATGAAACAATATTTGGAAAAGAGCTAATATATCCTTTGTGGTTGTTTTCATACACCAAATCTTGACAAAGACGGGCTCGATTTCCCATTACAGCAATTAAATGCAAATTTTCACCCCATCATTCTGCTATTTTTCATAGGGCACTGAAACTTTGAATTCAACTGATAGGGGTATATATGTCGCGCATTCAAGTATGAACGTACAGTCTGCTGATACTAGAATTATTACCACAAGTATAAAATCAGGATTGAACTTTTCTTCTGCTAAAAATATGCACAAACTCAATTCAATAGTCTTGTTCCCACCACCAAGAATAATTCGATTATGATAACTAAATCTGACATTCGGAATCTGTTAATGCTATCCTGAATCCAAATTCCGTTTTAATTTCTCACCTCTCCACCTTAATGACACTCCGGAATATACCTCCATTACACTTAGCACATCTCACACCAGCCATTTTCAACAGATATACAATATACAACAACACACACCAGTTTATGCGAATAATCAGGGCACCCAGCATTGGCCGTGCACATGAGCTGGTTGTCAAAATGATCCTGGAAAAAGGCTGGGCAATCCAGACTGAAGATGCAGAAGCCACTGTTGAATTTGAAGAGATCGCCATGCAGGTTGATACTCCATTGGCAGAGCCGCAGGTAAGCACGCATTCCCGGTTCCAGCTGAAATTTGTCGAACAATATGCCCGCGATCTTCTCAATGGCTCTCACGCATCGTTCGAATATGACTACCATGGCCGGCTCTTTGACTGGGGCGAACGATTGGTTTCAGAAGGCCAGCCAGTCCATGTAGACCAGATAGCTTACATTGTTGACAAGATCAAATCATCCCCAGCGACCCGGCGGGCTGTTGCCATAACGTGGAACCCGGTCATTGATGAAAAACTTGATGACTGCCCCTGCCTCCAGCTCGTACAATGCGTCCTGCGGGAAGCCAAACTGGACATGCGGGTGATCTTCCGGTCAAATGATATGCTCACCGCTGCGGGAGCAAATATGTACGCAATTGTCCAGCTCCAGAAATCAATAGCGGATAAACTGGGGGTGCCGTGCGGCACCTATACCCACATCTCGCTTATCCCCCACATCTATTATATCCGGGACATGCACGACATCGAACCTTTCTGCGGTAAAGGGAGTCTTATCGAACCGGTCATGGAAGTCTGCCGCGCCTGCAATGGATGCGAAAGGTCAAAGACCGTATAACCCTCTTTTTTTCCGTCACTTTAATTAAGCAACAGCAGCAAAAAATAAGAGGCATAGAAGCCCGGTAGTGTAGCGGTCAATCATGGGGGACTCTGGATCCCCCGACAGCAGTTCGAATCTGCTCCGGGCTATTCCTTTTTATGTTGTTTCTGGTTCCCGGTTTTGATCTGCCGGATATTTTTCATTGCGAGATCACGGTCCTACGCAATCAGAGCCGGGAGAAGGCAACAGAGGAATATCGCACCAAAGGTCCCTGCGCCGCCAATATTCAAAAAGGGCATTCCCATCTCTTTTATCCGGAAAAGGTTGACAACATTCCCGCCAATAAGGGTCCCCATCGTTCCACTCACAAACGCAATTACAACTGCGGAAATTCCCGTTCCGCTTCCCAGTAGTGTCCCCATAAGAAGTGCAGCAAGAGCTGGAAGTATGAGAGATACAGATAGTCCCGTTCCCGGTACCTGTCGCGTTGATACAAACGCGATTACTGCGACAACAGCAAGCCCGATACCGGTTGAATAGAGAAGCGATTGCCCATATATCGGGAATACAGTGTACAGAAGATACATGGAGATTAGCAGGGGCATGACTGCTCCACCAAGATTGACCGATATTACCGATTCCCAAGCCGACACTCCCTCATAGAGGGCATTTTCCTGCTGGTCAACCCGTATCGTATCGCGCTGGAGACGGTATACCGGGATATTGATGAAACTGCCAAATATCATCAGGAGGACAACGGCAAGAGCGGTTATCCATGAAAAACCCAGCCGGGTAAAAGCCGCCCCGATAAGGCCGAGAAGAAACAGCGGGATGAGGATGATTACAATCCCGATAATCAGAAGAATTGCAAGCACCGATAACGGGCCGGCAGAGAAAAACCTGATTCCATTAGCCATATAACATCAGACTCCGGGTTTTGTACATACAATTGCCGCATGATCACGGTGGAACGGGGTCAGCCAGACACTCTCTGTCACTATGAGCCCGGCAGATACAAGTGCATCAACCGTATCCTGAAATACTTCTGCCGGTTCTTTCCTGATATCAACACTCCGTGTCTTAAGCATGAGAACGAGCGTTCCGCCATTCTTCAACAGGGCACTATTGCTGATCGCAATGACTGCCTGGCCGGGTTGTGCCACATCCTGATACAGAAGATCAACGGGTTCAACAAGCAGGGCATAGTCTGAGGGCCGGGTGGCATCAGCCATGATAGGCACCACATTTTTTCGTCGCCGCGCGACTTCCAGCAAATCCTGCATCGGACGGGGTGCAAACTCGACCGCATAAACCACTTCAGCATAATCCGCAACATGCGAGACGGTCGTCCCATTTGCCGCCCCGAGATAAAGCACTCGCATAGTACCGTTGATCTCGATACCAGTTCCAACATGATAGAGTGCGGCGAGCTTGCTCCGGTAAGGTTCCCAGACCCGCATCCCGCCAAGCATGCGCTCTCCATATACCCCGCCTTCCCCGTTGGAGACCAGCACTTCGCCGATCCAGATCATGGTTCACCCCGTTTTCCCGCACCATCGATACGTGTCTGGGCCGATTCAAGGAATTCCGATACAGCAACACCGCGATACAGATCGATTCGCGCCGCTATCGCAAGTTTCCCCGCAAGAACACGGGCAACCTTACCCCGTACAGCCTTTGGTGCATTATGTACCCTCCTGTGCTGGAAGATGATCCCGTGTTTCGGGGGAGGTGTGTTGGTTCGGATATGAGCAAACAACGCAGTCCTTGCACCAATAACCTGGATTGCACTCGCCGGGAGCCGGGCAAGCGGAGCGAGTCCTCCCGCCTGCGCCATAAGCCGGGCTGCAACGAGTCCACCGATAAGCGCACTGGTGTTAGGCATAACTTCGTTTGCCCTGGCAGAAACTTCCTTTGCAAGAGCAAGACGGGTTGATGACAAGGCTTCGACTTCCCCGGCAACCTTCCCCAGCGCACCCCGGCTTTTCTGGTTGATCGTCCGGATAAGCGTTTGCGCCGATGTCCTCCGGTATTTCCGGGAAAAAGCAGGATAGCGGGTCTGGTACCATTCCGCCACCCGTTCAGACAGCAGGTTGATTACCGTGTCCATCTCATCGAGCGTCCTGACCATCTGGAGCAACTCGACATCCTTGCCCGAATACTGGTTCTGGACCTCCTGCTCTGCAAGGATGATACAGGCATTATGCAGTTTCGCAATATAGTCCGTACGACCCGAACAGGCACCACAGCGGACCGCCAGTTCCCAGTCCGGCTGCTGCAACGGGATATCTGCACCAGGGTTAATTGATCGGATGCGGCTTACAAGTGCCAGCGCATCACCTTGAAACGGGATACATGCGTCGGCCTCGACTTCCCCGAACCAGTATGAGGGCATATTAGAAAACTAAGGGCTCTGTGTCAGTATAAAACCATAGATTGTTTGCAAACCCGATTCATGACCGGGTGATTACACGAATGCAAGGCCAAACGAATACAGCATGACCGGTACCATGATGGCACCCATACAATACAATCTCGATATATTGATCATCGGGGGCACAAGACCGATTGCAGTCGCAAGGATAAGAATGAACACTCCAAAAGGACCGGTAAGAAAGATGCAGAGTGCGATAACAAACACAATAACGATCCGGTTGAGGAGGAGTACGTTGATCCCATTAAAATGGTGAGCGGTGCGGGAAAGGGCGACCGTCATAATATATGCACAACAACCAGCCAACACACCAATAACAGTCAGTTCGCTCATTGAGGGGAGGGGGAGTTCTGAGAGTGCAACCATAACACCGTTTCGCATCCGGGAAAGAGCAAAAAGTGCGGCAAGCCCGATAAATGCGTTCGCTGTGTTTGCCGAACTTGTTGCAAGGATATAGGCCCGCCGATCTTTATCATAGCCGATCAGGGATGCAAGCACGGCGTTTGCAGATGCTGTCGAAAGCCCGGGAAGCCAGCCAACCGCAATACCGGCGGCAGTCCCAAGTACCGAACTTTTCACAATCGTTTTATCCTCCATCCGTATACCGCTGAAATGCTGGTCCGGCATCTTCCCGTGAGCCGCAGTGAGAAGAACCGATATCCCAAAGAGTCCGGTGAGAAGTGGCATGAGTACAGAACTCGTTCCTCCAAGTGTATGCCAGGCAAGAAAAGTATACCGGAGCGTGAATATCCCAAGAAGCCCGGATACGGCAAAAACTGCCAGCGCCCAACCGGGTGCTTCACTGGTTACAATCAGGTATCCAATGGTTGCAATGAGAAGAATCCCGATCCACCAGTCAAAATACGGCTGGAGAGAGGGAAGAAGAAAAAAACAGGCAACTGAAAGGGGAACCGACAGAATCAGGGCACATGCACTTCCCAGTGCAGCGATCCTTACGGCTTCTTCGCCGTTACCTTCAAGGCAGAGGGCATGGGCCGGCAGCACGGCGAGCGAAGTATCGGCATCCGGGATTCCCAGGAACGTACTTGGGATAGAATCAACAAACGTGTGCGTAATCAGGGCCGCAAACATGGCTCCCGCGAGAGCGAGCGGGCCAAGGACAGGAAGGAGAACAATCTGGAGGCTTAAAAGAATCCCGGCAAGGGTGTTGGCATGCACACCGGGGATGATCCCGCTGATAGTTCCCAGCACCACGCCAAGCAGGGTACCGAGCAGGATCTCGATCATCATTGAAAGATTCGGGTGCGCGAACATAAATCAACCGAAATGCATACCATCTTATCATAAAGGGATGATGATTCCACCATGAAAATTGCCGTTACCCGGCTTGCGGGAAAAGAGAAAAGCGATGTGTCACGCTGCTCGCAGTACGGGCACAGCTGCACAAGCGTCCACCCGCTTCAGTCTACACTCCGGGAAACTGCCATTGCAGAGTTTGTAGAAGCGACGGGACGGAATGAATTTGACTGCATTTTTTTCACCAGTGCTCTCCCGGCAAAGATCATCGCCCCCCGGATATGCCGGTTTCCCCGGGTAATTGCAATCGGACCCCAGACCGCAAAGGAATTGGTACAGCACGGGATCAATTGTGAAACCCTGCCGAGTTTCTATTCCCGGGATTTTGTGACCTATCTTGGCGACTGGATCAAAGGAAAATCAATTGGGATCCCGCGAGCTGATGTGCCGAACCATGCCCTGATCAAATCCATCACAGATGCGGGAGGAATTCCGCGCGAGTACCGGTGTTACGGCCTTGAACCTACAGGAGAGCAGCTTGATCTTCATGGCGCGGAAGCAATCCTGTTTACCAGTGCCATGTCATTTACCAAAGCACTCTGGACCCCGCGCCCGGATCTTCTCGTTATGGCAATTGGGGAAGTCACGGCCGAGGCCCTGCGCAAAGGGGGAACGGTCCCAAAGGTCGTCGGGGATGGGTCACTTGAAGGTGCACTTAAGGCACTCAATATATATCTTGCAAAAACGGAGGATGCCTGATATGAGTACTGACATCCCGACAGAACTGTCACAACATCTCTGGAACCGGGCCGGCATTATTGTACTCGACAAACCCTGTGGCCCGTCAAGCCATCAGGTAGCTGCCTGGGTGGGAAAGATGCTCGGGTGCCAGGTGGGTCACTCCGGGACTCTCGATCCCCAGGTATCGGGGGTCCTGTTAATCATGCTCGGTAATGCGGTGCGCCTTGCCCCGCTTCTTCTCCAGCACGATAAAGAGTATGTCTGCCTGATGCGGCTCCATGGAGATGTCTCACCGGCCCGCATCGAAGAAGTTGCCGGGGAATTTACCGGGCGGCTCTACCAGCGCCCGCCCCGGAAGAGCGCAGTCAAGCGCAACCTCCGCATCCGTGAAATCCAGAAACTGGAAATTTTAAGCATTGAAGGCCGGCTCGTCCTGTTTAAAGCAGACTGCGATGCAGGTACCTACATCCGGTCGCTCTGTCACCACATGGGACTCGCAATGGGGGTAGGGGCTCACATGCAGGAACTCCGCCGCACGAGATCCGGGACGTTCGATGACCAGTCGATGTGCACACTCTTCGACATTGAGGATGCCTGTGTTGCTGCAAAGGCGGGCGACCGATCTCCGCTTGAAAAACTGATCCGGTCGGTTGATGCAGCCGTGCCGGATCTCCCTACGGTCATTATCCGAGATACCGCAGTCGATGCACTCTGTCATGGCGCAAAACTGGCAGGAGTCGGGGTCACCAGTTGCGCGGAATTCAAAAAAGGCCAGATTGTTGCCGTTCTGTCCCAAAAGAAGGAGTTTATCTGTCTTGGGCAGGCTCTTGTCGCGTCGGCTTCATTTAAACCGGGAGATACCGGGCTCGTCATTGCACCGACAACCGTGTTCATGGCTCCGGGAACGTATCCCCGGGGCTGGACCAAATCAGATAAACCGGTTGTACCAAGGAAAAAACCTGTCCAGCCGATCAGGAAAAAGAGATAGCATTAAAAAAAGACCCGGCATACAAATAGGATACACTTTTTGCTGAGGTAGTCTAGCGGTAGGGCGCAGGCCTGGAAAGCCTGTGGTGCGAAAGTGCCTCGGGGGTTCAATTCCCCCCCTCAGCGTCCCGTTTATTTTTTCCAGTTTTTTTAAGAGGGGTACCCCCTACCCCCCCTCCAACTTTTTTTGAGCAGGGGGGGAGGGGGGTGGCATAGGTAGGGGGGGGGTAGCTACCCCTCCCATACCAAGAGGGGTGGGTATCCCCCCCAACTCAATCATGAGAAGGCACGTAAAAGGAGCGCTCCGGTGATATTTCCACGCGAAGCGATGCCATCACAGGTGCACAAAAAAGTACGTTACTCACTTTTGAGGTGGGGGAGGGTACCCCCCCTCCCCCCTCCTCTTTTTTTTGGGCAAGGGGGGGAGGGGGGTGGGTCCCTGATCAGCAGGGGTGGGGTACCCCCTGTCAGACAATTACAAAAACCCATGACCTTGTGTGGTGGTCCGACGTGGGGTTCTTGCAGATGGCAGGAAAAGGGGCATACGGGTAACCCCCTCAACGTCATGGGGGGTGGGGGGTACCCTCCCCCCCAATGTTTTTCAAAGAGGGCCCCCATAACGATCCCAAGGGTGCCCGGCCCGATCCGGTTACCGATCCCTCAGGCACTCGCAGGCAAACGCAAAATAGTCCGGCACAATCTCAAAACCGAGAAAATGCCGCCCTTGCTGATGCGCAACCACAGCAACCGTCCCGGAACCAAGAAACGGATCAAGAACCAGATCCCCGGGATTACTTGAATACTCAAGAATTTTTTTTACAATTGCGGATGGGAGTTTTGTCGGGGTCTTTTTTTTGCCTTTCCAGTACTCCCGCTGGATCGTCCAGACATCTTCCGGGTAATGATCGATCTTATTGAACGTATACCGTTTCGGGTCTTTTACAGCAAACAGGATATGATAGTGGCTGGTCACGTATTTTTTCTTCGTATAAACTCCGAACTGGTACTTCCAGATCAGGTGATTGATAGTTGTCAGTCCCGCAGCATCAAGCCCTTCCAGGATATCCCTGAGCCGGTTCCACCCGGAAAAAACATACAGGCTTCCGGAAGGGGAGAGAACACGAGATGCCTCCTGCATCCAGGTCCGGGTAAACTGCCCGTACTCTTCTTCCGGGATCTCCTGGTACCCTTCAATGACATTGGAACCGTTACGGTTGTAGTTGAGCCGCTGTGCCTTGAAATCAATGGCAAAAGGGGGATCCGTGATGATCAGGTCTACAGACCCGTCCGGGATATTTGGCAGGAGCGCAAGAGCGTCCCCCGGGTAAATTGTATCCGGTTCAAATGCGCCCGACCGCCGTTTCATCAGCATGTCCCGCTAAAGGTCCGGCCCAACTCGAATGCCCTGACATTGATATCGAGGGTCTTCTTCGGAACAGACCGCCGCACGGCTTCAAGGAGCGATTCAGGGTTGAGCGGAATTGAACCTGCCGCGGCACCCAGCATCACCACATTCTGGGCAAGGACACTGCCCGCCTCTGTTGCCATCTTATCTGCATCAAGCAGACAGAGCGGGTGTTTCTTAAGTTCTGCGATGATTTCCGCTTCAGATGGTGCAGTAAGTTTCTGGGTAAAAACCGAAGTCGGCATAACAAGCTGGCGGCTGACCACCATCTTTCCCCCGTCTTTTAGGAAATGGGAGTAGCGGAGCGCTTCAAGAAGATCGAACGAGATCAGGAGATCCGCCTGCCCCGGGGGGATCAGGGGACCGTACTTTCCATCGATCCGGATATGGCTCTCAACAGATCCTCCGCGCTGCGCCATACCATGTGTCTCAGCACCCTTAACTGCCCGGCCTTCGATAAGACAGGCTTCGCCAAGTATGTTCGAGGCGAGGATCGTGCCCTGCCCGCCAATTCCGACAATCAGGATATCAAAGCTGCCGGTCATTTCTTCGCCTCCCGCGCAATCGCTCCAACAGGACAGAGCTGGGCGCAGACCGAACAACCGGAACAGAGATCATTGATCCGGGCTTTCTCATCGGCAAATTCGATGGCGGGGCACCCGAACCGGATGCAGGTGCCGCAACCCGTGCAGGCATCGGTATCAACCGTATACTTCCCGCGCCTGATGCCGGCCCTGCGCATCATGATGACACACATCTGTTTTGCAATGATGACCTTGACCCCGGGGCGCTTCTTCGCTTCCTGGAACACGTTGATCATACCAGTCATATCGTACGGATCGATGGTCTCGACAAAACTGACACCGCAGGCACGACAGATTGCATCGAGCGAGACCGCTGGGGTCTCAACTCCGCAGGCAGTCGTACCGGTATTCGGGTTTGGCTGGTGGCCGGTCATCGCAGTAATACGATTGTCCAGGATCACGACCGTCATATTTGCACCATTATAGACTGCATTCATCAGTCCCTGGATACCCGTATGCAGGAATGTCGAATCCCCAATCGTGCAGACCACATCGCGCGGTTCTCCTGAATGCGCGATACCACTTCCGACCGTGATGGAAGCACCCATACAGATGGTTGTATCAACAACCCCCAGCTGGAGACCAAGCGTATAGCACCCGATATCGCTTGGATAGATCCCATCCTTGAACACCTTCCTAATCGCATAGAATGCGCCACGGTGAAGGCAGCCGGCACAGAGGATCGGTGGGCGGGCCGGAAGGTTCTGGATCGGATCTTTCTGCTGGAATGGATTTGATGATATGAACCCGGCTTTTGTCATGATCGCAGCAACAGCAGAAGGAGAGAGTTCTCCTTCGTAGGGTGCATACCCGTTCTTCTTCCCGAAGACAGGCACGCATCCTGCAACCTGCCGTACGATCTCCTCGACTTCCGGTGCAAGTTCTTCAATAACGAGGATTTTTTCGTGCTGTTTCACAAAATCCGAAAGCCAGTCTTCATCAATCGGGTATGCACCGATCTTCATGAACGAAACTGAAGGGGGCAGGAGTTCCTGTACATAGGAAGCTGCAATCCCGCTTGCGATAACCGCGGTCTTACCGTGGATGTCGTACCGGTTGAACCCACGCTCCACCAGCCGTTTCCGTATTGCCGGCTGTTTCTCGTTGAGTTTCTTGTGGAGGACCCGGGTATGCGCAGGAATAACAACGTACTGGCGGGGATCTTTGTGGAATTCTCCTTTCCGGCCGCTTGCATGAGGGGCACCTAATTCCACGTTCCCTTTTGAATGGCAGATGCGGGTAGTCGGGCGGAAGAGGACCGGAAGGCCGAACTCCTCAGAAAGTCCGAACGCTTCCTGCATCATATCGTGCGCTTCCTGCACACTTGCGGGATCAAGACAGGGAATGCGCGCGAAGTGCGCGTAACAGCGGGTATCCTGTTCGTTCTGGGAACTGTGTGCAAAAGGATCATCAGCGCTCATGATTACCAGACCCCCGGTTACCCCCGTATATGCGCTGGTCATCAGCGGATCGGCTGCAACGTTCAGGCCGACATGTTTCATCGTACAGAGTGCGCGGATGCCACACCAGGCCGCAGCCAGGGCATTTTCAAGAGCTACTTTTTCGTTCACGGACCATTCGAGATAATAAGACCGGTCCTTCTGCATGCGCAGCGTGTCGATTACTTCCGATGAGGGCGTCCCGGGGTAGCCACTCACAAAATCCACACCTGCTTCCCTACACGCGTGGGCGATCGCTTCATTCCCTAGAAGATAACGTTGTTCCATGATTCCACTCTGCAAATCCACTCTGTTGGCTCTATTATTACCGGGATTTTACTGTACATATCCCTATCTGAATGATACTGCATCACACACTGGGATTCACAACCTATAAAAACTCTGATGGAGTAGTTATTAGGGTAAATTTCAGGCAACCTGTTTGGGCCCGTAGCATAGCCCGGTGGTGCGCCCGGCTGATAACCGGGAGGTCATGTGTTCGAATCACATCGGGCCCACTCCAACACTTTTGATATAGTCTTTCATGCAACAATATCACATGAAGAAAGCTCATGCCCTCATCGGGGCTGGACTTGTTATCTGTGCTATCCTGTTTGTCATCAATGCCTATCTTGGTGCAATAGGAATCGTAATCCTTGGCGCCCTTGTCATGACATGGTTTATCATGGAAGATTCACAGGATCTTCCCCTGATCGAGGTGGAGTTACGAGAGGATACAAAAGGGATTATTATTGCAAACCGGGGAAATGCAACTGCAAGAAACATCCACATCGCCCTCATCCCGCTCAATCTTGAATATGATCTTGTGTCCCTTGCCCCGGATAAACTGAAAGAATACCCCTCTGACAGTATGATCAGCAGCGTAAAAGCGGTCGTAACATTCGAGAATTCGACGGGTATGAAAAAGAGGGTTACGTTCCCGCTTTCGGCACTCGGCAGGAAAGATGAAGACGTGCTGAAGCCTGTATTCCCCCTGTTTTCCTGGAAATAAAAAGATTTTATTTTTTCCCGAATGCAAACCCAATCACTTTTTCAAGCGCCAGAATGAGTTCTTCTTCTCCCTGAAGGTAGTCAGCCATCGCCCGATAGAGCATATACAGGATATCATAGCCATAGGTGTCGATAGCCTTCCGTGCATCAATCGGGTTGAGGTACGAATCGGTTAAGAATCCGTCAAAACTATACATGAGCTCGAAAAAATCACCCTCTTCTGACAGGACGCAGAACTGATCCGTGATCTCTCTTGTAGGATTATCCGGTCGGAACGCTGCTGGATCAGTTTTTCCAAGGATGATCATCTTTTCCGGGTAATACATCGGATCGTAGATCTCGCCCTTGGTATCCTGCTTGCCCATCTTCATCATGTTGAGTCCGACAATTTTGACAACCGGAACTGCTTTCTTTGCCATCCGTGTGAGGAGTTTTGCATCGTTTGCTTTCACTTCATCCGTGAGAGAGGGCTGCTTTTCCTGGAACTCGTTAATTTTCTGCATCAGTTTTTCGAATCCGGTTTCAATCTCGTCCATTCTGGTTCACCATAACACGGCATAGCCGTAAGAATAAGAAGTGTTGATACTGCCGCCTATAAAACCGCTCGTTTCCAGAATCCCCGGGATTTCCCGGTACGCGGATGATTATTCAACCCGGCTTCCGATGAAGAAATACCGGCGATCTTTTTTGAGGATTGCACGTCCCTCGTATCCCACCGGAAGTTCCTCGTTGATTACGACACCCGTATAAGTGGGAGTCCGGGCCATGACCGATCCGGCCCGTATCGTTTCAGTGACCATAAACGGGACTTCCGTATTGAGATACGGTTGGTTGATCCGGAAGTAGAGCGCTTCTGCGCGGGCCTGCATGATGCGCGATCGATCTTTTTTAACAGAATCCGGAAACTCTTTATCGGGAAATGGTCCCGTAAGCGGGCGGGGAGAATACCGGGTGATATTGACCTTGTTTGGGAGAACCCGATCGATAAGTTCGAGAGACCTTGAGAAATCTTCTTCGGTTTCACCGGGAAAACCGACTATCATATCTGTCATAAGAGTTATATCGGGGATTTTCCTGCGGAATACAGCAACAATCTCTTCAAACTCAGCAACAGTATATCCCCTGCGCATGCGTTCAAGCACCGAGTCAGACCCGGACTGGACGGGCAGGTGGATGAACCTGAATATCGGATCATGAGAAAGGGCGTCTGCAATCTTATCCAGATGGTCTTTAACAGTCGCCGGGTTCATCATGCCGACCCTGACCCGGTACCTTCCGGGAATCTCACTGATTCGGGCCAGAAGGCCGTCAAGTGATTTCCCGCAATCCTTCCCCCATGCACTGACATCCTGCGCAGTGATCTGGATCTCAGCAGTCCCGGCCTCAGCATGAGCCCTCACCTGGGTAAGGATTTCTGGTTCCGGGAAACTTTTCAACGGTCCCCGGGCAAAACGGGTGATACAGTAGGTGCACTGACCCATACAGCCCTGAGCAATCTGGACAATTCCCGCTCCATCCGGAGTAATTGTGCCTACTTCAGAATACAGGTCATGGATAGATTCGTGAGGTATGATCATCGGGGTGCATACAGCATGGATAGCGTCCTGCTGTACAGAAGGCATGCAACCGGTAACATAGAGATTACAATTCCGCAGGTTCGAGAGCCTACGGAGCATCCGTCGTTCTGACGGCCCGACAACCGTGCAGGTGTTGATAATGACCGCTTCAGCATCTTCAGCAGAGCCGGCAAAGGTACATCCCAATGCCTTGAGGATTTCAATGAGTTTTGCAGTATCCCCAAAGTTGTACCTGCACCCATATGTTTCAATGTAAACGCGCCTGCCATTCAGGCCTTCAAGCCAGCCGGTCGAAGATGTTCTGCTTTTGAATTCTGGCGCGTTTTGTTCCATGACAATCCTGCCGGATCAATTGATCGGCCACCAATAAATAGTGTTGAACGATACATCAGTTCCGAATCCCACCCATGATCCTGACAACTTCCCCGAGGACTATCCAGCACAAGCATTAACCGATGATACCCATAATCTGTTTATTATGATCCGAATCGGGCTGCTTGGCTGTGGCAATATCGGGCATATCATCGCACAGCATGCAGACGGTTTTAAAATTACCGCCGTTTATGACAAGGTCTACGAACGGGCGCAGGAGATTGCAGCAATCTCGGGAACCCGGGCATACGAGACGTTTGAATCGTTTCTGGAGGCAGATTACGATATCGCAGTTGAAGCTGCATCCGTAACTGCAGTAAAACTCCATGCGGTAAAAGTACTCGCCCATAACAAAGATCTGGTGATTATGAGCGTTGGGGCTCTTGCAGATCCAGTATTCCACCGGGAAATTTCCGGACAGGCACGGGCAGCAGGAAAAAAGATCTATATCCCGAGCGGGGCAATCTTTGGTCTTGATAACCTCAAGATAGGCAGGATCTCTCACCTCAGCAAACTGATGCTGAGAACAACCAAGAGTCCGGCTTCCCTCGGACTGGTTACGGATACGAAGAAAATGATCTTTTCAGGAAAAGCCAATGAATGCATCAAGGCGTTCCCGAAAAATGTGAATGTCTCGGTTGCCATGAGCCTTGCGGCAGGGCAGGATGCCGATATCGAGCTCTGGGTTGATCCCGCGGTCGACCGGAACATCCATGAATTGTTTATTGCGGGGGATTTCGGGGAAACGCATATCACGGTAACGAATGTTCCAAGCCCGGATAACCCGGCAACGAGTTATCTTGCGGCACTCTCCATCCTGTCACTCCTGAAAAATCTCGATAATCCGATCGTAGTGGGGACCTAGATCCTGTGGTGCCGTATGATCCCAATCCAGTACCTGCTCAGATTCATTGAGGAAGATGTTCCCGCGGGAGATATTACTTCAGAAACAGTAATTCCGGATATTGCTTGTACCGCATACATAAAATCCGAGCAGGAGGGAATCATCGCAGGACTTGAAGAGGCAACCCGGTTATTTTCCCATTTTGGAGTCAGGGTAACACCTGGCGCCCGCGATGGGAATATGGTGAAACGCGGGGATCTGCTTCTCACATTGGACGGGCCGGGCCGGGAAATCCTGCTCGTAGAAAGGACTGCGCTGAATATCATCGGCAGGATGAGCGGGATTGCCACTCGTACAAGGATACTGGCGGACCTTGTTTATTCGGTCAACCCGTCATGCCAGATCGCCGGGACACGAAAAACCAGCCCCGGATGCCGCAGGCTTGACAAGAAGGCGATCATCCTTGGCGGGGGAGACCCGCACCGGTATTCGCTTTCTGATGGCATCCTGATCAAAGACAATCATCTGGCATTGACAACGGTTACGGACGCAATCCGCAATGCAAAAATGGCATCATCCTATAAAAAAATCGAAGTTGAAGTCGAAACATGCGAGGATGCACTGATTGCAGCACGGGCCGGGGCAGATATCATCATGCTTGATAACATGAATCCGGATGCAATCCACGCCACTCTCGCAGCTATTTCACAAGAGGGCCTGCGTGACCGGGTTGTCATTGAAATCTCCGGTGGAATCGATGAAACCCGGTTGAAAGAATATGCAGTGCTGGATATCAATGTGATCAGTATGGGAGCCCTGACACACACGGTAAAAAATTTCTCGGTAACGCTGGAAATAGTTCCGGTAAAAAAGCAATAGAGCCACGTTTTTCAAATATCACGTTCTACCCGTGTATCGGGTCAAATCTTCTGCGAGTTATTTAAGAACATTAATGAGATATCATCCCAAATGGGAGGCTTAAGGGATGATAATGGAGATTGATCCCAATCCTGCAGGAACCGCATCGGGCACTAAGTCAAACGTTATACCGGTCGAAAATCCCAATTCCACTGATAGCAGGAGAAAACAACGGGTTTTCAGTTATATCTCGCTCCTGAAAAGTGATAATCTGGATTTTCGCTGGAAAGCAGCTGAGGCACTGGGAACTGAACGCGATCCTGATGCTGTCGAGCCACTTATTAATGCTCTGAACGATCCGTATGTTGATGTCAGCTGGCTTGCAGCAAAATCTCTTGGCCAGATCGGAGACAGCCGGGCTGTTGTCCCGCTCATCCATGCCCTCACTTCAAAGGAAAAATGGCTCCGGGTCGGTGCTGCATGGGGTCTTGGAAAGCTCCGGGACAAACGTGCAGTCGAATCACTTATCCCGCTCCTGAAAGATCCCAAGAAAACTGTACGAAAAAACGCGGCATGGGCACTTGGGAATATAGGGGATGACAGGGCAGTTGCTGGATTGACTGATACACTTATGGACCAGGATGAAGAAGTGCGCGAGGCAGCACAAAAGGCACTGGATACAATTGGGAAAAAACCGTGAAACAAAAACCGTTATTCCGGAAAAACAGTGTCAGATCTGATTCACAGAATCCGTATATCATCTTTTGAACGGGCAACGATCTCTTTTTTACCCTGATACGTCTGGACAAGACCATAAATGATGACCCGATCACCTTTCTGAAGAGTAAACTCCGGCAAAGACTGTGCCGGAACAAAAACTACAGTACCATTAATCTCAAGAATCCTGTGCCCGCCGGAATTTGTGACAGAGACCTGATCGATCAACCCTTCAATAAATACCAGTTCGCCATCAGACGAATCAATTGAATACTTATTGGCAAAAGGCTGGTTCCCTATCACTGAAAGAACCAGATGAGCTGCCAGAACGACAATTACAACCCCGATAAGAAGCGAAAGTGCCACACGCTCCTGCCGCCCGAGCATGATCGAGTATTGATGATAAGAATTTAAATTACCGACAGGTTCATATGTTAACAGTGTTAACACTATAACCATGCATCCAACAAGCCTCCCGCCGTCATCCAAGACGGTGTTAGAGATACTGGATTCAGGAGGGGCAATGACCCACAAGGATCTTGTGGAAAAGTCCCGTCTGGCACCGCGAACGGTGCGCTATGCATTAAAGAAACTTAAAGAACGGCATCTCATTATTGAAAAGTTCAATTTTCGGGATGCCCGGCAGATCATCTACCAGAACCGCCCGGTCCAGGCCAGCGAGAACCAGCCGGCGTGCGTATGACCAAACATACCTGCACCCTGATGCACTGCGATGTGATGGTAAGAAGCCTTCTCCCCCCTATGCGAGCGGAGATGGTAACCCGGCTTGTACGGGACCAGGGCCTGAGCCAGAGCGATGCCGCAAAAAAACTCGGCATTACCCGGGCTGCGGTTTCCCAATACATCAGCAGGAAGCGTGGTGCAGGAGAAGTTCAGATTTCCACTGAACTGGATCAGCTTATCGATCGATGGGCACTTGCAGTCGTCACCGGAGAAAGTGATATTAATCTCTGCGATTTTTGCCAGTGTGCATTGAAAAAGTACTAAAAACCGGACCCGGGTTTTCCCAGGTCACTCTTCTTAAAGAATCCAATTCAAACGCGATACTGCTAGGGAAACTGTTCAACGCAGATGGCGGTAATAATACAGAACAACCAGAAGCAGGATCACAAGTCCGACAACAGCAATCCTTATCCAGTCTGTTTGTACTCCCTTCCCAACTGGTGAGGCATTCCAGTCATCTTCAAAGACTGTTTTAAAATATCGTGCAACTCCGGGATGCTCAACAATCACACCGGACTCTCGATTGAAATTCGGGGAATTGCTGTTCCAGTTGATGCTGCTGACAAGCACAGCACGGTCATCCACTATCGCACCCTTGTTATGGATCTTTTCAAGGTTGTTAGCGGCAAGATCTGCACATCGTGCTTCAAGCGGGATCTGTTCGTTTCTGCCGATTGTGTTGATCAGGGCAGCCATCTCGTCATTATCCTTCTCATCTTCGATATTGTAGTAATAGGAATCCAGTAAAACCCTGACCGCAACCCCCCTCCGCGAGGCATTGATTGCGGCTGACAGGTACGGGTTCAGATCGTACTCCGTTTCATTGGTGATATAGGCCTGTTCGATCTCAATGCTCTGCTGTGCAGAGTTCATGAGATCGGTAATTTGGTAACTGGTATCCGGAGCAATGACGGGTCTGACCGTTGCTCCGCTAAACGATTCCGGTGAGAATTCAGGAGTGTAACTTCTGGTTGGAACAGATTCGAAAGTTCCCGAAGATCCAGTATAGTGGACTACAGACGGACTAGCCATATCCGTAGTAAAAACCGTTGAGTAATAAAGGGCAATCCCGGGATCATCAAGAACAACACCCCACCCACGGTTAGCAGAGACCCCCTGCGGGGGAAATCCACTATACTTGAAATTTTCACTGGTTATAAGAACCAGTCGTTCGTCAACTACAGTGTATTTGGCATGATCATACCGGTACGGAGCATGATCACCTTTTGCGGGCAGCATAGCAGATACCGGTATCTCATTGTCAGTCATGAACCGGATTACCGCTTTTTCTTCCGGGCTGATTCCACCGACTGGCCCCCCCTCAACAAGAACTGTGACATTAACACCCCGGTTCTTCGCAGTTACAAGAGCATCCGCGATAATCGGGCTCGAAAATTCATAAACGTTGAGTAGAATCTCCTCCGATGCTCTATTGAGTGTCCATATGAAAACATCCGATGAACAATCCGGGGAAACAAAAGTTGTCACTGAAACGTTGTGGAAAATTTCCGGTGTGAACCAGGACTGGCCGATCATTAAGGGCCGGGGATCCCATACATCATTTTCCAGATAATGGATCTGCCCCTCGCGCGGTCGCACAGTGCCTGGCCAGATAATGTTCTGGACGAGGTTCCCGTTCTTGTAAAGCATGAGTTCATCCCGGGCATTTGCGAGACGGAGTGGATCGCCCCGTATGACATCCGGTACATCGGGGGAATAGTCCATCCACTCATAATCCGGGAGCTGCCCGTGGCTCTTTAAAAAAGCATGCCCGTTGCGGGCAATTGTCATTTTCCCATTGATCCAGGTTCCGGGAGGAAACCGGAATCCTCCTTCCCCATCCGAAATTGTGATACCATCGAGTGATTCTGATCCAGCCAAAACAACATATTCGTCCGTATCATCAGCAAGGTACGGATCAGGACAGAACTCAACAATCTGGACAGAAGCCCCTGCGTACCCTGCTAAAAAAATAACAAAAATCAGGGTAAACAGGAAGCGGTGCATGGGAAATCCTATCTCCATGCCCCTTTTATAATCTGACGATATAACTTTTGGAAATGAGATTTGAAAAACCACCCGGGATTTTACATCCAGATTCCCCACTTGTGGTAAAACTTGGTGGCAGTCTGTACTCTCACGTCCCGACAATTATTCCGATTCTTGCCACATCAGGACGTCCCCTGCTTATTGTGCCAGGTGGCGGACCATTTGCGGATACAATCCGTTTATCAGGAGTAGCGGATGATGCGGCACATTGGATGGCCATCTCTGCGATGGAACAGTACGGGTGGTTCTGTTCATCTTATGGCATCGAAACGACCGATCATCCTGCGGCACCACAAAAACCAACAATTTTTCTTCCCTATCGAACTATGAGGGAGCAGGATCCCCTGCCCCACAGTTGGGATATCACATCTGATACTATCGCAGCATGGGTTGCAGCAGTACTCCATATCGAACTCCTGATGCTCAAATCTGTTGACGGCATTATCGTTGACGACATTCTCCAGCCCAGGGTGGAAAAACCGGTTGATAGCAAAACGGTGGATCCATTTTTTATTCCGTTTGTTTTGAAAACCGGGATACGAACCACTATCATTAACGGTTCAAATCCAGAAAATATTCTAAAATTCTTTATCGGGGACGATTGTCCCTGCACAAAAATCGGTACAACCTTTTAAAGGTTCTAAGAGAGATACTATAGGAATCCTTGGAGGAGCAATAATGTCTGATAAAAAATGTACATCCTGCAACGCTCCGCTTGCAGAAGAGGGCGCAACAGAATTCGGCTGCCCCGCGTGTGGCGTAGAGATCAAACGGTGCTACCGGTGCAGGGAACAGAGTATCCCCTACGTCTGCCCGAAGTGTGGATTTGGGGGACCGTGAGTCATGGGAAGCGTTGCGGTAATCGTCCGGGTCATGCCGGAATCACCGGAAATCAATCTTGAGACACTTAAGGCTGAACTTAAAAAGAAACTTCCCGGCCTTCAGGATATCAAGGAAGAACCCATCGGATTTGGACTCAAGGCACTCAAACTTGCAGCAATTGTCAACGATGCTGGTGGCGAGACAGATGCAATTGAAGCATCTCTCAATGAAATCCCAGGTGTCGAACGAGCAGAAATTGTTGAAGTTACTCTGACCTGATTATCAGGTCAATCTTTTTTATTCCGCTGCTTCAAGTGCGGACATAACCTGTCGGGTACTTGACCGTATCTTATCAACAGATTCGCGGAAAGCGAGTACTTCGGGTTCGTCAAGGCGAATCGTAATCGGAAACGCCCCGTTTTTATTGATCCGGGCGGGGACACCGATGCAGACATCACCGATACCATGCACTTCGCTTTTTACATAAGCCGACACAGTCAGAATGCGGTTCTCATCACCGAGAACAGTTTTCACAAGAGTTGCAATTGCTGCACCCGGACCATAGACCGTAGCACCTTTGCTCTGGATAATCAGCTGGCCGCTGTTTTTTACAGAATCTATGAAGTCATTCACCGGCAAATGCGAAAATGCCGGCAGGTTTGAGATTTTAATACCCCCGATAGTCGTAGCCGACCAAAGCGGCACCATACTATCCCCGTGTTCTCCGATTATACGGGTGTGAACTTCACTGACATGCACTTTGAAATACGAAGCTATCAGTGATTTCAAACGCATTGAGTCAAGATGTGTTCCAAGACCAAAAACCTGGTTTTGTTTCATACGGGAATATTTCATGGCGACAAAAGTCATCACATCAACCGGATTAGTAACCATGATAATTTTTGATTCGGGCGCGACTTCCCCAATTGTTTTTGCAATCGGTGCAATGATGCGCGCATTGCCCAGCGCAAGATCAAGACGATCCTGGCCTGCCGTGCGGGGTGAACCGGCAGTGATAACAATGACATCGGAACCTGCCACGTCCTTAAGATTTGTCGTCCAGTCTATCCGGGTATCGGTTCCCCGGGCAGCGAATGAATCAACAAAATCGTTGGTAATCCCTTTCAGGAGCGTTTCACGACCTTCCCTCCCGTAGAGAAGGATTTCGCTCGCATATGGAATAGACGAGATCGCATGCGCGGCAAATTGCCCGACATTGCCAGTCGCACCGATAAGGGTCACTTTTGCCATGATAATCAGAAGTGGGGACGCGTTATCGGTCGACTGTACGTTTCTGCGTCTGCCAAAGCATCCATCCTCAGCCCCGTTACCCCATGGGCGCCAGATGTCTACGGTAAGTCTGCTCCCTTCCGGGCCTGAACCGGTTCCCGCAGCGACAGGTCGCCATTCCCTCCGGAATTTTGATACCTGGCCATCGACCTCATGGGACGAGGTTTCACCGTCAGAACGCACAGGCTCGCACAGGCCGTTGCAGCCTTCTTCAAACTTCGCCCCCCGCCTGCCGACGGTTTCGGGTAACAGGTGACGCCGAACCACCCGGGCTAGTCCCCATATACCTTTGTGCACCAGTCAATAAAGGCTTTTTACCAAAAATTGTACCTCTACCCCCAATGAATCCCGGGTATAACCACAGTTACGGGATAAACGAGACACCCCCGACTTTCTTCTGCCATTCTGACTGGAGATACCGGATGATTTCGGGATCGTTTTTTTCAAAAAAATCAAAAACAGTTACCGGCTCACTGCCAGAAGAGATAGCGGATTGCAGATAATGGAAATCCCCCTGGTATACTTCGATGATCTGGGACCCTTCGGTCTCGGCAATTTTTATAGGTTCGCTGGCAACCGGGTGCCTTTGCATATCCTGTATCTGTTCAAAAATTTTCACCCGGTCAATCCGCAGATATTCGCGGTTCACTTCCAGATTAAATGCAGACCAGAATGCAGAGGCGTACCAGGCATCATTCAGGATCACATGAGGTACGCCAAGACATGCTGCCGTCAAACCCAGAGTTCCAACACCGGAACAGGCATCAATAAATTGATGTACGGGTGGATTCCCCACATGTTTTTCCACAGCGCGGATTTTTGGGTACCCCCCCCGGGGAAATTCGATGTGGATCAGGGATTGCTGTTTGTACATGACAAGCGGCCCGGTCCTGAGTGGGAATATGTCTGCCCGTACATCACAACCTGCAAGAAGTGTGTAGACTTTAGGCACGGCATCAAGGCCGGAGTGTGTAATGCCCGGGATAAAATCCCCACGTTGGACAACCCCGCGAAGTTCATTGACCTCATTTACGAGCCGTTCAGCTGTGTGTTTCGTAGCAGCGGTCGTGAGCAGAACGAGGGATTTCTCCGGCAGGAAAGGAGGGCGATCCATTACATATCCCGGATGGACAAGCGGGGAACCAACGGATATGAGGGGATCCGTCTGTTTGAGATCACCTTCCTCGACCATGATGACGTAGATATGGGCAAAGACTTCATCGATGAACCGTTTTCCGCAAGTACAGGTCTCAGCATATTCCAGTGTGGGAAGGGGCTGGCGTTTGTCGAGATTTCGTATACTGCAATCGGGACAGGGCTGGAAAATTGTAGGAAGGGTGGCGAGAATCTCCTTGGCTGAACGGACACAGTCCATCTCGCACACCGGGCACTTCATAGTGCAGCCTATGATCGTACCGTAATAGAAATCTTTTCAAACAGTTTTAGTACGCCATGGCATATGCAGGGACTGCAACAACAAAAGAATGACCCAGTGGGCCCGAAGGGATTCGAACCCATGACCGCCCGGTTATGAGCCGGGCGCTCTAACCGGACTGAGCTACGGGCCCCTAAAAAGCGCCCCCCACAGGGCTCGAACCTGTGACATTCGGATTAACAGTCCGACACTCTACCAACTGAGTTAGGGAGGCACACTCACTGCGCCTTAATAGATTCTTTCCGGGCACTTTTAAAGGTAACTATGGAAGAGTCCGGTCGACCAGTTATCTGCCAGAATAAAAACAGCCCGATTATACGGGCAATCCCCGAATCCAGAAGATTCAATCCCGTTTCATCTGCGCAAGAACACAAATCAGATCATCCAGATCTTCATTGAGGTGCGCAAACAGATCTGCGGTACGGGAGGTTGCAACCGCGCCATCCGGGGAGGCCCGGATATATCCCAGCTGCTCCAGAATATGCAGGGAATACCGGATCCTGTGGGCCGGAAGTGAGAGAAGCTCAGAAAGTTTCATGATACCAATAGGCTGGTGCTCTGCAACAGCGCGGGCTACTTCAATATGACGGCTTAAAAGCTCGATTTCATCTTTCATCTTCTGTAACATGGACTCCGGTCACCCCATTACCCCCATTTACATCCTTATCCTTGTCCTTCTTATCAGCGTGGATATCAAGCCAGGCTTTGGTTTCCTTGTACCTGCGACTGAAGTCGATAGCAAGAACAAGGGCAATTGCTAGCATTATGAAAATAATCGGGATCCTGTACGGGATTACCTGAATGAAGAAAGCTATGATAGAAACTGCAACGAGTAATACGATTATATTGAGCTGCACCGTAAGCCGGTAAAATATCCATTTGAACTGGGCCTTTTTGTCTTCTTCCATCACACGTACGTCAACTCCGAAATAAAAGTACTTGACGTTTCACTACATATATGATAAGAGATGGACCCATTATCAAAGGCGGTCAAAAAGAACGAGTCGGATTCCTATGTTGTGTACGCCTCATCAAGGGACGCAGACATGCGCTACCTGACAAAGTTTACAACAAGTGATCCATTCGTTTTCATAAAAAAACCTGAAGAACGGGGAATGATTATTGTTTCTCAGATGGAGGCCGGGCGCGCATCCCGCGAATCTACATGCGCGGTGATGACCCGAACTCAGGCCGGACTCCCTGATATCCTCAAAACTGAAAAAAACCTGCTCAAGGCAACCGCGATGATGATTGCCAGTCAGACCGGTAAAAAAATACTCGTTCCCCCAACATTTCCTGTGGGTCTTGCCCGCGCGCTTGAGAAATACTGCACGGTAATCGTCGATCCTGGCACCGTGCTCTGCCAGAGAGCAAAGAAAACTACAACTGAAATTCAGCTGATGAAAGAAGTTCAGGCAGTCACAACAGATGCAATGGCCAGAGCGATTTCACTCATCAGATCGGCATCGATAAAAAAAGGGATCCTTTATTTTAAAGGAAAACCTCTGACATCGGAATATATCCGGTTTTCAATGCACACTCACCTTCTCGAACATGGATGCAGTGCCGTGGATACCATCGTATCCTGTGGTGAAGATACGGCTACTCCCCACATTACCGGTACAGGTCCTTTGCGGGCACATGAACCGATTATCATGGATCTTTTCCCGTTCAATGAGCAATCCGGATATTATGCGGATATGACCCGCACCGTTGTAAAGGGGGAGCCGTCCGACGAAATTCGGGATATGTATACAACACTCCGGGATGCCAAACATCTTGCTACCTCCCACGTGAAAAGCGGTATATCCGGAGAAAATCTCTATTCAGAAGTCGTTGACTACTTTAAGGATCATGGATATGAGAGCAATACCCGGGGATTTGTCCATAACCTTGGTCATGGCGTCGGTCTCCATGTCCACGAGCTTCCAACCGTGGGCCCGTCAGGGAGAAAACTTCACGCAGGTAATGTGATTACAATTGAACCCGGCCTGTATTACCCGGGAATCGGAGGCGTACGACTTGAAGATATGGGCGCGGTAACACGGACCGGCTTTGATAACTTCACTCGATTTACTGAGGACCTGATTGTATGAATGACGAAATATTAGAAAATTACTGCGAAGCTGGTCGTATCGCTTCAAGAATACTGAACCTGGGTGCACAGGAGATCCGTATCGGGGGTTCATATCTTGAGCTCGTTGAATCGGTTGAAAACCGGGTGCGTGAAGCCGATGCAGATCTTGCATTTCCCCTGAATCTCTCATTGAACGAAGATGCTGCACATGATACTGCATCAGCAGGTGACCAGCGGGTATTCGCAAAAGGTGATGTGGTAAAACTTGATCTCGGCATTCATGTAAACGGGTATATTGCAGATACTGCGACAACCATCGATCTTGGCAATAACTCGCTTCTCGTCCACGCATCGAAAGAAGCACTTGAAGCAGCGATACGAACAGTCAGGCCGGGAGCAACAGCTGGGGACCTTGGTGCAGCGATCCAACAGGAAATTGAGAGTAGAGGATACCGGCCGATTGCAAACCTTACCGGTCACGGTCTTGACCAATACGTTGTCCATCGATCCCCCACCATTCCCAACGTAGGTATAACCGGGGGTGTAGTTCTGGAAGAGGGCATGGTCTTTGCCATCGAACCGTTTGCGACAACTGGAAGTGGACATGTGGGGGAAAAAACCCGCATGGAGATTTATTCGCAAATCTCAAACAAACCAGTTCGGATTCCCGCGGCCCGTACCATTGTTGAAAAGATACGCGATCGAAAAGGTCTGCCATTTGCCCGCAGGTGGCTTGGCGAGAGAAAACTCGACATCGCCATCCCATCGTTGCTCCGGGCACAGGTGCTCCATGTCTACCCGGTTCTCGCCGACATTCCTGGTTCACTTGTCTCACAGCATGAACACACGATTATCGTTACCTCCGACGGCTGCATGGTGACGACCCGGTGAGATAGTCTTATTCACTACAGGAATGAATAATTAAGGTTACTGCCATGTCTGGAGATTCTGAAATATTACGTATCATGGAAGTTGTTCTGACTGCTGAAATTTTCAATCAGAACCCAGAACTCGACATCAATGATTTAACACCCGTTTGCCGGGAAATTTTTGGTGCAGCCACATCAGCGGATATTAAGCGACCGGTATATGTAAGCGACGGCCTCATCAAGCGATCGCTTTCCATAGCAGATGCCCACGATAAACTCTCTGCAAATCCATTTGTTGCTTACGAGGATTTTGGCCAGCGAATGAAGATAACGGCTCTTGAGCCGGCAGCACAATGGTTCCTGAAACAAGGCGGTTTACCATTTGTTTCCGGAAATCCCGCCCTCGCATTTTATTTCGAGTCCATTAAAGCTACTGATATTTCCTATAAAACAGTCCGGGCGGCAAATCCACCTTTTGAGGATACCAAGGTTTGTCTTGATGCTCGGATTTCTAAATTGATTGGAGAAGATGAGAAACTCCGGGCTGCCCTTGATCTAGTAATCGTCAATGCACCCGAAGAAGTAGAACAGCGCCTTGATGATCTCATTTGTACTGCAGAACAGATGGCAATCATCTCAAAGATCCAAAATGCGATCAGTCATCGAGATTTCCTGCAACGCCACCGTATTTACGAAGTGGGAAAACTCCTCTTTGTCGGACCACCCGGAACCGGGAAAACCTCACTTGCCCTTGCGATGTCTCACACTATGCACATGCCGGTCCTTGAGGTGCGTCTATCAATGATCACTTCCCAGTACCTTGGGGAGACTTCAAAAAATATCGATCGTATCTTCGAACTGGCAAAGAAACTCTCACCATCTATTCTTTTCATCGATGAATTCGACTTTGTCGCAAAGAGCCGCGTTGCCGATGATCATGGTGCCATGAAACGTGCAGTTAACTCGCTTTTAAAAAATATCGACCGCATCAACCTCGTTAAGAACGGCGTCCTCTTGATTGGTGCGACAAACCATCCCCAGCTACTTGATGAAGCTGCATGGCGAAGATTCGATGAGGTAGTAGAGTTTGCTCTACCGGACGAAGATATGCGGAAGAATATTCTCAAAAAAATTATGGCGACCTTCAATTGTGCTCTTGATTATCAGCAATTAGCATCACAGACTGAAGGATTCTCCGGCTCAGACCTCCGTATGATGGTTAAGGAAGCCATTCTCTCTGCATTAATGGACAAACGCCAGGCAATAAACAATGACGACATCCAGAAAGGCATCCGTATGGTCAAAAACAGGGACGCCATCCGTAACCTGAACTGGATATAAAATGAAACTCACGCTCCTTGGAACAGGTGACGCAATCGGGACACCAAAGGTAGGCTGCAATTGCCCTCAGTGCGCACGGGCAAAAGCCACCGGAGAGATGCGGTTGAGAACCTCCCTGCTGTTGGAAAATGAGGGTATGCATATCCTTATAGATTCGACACCTGATCTCAGACAACAACTCCTTAAACACGGATCACCCCATATCGACGCAGTCATCTGGACCCATGGACATTATGATCATTTCATGGGATTTGGTGAATTTTACCGTGTCCAGGATATTCCCCCGGTTTTTGCCGCACCACCGGTTCTGGATTATTGTGCTGGAATCTTCCGATTTCTTACATTTGATAAAGGTGCAATCGAACCTTACGAACCATTCACGCTGTTTGGGATCACTATTACCCCATTCATGGTCAAACACCCGCCTGCATTTACCTGTGGTATGCTGATTGAGACCGAAGATTCAAGGATTGGATTCACATCGGATACAAATATCGATATCCCCCAGAGAAGCCTGGATCTCCTCACAGATCTCGACCTGCTCCTGCTGGATTCACTTGTGCCATCAAGCATTAACATCAGTAAGCATATGAACTACCTTGATGCTTGTTCTCTCGCGGCCAGGCTCGTGCCTTCCGATTTCCGGTGCATACACCAGAGCCATCTCCTACCGTGGGATCTCCCTCATCTTGGAGTTGATGGAGAAACATTCAATTTTTCATGAATTTTAAAAGCCAGAGCTCTTTTCCAGAGGTTCGTACAGAGTCCTTCACCCATACCTTAATAGTTTTCACGTTCCCAAACATAGGTGGATGATTGTAAAAGTACTCGAACTTGAGAAAGACAAGGCACGACTTGTTATACAGGGGGAGGGTCATACGTTCATGAATGCCCTTGTCGAAGAACTATTAAATGACCCGGATGTGGATGTCGCACGGTATCTTATTGAATTCCAGTTTTCAGATCCGGAACTTCTCATCACAACAAAAGGTAAGAAAAACCCTATCCCGATCCTCAAGAAGGCATGCAAAAGGATCTCCGGCCATTGTGATGAACTCATTAAAGCCATAAAGAAAAATTAACACAACACCAGATATCATATTTTTTAAGTGACCGGATCCCCGGGTTTTCATATTAGAATCATTGAGTATTCACATAATTTCCTCCACGCAAAGGATAATTATAGATTTCCGGGTCATTAAAAGAGTATCAATTATGCTGTCAGATTCGTGATCCTCTTCTCCATAACCGAACAGATTCAGGCGAGTTGGAGAAGAAAAATGAGTTTCGTGATCAACCGAAAGTGGAAAAATGTCTGAACACAATAGCCATCCAACTTTCCGCATGCAATTGAACAACAAACAATAAAAAAAGCAGATTTCAAAAAGCGAAAAAAATTATTCCGCAGCTCTTTCTGTGAAGACAATCGATCCCGAAATACGGGAGATCTTGATCTTAATTTTCTGGCCCGGCTTTGCATTTGCCACATACATGATATACCGACCCATTTTAACGACACCATCTCCTCGTTTGGATATGGACTGGATCTCCACTTCCATCTCAGTACCTTCCTCAAGATTCTCAGAGACAGGTTCAGTTCGCGCTTTCCGTTTTCGAACCGGACGGTGCCCACCGCAGGCATCACAACGAAGCAGAGTTACCCGATCATCCTTGACAAGGCGTGTATCCGGTTTACCACATTCAGAACATATGACATAGTCATCGACGTAACTCTTGATAATCATCTTTACAAGGGAAATTTCGAATTTGCCGTTGAAGATTGCACGATTCCCATCAATCTTGCCGGAAGTACCGAGTTCCCCGAGGAGGAATTTCATGATATGATCCGGATCCCGTCGGACTTTCCCCGCAATCTCGGCAAAATTCTCAAGAACGGTAGTTTTTCCTTCAACGTACGCCTTAGCTTCAGGAACTACAAAACGTTCCGAGGATTCGGTTTTTTCCGTGATATTGGAATAAGCCTGTTTGAGGAGTTTTTCATAAGCGTCCGTCATAATTGTATAATATAAAGGTGTCCTCTCGCCAAAAGGCTTTCCCAGTCCCACTATCCATCCTGTCGAACAATATCATACTATCTGGGAGTCCTGAATGCTTTTAATAATGAAAAATAAATGAATGTTACATTGAAATACGGCCGTGATTTCAATCACAGACATGAAAATGCAAAAATTATGTGGACATTCCTGAGTTCTTCGGGCACATAAACACGAATCCGGGGAATACAAATTCCACTTAGTTGTCCTTTGCTGAATTAATACGGGAAATCAGATCATTAGTAAGTTTTTCACTCTCGATCTCTTTTTGATGGATACCTACACAACCCACCGGAAACATTCCACGCTCATCGATCCATTTCCTGAATGTCTCACCGGTCTGACCAGGTTTGCCGCCATGCGTGTAGAATGTGACAGCGCGTTTGCCCTCACAACTTTTCAGCGATGCAATTGCCGAATGAATCACAGGAGTCGGTTTGAATGCCCAAACCGGAGATCCGAATACGAGCAGATCATATTCTGAAACGTCCACAAATCCCGGATCGATCTCGGTTAACTCTTCGCTACGTGCCATTTTGCACTGTACCAGAAACTTTATGAACCGTGAGTATGAATGCCGGTCATTCACTTCGATGAGTTGAGCGTTGCAGGCGGATGCTGCATGTTGTGCAACATGACGGGTGTTGCCGGATTCACTGTGGTAAATAATACAGGCTTTCATGACCAGAATGTTGGGAGTCCAATTAAAAAAAGATGGCAGGGGATTTATTTTTTAAACTGGGGCATCATGCCCCGTACTTCGCGGCCGACTTCCTCAATGAGATGTTCCTCATCTGCATTCGTGAGTGCAGTAAAGACCGGGCGGTTGACCATATTTTCAAGCATCCATTCCCTGGCAAACTTACCAGATTGAATTTCTGCCAGGATTTCCTGCATCGCATCGTAGGCTTCTGGCCCGATGACACGAGGACCTCGAGTCAAATCGCCATATTGTGCTGTATTGCTGATGTATTTGCGCATATTTGTAAGTCCTCCTTCATAGATGAGGTCAACAATCAATTTGAGTTCGTGCAGAACTTCCAGATATGCCATTTCAGGTTCGTAACCTGCATCAACCAGTGTCTCAAAACCGGCTTTAACCAACGCAGTGGTACCTCCGCAGAGTACGGCTTGTTCACCAAAAAGATCGGTTTCGGTTTCTTCGCGGAATGAGGTTTCAAGCACAACTGCACGTGTCGCACCGATCCCCTTGGCATAAGCAAGGGCAATCTGGTGAGCTTTACCGGTATGGTCCTGGTGAATAGCAATAAGTGCAGGAACACCTTTCCCTTCCTCGTACTGGCGGCGGACCATGAAGCCCGGACCTTTCGGTGCCACCATGATAACATCAACTGTAACCGGGGGAGTAATCTGGCCAAAGTGAATATTGAACCCGTGGGAGAACATGAGACACTTATTTTCAGTGAGATACGGCATGATCTCCGCCCGGTATATCGCAGCCTGGTGCTCATCCGGGAGAAGAATCTGGATAATATCTGCTTTTTTGGTGGCTTCTGCAACGGTCATGACGTTCATACCATCTTTAGTGGCTGCATCCCAGCTCTTCCCTTTCCGAAGGCCGACGATCACATCGAGGCCGCTGTCTTTTAAGTTCAGCGATTGCCCGCGGCCCTGCGATCCATAACCGATCACGGCAATTTTTTTGCCTTTCAGCATGCCGAGATCAGCATCCGCCTCATAATACTTTTTTAACATAGTGTATCCCTTTGATATCAGCAACAAAGCACATAAATATTATATGAAAAAACTAAAGTAGCACACTTGATAGAAACCTCTGGATGCGATGACTTATTAGAAAAAACACCAGTGAGAATGCTCCTGAAAGGACATTCAACCGAGAACTGCCCGACGTGCAGTCCACCAGCCCGGACGTCAGGATAAACCTGACTCGTGTCGGCGTAAAAAACGTCAAAAAACTTGTTGAAGTTGCCCGAAAAGACAAGCGCCCGGTTATTTTCATCTCAAATTTCGATGTGTTTGTTGATCTTCCCGGAAGCCTCAAGGGTGCGAACCTTTCTCGTAATTTTGAGGTTATTGATGAAGTACTGCAACAAGCAATCGATGGCGAGGTTACCGAGATCGAACAGCTCTGCAGCGTTGTTGCACGAAAACTTCTCGATCGCCATGAGTACGCTGATCGAACCGAAGTATTCATGCGCAGTGAATTCATGGTAAAACGGGAAACTCCGGTCAGCCATACTGCTTGTCACGAAGTGGTCAAGGTTCATGCACGGGCCGTTGCACGCCGCACGTTCCGGGAGCCAATTGTCAGAAAGAGTATCGGCGCAGAAGTAACCGGCATGACTGCATGTCCGTGTGCCCAGAACATTATGAAGGAAAGGGCAGATTATGTTCTCCAGAATCTGGGTGTTCCGAAGGATAAGATCGATGAATTCTTTTCCGAGGTCCCCATGGCAACCCACAACCAGCGCGGTCGCGGATTCCTCTGCATCGAGACTGACGATGATCAGCATGTAGACTTGGAAAAGATCATCGGTATCCTGAAAAATTCCATGAGTTCCGGGATCTATGAATTATTGAAGAGGGGTGACGAAAGTCATGTTGTGCTCGCCGCGCACAAAAATCCACGATTTGTAGAAGACTGTGTCAGAGAAATGGCAAAGAAAGTCCTGGTCGAGTTCGAGTACCTATCAGGGGACTCAGCCGTCACCATCAAACAAACCAACGAGGAAAGTATTCACCAGCACGATGCTTATGCCGAACGACAGGCCACAATTGCTGAACTCGTGGATGAACTAAACGGTGAAAATCACCAGTAATTCCAAACATATTTTTTTTATATAATAAATTTCTAAATAAAAGTCGGCGTTTTTCCACTTTGCGGAGAAAAAAATAAAAAGACATTTGGTAATCCCATTTACCTTCAGGAAGTCAAATTTGCTCTTTTTTTCATATTCGTGACTTCAGACAATCAGATAATAAAGGTTATAAAATGGGTGGTGTAAGATAGAGATGAACGTACTTTGTACGGTCAATTATCTCTAGAGATGAGAGAGGTATAGAGTAATTTTGTATCGTAATACGAACAACTCAACATAAAATGAGGCGATAATATTGTCGAAAGTTGTAGAGATTTCCCCAACCACAAGACACGAAGGTCATTCCAAGCTGGTCTTGAAGGTTAACGACGCAGGCATCATCGAGACGGGTAACTGGTGTTCCATTACCCCGGTGAGGGGAGTTGAAAAACTCGCCGTCGGAAAGACGCCAGAACAGGTGCCTAAAATCGCATCCCGTGTCTGTGGTATCTGTCCGATTGCCCACTGCTTGGCTGCGACCGAAGCGATGGAGGCATCCATCAAGTGCGAGATACCGAAGGACGCACTTATGCTCCGTCACATTCTTCAGCTCGCAAACCGCTGTCACAGCATTGCACTGCATGATATCCTGATTCTGCCCGATTTCTATATACCGGGCACTGAAACCAAGATTAATCCCTTCACCGCTGAAGAACCAGTGCGCTCTGTTGCAAAGCGCATCCAGAGGCTCCGTGAAATTGCTCAGACCATCGGAGAAATTGCCGGTGGAGAATGCATTCACCCAAGCAACCCCCGAATCGGCGGTATGTACCGTAACTGCTCCGAGCAGGCCAAAATCAAGATGTATGACCTTGCCAAGGAAGCAGTCACACTTTCCCACCAGCAGGCAGAGTTCATGATTGCGGTTATCCGCAATTACCACAAGAGAGACTTTGTTGATGTCGGGGGCATGAAAGTCCCGATGATCAAGGAACTCGGGTATCACGATCAGGGTTATCTTGCAACTCATGCATTCTATGGCAGCTCGAGCCTTGATGAATGCCCCAGCTGGGACATCCGCAGGTTCAAGGAAGCACGGCCATACGACTGGTATATGGGTGAGATGGAAGTTTCACTCGAAGAACCTCGGTACCCAATTGGTGGAACCACCAAAATCGGAACCAAGACCAACCCACAGATGGAGGCCTGCACCGGTATCCCGATGTATGATGGCCAGCCTGTTGAAGTGGGCCCCCGTGCTCGCCTTGTCACGTACAAGTACTTTGACGAGAAGGGTACACAGGGCCAAAACATTGCCCGTGAGATGGAATACCAGGACTGCTTCTACGAGATGATCGATTGCATCGATGAACTCAACCCGGCCGGCAAAGTCGTTGCAGACTTTATCCCCGACGGCGATGGCTCACTGGGCTGGGCATCCAACGAGGCTCCCCGTGGCACCGATGTCCACATTGCACGAGTCAAGGACTGGAAAGTTCAGTACTTCTCGATGCTGGTGCCAACCACTTGGAACTTTGCAACCTGCAGTAAGGCACTTGAAGGTGCACCATGGCAGCTCGCCGAAGTTATCATGCGTGGGTACGACCCCTGTGTATCATGTGCTACCCACATGATCGTAGTGGATGAGGACAACAAGTTAGTGGCTCAGAAGCTCATCCAGTGAGTGTAACCTCGATGCTGTATTCAGAGATCGTAATAGCAGGGTGTGGAAACCCCCTGTTTGCCGATGACGGCTTTGGACCAGCGGTCGTTGAGGAGATGAAAGCGAAGCATACACTTCCCGACAATGTAACAATAATCGATGCAGGCCTTGGCGGCCCGCACTTTATTTTTACGCTCCTTGACCCGGAGGTCACCAAGAAACTCATCATCATCGATATCGCAGATTTTGGTGCAGAACCCGGCCAGATTACCAAATTACGGCCCGAGGATCTTCCACCAGGCTCATATCGTGATGCACATTCATGGGATCTTACCGAACCGCTTCAACGGATCAAAGATAAGATCGAAATTACGATCATCGGATGCCAGCCAGCGAAGGTTACAGCCCCGGAATTTGAACTGGGACTCTCTGATGAAATTCAGAAAGCGATCCCGAAAACAATCCGGGTAATACTGGAATCTATTGGAGTGGATTATGGGACTACTATCAAGTGTCTTCAAGAAGAACGTCAGCGAGGAACCGCAGAAACCTGTGGCTCCGGCAAAACCAGCTGACGCAAGCGTAAAAACGGAAACAACGAAAAAGGAGGTTAAGCCTGTGGTAGACAAGATTACATTGGGCTATACACACCTGAGTGGGTGTACTGGTTGTACTGTTGCATTAGCAGACAACTATGCCGGATTATTAACACTCCTCGACAGATACGTCGACATTAAGTACATGCCAACACTTGCAGATGCAAGGCACGTCCAGAAAGTCGATGTTTCATTCGTTGAGGGTTCATGTTGTATTAACGACAAACTCGCAGTGGAAGAGCTTAAGGAAACTCGGGAAAAATCAGCTGTAGTCGTGGCACTCGGCGGATGCGCCTGCTACGGTAACATCACCCGGTTCTCCCGCGGCGGACAGCAGAACCAGCCGGCACACGAAGCGTACCTGCCGATTGGAAATCTCATCAAGGTTGATGTTTTCATCCCTGGATGCGCACCGACTCCACAGATGATCAGGAACGTTGCCGTAATGGCATACCTGCTCCTCAAGGGAACCAAAGAGCAAAAGGAACTTGCAACCGCATTCCTTACTCCGTTAATGAAACTCGCGGAGAAGAACGAGGCATGCTTCTGTGATCTGATGACAGACGTCATCAACCAGGGACTTTGCATGGGATGTGGCAGCTGTGCTGCAGCCTGTCCGGTCCGTGCAATTACCATGGAATATGGCAAGCCCAACGGTGAGCGTGACCTGTGTATCAAGTGCGGAGCCTGCTACGCGCAGTGCCCGAGAGGCTTCTTCAACACAGATGTCATCAGCCAGTACGAGGCGATCAACGAGGCCATCATGGGAGCACTCCAGTGAGGTGATTATGATGGGAGCAGAACTCGGTAATTACAAGACATGCGTCTCAGCACGGAGCACCGATAAGGAGCTTCTCAAATACGCCCAGGATGGCGGTATTGTCAGTCAGCTGTTTGCATTTGCCCTTGAAGAGGGTATCATTGACGGTGCAATCGTCGCAGCAAACAAGGAGTTTGCAGCAAAGTACCCGTCAAAAGTTATGGCAGACAACTCGAACTTCGACATGATCGAACCATGGAGATCCATCCCGGCGATTGTGAACACAAAGGCTGAGCTGCTTGCAGCTGCAGGCACCAAGTACAACATCAGCCCGAACATGGCCATGATCAAAGAGGCTACCCGCAGCTTCGGTCTCGACAAAATCGGGATCGTCGGTACTCCCTGCCAGATGCAGGCAGTACGGAAGGGTCAGCTCTATCCGGTCGGCCTGAGGGACGTTGGTGACAAGATTGCACTTGCAGTCGGTATCTTCTGTATGGAGAATTTCCCGTACCAGAGTATCATTCAGCTCGTGGAAGACCACGCAGCCATGAAGCTCGAATCCGTCAAGAAGATGGAGATCGGAAAGGGCAAGTTCTGGGTCTATGGCAAACGCGGACAGGTCGTTCAGCTGCCACTCAAAGTAACCCACAAGTATGAACAGCCCGGCTGCAAAGTCTGCCTTGACTATGTTGCAAACCTTGCAGATATCTCAACAGGGTCTGTCGGCAGCCCCGATGGATGGAGCACCGTCATGGTCCGTTCAAAGATCGGGGATTCGGTCTGGGCAAAGGCAATGGCAGCAGGTGTCTTCGAGACACAGCCAATTGAGAAGGTCAAGCCGGGTCTTGAACTCGTGACCAAACTCGCAAACGAGAAGATCACGAAGAATCAGGCGACCCTTGCGGCCCGTGCAACATTCGGGGTAGGTAAGGGCCTGCGCAACCCATACCTCTAATCTTTTTTTATTAACGATATCCTTCCATACAGAGTTACTGAAAGACTCATTAATTCATTCCAACGAAACGTAAATCTCATCCGGGTTACGAATCGTGTCAGTCAAAAAATTACGTTTTATCAGAATTAATTCAGCCACCGAGGGTTTTTCTTTGTTGGACTCGCCATTAATTTCTATAGACAATCATCATAAATCCATAATGTGAGAATTACTGGTTTATACGCAGGTTACCAGAATAAAAAATCAACTGATTAAAGTGAGTTTGTCTGGGGAGAGAAGTAGAGTCCTGCGATAGTTTTTCTCACCATATGGGCCCGATAATTTTTCTTAAAAATCAATGCTTAAATAAAAACCTGAATGTGCAAATATTCTCTCAAAATATTTTTCCTATTTTTCAGCTTGATTAGCACATAAACTAAAACCCGTATTCTCCAGAAAAATTCAATATAAACCACCGGTTGATTTATGATATAGATATTGATACAATTCCGATATCAGGGACATCAGTTATAAAAATAAAATTGGTATCCGCATATTCAGGAATCCAAGAAACACTAGAAATTCACGTTAAGATCCAAATAACAAGAGATATTCAGGTTTTTCTGGAGACGCAAAAATTCTCCACGGTGAATCCGGCTTATTAAATGTCAACCACACAAAACGTATAACACACAGAAACCTATTGATCAATACCATACCATTTAGGAGAAGATTGTGAAACCTGCGACAATAAGTGCCGTCATGATTGTCGTTCTGTTTGCCATTATGGTGATGCCAGCATCTGCATCGCTGAGCTATACGTCAAGCACACCACAGATCATCACGAAAGGTGATACATTTGCTATCCATGGCACCGACGCAAAAAACGGGCCTGTCACAGTTTGGATCATTGGGCGAAACTATTTTGATACTAAATCTATCACTCCCGAAAGGAATGGAAACTTTACAATTACATTTAAACCAGAGGATACACGGAAATTTTCAAGCGGGCAATACGCCGTTATTGTACAGGACCCCGGTAAAAGTGGGACGATGGAAATTGAACCCGGAACAACAACTTCTGGCAACACTACTATCATGAACCGTGGCAAAAATATTGCAGTTATCGGCCCGCCTGAAAGCCTTCCCGGCAATGTACAACCAATCGTCGCCATACTCAATGAAGCAACGAACATCGCGGGCGTTGACGATTCGATTGTGACCGAGTATTTCTTTGTTGAAGAGCCATTCGTCCGTTTCGATCAGATCCCAAAGAATAGTCTGGGATCCCAGCTGCCAGACCAGCTCACAGATTCAAAGATTGCTATGTATGGATCGACAAATATGGGAACTGAAAATACCCTGACGGTACAGATTCGCAATGCAACAACCAATGCAGTTATTACTTCAAAAACAATCCCAATTATCGCAGGTTTAAGCGTAAACCGGTGGTCCTATGAACTCAATGCTCCGGGACTTCCAACCGGGGACTATCTCATTTCCGTCGGTTGGCTGAAAGCAGGTACCAGCAGTACAGGTACAGCACAATTTACAGTTAAAGATCAAACTTCAACCCCCCCTCAATTACCCCCAGTAAACATGACAGATGGCAATGAAGGCCCCAAACAGGTTGATTACAGTTTTCTCATCAGTATAACAGGTCTGCTGTTCGTAATCGTCCTGATTATTTATGCAACATGGACACGATGATTAGTAAAAATCATATTTCTTTCTGAGTTACAGTCACTGGATCGAGCGTTGCATCGATCATAAGGTCAAACAATACCGTATCAAGCCAGCCAGCTTTTTCGAACATATTCATGAAACAAACCCCGATAAGTTTCACCTCGTTGTGCCGCTCATAGAGTTCTTTTATCTGGTCTTTTGTAATTGGCATATGCGGCATGGCAAGACCACCCATAATAACGAGTACCTTCGGATCTAAAGTTGTGGGACCTCCACATACCTGCATCCCAATATTGTCAACACTAACAATTCTTTGCGCTTTCATTTCGTCAAGCAATGGCACAAACACTTGTTCATAGTGCATACCGCGTAAAGAAACTGAAAGAAGTTCGATAAAGGGTGTGCAGGTTCCCACGCACCCATAGTAGACGATCTGGTCACCATCATTTAAACCGAGTGCCTGAATATACTCCTTAAATGGGCGGAGGATTCCCGGAATGCTCTTGTATACGTTCCGGATCATAACAGGAAAAGATGATCCCATAGATGGATAACAATTTCTAAAAAGAAATCCAGGTCAGAGAAACCAGTATCCGACCTGACTGATAAATCTTAATTCAGAGATTACTGATGTCAGCGGAGGGAAAGCATTTCAGCAGTCTTAACTTGGATCTGGAGATTCGAGTCATAGGTTTCTATCTGGTTGCGGAACTGCTGGTTGAGTTGCTTGATCTCAGCATTTACTATCTGGATCGATCCCTTCTTACCGGTTTTAATCGCATCAATGATATCGGAACGTTTAGCATCAATCTGATTGGAAATTTCCCAGCCTGCCGTGGTATTGACACCTTTACGACCAAGTTGTTTAAGGAGAGTTGTCCGTATTTCAGAATCGTTGATGAATACAGTGAGCCGGGCTGTATTCCGGGAAAGCCAGAGGGTTTGAGAGATAGTATCAAAAGAATCATTACCAGACTCTATTGAGACACGGGTACTTTCCCGCATGTCAGTTAAACTACCATTAAATAATATAATCTGGTTTTTGGTCTCATCTGTAAAAAGAATACTCTGACGTTGCATTTCTTCGCGAGATTCTGTAATCTCATCAGAGGTATACATGAGGGGAATCGAGGATACTGCAACGAGATAGTCATGCTCAATCCATTTCATCCGTAAGGTACCTGCCCCCTTGCTGATATTATCAATATAGGAAATTGCATAATTCATACGGAGACGCTGGTCATCCCCAACAAAAGCAACATGATTTTTCAAAGCGATGATTGTATCCGGACTATCTTGATCAAGGTAATCCTTGTTCTGGGAGATCACTGGTACTGCCAGGGCAAGCGGAATTACAAATCCACATACAAGAAGAAGAACAATACCCAATCTTACTACTGTCAATTGCTTCATAACCGGTATCTCCCAAGCCCGAATCCCAAAATCGAGCCTGACTATCTGAAATGTTCAAGAGTTGTGCACAAATATTCGTAAGATACCAAAAGTTATTGGTTGAACCACGAAGTTCAATGATTGATTTTGAGGAATTTTACTAATGTTATTTGCATTCAGCTTTCAAAAGTTTTCTGGATACCTAAAAAGAATCCAAAGAGGTAATGCCAACCGGGTTCAGCAGGTAGTTGGCGGGGGAAATGCTATACGCAAAGCTGACGTACATTAACGGGAGGATTCGGTGTGGGAATTGATTTTTTTTTCGAGGATTTAAATACCCGAATTATCAACGAAGATATTTTTTCAACACAGAAGATTCCCAATACCAGTATCGATCTGGTCGTGACTTCGCCACCTTACAATGTCGATATCAAATATAATTCACATAACGACCAGATTAGTTACGATTCTTATCTGGAATTCTCCCGATGCTGGATGGATCGGTGTTTCCACTGGCTCCGAGGGGATGGCAGGTTCTGCCTGAACATTCCGCTTGATAAAAACAAAGGGGGCCAACAAAGTGTCGGGGCGGATTTGACAACCATTGCAAAATCTGTGGGATTCAAATACCATTCAACGATTATCTGGAATGAAGGGAACATCTCACGCCGGACTGCATGGGGATCATGGGTAAGTGCTTCTGCCCCCTATGTGATCGCACCCGTCGAATTAATCGTAGTCTTGTACAAAGATTCCTGGAAGAAGACAAGTGGTTCGCGCAAGTCGGATATCTCCAAAGAAGAATTCATGGAATGGACAAATGGTCTCTGGAAATTCAATGGTGAGCGTAAGACAAAGATCGGGCATCCTGCCCCATTCCCGGTCGAATTGCCGCTTCGTTGTATGAAACTGTTTTCATTTACAGGGGACACCGTGCTCGATCCGTTTATGGGAAGCGGATCGACACTCGTTGCTGCCGCACGATGCAGCCGGTTCGGGATTGGTGTTGATATCGATCCAAAGTACTGCGAGATTGCAGCACGACGAATTGAGAACGAAATGTCAAAGAATTAACAAAGCCGGTTTTGGGCAACCGGACAAAATTTGCAATTCGCCAGTACGATATCAGTTCGCCGGGATAAAATTGGAAAAAGAGACAGAGGTATTCATTATCGGTGCTTCAGATCGTTCGAATGCGTCGGAGGAACGGACCGGGTTGCTATCGATGCGGCAGGTGTTGCACTACTTCATGCGTATGATACATTATCAAATGCCGATCAGGGTTCAATCTTCGGTTTTGAACAAATCACACGCTCTGCGGAACAGGGGGGTTGCATCATCGAAGGTTATCCTGCTTGCCCCATTATACAGAAAACAAATACGCAGCAGCTATAATCCATTAACAGCTGGACACGGGCAGGAAGCCATGAGTCCAGCACGATCTTAAGAGGAATTAAATAACGACTCTATGAGGGAACAGGGATATGAGGGATCTAAACACTACTGAATACAGCGGGTTCAGGGACCATTCCCAAATATTTATTTGTAATACAATTTCGACCAGAAAATATGTTAATAACCCAATCATTCTTGTACAATCATGCACTATACAATCATCACCGAATCTCACGAGAAAGGTGGATTTACCGCCCGATGTGTTGAGATTCCGGGCGCTCTTGGTTATGGCAACACTCAGGGAGAGGCTATTGCCAGAATCAGGGAAGCGATTGAGAAAGTGCGGGAAGCCCAGAATGAAGAACTGCATAAAACAATTGCAGCGGTTCATTCTGAGATCATCAAGATCGAAGTCGCCGACTCCGCATAAGTCTTCCTGGAAATAATCCGGAAGACCAAAAATTACAAATTTTTTTCAGGATTTCTGTAGCGTTTCTTAGTAACTTTGATCACGGCATATGGAACACACAGTTTTCCCTTGCAAGGACCAGCTGTTCTGGATCTGGAAGATTCTTACCGATGAGATCATTACGGTTTAATGATTATTTGCTGATCTCACTCGTATTTTGCCAAGTTCCAAAATATTTCTGTAGTAAAAAAAAACAACGGTATGTGCTAATATTGATATTGGAAAATTTACTATAATCGGAGAAGGGGGGGAATTTTTTAAGGGTTCAGTACTTCTCTAAATTTTCCTCCATGCATTTTGGATAGTCCACAACCTTCCCAACCCCCTGTCACATGAGACTTCGAAGAACCGAAACAACCGTAACGAATTTGAGTTTTTTCCGGAGTCCTTCCCAGACGAAAAGCCGGAAGAGATCAAAACGGAACAAATCTTCGTCGATCGTTCTC
>Ga0074198_1000181_pt1 | contig 84704 bp, 70 predicted proteins | sample EPASupsiteSAE323_FD_64527 | JGI IMG/M metagenome (GOLD analysis project Ga0074198, IMG submission 64527) | Bioremediated contaminated groundwater from EPA Superfund site, New Mexico - Sample SAE3-23 | ecosystem: Environmental > Aquatic > Deep subsurface > Groundwater > Contaminated ... | reverse complement strand
CTTGGCCATCAGGCCGCGGCCGATAGCCACCATCTGCTGCAAGCCGCCGGAGAGGTTGCCGGCGGTCTCATATTCCTTGCCCTGCAGGGCCGGGAACAGCTCCATGATCTGCTCGATATCACGCCGAATCCCGCTGCGGTCGCGGCCAAAGCGATGATAGGCCCCCAGCAAGAGGTTGTCGATTACCGACAAGCTGTCAAACAACTGCCGCCGCTCCGGCACCAGGGTGATGCCAGCCCGCACCTTTTTTCCGGCATGGCAGCCGGTGATATCCCGGTTGTTCCAAACGATTTGACCTTCCTGCGGGCTATAGATACCGGCCAGGGTCCCCATCAGGGTGCTTTTGCCGGCTCCATTGGCGCCGATCATAGCTACCAGTTCATTTTCTTCCACCCGGAGATTCACCCCGCGTAAGGCCAGGATATGTCCGTGGCAGGTTACCAGATTTTTTACTTCAAGCATCGCTGTCTTCCTCTCCCAGGTAAGCCTTGAGGACCTGGGGATCCTTCTGAATCTTGGCCGGGCCGCCTTCGGCTATTTTATAGCCAAAATCCATGACTACTATATTGTCAGCCAGATTCATGACTGTTTCCATATCATGCTCTACCAGCAGGATGGAGGTGCCCTGGTCGCGCAGGCGCAGGATCACCTGCTCCAGTTCCCGGGTTTCACCGCCGGGGAGGCCGGCCGCCGGTTCATCCAGCAGCAGCAGCTTGGGTTCCAGGGCCATGGCCCGGGCAATCTCCAGTAAGCGCTGCTGTCCGAAGGGCAGATTGGCAGAGGGTTCGTCCGCCCGGTCGGCCAGCCCCACCTGGGCCAGAAAGTCACCTGCCAATCGGCGGCAGGCACGGTTCTCCCGCCGGCTGGCCGGCAGGCCCAGAGCGGCGGAGAACAAGCCGGTTTTGGTCAGGACATGCCGGCCCAGCATGACGTTCTCCCGGACCGTCATATTCTCAAATATCTGCAGATTCTGAAAGGTCCGGGTGATACCCAGACCCGCAATTTGATGCGGTTTGAACCCGGAGATCAGGCGGTCTTCAAAATAGACCTGACCGCTGTCCGGCTGATAGATACCGGTGATTACATTGAACATGGTGGTTTTTCCGGCCCCGTTGGGGCCAATCAGGGCGCAAATCTGTCCCTGCTGGATGGAGAAGGACACCCCGGCTACGGCCACCACGCCGCCAAAGGATTTGCTGAGACTGCGTACCTCCAGTAGAGTCATGATTCATCCTCCTCCCATAACGAAGATGGTAAGGGGGCTTTGGCCTTGCGGTAGCGGACCGGGTTGTCCCAGCGGTCCATAAGGCCGCGGAACAGCCCTTCCGGCATGAAGATCATGATGACCGACAGAATCAGGCCGAAAGCGACCAACTCCATTTCGCCCCCCGCATTCGGCAGCAGGAGGGGGATGAGGTCGCGCAGTAACTGAGTCAGGAAGATAACCACGCTTACACCTACCAGCGGGCCCCAAATCGAGGCGATGCCGCCCACCACTGCCATCAGGACAAATTCAATCGACATCCGGAAACCGAAGGGAGAGGGATTTATCATGGTGATGTAGTGGGAATACAGGCTACCGGCGATGCTGGCAAAGATCGCACTCAACACGAAGATCTGCAGCTTGTAGGCGGCGGTATTGACGCCCATCGCTTCGGCCGCGGTCTCCGAGCCGTGGATGGCGCGCAGGGCCCGGCCAATACGGGAATTGACGATATTGCTGGACAGGTATATGGTGAACAGCACGGCTGCCCATACCAGGTAATAGTATGACAGATCATTATTGAAGGTTAATTGGCCCAGGGATAGGTAGGGGATGCCGCTAAGCCCGGACGGGCCTCCGGTCCATGCGGTTTCCTGGGTAAAGATTATATAAACGATGACCCCGAAGCCCAGGGTGGCCAGGGCCAGGTAATGCTCTTTCAGTTTAAGGGTAGGGATGCCGATAGCCCAGGCCACCAGAGCGGTGAAGGCTGCCGCTGCCAGCAGGGCCAGCCAGGGATTCAGGCCGAATTTAACAGTGAGGATGGCGGAGCCGTAAGCGCCCATGCCATAGAAAGCGGCATGGCCCAGGGATATCTGCCCGGCATAGCCCATCAGGAGGCACAGGCTGATGGTTACAATCGAATAAATACCGATAAAGACCAAAGTGCTCAGGACGTAGCTGCTGTCGTTGAACAACGGCAAGAGCAGCAGGCTCAATGTCAGCAACACGGGGAATGCGGTCTTGATAAAACGCCGGCGGCGTACGCGGTCCTGACTCATACGCGATTCCCCCGGATTTTGCCCAGCAAACCATCGGGCTTAACGAAAAGAATCAGCACCAGGATGAGAAAGGCCAGGGCGTCTTTATAACCGGAAGAGATATAGCCGGCCCCGAGTGATTCCAGGACCCCCAGCAGAACACCGCCCACCAGGGCACCGGGCACGCTGGTCAATCCGCCCAGGACAGCGGCGACAAAACCTTTCAGGCCGAACATCAGGCCCATGTCATAGGAGGCCAGGGTTATCGGCGTGATGACTACCCCGGCCAGAGCCCCCATGCCCCCGGCAATAGCAAAGGCCAGGAGCGACATGCTCTGCGGGTTGATTCCCATCAGTTCGGCAGCATTGGGGTTGATAACACAAGCCTTGACGGCTTTGCCGGGATAGGTCTTCTCAAAGAAGTAGAAAAGCCCGGCAAAGGCCATCAGAGTTATGGCCATTATCCACAGGCTCTGCACCTGGATATGCGCGCCCAGCCACTCCAGACCGGCCTGGTTGGAGAAGGCGGGCAGGGTGTAGGGATTGGTGCCCCAGATGAGCAGGGCCGCTCCGCGCAGGGCAATGGAGATGCCGATGGAGATAATGATAAAGGTAACCAGTGAGGCGCTCTTGGCCGGGCGAATGGCCAGACGCTGCATCAGCATACCGGTGACCGCCATGGCCGCTACCGCAATCAATATGATTAGGGGCAGAGGCAGGTTGTACTTATGCAGGGTCACCGCCAGCATGGCGCCCAGCATAACGAATTCCCCCTGGGCAAAGTTGATTATTCCGGTGACATTATAAACGGTGATGAAACCAACTGCGATCAGGGCGTAAATAACTCCCAGCACCAGACCGGCGATAAGTAATTGCAGCAATTGACCGGGGTCCATTAATTCAGCCTCCAATATGTATTTGATCCCGCAGACAAACCAACAGGCCCTGCCAGACAGGGCCGCCGCAAGATGACGAAGAGGAGCTCAACAATAAAGCTCACCTTCGTCATCTTTCAGGAGATCGGCGATTATAGTAAGTGCCCCGGCCCTGAACATAGGGCCGGGGCTCAGGACGATGACGAAAGCGAATAACTGCGTTGTTTCGAAAACCCCGCTCAATCAACGTACGTCAGTACGCCTCATTCGCGAGCTTTTCGCACGCCTTGTTCTTCACTCCCGTCATCGCCCTGAATTTCAATGCGAACTATTTCATTAGTACCCACTTGCCGTCTTGGATCTGAATCATGACCAGAGAATCCTGGGATATACCGCTGTGGTCCTCGGCGGTCATCTTGAAAACACCGGAAATGCCGGGTTGATTCATCTTTTCCAGTTCATCGCGAATCTTGGCCGGGTTGGTACCCGCCTTTTCAATGGCCTTGCCGATTAGAGCCAGGGCATCGTAGCCATGCCCGCCGAAAGCGGAACGGGGGCTGCCCGGTTTTTCATAGTCCTTAACATACTTCAACAGAACCGCCTTCTGGGGGTCGCTGTCGGCCAGGGATTCGGCTACCAGCAGTTTGCCGGCGGCGAATACCACGCCATTGGCAGCGGGACCGGCCAGGTCGATAAAGGTCTTGTTGGCGATGCCATGGCTGTGCACGATGGGAGTCTTAATACCCAACTCAGCCGCCTGCTTGGTTATCAGTGAGGCGCTGGGCGGAATAGCCCAGATCACCATGACATCAGCGCCGGATTTCTTGACACTGGTCAGCTGTGGGGTAAAGTCTACATCGGTGGCGCCGAACTTTTCGCTGGCAACGATGTTCAGACCGGCCGCTTTGGCTACGGCGGTGAATTCCGCCAAGCCACTATCGCCGTAGGCGTTGTTGAGCGACAGGAAGGCGATCTTTTTAAAGTTCTTGGCTTTCAGATAGGTAATTATCTTGCCGGCTACTACCGAATCGTTTTGCGCGGTCTTGAAGATCCATTTGCGCTCGGCAATGGGGGTGATGATCTTGATGGAAGCGGCCGCTGATACCAGCGGGATCTTGGCTGTATTTGCGCTGGGGACCATGGCCATCGTCGTGCCGCTCTGGCTGGCGCCGGCTACCGCAACTACCTGGTCTTCTTCTACCAGCTTCTTAAAATTGAGAACCGCCTTGGTTTCATCACTTTCGTTGTCGTAGATTTTGACTTCGACCGGTCGGCCGTTGATACCGCCGGCATCGTTAATCTGTTTTTCCCAGAGTATCGCGGAGTCGCGCGCGGGAATGCCGAGTGAGGAACCGGAACCGGAGATGTCGAAGATAGCACCGATCTTTATCGGTTCTTTGGCGAGATCCTGGGAGGCTACCGGGGCTTCTTTGGTCGCTTGCTTGGCACAGCCGCCCAGGGCCAGGCTGAATACCAGCAAACCGATGAGGACTACCAGACCTACTTTCCTACTTTTCCGCCATTGTTGCACATTAACCACCCTTCCATACTACTAAAAATTTTTACTTATTGCGGCAAATTATAGCATTAGTGTTTATTGTGAGTCAACAAAAAAAGAATGTGTGTCAACCACCCCGTTGCCGGAGTTACTTGACACACATTATTCGGCGAGAACTGCCTGGATGGAGTGCAACAGTTTTTCTTCGGTGACTGGTTTGATAATGAAATGCTTGGCCCCGTTCTTCAGGGACTGCAGGATAAGCTTTTTCTGGTCCAGAGCGCTGATTACTATTATCCGGGCGTCGGGGTATGCTTCAACTATCTTGCATATGGCATCGCTGCCGGACATCAGCGGCATGCTGATATCCATAGTGACAATATCGGGAAGGTGCTGGGCGTAAAGATTAAAAGCCTGCTCCCCATTGGCAGCCTCTCCGACTATTTCATGACCGGCCCGGGTCAACAGCATATTCAAGCTTCTTCTCATTACTGTTGAATCATCGGCTATCAAGATTCGGGCCATGCAACATCCTCCTCACTGCTAAGACGATCAAGTAATGCAATACCGAGGGTAATACGATAATCCGCGAATTCCAGGCAGGTGTATGCTATCTGTGAATTGGGGTGGCTGAGGCTAAAACCGCGATTGGCTATTATAACCGGGCTTTCCAGCGTGATAAGATCTTTAACCTGGCCCCAGTTCTTCAGGGAACCACCTATGATAATATTAGCACATTCCGCAAGTAAATCGGGATAAAGCTGTTCTTTTTCTGCCTCATTGATTTCATCGGTTACGAAAACCGCCAGCATTTTTTCAATCAACTTATCATTTAAGGCTACGATGGTCATAGCATCTACCGTGCCCCGGACAGTCAGCACCACGGTGGAGTCGGTCAGGGCAAGGCAATTGGTATCCTCTATTACTTCCGAAACCGGGTGCAGAACGAATCCCGCCTGCTCCATTACAAAAGTCCGGGCGCTTTCCGCCAGGGCTTCAATAACAGTATTTTTATAAAAACACGGACCTGGAGCGGACTCTTGATAAGGGAGCTCAAAGATAAATTCACAGCCTTTGCCGGGATGATTAACCACTTGTATGGTAGCGTCCAGCTTGTCACATTCACTTCGCACGGCGGCCAGACCAACTCCCCGGCCGGACAGCAAGGTAGTCTCTTCGCGGGTGGAAAATTGATCGGCAAAGATCAGGGCCAGCAGGTCCTCATCCGGGGTATCAGCGGGCGGGCCGCTTAACATGCCCTGGGCCAGGGCCTTGGCCCGGATCTTTGCCAGGTCGATGCCGGAGCCGTCGTCAGTTATTGTAATACGGATAAAGCCGGGGTGGACGGTCATCTGGCAGGTTATGGCGGCCGCCGGGTTCTTACCCAGCGCCAGGCGCTCGTCCGGGTCTTCGATGCCATGGTCCAGGCTATTGCGGAAAACATGTACCAGGGACTTGGTGAAGTCCCGGTAGTAGTCTCCGTTTACCATGATATCGTCACCGGTTACCAGTACCGGATAAACCTGTTTCCCCAGGCGCAGGGCCAGCTTATCAACATAATCGGGATAGGCTTGCAGGAGTTCCTTGAAAGACTTGTGGCGCAGATGCTGGAGCTGCGGCAGCAGGGCCTGACATTGCGAAGGATTAAGCAATTTGATCATCTCAGCTTCCAGTTCCCGCAGACTTTCCTCATTAACTGAACAGGTTCCCTTGCGCTGCAGCAGGTCCTGCCCGGTTAAATCCCGGATTATATCGAGGTCTTTCTCCAGGTAATGATAGAGATCGAAGTCGCGCATGAGGCGGAGAAAGGTCTCCAGATTATGATATTCTCCGCGGTTTTCCGAAATCAGGCTCTCCAAATGATGCAGGGCCTCCACGACTTGATAGACATCAAACTGGCTGAAATTACCCTTAAAGGTATGGATGGCGCGCAGGGTTTCCACCACCACCCCGTTCAGGGTTTTTTCCTTGAGTATCAGTTCGGGCAGTTCGCAATTGATGAAATAGTCAAAGTCCTCGATGCATTGCACCAGATCGTTATGGTTGACGATTGATTTGACCACCATGGAGAACATGTTTCTCTCGTCCACCAACTGCTTTTGCAGGGCGCGTTTCTCAGTAATGTCGGTCAATATCACCAGAATAGAGCCGATATCGCCGCCCTGACTATCCGGCACCCTCTTATACTCGATGCTGATGTGGCGGTTGTTAAGCAGCGCTTCCTCCGGGAGCAGGCTGAGATACAGCCAGGATTTGTTGGAGTCCTTTTCCTTAAGCACCCGGCAAAATACCTCATCCATAAAACTGCACTGCTCCAGATTATCCGGATACAATAGAGCGGACAAATTTTTCCCGGCCGGTTGAGCGTTGAGGATCACGGTGCATTCCCGGCTGAATTGAGACCGTATGGTCAGATCCCCGCCGAAGGATAAAAACCCTTGTCCCACGTTATTGAATAGATTCTCCAATTGCAGATTGGTTTGCGCCAGTACCTGGTTGTTATAGGCCAGGTTTTGCGCCATGGCCTCCAGCTCCGTGTTCTGCGCCTCCAGACGCTGATTCTGTTCCTCTTGCTTGACCGTGGTTTCCTGCAATTTCACCATGCTCTGTTGTAAGGCGTCCTCGACCCTTATGCGCTCGCTGATTTCATTCTGCAGCGCCAGGGTGGGCCGCAGATCCCGGGCTACCAAAACGAAGCATACCACATCGTCGAAATCGTCGCCGATGGATGAGATGGACAGATGCACCGGCACTTCCTGCTGATCAGAGGTTTTCAAGTGGGTTTCCAGCTGCAGGCTCGCTGGTTTAGTCCGCAGCTGGTTCATGCTTTCCCACAGTGATTCCGGGCTAAAGGCAATCTTATCAATAGTAAAATAAAGCAGGTCGCCCCGTTTAAATAAGAGCAGATCACCGACCCGGTGATTGATTTCGATGATCTTGCCCTTTAGATCCAGCATAATCAAGAGGTCGTCGATACTGCGGACGATTTCGTTGGTGGCCACCACCGGGGTGACAATCATCAGGCGATACTTGGTGATGGCAAACCACAGGCCATAGGCCCAGATCAGCCATATAACAACCGGTATCTTGGGGATGTTTATAAACCCGATTACCGGCATCAGCGATTCATTCAGAAAGGCCAAAAGAGTTCCCGAGACCGTACAGAGGGCAACGATTCGCGCCAGTTGCTTTTCCCGGTTCAGGGTAGAAGCCCTGCCCCAGCGCAGTACCAGGACCACGGAAAGAGCAATATAGAAAACGTAATACGAGGTAAAAGCCCAGTACCAGAGCGTGGTGCCCGAGTTCAGGGGACTCCAGCCAAAGGTGGCTAAAAACAAGGTGGTAGCGGTAAGCCCCCGGCTCATGCCTATTCCGGTAAATATCAGGGAGGGCAGGTAGAGCAGGGGAATGATTTTGGATTTCCTAAGATGATCACGCCCTTCGGTAAGCACCAGGGTGAAGTGTAATAAGAGGGTCGGACCTATACACCAGCCCGGTGCGGAGAGGCGAAACCAGAACCAGGCGGTCTGGAAAGTCGGGGCCGGAAACATAATGGCGATGCAGAAGGCCCACCAGGCACAGGCCAGGCAGAGTGCCACGAAGATCCGGTTGAGCCGGGTGGTGGGCTTCATTCGCGCGGCATAGATGGCCAAATAAATATAGATTACAGATGATAAGAGGGTAATCAGAGAAACGTATCCCATTTGCCGCTAAGCCTCCTTATAAACCTCTTTGCTTATTCCGCATAGCGGTTTCTAATTCCTGCTTGTCTCTACCCGCAATCCAGGAAAGGATGATGGCGGTTGCTACTAGTACCAGCAGCGGCCCATCTGTTGCCGGACCTCCGGCGAATAGACCGACATGCGATGGACCCGCCGGGTCATCCGGTTGGGAGGCAGGTGCAGCCGGTCCTTCATAGCGGCGAAGAGGGCGGGAGGATCGACCGGGTGGGTTACCGCGCCGTGGGCCAGCAGCAGGGTGGAAGCAGCCAGCGAGGCGGCCTTATCATAGGAAGCCGCCATTTTATCGGGAAAGAGGATGGGCAACGGCAGGCGGGTCTCGCCGTGAACCTCGCAGATCATATCGGCTATATACAGGCAGCCGGAGGGCGGGTTGAAGAAAATCAGATCGTGCAGGGTATGACCGGGCACATGCAGGGCCTGCCAATCGCTGAAGCCGGGCAGGGGATCGCCGTCACCCAGTAAATAATCCGGCTGCAAAGTCCGTTGGTAGCCCAGACGCCGCCAGTGGCGGTGATTGTGCCGGGCGACAATCAAGGCCATATAGCAATCCAGAACTTGTTGCAGCGCTCCGCCGGCGCCGGCATACCAACGATCAACCGCGTGGTGGGCGGCAATCGGGATACCGTGCCTTTGCCGCAACAGCACCGCTCCGCCGCCGTGATCGGGGTGCATATGCGATACAGCAATTAGATTGATATCCCGGGGAGACCGCCCCAGCTTATCATGACAGTATTTTTCGATCTGCGGCACATCATTATAGCAGCCGGAATCGAGCAGCAAGAGCCGGTCGGAATACTCAATCAAAAATATGTTTTCAATATATCCGGGGATGCGGTGCAGCGTAAAAGGGATTGCAGCCATCAGCATCATGCTCCTTATGTAAGGTGGGGATAATGAGCCTTGCAAAGAATGAGACAAGTGGAATATCAGGATAGTTAATTATTATGATACCGCGTTTTAACTATCCCGGCAATTTGATTTGCCGCTTGACATCTTAAAAAACAATCGATAATATAAACATATGAATAGATGTTCATATGTTTATGGAGGTAACGCTATGGCTGAAGTAATTATCAATGAAACCTGTGATGAGAGTTGCGTTCACGAGGATAAGGTCAGGGCGGTTCAGGCTGATATGCCGGCCGTGGAGACTATATATGCCCTGGCGGAAACCTTTAAAACCCTGGGGGACCCAACCCGGATCAAGCTGCTCTTTGCCCTGATGCGGCAGGAATTATGTGTTTGCGATTTGGCCGCCCTGATCGATGTTTCAGAATCGGCGGTCTCTCACCAATTGCGGGTGCTGCGCGGGCAGAAGCTGGTGCGTTTTCGCCGCGACGGCAAAAATCTGTATTACAGCCTGGATGACCAGCATGTGCGTACCCTGTTCGCCCAGGGTCTGGACCATGTCCGGGAGTAAGACTGGTCAGCGGCGGGAAGGGAGATGATTATATGGCGGGTATGTCAATAGATATGTATAAGGTCATAGAAACCGGATTGCTGCATGTGGACGGCCTGGATTGCGCCGATTGCGCCGCCAAGGTGGAAAAGGCGGTAAAGGGCGTGGCCGGGGTTATGGAGGCGGAGCTGCTGCTGGGCAGCGGTCAATTGCGTTTCAAGTATAACCCGGCAGTAACCGATGTGCCTCAGGTCATTCAAAGGGTGGAGAGCCTGGGCTATGATATCAGGGAAAAGCAAGAGGCGGAGTTAAAGACGCTAAGCACGTTTATCCGGCTGGAAGGATTGGACTGCGCTGATTGCGCCGTCAAACTGGAAAAGCGGATTGCAATGGTGCCGGGGGTTAAGGCGGCCCGGGTTAATTTTGCCGCGGGCAAGCTGAGCCTGCACCATAACGATGCCCTGGCCGAGGTATTGAATGTAATAGAAATCATGGGTTATCGGGGAGTGCCGGAGGGCAAGGGGGGCGCCGCCCGCCGGCCTTTCTGGCAGAGCAATCGCTATATGCAGTCAACTATTATATCCGGTTGCTTTTTGCTGTTGGCGTTGGTTCTGCAGCTGCTGCACCGCGATCCGTTAATATGGCGTTCGCTTTATATAGCCGCGGTGGCCCTGGGGGGCTATCTTCCGGCCCGGGCGGGCTGGGCTATGCTGGTCAATGCCCGGGAACTGGACATGAACATGCTGATGAGCGTAGCCGCGCTGGGAGCCGTAGGTTTGGGACAATTTGAGGAAGCGGCGGCGGTGGTGTTCCTCTTTGCGTTGGGCAATGCCATCCAGGCCTATACCTTTGACCGCACGCGTAATTCGATTCGCTCTCTGATGGAATTGGCCCCCGCGGAAGCCCTGGTCAAACGGGGTGAACAGGAATTGACGCTGCCGGTGGAGGAGATCGGCCTGGGTGAGATCGTAATAATAAAACCCGGTCAGCGGATTCCGGTCGATGGCGTGGTCTGTCAGGGACAATCGGCGGTGAACCAGGCGGCCATCACCGGAGAAGCGATGCCGGTGGATAAAGGACCGGGCGACCGGGTTTTTGCCGGCACGGTCAACGATCGGGGAGCCCTGGAAGTCCAGGTTACCAGTTTGGCCCGGGACAACACGGTAGCCCGCATTATCAACCTGGTGGAAGAAGCCGAGGGGGAGAAGGCTCCGGCCGAACTCTTGATCGATCGCTTTTCCCGATACTATACTCCACTAGTCATGAGTGCCGCCTTGTTGGTGGCGCTCCTGCCGCCCTGGCTGCTGGGTCAGCCCTGGCACAAATGGTTCTATGAGGCGCTGGGGATGCTCCTGGTATCCTGTCCTTGCGCCCTGGTGATATCGACCCCGGTGGCTATAGTAGCCGCTATCGGCAGTGCCGCTCGGCGGGGCGTTTTGATCAAGGGCGGAATCTATCTGGAGAAGGCCGGGCAACTCAAGGCTATGGCCTTTGACAAGACCGGTACCCTGACCCGGGGAGAACCGGAGGTAAATGATATTGTACTGTTTGGGGGAGAAGAGTGGAATGAGCTGTTGGCGGTAGCCGCGGCGATCGAATCCAGGTCGGAGCATCCGCTGGGCCAGGCTATTGTTCGCTACGCGCGCCAGCAGGGGGCAGCGAACCTGGCGGTACAGGATTTTGCGGCTGTACCCGGTCAGGGGGTTACCGCCCGGGTAAACGGACGCCTTTACTATATCGGTAAACCCGGCTTTATAGGCAATGAAGCCCTTGCAGAAAACGTGGCGGCGTTTTTGCGCGAGGCGGAAGGCCAGGCCCGGAGTGTGGTTCTTTTGGCCGATGAAGATAGAATTTTGGCGGGGTTTGCCATTGGGGATACGGTGCGGGAAAACTCGGCCCAGGCGATAGCCGGGCTGCATAAGGCCGGAATATCTCAAGCCATCATGCTGACTGGGGATAATGAAGCCACCGCCCGCACGATTGCGGCGCAGACAGGAATGGACGGGTTCCGGGCCGGCTTGCTGCCCGAAGACAAGGTGGCGGCCCTGCGCGAACTGCTGCGGCAGTATGGTCAGGTTGGCATGGTGGGGGATGGGGTGAATGACGCCCCGGCCCTGGCTTTATCTACGGTGGGAATCGCCATGGGGGCGGCGGGTACGGATGCCGCCCTGGAAACGGCGGATATCGCGCTGATGGGCGATGATCTCTCCCACTTGGCCTATGTGATCAAACTGAGCCGGAAGTCACTGCGGATTATAAAGGAAAACATCATATTTTCCTTGTTGTTCAAGGCTGCCCTGCTTCTCCTGGTCATTCCAGGCTGGCTGACCCTCTGGCTGGCGGTAGTCGGCGATATGGGCACCACCCTCCTGGTCACCCTGAACGGCCTGCGGCTGTTGCGGGTAAAGTGATTTAGCCGATTATCTTGCCGCAGTCCTTGAGATCGTAGTCGCCCAGACCGGCGAGTTCGCCTAGGAAGGCTGGAGAGGTCAGGATCTCCAGGGCTGCCTGGATTTGCGGCCGGGTCAGGGCTTCTTTTTTTATGACCAGATCATAGCTCTCCGGCTGCAGGGGAATAAACTCTATACCGCGGACTTGCAAAGCCGCCTTCTCATGGCCCAGACCCACATCGGCCGCTCCCCGGGCTACGGCACTGGCTACCGCCAGGTGCGATAATTCTTCGTGGTTGTAGCCTTTAATCTGCAACCGGTCGATGTCCCGGCGAAAAAGCTGTTCATCCAGCAGGACCCGGGCGCCGGAGCCGGGTTCGCGATTAACCAGGGTTAGATCGGGCCGGGCCAGATCCTCCCAGGCGGCAATTCCTTTCGGATTGCCGCTGGCGACCAGGAAACCCGCCATACGGTTGACTACATGTACTAGTATTGTAGGAATGCCGGGAACCAGGCGGCGAATAAAAGGGGTATTATAGGTACCGCTGTCGCCGTCCCAGAGATGCACGGCCGCGATATCGGCACGGTTTTGGTACAAGGCCAGTAGGCCGGCAAAGCTGCCGGTTTGCTGCCGCAAGACGCGGCTACCCTGGGGATGGTTTTCCAGATGACGGCCCAAAATATCGAGAATGGGATCTTGTCCGCAAATGACCAGACTGGCGGAAGCTGCAGAATCGGCGGTTACAGCCTGGCTAAGGGGCGATACCGGCCGGGAAGTCGAATTAGGAACCTCCGGGGCACGATGATCCGGCCCTTTACGGCTTTGCCGGTAAGCTTCCAGATCGCCGGCATCGATTCTGATCTTATTGCCAACCCGGTAAGCCGGCAATTCACCCCGTTTAACCATTTCATAAACGGTATATTTGGTGATTTTCAATATATTGGCCACTTCTTCCGGTGTCAGTGTGGTGTCATCCTTCATTGAGCTTCCCCCTCTACCGTTTGACAAAAATTTTAACATATCCTACTATTAATTAGTAGTTGGTTTTAATTAAGTTTTGTTTGGGCGGATAGGTTTGCGTGGAAAGATTCGTGATAACAAAAGTTGATTGAAACGAAGTAAACGGAATGAGGAGGGTGAACATGAAGAAAAAGATCCAAAAGTTGCTGCCCCTGATGCTGGTGCTGATGCTGGTAGCGGGGTTGTGCGGGAGCGTCATGCCGGTGTCTCCGGTGGATGCCCAATCGGTTGCCACCATCAGTGCTGGCGGCCAGGGAGTAGTCAATGTCAGTGCCTTGAACCTGCGCACGGGACCGGGAACGGGGAACAAGGTAATTGGTGCCCTGAAAAAAGGCAGCGAGGTAACGGTGCAGGCCGTCAAGGGCGGCTGGTACCAGGTGCAGACCAGCAATGGCAAGACCGGTTATGTGTATAGCGGCTATGTTACTGCCCAGTGCGCTCCGGTGGCAGCAGTCACTCCTATCGCCCCGGTCAGCCCAACCAAAACCGACAAACCCCAGCTCAGCGGAGAGCTGTTGGTGTCGGCGGCGGCCAGTTTAACCGATACCATGAATGATGTGGCCAAGGCCTATAATGCGGAACAACCGGGGGTAAAGCTAACCTTCAACTTTGGTTCTTCCGGTTCCTTGCAGCAGCAAATCGAGCAGGGCGCGCCGGCGGATATTTTCATTTCGGCGGCCACCAAGCAGATGAATGCCTTAGACGACAAGGGCCTGATCATCAAGGACACCAAGAAAAACCTGCTGAAAAACCGCATGGTATTGGTAGTGCCCAAGGATTCCAGCAAGATCAAGGATTTCAGCGACCTGACCTCGGCCAAAGTCATCGCCCTGGGTGAGCCGGAATCGGTGCCGGCCGGCAAATACGGCCAGGAACTGCTAACCAAGCTGGGTCTGTGGGACAAGATTAGTTCCAAGGCAGTTTACGCCAAGGATGTACGCCAGGTCTTGGCCTATGTGGAAAGCGGCGATGCTGATGCCGGTATCGTTTACCGTACTGACGCGCTGATTTCCGACAAGGTGAAGGTGGCGGCCACCGCGGAAGAGAGCCTGCATTCCCCGGTAGTCTATCCGGCGGCGGTGATCAAGGCCACTAAGAACGAAGCGACGGCGCGCGATTTCGTCAAGTTCCTTAACAGCGGCAAGGCTGACACGGTATTTGAGAAATACGGATTCACCGTAATCAAATAGTCAATAAAAAGATAGGTTTTTATTGATAAAATAAAAATAGGCCTTTCGAGCGAGAGGCCTATTTGGTTAAACTTAAAAAAGACATGTTTGACCAGCACCAGTCTGGTTTTGTTGGCTGGTGCTGGTCATTGTATACTGCTGGGATGGAGATAGTCGGATGGATCTGATACCGGTTTGGATATCGATAAAGACAGCCTTGGCGGCTACGTTGTTTACCTTCTTCCTGGGGTTGGTGGCCGCCCGCTACATGGCCGGGCGTGATTTCAAGGGCAAGAGCCTGCTGGACGGGATTCTCATTCTGCCGCTGGTTTTGCCGCCTACCGTGGTGGGCTTCGGTTTGCTGTTTCTGTTCGGACGCAACGGACCGTTGGGTCAGTTGTTCTTTGCCCTGGGGCGGCCGGTGGTTTTTTCCTGGTCAGCCACCGTGATCGCTTCCACCGTGGTTTCCTTTCCCCTGATGTACCAGGCGGCCCGGGCGGCCTTTGAACAGGTGGAACCCAATCTGGAGAATGCCGCCCGTACTCTGGGGGCTTCCGAGTGGAGGGTCTTCTGGCGCATCAGCGTGCCCCTGGCCTGGCCTGGCATTGCGGCGGGGACTATCCTGGCCTTTGCCCGTTCGCTGGGTGAATTCGGGGCTACCCTGATGCTGGCCGGCAATATCCCGGGCAAGACGCAAACCATTCCGCTGGCCATCTATTTTGCGGTAGAAGCCGGCAAGGAGTCCCTGGCCCTGAACTGGGTTCTCATTGTACTGCTGATTTCATTAATCAGCATCGTAGCGCTTAACTATTGGAAAAAACGCCAGTATCCTAATCGGGCGGCGATACCGGCTTATTCACCGGAGGGTTCGATCGATGCTGGCAATTGATATAAAAAAATGGCTGCCGGAGTTTCGCCTGGAGGCATCATTCCAGATGGATCGTGAAATAATGGCCATATTGGGGCCTTCCGGCTGCGGCAAGACCATGACCTTAAAGTGTATTGCCGGCCTGGTCAAACCGGACGCGGGGAGCATTGCCTTGGACGGGCGAACCTGGTTCGATTCCCGGCAGCGTATTAACCTGCCGGCTCAGGAACGGCGAGTGGGCTTTGTATTTCAAAATTATGCCCTGTTTCCGCATATGAGTGTTTATGATAATGTGGCTTTCGGCCTGCGGGGCCGGCCGGCGGAAGAGATCAGGGAAAGGGTAAACCGTACCCTGGACAAGCTGGGCATAATAAAATTGGCCGGTCGTTTTCCTACTCGCTTGTCAGGAGGGCAGCAGCAACGGGTGGCCCTGGCCCGGGCGCTGGCCGGGGAGCCGGAGGTATTGCTGCTGGACGAGCCCTTTTCGGCGCTGGACAGCATTGTAAAAAGACGCTTGGAGGATGAACTGCTGCGCTTGCAGGATTACTACCAGGGGCACATCCTCTATGTTACGCACAACCTGGAGGAAGCTTACCGCCTGAGTTCCCGGATGGCTATTTACGAGGCGGGCCGGATTTTGCAGCAAGGGGGCCGCCAGGATATAATACAACATCCGGCCAGCCGTCGGGTGGCTGCCCTGACCGGAGCCCGCAATCTCTGGCCGGGGGTGGTTCGCTCGTTGGAAGAAGAGCAAGTTCTGCTTGAGGTAAACGGACTGGGGAGCCTGTGGGTAACCCGCGGCGCGAGTCAGGAATTAAAGATGGGGCAAGGCGTTACCGTAGGAATTCGTCCCGGCCATATCCAACTGGGGCAAAAGGAAGCTATAAATAGTTTTTCGCTGGCGGTCAGCCATTGCGTCGAGGAGGTTGCCGGCGCTACCTACTGGTTAACATCTTCATCCGGGCTGAGCCTGGAGGCTCGCAGTAATAGCAGCAGGGAGCGGAGGTCCGACGGGACGCTGTGTGACGTTTATCTGCCCCCGGCCCATTTGTTTATTATTGGGGACGATAATTAGATCAGGGGGAGCGGGAATTAACTCATCCGACGGGAGGTATATTTGATGTTTGACCTGGAGCCCGGAGTATTACGGTGGCTGGCCGATAAGCTGGAGACCGGCGAAGAGATGGCTATTATAACCGTATTGTCCACTACTATGGGGCAGGAGAGCCGCCCCGGCACTACGATTCTCCTGGACCAATACGGCGAGATAATAGCGGGCCGCCTGGGGGAAGGAATTGGGGAAACTATCCGGCAGGAGGCCTTAAAATGTATGAGCCGGGGGGTTTCTCGCCAGGTAAGCGTACAGTCACCGGCGGGGATTATGGAGATCTTCGTCAAGGTGATAACCTACAAGGAACAATTGATCATGGTCGGTTCGGGGAGCCTGATCCAGGATGTCTATCATATTGCCTCTATCCTCGGCTATCATATTATCATTGTCGACAGCCATCCCGAAACCCTCAACCGGCAGAGATTTCCCCAGGCGAGCGAGCTGCTGCTGGGGGATGTGGTGGAGCAGTTGGGGACCATCAACATTGATGAGAATACCAGCATCATAATCGCTTCGCACCACCATGAAGCCGACGGCCCAGCCCTGCAGGCGGTAGTCAATTCCCCCGCTCGCTATATCGGGGTTTTAGGCAACAAACGCAAGGTAACCGCCCACTTCAGCCAGCTTAATGAAATGGGGATCGCCGAGCATCTGATTGATCGGGTGCATGTTCCGATCGGGCTGGACCTGGGCGGGCAAAAGACGTCGGAAATCGCTCTGGCGGTGATGGCGGAGGTGCAGGCGGTCAAATATGGATGCCCGGGCGGTTTTTTGACCATCAAGCATGAAAAAAAGGGGATAGAACGGCGTGAAGAATTATTTTGAAGAAGACCTGCAAAAGGCGCACGATTTTCATGGCCATATTTGTACCGGCATTGTCTTTGGCACCAGAATCGCCCGCATGGGTTAAACTATCTGGGCATCGAGGATCCGGCCGAGAATCGGGATTTCATTGTATATGTGGAGGCGGACCGCTGTATTGCGGACGCGGTAGCGGCGGTAACCGGCTGCTCCCTGGGGCGCCGGCGCCTAAAATGGCTGGATTACGGCAAGATGGCCGCCAGCTTTGTTGACATGAATACCAGACAGGGGATCAGGATAGTGGCTGCCGCCAAAGAACAGCCTGGTGACGATGTTGATCCGGTGGTCTTCTTTTCCTCCATCCCGGATGAGGAACTATTCCGGGTGGAGCCGATCACGGTAAACTTGACTGAGCATGATCTTCCCGGCAAACCCACTCTAAAAGTGATTTGTTCCCGCTGCGGTGAGGCGGTAATGGACGGCCGCGACCTGCAGGTAGCCGGTGAGAGCTTGTGCAAGGCCTGTGGCGGGGAAGCCTACTACCAAAGGGGAGAAAGTTTATGAACCAACCCTGGCAAATCTATGATGAACTGATTGCTGCTATTCCGGATGAGCTGACGGTGCAGAGTTGCCTGGTCGGTCTGCACTGGACCCTGGTCGGTTGCCAGCAAGGTCTGGGCGCGGCGATGACTTTAAAAGGCGGGCCGGAAAATGGCGGGTTTACTGATGTTATAGGTTTACCGCTGAAAGCGGCGGCGGCCTGGATCAAGTCCTGGAACATGCTGGAGGCCTCCATCGGGCAAGCGGCTTTGAATGCGGCCCTGAACACTCCGGCCGCTGTGGAGGAGTTAACCGGGCAGCCCTTTGATTACGCGGCCCATCCTGAGCAGGCCAATGGCTTTGATCAGTTTATCCCGGAGCTGCAGGGGAAAAAAGTCGCGGTTATCGGTCATTTTCCCAACATCGACAAACTGCGGGCGCACTGTGAGCTCTCCATCCTGGAGCGCGCTCCCCGCGATAACGACTTTCCCGATCCGGCCTGCGAGTATATCCTGCCCGAGCAGGACCTGGTGTTCATCACCGGTACGGCATTTATCAATAAGACCATGCCCCGCTTGTTGGAGTTATCCCGGAGTGCCCGGACCATTGTGATCGGACCTAGTGTCCCCATTTCCCCGGTGCTCTTTGCTCACGGCGTCGATACCATATCGAGCACCGTATTGCTGGATCATGAACTGGTAAGGAATGCGGTCAAGCAGGGAGGGAAAATGAAAATCTTCCGGAGCGGGGGACAGATGGTGTCCATAAACCGGCCCTAGTCCTACGGTAATTGTCGTAGCCACCTCATTTATCCTGTCAATCCTTCACCCGCCGATTTTGCTGTTCAGTGGAGATCCCCGGGGTTGCCTGGCGCTATCCGTACGCATTCCCGATTTTCCAAAACGGCGTTGATCTCTCCGCCGATGAGAATGATCATGCTGGAGAGGTAGAGCCAGAGCAGGAGCACGATGAAGGCACCCAGGCTGCCGTAGGTGGCGGAATAGTTGGCAAAGTGGTTTACATAGTAGGCAAAGCCCCAGGAGGTGGCGACCCAGCCCAGGGTGGTGAATACGGATCCGGGTATAACTTGTTTCCACGAGGTTTTACGATTGGGGGCAAAACGGTAAAAGAGGACGAAGACCAGGAACATTACCGCTAACGGGATCAGATAACGAAAGAGGTTCCAGCTCAGGTAGAAAAACCGGGTTACGCCCAGGTAGGCAAAGAACATGGTGCCTAACTGCTTGCCGGCTACTAAAAGGGTCAGGGCCAGAATAATAACCAGCACCAAGCCCAGAGTAAAGACGATGGAGATGCCGGTATGTTTCCAGAAAGAGCGGGATTCCTGTTCGGAGTAAGCCTTGTTGACTCCCCGGATCAGGGCGTTAACCCCGGTTATTGCTGACCACAGGGTAAAAAGCAGACCGAAGGACAACAGGGTATGGCGCCGGGTGGCCATGGTTTGGGCCACGACGTCCTGGACCAGGTCATAGGCATTGGCCGGAATCAAACGGGACAGGTCGTAGAGGGCTAAATCCCCGGTCAGGGGAGTAAAGCTCAGGAGAGTTAGGAGAAAGATGATAAAAGGGAAAAAGGCCAGGACCAAATAATAGCTCATCTGGGCGCCCAGCGCGGGAATCTCATGCGATTGAAACCGTCCATAAAACTCCAGGAGCAGCTTCACCCAGCGGCTTTTCTTCAAGTCGGTTTCCTCCCCATTTCTTTTCAAGCTTAAATCTATCATATATTATCATGTCCCCGGCAAAAAGACTCATTTTGTCGAGCAGCCGCCAGGCATCCTGTGCTCAAAAGGTGACAAACCGGGTATAATAAAGATAGATAAATAAAGGAGGTTGGGATTATGAGTAAAGCCAAGATTTTCGTCAGAGAGAGGAATCAGATTGAAGAGGGAGAAAAAATGCCGCGCTTTGCTATTGTCGGGTCAGTCGGCAGCGACCTGAAGCTCTATGCCAAGCACATCAGGAAAATGGAATTGGAAGAGGTCGCCAGGGAGATCGGGGCGGAAATTGTCTACTTGAAGGCAGGCAAGGGCGATGAAGAGGTGGAGATAGAATCCTAAATGATGGGAAAGGAGATAGTATATGCCGCTGATTAGGGAGAGGGACAGTAAGCGACTCCATGTGAAGAGCAAACTGATGGGAGAGTCTCTGGTCGGCAAGAGCTTTCTGGCTTCCCTGGAATATGGGGAGCCTTTTCGTGCTCTGCCGGAGGTGAACGTAATAAAAATCGGAGGCCAGAGCATAACCGATATCGGGGCCTCGGCGGTACTGCCCATACTAAAAGAGGTGGTGGACAACGCTGCCCGGCATAAAATGATTATTGCCACCGGCGGCGGCACCCGGTCCCGGCATGTCTATGCCGTAGCCATGGAATTGGGTATGCCGACCGGAGTTATTGCCAAGCTGGGCCAGAGCGTATCCGAGCAGAATGCCTTGATGATATCCACCTTGCTTTCGCCGCATGGGGGGATCAAGGTAGGGCATGACGACATTCCCAAACTGGCCGCCTATTTTCGGCAGGGCTGCATTCCGGTGGTGCATGGCATGCCTCCCTATGGATACTTTGAACATCTGCCCCGCGAAGGCCGGTTGCCTCCCAACCGGACCGATGTGGGAACTTTCCTGATGGCGGAGGTGATCGGCGCCAAACAGTGCATCTTTGTCAAGGATGTGGACGGGCTCTATACGGACAATCCGAAGGTGGCTCCGGAGGCGGAATTTATTGAACGAATCGGGGCAGGCGAGTTGATAGAACGTGATTTGGAGGATCTGGTGGTGGAAAGAGGCTTGCTGGAGATGCTCCTTAATGCCCACAGTGTAAAGGAAATTCAAATTATCAACGGGCTTAAGCCCGGCCGATTGACCCGGGCCTTAAATGGAGAGCAGGTGGGAACGGTTATTTATCAGGACCGCTAGGAGAACCCATAGCTGGGTCAGGAAACGACTTTAACACAGATGGACACGGATGCCTGCGGCACACAGATGAACACGGATTTTATGTATAATGGCATTTATAACATTGCTGTTTCCATCCAGCAGGTATAAGAGGGGTAAATAACTCCTCAAACTCAGATTAATGAGATTATTTGTTTGTTATTTGTCCCAAATATAATCTGTGTTCATCCGTGCGGCGTAGCCATCCGTGTTCATCTGTGATTAATTCGTCTCCCCTTGTCTCCTTTTAGGTTGCACGATTTCAGCTGAGGTCTAGCTGACCAGTTCCATCTTTTGCATGACCTCCAGCAGCTTTTTGGTATCGATCGGCTTGGAGGCGTAGGCTTCACATCCGCTGCTGAAGGCCTCCTGCACGGTTTCGGTATCGTTTAGGACCGTAGTCATGATTACCTTGGCCCGTTCGTTATCCGGCAGGTTCTTTTCGTCTTCCAGCTGGCGGATGGTGGAGAGCACTTTCAGGCCGTCCGCCCGCGGCATCATGATATCCAGACAGATAAGGTCGTAGGGTTTCCCTTCGTCCCAGGCCATCAGGAAAGCGTCCAGGGCTTCGATCCCGTCTACGGTAATATCGCAGTCGCCGTAGATGGACAGGAACTTGAACAAGAACTTGCGGCTAACCAGATCATCCTCAGCAATCAGGATTCTCATATTTCATCCATCCTTTCACCCTTGTGCCTGGGCATGCCAGGCCTGATACTTGTCCTGCAGCGTATCGAAAGCGTTTACCAGCTCTGCGAATATGGGACTGGCCCGGCTGAAGTCACCCTTGCGGGCGGCCAACTCCAACTTAAAGGCCAGACTTTTTATTTGTTCTGCGCTAAGGTAAGAGGCGGCCCCCTTGACGGTATGAGCCAGTTTTTCCAAGCCGACTTTATCGCCAATCTTGATACAATTGCGTATGTTCTCCAGCTTCTGGGCGGAATCAGAGAGGAATATGCCCATGGTTTCATGAACAAAGGCTTCATCTCCGTTGACCCGCTCCAAGAGCGATCCCCAATCCAAGGCCTGCAGGGAAGGCTGGTTCTCTTTTACGGGAGCGGCAAGGTGGCCGGGGCTGTCGCCGCAGGCCCGCTGCAGAACCTTGAGCAGTTCTTCCTGGGAAAAGGGCTTGGACAGATAGAAGTCCAGGCCGGCCGACAGGTAGCTTTCGCGGTCTTCGCGCAGGGCATGGGCCGTAAGGGCTACAATCGGCATATGTAATCCCTGAGGTTTCTCGAGTTCCCTTATGCGGCGGGTGGTTTCCATACCGTCGATAACCGGCATCTGCATGTCCATCAGGATAAGATCGTAATGCTGCTTTTCCAGGATATCCAGGGCTTCCTGACCATTGATAGCCAGATCGACATTGTGACCGTGATTGACCAGCATACGGCGGGTTACCATCAGGCTTACCCGATCATCATCGACCATAAGGATATTAAGATGGGGCAGTTCCTCATCCGCCAGCGTTAGGGCCGCTTTAGTCTGAGCCAGGGATTCACCACGCGCAAAGGGTAGATTGAAATAAAAGGTACTGCCCACGCCGGGTCTGCTGGAAACCCAGATATCTCCGCCCATTAATTTAACCAGTTCGCGGGAAATGGCGAGTCCCAGGCCCGTGCCGCCGTATTTTCTGGTGGTCGAACCATCCAACTGGCTGAAGCCGATAAAGAGCCTTTCCAGGTCTTTGGGCTCTATACCGATGCCGGAATCCTCTACAGCAAAAAGAAGATTGATACTGTCCGTCGTCTGTTCACCGCCCAGGCTGACGCGCACCTTGACCCCCCCGCTATCGGCAAACTTCAGGCCATTGGCGATCAGATTGGTTAAGACCTGCTGCAGACGTTTGGGGTCCCCCAGCAGCCAGTCAGGTACCCCGGGGTCTATATGATATTGTAAGCTAAGTCCGCGTTCCTCACTCTGGATGCGCATGACCCGGACCAGGTTACCTATTAGATTGGATAAGCTGAAGGTATTCTGGTCGATAAGCATCTTGCCCGCCTCAATCTTGGAAAAGTCCAGGATATCATCGACGATCTTCATCAGGGATATGGAGCAGGAGCGTATCATCAGGAGGTTGTCCCGTTGTTCTTCGTCCAGATAGGTATCCAGGGTCAACTCTGTCATCCCCAGGATGCCGTTCAGGGGGGTGCGGATTTCATGGCTGATATTGGCGATAAATCGATTCTTGGTGCGATTGGCGTTTTCGGCGGCGTCACGGGCGCAGGATATAGCCTCTTCCGCCTGTTTGATACGGGTTATATCCCGGAAGGTGGCCACTACCCCGATTATCTGGTCCTGCCCATCCATAATCGGGGCGATACTGGCGGAAAGATCATGGTGACGGCCATCCCGGGCCCGAATAATACTGTTGGGTTTAAGGCCCATGGTTTCTCCGGTCAGGATTACCGCCGATAGAAAGTCAATAATCTCTTCACCGGACTCCTTGTCGATCAAACTCCATACCTGCTGCAGACGCTGCCCGCGGGCATCTATAAAAGGCCAGCCGGTAAGCTCTTCGGCAACCCGGTTCATAAACACCACCCGCCCGGCTAGATCGGTACTTATGATACCGTCACCGATGCTGGCCAGAGTTACGAAAAAGAACTCCCGCTCTTTGCGGAAGGCATCTTCTTCCTGCCGACGCCGGATTTTATCCCGCGATTCGCGGAGTTCGCGCTCTACTATGGGTACCAGACGGCAGAGATTGTCTTTCATCACATAGTCATTGGCGCCGGCGCGCATGGCCTGTGCCGCGTTTTCCTCGCCGATGTGACCCGATACAATCACAAAAGGCAGGTCGGGGTATGATGCACGCACCAGAGGCAGGGCTTCGGTACAACTAAAGCCCGGGAGATAGTGATCGGCCAGGATAATATCCCAGGATTGGCGAGCCAAAGCCTGCAGCATATCCTCGGCGTTATCTACCCGGCAGGGCTTGACCGCGCATCCGGCGGAGTTCAGACACCTGGCTATAAGCTCAGTATCTTCCGGACTGTCTTCAATTATCAATATCTGCAGCTGGACAGACATCACATCATCCCCTCATCATAGGAAGCATCACCTTTCAAACAGGCGTATATAGCCTGGGGTATACGGGTCAAAGGCAGTTGCTGCTCGACAGCGCCGATTTCAAAGGCACTTTTGGGCATGCCATAAACTACGCAGCTTTCTTCATTCTGACCGATGGTATGAGCGCCTCGTTGGCGCATGGCTAGGAGTCCCCGGGCTCCGTCAGCTCCCATGCCGGTAAGGATAACGCCGATCATGCTGGCGGCGTATTCTACGCAGGAGTCGAACAAAACATCCACGGAAGGACAGTGGCCGTTAACCTTATCGCCGGGCCGGCATTCTACGGTATAAACGCCGCCCTTCTTCTTGAGCCGCATATGGGCATCACCCGCGGCGATCAGCACACGGCCGGGAACCACCTTGTCGCCATCCCGGGCTTCCACAACCTCCATCAGACAGGTATTGTTAAGTCTCTCCGCATACATGCGGGTAAAGACCGGTGGCATGTGCTGCACCACCAGGGTGCCGGGGATACTGCGGGGGAGCATCTTCAAGATCTGAGCGGTGGCCTCGGTGCCGCCGGTAGACGCCCCTATGGCTATCAAGGTGTCCCGGGGACCGTGACAGCTCCGGTCTACCACTCTTTGCGTTACCTCGCTCTTCCAATGTCCGACCTTGGCGGTAGAGGCTATCTTAATCTTGATAATCAGCTCTTTGACCAGGCTGTCCAGACTTACCCGATTATTGGAATCGGGTTTAACCACGAAATCGACTGCCCCGGCGTGCAGGGCCTCAAAAACCTTATTGCTCATACCGCTGACCATAATAGCCGGCAGCGGATACTGGGGCATAAGCTTCTTCAGAAACTCAATGCCGTCCATTCGCGGCATCTCAACATCCAGGGTAATAACGTCGGGGCGGGTTTGGATGATTAAATCGCGCGCCGAGTAAGGGTCGGACGCGCAGCCCACCACGTCGATCCCCGGGTCACTTCTGATACCGCGGGCCAGGGCCTCCTGAAAGACCAGGGAATCATCTACGATTAAAACCTTGATTTTGTTTGTTTTAATCATTGGTTATCTACCCCTTCTGGTATACTGACGGCCTGACATAGCAATAAGGAATATCGTGGCGGTTCAAAGACTCGGACAGTCCGACAAAGAAGTAACCTCCCTCGGCGGTAGCGTCATAAAAGGCCTGAATCAATTGCTTGCGGGTAGGATTGTCAAAGTAGATCATCACATTGCGGCAAAAGATCATATGGAACTTCTTTTTAAAGGTGAAGGGCTGCTTCATGAGGTTGTAATAACGGAAAATAACCTCATTCTTGATTGCGGGGAGCACTTCTACCCGCTCGTCGTCTACGGCTTTAAAATAGCGCTGAGACCATTTTTCGGGAAGATGCGAGAGATCTTCCTTGCTGTATATTCCGGTTTTGGCTAGCTCCAGCACCCGGGGGGAAATGTCGGTAGCCAGTATCCGGGTATCCCAGCCGTTTTTTTGGGCTCCGAAGTATTCGGCGATAACCATGGCCAGGGTATAGGGTTCCTGCCCGCTGGAACAGCCGGCGCTCCAGATTCGCAGATCCTTGTCCTTAAGTTTTTTTGCCAATTCTGGCAGGATGGTAGTTCTGACAAAATCAAAATGACTATCTTCCCGCATAAAATAAGTATGGTTAGTGGTGAGGCGGCTAATCAAAATCTCCATCGCCTCTCCGCTGGAATCATTGGCCAGGTATTGCAGGAAGGTGGTGAAATCAAGCATCCCCTTTTCCTGCAAGGCTGTCTGCAACCGGGCTATGACCAGATACCTCTTGCTGTCGGGCAGATTAATCCCGAAGTGCTGCTTCAGGAAAGAGGTCAATAGATCATACTCCCGGTCGCTGATGGTCAACATGGGAAAGTGCCGTTTAGTACTTGCCGAATTCATGATCGTCCAGGGCTATTTGAATCTTCGGCTTGGTATGGCTTTCCACTACACTCTTCAGTTCCGAATCGGAAGTGCTCTCCAATCGCTGCAGCATCCGGGCGATTTCCGGATGCACATTGGAAAATCCTCCGGCTTCGCCGTTCGACTTTTTCAGGTTGAAGCGGGAGATCCTTCCTTTTAGCAGCTCAGCCTGGCTGGCCAGTTCCTGGGATGCCGCCGCGCTTTCCTCAGATATGGCGGTATTCATTTGGATGACATCGGCCACCTGGGTGATGCCCTGATTTATCTGGGCGATGGCCGTGGCCTGGTCGTTGGAAGCAACGGCGATACCGGCCACCAGATCGGTGACCTGGTTTACCCCGTTGACGATGTCGCCCAGCGCGGAAGCCGTGGTACGGGCAATCTGGGTACCGGTGTCCACCTTCTTAATCGAGCCTTCGATCATCACCGTGGTCTCCTTGGCTGCATTTGCGCTGCGGGCGGCCAGGTTTCTTACCTCTTCCGCCACTACCGCGAAGCCCTTGCCCTGCTGTCCGGCCCGGGCGGCCTCTACCGCCGCATTAAGGGCCAGGATGTTGGTTTGGAAGGCGATTTCGTCGATTACCTTGATAATCTTGGATATATTATTGGAGGATTCATTAATCTCCTCCATGGCCTGCAGCATCTCCTGCATCTGCCCGTTGCCCTGATTGGCCTGGTCGGCGGCGGAGATGGCCAGGTCGTTGGCTTGATTGGCCTTAAGGGCATTTTGCCGGGTCTGGGAGGCGATTTCGGTGATGGAGGCGGTAATCTGCTGTATGGAGCTGGCTTGTTCGGTGGCGGCCTGAGACAGGGATTGGCTGCCGCTGGACACTTGCCCGGAGCCGGAAGCCACCTGCTCGGCGGCGCTGTTTATCTCGTCCATAGTGTTATTGAAGGCGCGGAGTATGCTGTTGATGGCTTCTTTCATGGCAATGAAATCGCCGCGGTAATCTTTGACGATACTGAGGTCCAGGTTGCCGCGCGACATTTCCTGCAGGACCGAGGCAATTTCCTGTACGTAGCTGTTCAGAGTCTCGAGGGTATCATTCATGGCGGTCTTGATGGCGGCATGGTCACCACGGTAATCCCCGATCATCTTTTGCTGCAGGTTGCCCTGGGACATTTGGTAGAGTACGGTCGATGCCTCGTTAATTGGTTCAATAACGGCGTCCAGGGTCTGGTTGACCCCATCCACGATGGCACGGAAGTCGCCCTGATGGCGGGAGGCGTCGGCGCGGGTTGAAAGCTTGCCTTCCACGGCGGCCTGGGCTAGCTGGTTGGCATCGGCAATCAGCAGGTTGACTGCGTCGATACAGGTATTGAGGTTATTCTTGATCTTGTTGAAATCACCATTATATTCATCTATGATCTTCTGAGGAATTTCGCCCCGGGCGATTCCGTCAATATACTCGGCTGTTACGTTGATGGGATTCACCATGGCATCGATTAGGCGGTTGACGGCGGCGATGAGTTCTCCCCAAGCGCCGGGGAAGCTGCTGGCGTTGCCGCGGATATCCAGGTTACCTTGCTCGGTGGCGGCGCCCAGGGCCAGGATCTCTTCACTGGCGGCGCTGATGGTCTCCAGCATGGCCTTGAGGCTTTGTCCCATGACATCTTTATCGGATTTGACACTGGCCGTGACGTTCATATTACCGGCCGCAATATCCTGCGCTAGCGAGGCCTGGGCCTTAATATTGTCCACCATTTGGCCGAATGAGCGCATAAGCACGCCGATCTCATCCCGAGACGTGGATTCTACCTTGACATCCACATTGCCTACTGCCAATTGATCGGCGGCATCCACCAGTTGGTTAATCGGCTTGGTTATTACCCGGGATATGAGGATTCCCAATCCCAGCGCCATAAGAATACCCAATGCAATAAAGATAATCATCTGGCGGGTGGCGCTGGCAGCGGTAGCTTTGTTCTGAGCGGCTTGTTGCTTGGCCAGGTTTTGGTTGATTGTTACCAGTTTCTGAATAGCCTGGCGCTCGACTTCAGCCGCTGCAAGTACCTTGGGCTCAGCAACCAGCGCGGCTGCTTCGGAGTTTTTACCGGCTAAGGCCAATTCAATTATTTTGTTCATGTATGGCAAATATCCGGTACGGGTTTTTTCAAAGACGGCCATGGCGTCTTTCTGCTGATGGGTATTAATAGTTTTGTTGTATAGCTCTATCTGTTTACCCAGGAGCGCCCGGTCAACTGTGATTTTGTCGTTGATCGCTTTGGCTTTTTCCGGGGTAGGGGCCAGAGCTATATCACGGGTAGCCGTCATTACTTGCTCAAACTTTGCCTGTATGGTGCTTATATAGACCAGAGGCACAGTTGCCTGTTCATAGAGTTTGGTGTCTTCTGCGGTTATGGTAGTGATGTTCTTAATGCCCAGGTAGCCGACCAAACCGGTTACCAGGGCCACCAGGATAAAGCCTAATACAAGTTTTACGCCGATCCTCATGTTAGCAAACCACTTCATTGCGTTACCTCCTTTTCGTATATCTAATAGGACGGACTAAGCTATTTCCGCGAGTCTACCCAGGTCTTCACTGCCCAGCAGTTTTTCACAGTTGAGCAGCAGTTTAACCGCGGTGCCTACCTTGCCAATGCCATGAATGTATTTTTGATGGAATCCCGCCCGCCCATCCGGCGGCTCAACTATTTCGTCGTCGTTGATATTGAGTACCTCGGTTACATTGTCGACGATAAGGCCTACCGACAACTCGTTGATATCGACTACGATGATGCAGGTGCGGTCATCATACTGGCGGGCCTCCTTATTAAAACGGAGGTTGATATCCATCACAGGAATTATCTTGCCGCGCAGATTGATGATGCCTTTGATGTAATCAGGCACCTCGGGGACCTCTGTAATGGTCTGAATACCTCCGATGATTTCTGTTACAAAGCGGATCTCAATACCGTATTCTTCCTTGCCCATCATAAAGGTTAAGAATTTGCCTTTTTGGGTGTCTTCTTCTAATTCGAAAATCTGTTCCTGTCCACTACTCAATGGATTCACCTCTTTTCCTATTAATAAGCTGGTGTCTTAGCAGCGGATCTAGTGAATATTTAACAGGCTGGACACGTCCAGGATCAGGCTGATGCTGCCGTCACCCAGCAGGGTGCAGCCGGATATACCGGTAATGTCGCTATTCTGCAGCTTGATGTAATTGGGCAGGGGCTTGATGACCACCTGCTGTTCGCCCAGCAGGGAGTCGGCCAGGAGACAGAGGGATTCACCGTTGTGCTCGACCTGCAGGACAATGCCGTCCTGGATGGTCTCTGCTTCGGTTTGCAGGCTGTAGAGTTGATAAAGGCGGAGCAGGGGGTGGCAATTGCCACGAATGAAGATCATTTCATTCCCGTCAGGATCGCAGACCAGTTCGTCTTCCCGCACCAGGAAGGCCTCGCGGATGGAGTTAATCGGAATGGTATAACGGGATTTGCCGACTTGAATAGTCATACCGTCGATGATGGCCAGTGTAAGCGGAATCTTGAGGGAGATGGTGGTGCCCTGGCCGGACACGCTGTCGATTACGACACTGCCGCCGATGGTCTGAATGTTGCGCATTACCACATCCATGCCTACTCCGCGGCCAGAGAATTGAGTCACCCCGTCCCGGGTGGAGAAACCGGGGAGAAATATGAAAGAGAAGATCTCTTTTTCACTGAGCGCTTCTTCACTCTTGTTGGTTAAGCCGTGTTCCTGAGCCCGAGCCAGGATTTTGAATTTGTCCAGCCCACGGCCGTCGTCTTTGACCACGATCCAGACATCGCCTCCGAAATTCTTAGCCTCCAGGGTCAGATGGCCCTCGGTGCTCTTGCCGGCGGCTATCCTTTCCTCGGGGGTTTCCAGACCATGGTCCACCGCGTTGCGGACCAGATGCATCAGGGGGTCGGATATCTGTTCGATTACATTCTTATCCACTTCGGTTTCAGCGCCAATCAGCTCCAGCTTAACCTGTTTGCTGACCTTGTGGCTCATATCCCGTACCAGACGGTTCATCTTCTGGAAGGTGTTGGACAGGGAAACCATGCGCAAAGCCATGGCGGTATCCTGCAAATCATTGGTGATTTTTCGGAGCTGCCGGGCTTCTTTATAAAAGGTATCCAGATTCAGGCCTTCTAATTCCGGGTTTTGGGTTACCATGGCCTGAACAATGACCAGTTCGGCTACCAAATCCATTAACTGGTCCAGTTTGGCTACGCTCACATTTATCATGGATTGATGAATAGATGGCGAGGGGGTATCTGACTTTTCTTCGGAAGGCGGGATAGTGGCGGCTGCCGGACCTGGTTGGGCAGGCCGACAGCCGCGGGGTGACCCCGGGTCGATTTCCGATTCCGGGGAGGCGGGTCGGAGTTCAAAGTGGTCTACAAAAGCGGATTTTTTAAAGAAGCTATCCAGGTCATCCTTGCTTTGCTGGCTGTTGAAAATAATTCTGAAACCTTCACTTCTGATCAGTTCGGTCGAAGCGTCACTGTCGGCTATATCATCGGGGAAGTATTTAATATCCCCGGCAATTTCTTTAAGGTTGTGTATTATTAGAAAGGCCCGCACGTTTTCCATCTGGCAGCCTTCGGAAAAGAAAATGAGCGCCTCATAGCGGGGGCCCTCTTCGGGATTCGGGCCTCTTTCCCCGCCGCTGATATAGAAAATTTGCTTGGCGGGTTCAGCCGGTGCCGCTACCTGGGATTCCTCACCGCCCTGCCCGCCTTTCAGGCAGTTAAGAAACGCCGTAGTCTTCCCGATAAGGCTCTGCGGATTGGAGCCGGATTCTTCTTCACTGTCGATAAAGGCTACCTCGTTCTTGATAAAATCAACGCACTCCAGGACCAGGTCGGTCAGGGTGGCATGATCGATCTCAATACCGGCATGCTCCCGTAAATAATGAAAGAGATCTTCGGCGACATGGGCCAGCGAAGCTATATTGTCAAAGAGCATCATAGCCGCCGAGCCCTTGATGGTATGCATGATACGGAATATTTCATTGATCGAGGCATCCAGATTGCTGCTCTTTTCACTGTTAATAACGGACTGTTCCAACTGTTCCAATTGATTAAGGGTTTCGAAAATGAACATATCCAACATGGGTTCTCGCTTCGAATCGCTCAAGTTATGATCACCTCCGAAATGCTCCGATTATTAAATCAAACTGCACTACGACAATATGGTATTTAAAGAGGCGGGAGCGAGACCCGTGGGGGGTGGGTCTGCGCCCCCGCATATGTATGGGAAGGGGGGCAAAGCTAACTGATTTTGCGCAGGGTCTCTAATACATATGATTCCTGAAACGGCTTGACGATGAAGGCGCGGGCCCCTGCCATGATGGCCTCCCGTACATAGCTGTCCTGTCCCATGGCTGAAACGATTACTACGGTAGAATTGGGATGGGAGGAGTGAATAGCCTTGGTGGCGCTGATACCATCCATTTCAGGCATGGTAAGATCCATGGTCACTATATCCGGCTGCAGTTCTTCATACATGGAGACGGCTTCCAGGCCGTTGCTGGCTTCCCCGACCACCTGATACCCGTTTTTCTCCAGAATCAGCCGGATGGTCTTACGCATGAACATCGCATCATCAACAACAAGGATTGTTTTCATGGGATAACCCTCCTTATGCTTTGAATGACTAATGCATATGCTGCGTCGCATGAGTGTGACTGTACCGTGTACCTAATAGTAATGCAATGATCATGCCAGCAATTGGCAGGCGGGTGGGGCATCACTCCAAAACCTTATTATAAATGCAAAAGAAGGTAATTCAGCAAACACTCATGCTTTAATATATGGATAAAAAGGGAAATGTGCTACTGAATGGAAAAATAAGATCAGTAGCACAGAAGTAGCGAATGAATAAGGGTTGCGTCAAGAGTTGACGATTATGAAAGCAGACCAATTTGGCAGAGATACCTACATTTTTGTCATACGCTTTTGGAAGTGTCATCTACACTGAAAACACATTGCTGAACCTAAAGATATTGGGTCTAGACCAAGTAACCCATGGGATTTCAGCCCACTGGCGGTGACCACTTACGTGGTCAGGAAGTCCATCACGAAAACACATGCTGAACCTGAAGATATTGGGTCTAGACCAAGTAACCCATGGGTTTCATCCCACTGACGGTGACCACTTACGTTCGTCATGAAGTCTGTTTATTTAAACGATAGGACAACGAGCGGAGCGACAGGCCCAGATATTTGGCGGTGCGCGTCTTGTTGCCGTTATGCATCTCCAGGGCTTGCCGCAGGATATAATCGGTGAACTCGTCGAGGGGCAGACGGTCGGGAGGGAGTTGAAAATTACGCCAATCGGGAAGGCTTACCAGCTCGCTGTGGAATAGAGAGGGATTGCTGCTATTGTTGTTCCAGATCATCTTGAGGTGGGCCGGGCGCAATTCCTGATCGTCATTCATCAGGACTACCCATTCGATGGTATTTTTCAGTTCCCGGATGTTGCCGGACCAAACATGGTTAACCAGCAGGGAGCCGGCTTCTTTGCTGATCGACTTGAAAGACTTCCCCTTTTCCTGGCTGAATTTTTTCAGAAACATGCCAGCCAGAGGGATGATGTCGTCCGGCCGCTCATTAAGCGGCGGCAGGTACAGATGCGCGGTATTCAGGCGAAAATAAAGGTCGCGCCGGAACTCGCCCAGATTGACCTTTTCTTTGATATCGACATTGGTAGCGCAGATGATGCGTACATTGGTCTTTTTCTTTTTTATGCCGCCCACCCGGTAGAATTCTTTCTCCTGGATTACCCTGAGCAGCTTGGCCTGGAGGCTGGGCGGTATCTCCGATATCTCATCCAGGAAGAGGGTTCCTCCTTCGGCCATTTCGAATTTGCCCTTCTGGCCGCCGGACAGGCCGCCGGAAAAGGCACCGCTTTCATAGCCGAAGAGTTCACTCTCGAACAGGGTGGAGGACAGAGCGGCGCAGTTAATGTCCACAAAAGGCAGGCCGATATTATGCTCGTAATCTCCGTAGTGGATATAGCGGGCGATCATCTCTTTGCCGGTGCCGGTGCCGCCTTCGATGAGTACCGGCATGGTCCGATCCTCATACAAGACGCGAGCCTGTTCATAGATGGTTTGCATAGCCGGGGAAGAGATGACGATATCCCCAATGCCTACTATTTTGTAATAGGCTTGTTTAATGCGGGTTAGTTCTTCCAGAATATCCAGAGTCTCCGCTTCCACGGCGTCCTGGAACTCGTGGGTCAGCCGCTGGTTTTCGCTTTTCAGGGACTGGTGTTCGGCTACGCTGTCGATCAGGGCCAGGAGTTCCTTGACATTTACCGGTTTGAGGATATAATCATAGGCCCCGGAACGCAGGGCCTCTACTGCGCTTTCCACGTCGGAAAAAGCGGTGAATAAGACGATATCCGCGTTATTATTGGGGTATGAGGAACTGCGCAGGTTACGCAGCAATTGCAGGCCGTCCATATTGGGCATCCTGATATCGGAGAGCACCAGATGAAAATCATGATGGGCATAAACGGCCAGGGCCTCTTTGCCGTCACCGGTTTCCACTACCCGATGGCCCCATTTCTCGAGAAATCTTGCTACATAGTGTCGACTGTCCTGCTCATCGTCTACTAATAGAATATTCATCATAACACCTGCCAAATCAAATAATCGAGGCGAAAATCCCCTGACTGAAATTTATGCAAATATCCTGCCATTGATATTGGCGGTTATTACTCTAAATTTATTGAGACGCCATTGCAACCTTACTTGTCGATTACAGGCAATATTAGACGGAAGGTTGCTCCGCCCTGCTCATTGTTGGATATTTCCATGCTGCCATCCATGCGGCTGATGATGGAGTGGACAATAGACAAGCCCAGTCCCATATTGCCATCCTGTTTGGTCGTAAAGAAGGGGTCCAGGATCTGCTGCTGAATTTCCTCGTTGATGCCGGTGGCGTTATCCGCTATCTCCATGATAACCTTTTTTTTGGCAGACATAGTCTTGCACAAAATATACTTTTCCCGCCCTCCGATCTGGTCCAGGGCCTGCCGGGCATTATCCAGCAGGTTTATGATTACTTCTTCAAGCCGGTTGGCATTTCCTTTAACTTGTGGGAGATCCGCTTGGATATCCAGTTGAACTGATATGCCGTGGCTGGCAAATTGCCGGCCCATAAGGTTCAAGGTATTCTCCAGGATGGTATTCAGGCAGCAGGGTTCCAAGGCGCCCCCCTTGCCGGTAGTAGCGAAGGAGCGCATATGCTGGATAATATCTGCGATCTTATTGGCTTGCTGGGCAATGCCCCGGTAATTATCCAGAATCTCGTCCGCCTCCAGCCGGCCACCTTGTTCCAGCCACAAGACCGCTCCCTCGGCAATTACCTTGATGGCATTAAGGGGTTGGGCAATCTCATGGACGATGCCGGCTGACATAGCGGAGAGGGCTGCCAGGCGGTTGAGCCGGGCATTGCTTTCCTGGATGCGCTGGCGTTCCTGTTCGAGTTGTACCTGTTCACTGATATCGCGGGTCAGGATGATATATTGCTTGAGCCGGCCGTTTTCATCGAGGATAGGGCTGATAGTGGTATTAAAGGATGATACCAGGTTTTCGGTCCGGGCTCTTTCCACCATTCCCTGCCAATAGCCCTTTTCGTCAACTGTGCTCAGTACGTCATCCACCATGGATTTGAGAGTGAACTCGGAAAAGAGCACATCATAACTCTGGTTGATCAATTCTTCGGGGGGTTTGCCGGTTATCTGCCGGGAGGCCTGGTTAGCCAGCACGATCTTGCCGTTAAGATTGATTACCAGCAAGCCTTCGGTAATACTATCGAAGATAAGGGTGGACAAGCGTTCGTGTTCCCGGGCCTTTACCTCGGCGAGCGCTCTTAATACGGCGGGTCCGAGGCGCTCTAACCGATTCTTCAGGACATAATCCGTCGCTCCGCGTTTGAGCGATTCTACTGCGGTTTCCTCCCCCATCACTCCGGATACAAAAATAAAGGGCAGCCCCGGATAGCGGGCGCGGGTCCGCTCCAGGGCGGTTAATCCGTCAAATTCCGGCAGCCAGTAGTCGGATATAACCAGATCGGGCCGCTTATTCAAGGCCTCGCAGAATTCTTGCTCGCGTTCCACTCGGGAACACTCCATGGGCAGACCGGTCTTTTTAAGCTCACGTAAAATTAATTCGGCATCCTCAGGATTATCCTCAAGGATCAAAACATGCGGATTGATATTCATTCCGTAGCCTCCTGGCTGACCGCTCGCTGGGCCGGCAGTGAAAAATAGAAGACAGTACCCTCGCCCGGATTGCTCTCGACGCGAATCTTACCGTCGTGACGGTCGATAATTCTTTTAACAATGGCCAACCCCACCCCGCTGCCGGGAAATTCAGACTCCGAGTGTAGCCGCTTAAATACGGAAAACAGGCGGGGGGCATATTTCATATCAAAACCTATCCCGTTATCCCTGACAAAAAACTCGATCTCCGTGGAGTTACTAATGCTGCATCCCACCTGGATGGAAGCCTGGGGCTGGTAAGCCGTGAATTTAAGGGCATTGGAAAGCAGATTGCTCCAGACTTGTTTTAGCATGGAAGGATTACCGCACACCGGAGGAAGGTTTTCAATCTGAATCTCTATCTTGCGGCCGCTCTCCGCGACTAGCAGTTCGCCTATCGCCTGTTCCACCAGGTAGTTCATATCAACCCGGGACTTGTCAGCCGGACTCCGCATAGCCAGGGAAAAGGTTAGCAAGTCCTGGATCAATTGCTCCATTTTATTGACATTGCGCTTGATAATACCCAGCAAACGCACGCCTTCTTCATCAAGGTGGGGGCCGTATTCTTCGTTGAGTATCTTGGCGAATTCGCTGATAGCCCGTAAAGGTGCCCGCAGGTCGTGGCTGACCGTATAGGAATATGCCTCGATTTCCTTGTTGATGGCTCTTAACTGGGCGGTTCGTTCTAATACCCGCTGTTCCAGGTCGTTATTGAGCTGTTGGATAGTGGCCACCGAGTTTTTCATCTCGGTTATATCCTGCAGCATGGTAACGAAACTGGAATCATGCAGACTGTAAGCGGAGATATTGAGCCATACATTATATTCCTTGATAAAATGCTCAAAATGAACGGCCTGGGGCATGTTTTCGATGCCATCGTAGAGATCCAGCCAGGAGCGGATATTATCTTGATAGCCGGGCAGCAATTCACTCAGGGGCTGGTTGATCATCTGACTGCGGGGATGGCGGAATAAACGCTCACCGGACTCGTTGACATCCAGGCACAGCATATCGATAATACTCCCGCTCTCATCCCGGATAGCCTTGTGATAGATAAGTGCTGCGGGCATATTTTGGAAGAGCAGGCGGTAGCGCTGCTCGCTCTCGCGCAGTGAGGCTTCGGTATTGAGCTGCTCGCTGATGTCGTGGGCGATGCCCCCCAGCAGGACATCCTGGCCCTGCCGCGGTATTCTGAATTTGATTGAAGCATAGACATGGGTGCTCCCGGCCTTGTTGGTGACAATTTCTGTGCCCTCCCAATATCCGGTCTGCATGGCTTTCCGGTCATGATCCACCAGGAAAGCTGCGGTCTCGGCTGGGAACATTTCCATGGTAGAAAGACCGGTAGCATCGAAACCAGTAATCTGCCGGTGATATTCGTTGCTGAACAGGATCTCGCTATTTTCATTCTTGATAAAAACGGCCACCGGGATGTTTTCCATAAAGAGCGAAAAGAGTTCCTGGCTCTCCTGTAAGGCCTGTTCAGCTTCTTTGCGGCGGGTAATATCTATAAATGTGCAGATAACCTGGTAGGGCTTGGCCTCACCGTCGCGGGAGATAGGTATGGCATTGCAGAGCATCCAGCGATAAAGCTGATCGTATTGATTGAAGATACCGAGAACTACATTGCGGACCTCCTGCCCGGTAAGTAGGGCCTGCCGATGCGGCAATCTTTCAATGGGAAAAGGATCGCCGTTTTCAAATATCATGGAGGGTTGTTCTGCGGGCAAGGCCTTGAGTTGCTCCAGATCAAGCCTCAGAATGTTTTGCGCCGCCAGGTTGGCGTCAAAGACATGGCCGGTCGAATCGACATAGACTACACCCAAGGCCATGCTTTTAAATAGATTATAATGTCTGTCCTGGAGAAGGCGCAGTTCTGCTTCTATTGAAGATAGTTGGCTCGAGTCCTGATCAGGGGTTGAGGTGACAGATGGTTTCATGCCCTCATGCAATCCGGTATCCCCCTTTGCAGTAAATGTACTCTTAAATATCTTCCTGGAGCAAATATCTAATGACGGAGTTAGCAGAAAAGAGGACCATAAATTTACATGTTATTGACGTGTATAATAAATATATCGAAATTGGGCTGAATTTACCAGTCCTAAAATAACTTTTATTTATAGAGACAAATTATATTATACGGATTGCAATATTTTTATAAGCAGCTGGCTGAGCTGTCCGGCGGCTTCTTCAAAGGTAAGCCCGTTTTCCAGGATAAAAGTCGGATTCAATATGGCTTGCACCGAAGATGTGATTACGGTAGTCAGAATCGACAGGCTGAAATGGCTGGAGACTTCAAGATATGGGGATTGGGAGGACATGCTGCTGAGCACCTGCTTGATACGCTCCACGCGGAACCGGTCTATTTTTTGCCACAGTTGAGGATAATGCTTTTCCAGATCATATAGGGTACTGGGGTTAATGATGAAGCGCCCCTGGTCGGCCAGCAGTTCAAACATGTTTTTTAGCAGGATGGCCGGTTCACTGCCCTGCTGCAATAAAAGATCCATATCATCGGATATTTCCCGGGTGAAAGCGTCCAAGGTAGCCTCGATTATTTCTTCCTTGCTCCGGTAGTAGCGGTAAAGCGTGCGCTTGCTGACGCCGGCTTCCCGGGCCAGTTCATCGACGGTCAGATGATAAAAGCCGCGCCGTAATGCCAGCCGGCGGCAGGCCTGATGAATTCGCTCCGGAATATTGGTTGATTTCATTTCGTCTGCCCCCTATGCAATCTGCTTGCGGAATTTCAGTACACTGACGGTCAGTACTACCAGGGTAAATACCAGGAGGGCGGTAACCTGCCCGATCAGATAGGGAAAGCCAATCCCTTTCAGGATAATGCCCCGGATAATATCCAGGTAATAGGTCAGGGGAATAACAAATGAGATATAATAGATAATCTTGGGCATGGCCGCCCGGGGAAAGAGGAAGCCCGACAGCAGGATGCTGGGCAGCATTACGAAAAACGACATCTGAAAGGCTTGCATCTGGTTTTCCGCAATATTGGAAATCATCAGCCCCAGGCCCAGGGAAGCCGTTATAAAAAACAGTGTCAACAGGTAGAGTTCCACAATACTGCCTCGTATGGGGACATGGAATACCAGGACTCCCACCAACAGGGCCACGGTGATCTGCAAGTAGCCTAATATGATATAGGGCACGATCTTGCCGATCATCAACTCATAGGGCCGCAGCGGTGTCACCAGCAATTGCTCCAGGGTACCCTGCTCCCGTTCCCTTACGATGGCCACCGAGGTGATGATTACCATGGTCATGGTCACGATGATGCCCAGTATGGCAGGCACCATGAAATAAGCGGTAATCCCGTCCGGATTGTACCAGGGGCGGACCCGTACATCATAGGGCGCATGGTCAACCTTGATCTTTTGGAAGAGTACCTGCTGGGATTTAATGAGGCCGATGGCATTGGCGGTGGCTACTGCCTGATTGGCCACCATGTTGTCGCTGGCGTCGACCAATACCTGCACCTGAGCCGATTCACCTCGCTTGACCTGGCGGGTGAAATCAGGCGGTATGATGATGCCGACCCGGGCGGTGCCGCGATCGATGCTCTCGGTGACCTGATCGTAACTGCCGGCAGCGGAAATCATATCAAAATAGCCGGAGGCGGAAAAGGCATTCAGCATATCCCGGCTCTCATAGGAAAGTGACTGATCGAAGACCACGGTGGGTATATGCCGGACCTCGGTCTGAATGGCATAGCCGAAGAGCAGCAGCTGGACCAGCGGGATCATGAAAATGATGAACAGGGTGGTCCGATCACGCCGCATCTGGATGTATTCCTTTCTCATGATGGCAAGGATACGATACATGGTGTCACCTGCTTTCTCTCATTCTGGCCAGGGCGATAAACACATCCTCCAGACTGGGAATGATGGGACGGGCCCTCACCCCGGCATACTGTTCCAATGCCGTCTGATCGCCGGTTTCCTGGACCAGGACATGCAGCATCAGTCCATGCAGACTGCAATCCTTTACATAAGGCAAGGCTTTCAGCCTTTCTATCTGGGCTACCGGTTCCGGCAGTTCCAGTTCCAGCATACAGCCCTCCAAGACATGGTTGCGCAGGTAGTCCGGGCTGTCCAAAGCCAGTAAGCGTCCCTGGTTGAAAAAAGCAATTCGGTCGCAGCGCCCGGCTTCATCCATGAAATGCGTTGAAACTATGACAGTCACCCCACCGGCCGCCATCTGCCGGATGATATCGAAAAAGGCCCGCCGGCTGCTGGGACTTACCCCGCTGGTCGGCTCATCCAGAAACAGCAGGGCTGGTCGCGAGACCAGGGCGCAGCTCAAGGCCAGGCGCTGGCGGAAGCCCCGGGACAGGGTAGCCACCCGGACGTTTTTGTGCCCGGTCAATTCTGCCAGTTCTAACATTTCATCGAGGCGGCCGTTGGTTTTTCTACCGGTTATTCCGTAGAGGCCGGCATAAAAGCTGAGGTTTTCCAGGACGGTCAAATCGGCATACAGGCTGAATTTCTGAGACATATAACCTATATGGGTCTTGATATCGTCGCTTTGCCGGGCCAGATCATAGCCCAGCACCGTGGCTTCACCGGCACTGGGCAGCAGTATGCCGGTAAGCATACGCATAGTGGTGGTCTTGCCAGCCCCGTTGGGACCCAGGAAAGCCACCAGCTCACCCTGGTTGATATCCATAGTCACCCGGTCCACCGCCGTAAACTCCCCAAACCGCCGGGTCAACTCCCTGGTACTTATCGCCACTGCCATCAAAATCACCTCTCCCCTGATTCGGCCAGGAAGATGAAGACGTCTTCCATGGAGGGGGCGGCCGGTTTTATCTCCGCCGCTAGTTTATGTTCGGACAAAAATGCTTCAATAGCCGCCTGGCCGGTTGCCAGGTTTTCCACCAACAGCCGGTAGTGGTCGCCCAAGAAGGTCGAATCCTGCACGGCCGGCAGGGGCTTAAAAAGAGCCGGGTCTTTGCTGTCCAGGCGAATCTCCAGCAGCCGACCGCCCAAGCGTTCCTTTAGGGCTGCCGGGCGGTCGTAGGCCACCATCTCGCCCTGGCTGAGCAGGGCCACCTGGTGGCACAACTCGGCTTCATCCATGTAGGGGGTGGACATCAGGATGGTCATGCCGTCTCCGTTCAGGCTATAGAGGATCTGCCAGAACTCCTTGCGCGACTCGGGATCCACCCCGTAGGTCGGCTCATCGAGCAGGAGTATAGCCGGCCGGGTGATCAAAGCAATTGATAAGGCCAGCTTCTGCTTCATCCCCCCGGACAATTGTTGAGCCAACCGGTCGGTAAAGGGAGCCAAGCGGGTAATCCCCAGGATTTCGTCGGCGCGCTGCTGGACCGTGGCCCGATCCAGGCGATACATGGCGGCAAAGAAATTAATGTTTTCCCGCACGCTGAGGTCGGGGTACAGGCTGAAATTCTGTGGCATATAGCCCAGTTTTTCATGTACCGCCGCGGTACCCTGAACGCCCTCCAGCCACACCTCGCCGGCATCGGGAGTTATCAGCCCGCACAGCATGCGCAGCAGAGTAGTCTTGCCAGCGCCATCCGGCCCCACCAGCCCGCATATCGCCCCGGCCCCTACCTGCAAGCTAACCTCCCGCACCGCCGTCAACTTGCCAAAATGTTTAGTCAAACCCTCACACCGAATCATAGAACCTACTTCTCCACAAATACTACGTCGGCGGGCATGCCGGGTTTGAGTTGGTCCCCGGGGTTATTCAGCTTGATCTTGACGGCGAAGACCACATTGGCCCGCTCCTTTTGGGTTTGAATCATCTTCGGGGTATATTCTCCCTTACTGGCGATATTAATCACCTGACCGGAAAACTTATCCGGACTACCGCTGACACTTATGGACACTCTTTGCCCCAGTTTCAGGCGGGGCAGGTCGTCGGTGGGGATATAAACCTTGATCCACAGGTCGGATAGATCTGCCATGGTGGCCAGCGGAGCGGTCGCCGGGACATACTCGCCGTTCTCGAAATTCTTGGAGATGATGGTTCCGGCATGGGGGGCGTAAACCTGCAGATCACTGACCGCACTCTTCGCGGCCTTCAGCGCAGCCCGGGCACTTTCCACATTGGCGGCCGCGGCCGCGATGGTTTGGGTGCGGCTGCCTTCCTCCAGCAAACTCAGGCGGCTTTTCGCGATATCCAGCTGCCGGGCCGCATTGTCCCGGGCCAGCTTATATTTCTCCCAATTGTCAGCGGAAATCGCGCCGGATTCCTTGAGTTGGTTGACCCGGCTAAGATCGGATTCCGCCTGGTTTAGAGCGTCCTGGGCGGACTCAACGCCGATTCTGGCCTGGGCGACCTCCTGGCTGCGGCTGCCAGCCTGCAGATCCTTCAACTGGGCCTCCGAAGCCTTAAGGGTCATAGCCGCCTTTTCCTGCTGGGCCAGCAGGTCTTCCCGGGAGAGCTCGGCCACCAGTTGCCCCGCTTTAACGTATTGTCCCTCCTCGATGGGCAGGCGATAGATGGTGCCGTTGTTGCGCGCGTTCAATTCAATAGTGGTGGCCTCAATGGTACCGCTGGCCTGCAGCGCAGTGCTTTTGCTGCTGCTGTAATAGCGATATCCATAGAATATGCTCAAAAAAAGAACCAGTAAGATAACAATCAGGCGGGCCGCCTTTTTCATGGATAATCCCCCCATACATGATGATTATTGCTGCCCCACATATGTATACTAATTAAACCAAAATAGTATACCTGGTGATAATCTCATTCTAGCACCGGATATACTATTTGCCAATATGTATTTAGTTTGTGCGGATTGGGCTAAAATAAATGCTCCCCTGGCGGTCCGGGGATTACCCCGATGACCTGGAGGGGAGCATATTATTGGTTTTTATTAAGCCAGTAATTGATTATTTATGGGTAGCGTGATAGTGGGTATGCAGCAGCTCGTGGGATTTGTGTCCCAGCGGCTCATGCAGGAAGTCTTCGTAAATTTTCTTGACTTCCGGATTTTCATGGGACTTGCGCAGAGGCAGTCCGGCATCCTCCAAATAGATAGCTTCAATCCGCTCCATTCGCTTGGCGATAGTGGAGGGAATCGGCTGGCCTCCGCCGCCGATGCAGCCGCCGGGGCAGCACATTACTTCGATGAAATGGTAGGGTGAGGTACCGGCCTTGATCTCATCCATGATCTTGCGGGCCGCGCCCAGGGTATTGGCTACCGCTACCTTTACTACCGTGCCATCCAGATCGACTTCGGCTTCCTTGATACTGTCGAAACCGCGCAGCATGGTGAAGTTGACATCTTCCAGGGTCTTCTTGGTGACTACTTCGTAAACGGTGCGCAGAGCTGCTTCCATAACGCCGCCGGAAGCGCCGAAGATAACGGCGGCGCCAGTGTAGGCTCCCAGCAGGGAATCGAAAACGGAAGGAGCTATCTTGTCCCACAGCGGTCCGCCCATACGCATCAGCTTGCCCACCTCACGGGTAGTAAGAACCAGATCGACGTCGCGGAAACCACTGGCGTTCATTTCTGGACGAGCGGCTTCAAATTTCTTAGCGGTACAGGGCATGATGGATACGGAATAGATCTTGGCGGGATCTACGTTCATCTTCTCAGCCCAATAGGTCTTGACCAGCGGTCCAAACATCTGCTGGGGTGACTTGCAGGTGGAAAGATGACCCAACTGGTCGGGATAGAAGGTTTCAGCAAAGTTTATCCAGCCGGGGCTGCAGGAGGTTATCATCGGCAGAGTGCCGCCGGTGGTCAGACGCTGCAGCAGTTCGTTGCCTTCCTCCAGGATGGTGAGGTCGGCGGTAAAGTTGGTGTGGAATACATAGTCGAAGCCCAGGGCTCTAAGGCCGGCTACGAACTTGAGCATATCGAGAGAACCGGTTTCCAGGCCTAACTCTTCAGCCACCGCTACGCGGATAGCCGGAGCAATTTGGGTAACCACGATCTTGTCGGGGTCAGCCACCGCGGCCAGGAATTTATCGAGTTCTTCATTTTCAGTAATAGCGCCAACCGGGCATACCAGAGCACATTGACCGCACATTACGCATTTGGTCTCGATTAAGGCCTTGCCGTCCACGGTTTGGGGAACCCCATTGTTAACCTCGAGCGCGCCGACGGTCTGTACATCATTGCACATTTCTACGCAACGCAAACACAAGGTGCACTTGGCCGGGTCACGAACAATTGACGGGGTAGAGCGATCTTTGGGCAGTTTGAGCGGTTTGACCTCTACATCACGAATGATTAGAGTCTCGGCCAGAGTCTGCAGTTCACAGTTCTGGTTGCGTGGACAATTGAGACAATCCTGGGGATGCACCTGTAGAATTTTCTTCAAATTGGCTTTCTTGGCTGCGATCACGGCCGGAGTGGTGGTCTTGATCACCATTCCGTTGGCTACCGTTGCAGCACAGGCAGTCTTGAGTTCGCCATTGATGTCGACCATACAGACCTTACAGTTGTCTTTTACCTTCAGGTCCGGATGGCTGCACAGTGACGGGATCGCAAAGCCGACTGCGGCTGCAGCCTGCATTACGGTGGTTCCTTCTGGCACCGAGGCTTTGATGCCATTCACAACTACGTCAACCATATAATACCCCTCTCCCTTTAGATTTTTCGACTTCTTTCTTCACTAAGTTTATTTTTTGCGTTATCCAGTGTCAAGAAGAAACTAAAGGGTGAAGCGGTCCACCTCAATGCTGGCTTTACCTGTATTCCAGACCAAAAATACTTACCACTCCCTGTTCCTCATTTATGGAGTAATGGAAGCGGGATACATTGTCAGCCTTGAATACCAGATTGTCGAGCTGGTTATAATCGTCCGGCTGGAAATTGTTGATACGCAATTCGACAGTTTCATCATGCCGGGCCAGCGCGTTAGCCACATAATCTGCAAATTCGACATAATCATCCACATACAGATTATTCAGCACATGATAGTTATACTGCATCGAACCACAGGCCGGGTATTCGCTGCTTTCCCATTGATGATCCTTTTGCATTTCCTGGTCACTCAGATTGAAATATATATAGGATAAGGAATCGGTACCATTTTCATTAACGGGGTCATCAGCGGTCACATCGGCTTGGTAATAGCGGCCGGCTACCCGGATCAGGTTCCAGGCATGGTCCTCGCCAAAGGCTTGTCCGGTAATGATCAGGCTGGCGAGACCAGCCCTGCGGCATAAAACATTGAAGGCTTCCGCATAGCCCTGACATACGCCAGTGCCCGCTACTATGACCCCATAAGCGGTACGGGAGGCGTTTGGGACGGTGTCATTCTTGTAGTTTTGGTAGTCGTAACGGCAATGATTAATAATATAATCGTGCAGCAGCTTTTCTTTGTCATAATCACTTGCGGTCTGATTGATCAGGGATTTTATGATTTCATCGCATTTCTTGTTTAACTCGGTTAATTGGGACCAGTTATAAAGATAGGTGAATTTAACCGTCAATTCCTGGCGGTTGCCTTGATAACGCCATTCTTTAATCAGGTTAAAAAGGCCGGTTTCCTCTTCTATGTTCTGAATAGCTTTATTCATGGCTGGTTTGAAATCGTCGGTCAGATCGCCGTTATAATCCTTGGTATCTATGGTAATGCCAGGCTGCAGATTCACGGTGGCATGCTCCAGCGTAGCCTGTAACTCGCTGTCGTTACTCACGGTGTATTGAGTATTGCTGTCCGGGCTGCCGGCCGTGGTGAAATTCGCCGCTGGCGCCGTCACCCCGCTGGCCCGGGCGGCGGAGGCGCTTATTGCATGGTCTTCGTCAATCAGCTTTTCCAGCAGGGTAACATCACGATCCTTTAAGGGGCTCTGCAGGGCGTGATAGGAAAGGTTGACCATATCGTCCCGCAGGAATGCGCCGCTGGCTAAAGCGCCGGCCTCTTGCGGGGAGAGCAATCCCAGAGCCTGGGCCTTGTCCAGGGAGTCGCTCCACTGGAAATCTCCGCGCTGATCGCTGTAGCCCAGTGATCGCAGCACGAAAGTGGTGTAGGCCGGCGCGGACAACTCCTGGTTAGGCGAATAGGTGGTGGGGGAACTGCCTTGGGTCAGAGAAAACTTATACATATAGCCCACGTAGGGGCTGGCCCAGGCCGGAACGTCGACAAAGGGGGGGCGGTAGTTCGGCGAGCGGGCTTGAGTTTCTTTGCCCAATAAACGGACCAGCATTACGGCGCCCTCCGCCCGGGTCGGTTTTTTATCCAGTTCAAAACCACTGGAACTCCCCTTGAACAAACCCAAATTATTCAGAGCCTGAGCTTCGGCTTGATGACTGACATCGGCTAGGGTGACGGCAGGAAGGCAGCAAAGTAAAAGACTGCAGGTCAATATCAAGACAATAAAAGGACGTAAACGCATCATCAACAGCCCTCGTTTCAGTTATTATTAATTTAATTCTGCAAGTGGCAATGGTTTTTGTATAATTATATATGAAAAAAGCAGCTTAATAGAAGCGGGGTATTGATTGGTGCAAATACATATTCTAGCCAGCGGCAGCACAGGTAACGCCATCTTTCTTGCTATGGGATCGACCAGGATTCTAATCGATGCCGGAATCAGCGCCCGCCGCATTGAGCAGGGCCTGGCGGAAATCGGGGTTCGCGCCGGCGAATTGGACGCCATTCTGCTTACCCATGAGCATAGCGACCATATCAAGGGTCTGGAGGTATTGAGCCGTAAACACGAACTGCCCATATATACGCGGGAGCGTACCTGGGAAGCGATTCCCTTTAAGGATAAACTGGCTGGCCGTCGCTGGCAGCCCATAGACCAGGATTTCTCTGTGGGTGAGCTGGCTGTCAAGGCATTTGGCATATCGCACGACGCCGCCGATCCGGTTGGTTTTTGTTTCTATTATCAACAGGTCAAATGGGTGGTAGTGACCGATTTGGGGATTGTGACGCCCGGAGTGGAGCGAGCGCTGAAGGAAGCCGACCTGGCGGTACTGGAATCCAATCATGACCCGGATCTGTTGAAAAACGGCCCGTACCCGGAATTCTTGAAAAAACGGATTGCGGGGAAACAAGGGCATCTATCCAATTTTGACACCGCGGCCCTGCTGTGCCGGATTGCCCGTTATAAAAGGATGCAGGTGTTTCTGGCCCATCTCAGCCAGCAAAATAACCGGCCGCAATTGGCCGAGCAGACGGTAGCGGGAATCCTGACCCAGGAAGGCTGCTGTCCCGGTGAGGATATTGTTCTTCATCGGACCTATCCTGACCAGGCGGTGGGGGTCTCCTTTTAGGCATAACGCGCAGAAGGTGAGGATGATTATGAAACCTCGACAAATAGTACTATATGGTCTGGTTATTACCGCCTTATGCACCGCTCTGCTGGTCAGTGATCTGCTGCCGGCGCTGGTAGTGGGCTTCTTGGCGCTGGGCTTGGGCCTGGTTCTTTCATATTATATAGCGCTGAGTCAGCAGCGGGGTAATATCATCGGGGAGATGGACACCCTGAACCGCATCCTGGAAAAGATTCAAGCGGGGGTTGACGCCCGGGCCTCGATGCGTCAGTTATGCACCTGGGCCAACTGGCTGGTGGAGGGGGAGGAGTCTTTCCTGTGGCTGGAGGGCAGCGGCATCATTGTGGCAACCGCTCCGGGAGATGACGAGCGGTGGAGTGCCCTCGCCCCGAACTTGGGTTATTCGGCTCAGGTATTCCTGCTGAGCAAGAGTAAATTGATGGCATTAACCGATGTGGCAGGGGAAGATCTCCTGGTAGTAAACGACAATTTAACCGATGGCCGGCGCCTGGTCTTGTTTCTGCTTAATCCCGGGCGTAAAGCGGGGCAGGAAAAAGGGCTCTACCAGCTGCTGCATACCGCCCGCTTTATCCTGGAGCGGGAGACCGGTGGCCGGAAGGTAATTGAAGAGTATAAGCAACTGGCCCATTTGGCAGTAAATGCTACCGAACAGGGAGCGCCGTCCTTTCAGGGACATGGTCGCCGGGTGCAGGAGGTGGCCTTGCTGCTGGGGCAGCGGCTGCATTTGCAGTATGATGAGATGAAGGTCTTGGAATACGCCGCTTTGCTGCATGATATCGGCAAGGCAGTGAATGGTGAGGAGGCTGAGCCATCTGAGGAGGTAGTTTCGGCGCATGACACCGGCGCAGAAGATTCACCGGCAGAAGAGCAACTGGCGGAAGACCATGCCAGTATTGGAGCCGCATTGATACCCGATGCGGGTTGGTGGCATGAGGTAGGGGAAGCCATAAGGTATCATCATGAACGCTATGATGGCAGCGGGTACCCGCAGGGACTCAAGCTCTACGATATTCCGCTGGCGGCTCGTATAATAGCCGTGGCTGATGTGTACGACGCGCTTACCATGTTGGCGAACGAGAAAGAGCGTCTGGAACCCGCCGCTGCGGTGGGCGCCATCAAGAAGGCTACCGGCATCTGGTTTGATCCCCTGGTGGTGGTGGCACTGGAGGAGATCGACCCCGCCCAATTAACGACCTTTATCAGCTCCTAAATTCAACTTTCGCAGTTGACCGTATGCGCGATAATACTCTGCTAGGTGGGGCAATCATAACGCTTTATCCCGCTGTCGGCCGGTCTCAGGTTAAGAATATAAGTAAACTTAATAGCATAACAAAGCAAGGTTGTATTAAGGAGAGGGCGGTTTCCACCCGCCTTACCTCCTGGCTTGGACAAAGCGTTATGCTTGCCATGAGCTCCTAAAAACATACCAACCGTCATTTTATTATCAAGGTAACCTTCATTGCCACTCCGGCACCATCCACATCCAGTTGCACCTGATCGGCGGCTTTAATATCGGTAAAAAGCGCGCTTACCGGGTCTGCTTTATAAACCTTTTTATATACGCTGGCACTGGGGTCGATATTAAAAATCTTGTTTTTTACCAGGGTTATAATGCTGCTGCCGGATATGCTTTGTACCTTGCCGCTTACTTTCTTTAAATCGGGCCGGCTGTTCACAACTATTTCCAACGGTATTTCTCCGACAACGCTATCCGCCGGAACCTCTAAATAGCTGATTTTAACACTGTCCCCCCGAATCACCGAGGTGGATTTACCGTCTTTATCTACGGTTCGGGCCCGACTATAATTCATAAATTGAGTTGGAACCGCACTTTTGCTCTTGCTGCTGCCGGATGATTTTAAATAAAGATATAGATAATCGATTCTTTCCACTAGGCCGCTGGTATTCTTAACATTCAGCACCACTAACCGGGTAGCTTTTTGATTGGTTAAATGCAGTTCCACGAAGGTGCCGGTTTTCAGTCCGGTTAAACCCTTCTCGCCGGTTTTATTCGAGCTTTCTATGCTCATTCCCCAATCTACGGGGATTTTTTGTTCACGGGCATCGAGATCGTTGATTATTATATAACTTTCCTGGCCGGAGGCTACCGATTTTATCGTCCCCCGAATAGTTTGTTCATTGGTATCGTCAACTCTTTTCTCCAGCATAATAATGCAGGCGGCCGCGTTTTTATTGTCGGTATAAACGCGAACCTTCCAATACAAGGCTTGATCTATCGGACACTTGCTGCCCTCTTTGAAACAGACGCAATCGGGGGCCACTGCAATATTTTTTACCCCTTGGGGAGCAACCAGCTCAATTGCTCCTTTGGATTTTGTTTCGGTATGTTTTTTGATCCATCCCTCCAGGACACGGCTGGATACTGATTTTAACCATTGTTTTTCTGTCAGCTGAGCTAAAAGGGCGGCTGCTTCACTTCTCTTTAAACAATTTTCGGGCCGAAAGGTACTGTCACCATATCCCGTCATAAGACCCGCATCGGTAACTGCGTAAACGTAAGGCAGTATTTCCGGCGATACCTGCCCCAGGTCGCTGAAGGACGAAGCCGCAGTTGTTTCACCTGAGGCCGGCAGGCTTAACATAAATAATCTCCCGAGTAATACGGCTATTTCTGCGCGGCTGGCCGGAGCGTTATAAATATAGGTTGCCAGTTCGGTCTGGGTGAGAATTTTATCCGCATAAGCCTTTTCCAGATACACCCGGCCCCAGGGGACATCAGGGATAACCACGTTGGCCGGGAGGGTAGTTTTTTCACTTTTCGAATTCTTTTTGGTGTCCGGACTGTAGCCGGCCGCCCGCATAAAAACAACCAGTGCCTCTAACCGGGTCAGGTATTGTTCCGGTTTAAAGGAACCATCGGGATAACCGTTCAACAGGCCAAGGGTTTTGGACTCATAAACGCTGCTGGCGGACCAGTGCCCGTTTAGGTCGCTAAATTGCGCGGCACTGAGCGGAGGAGGGCCCAGAACAATAAAAATTATTATCAATAAAGAGATGGCTGTTGAATTTTTGGGGGTTGGCCGCATACCCTCATTCTCCTTTGGAACCGTTATCGTAAACATCCTTTATTTTAAACAGGTAGCCTTTCTGCGTGCTGACATAAAGGTAACCGTCCCTCACATAAGGCCGCCCTTGGATAGCACCTTCCAACTTTCTGGACCATATCATTCTCCCCTGTTTGCTTATAGCCAGCAGGGCTTCCTTACTGGTTCCCGCGTAGAGCCGGTTTTTTTGTTCGTCAACGCAAGGAGCCGATACCAGGTCGAGCAAAGTATCGTCCCATAAAAGTGTGCCGTTACCAGTATTGATAGCATACAGATGATTAGTCGTGCTGCAATAGAGTACTCCGTCGGAACTTAAGACGGGTTCGCTTAAAGAATCTTTGATTTTTAGGTTCATTTGCCATAGGGGCCGTTTGCCATCCCGCTCAATGCAATAGACGGAGCCGGTATTAAGTTTACTGGCCTTATTTCCGGACCCGCTTTGTTTGGTAGGTTTGGCCGTGCAGGTTATATAAACATTTCCCTGGCCATCCGGTTCCAGCTGGGCTCCTAAAATATCACCCAACCAAAAGCTCCATAGACTGACTCCCGTTTTATCGACCGCCTTTAATTGATATCCCCCCTTGATATCCGCCATTACTACGTAAAATGTATTGGAATCAGCGGCACAGGTTAAAAAGCTCCGCCCGGTGGGGGTATTCAAATAATAGCGGTCAGCAGACTCCCAGGGAGACATAATCCAGGCAATGCTTCCATTGGTATGTAGTGCATATAAACCTTCAGCTACCGGCAAATAAAGGAGCTCCGAGCTTCCTGCCAGTAAAGGGCTTTTTAGGCCTTTGGCCACCGGGACTACCGCGAGGTTCCAGCCACTGGCGCCGTTGACCTTTATTTCTCGTACTGAGCCCAGGCCGGGAGCAAATACTGAGGTATCCCCGGGCCAAACCAGCGGCCCCCCTTTTCCCGAGCCGGTCCCTTTACTTTCCCACTTAACTATACCCTGTTCATCAATACAGAGTATCTTGTCGGCTAGGGATAACAGCATGGTATGATTCGGCAAAAATACAATATCGGAAGGGTTTTTTCCCAATCCGGAACGTTTCCACATTATTTGTGCGTTGGGCTGAGCTTTTTCCGCCAAACTGTTATAATACTCGATACTATCTGCGGCAAATAGTTTAAGCGGCCAGCAGGCTATAAACACAAACAGAAACCAGCCAGCCAGAATCTTGCAATTCTTTAGCTGATAATTATTCCCTGGCATGCTTATCATCTCCACCTTGAACTCTTACGCTTATTGTACCATTTCGGTAACGGTTGTGAAGCCGCGCCAAGATAATATAAGAGTGCCGCATGGGCAAGAAATTTTTCCGAGTCTTTTACAAAGGAACCCGCCAGAGGATTAACATGTTAAAATAGTATTAGCAAATTTATAATAATTGGATGGGATAAAGGTGAGAAAATATCTGTTTTGGGGGTTGGCGGTTGTTCTGGGGGTTGCTATGGCCGCCGCTTTTTTCTACTACAATAACTTCGTTAATCCTATTGGCTCCAATCCTGACGGAGATCTGAAGAGCCGGCAGGCCCATACCTTTCCCTCCGGTAAAACCCTCTACCGCATGGGCCTTTATCTCGACCAGGCCAATCGCACTTTGTACGGCACCAATGCCCTGCATCTGATCAATAACAGCGGAAAGCCCATTGATGAGTTGTGGTTTACTGCCTACCCCAACGCCTTTACTTACTATAGCGACAGTCCGGCACCTTCCTCTGCTTACTATGCGGGGTTCAATCCCGGCAGTATGGAATTCGACTATTTCAAGATAAACGGCAGGATTATGCCGTATCAGTCCCAGGGCATTGCGGTGCGGGTACCCCTGGATCAGAGTATTGAACCGGGTCAGCCTTTTGAGTTGGAGGTCAAATTTCGCACGCGTATCCCCCGATTGGCCTATCGCTTCGGCAGTGGGGACGGGGTTTTCATGCTGGCTTACGCCTATCCTATCCTAAATGTGCTGGACACGGAGGGTTGGCACAAATCGTATAATTCCAAGTACGGCGATCCCTTCTGCCTGGCCAGTGCTAATTATTTGGTTCGGCTTAATCTGCCCGACGGGTATAGTTTCGTTTCCCCGGGGGTGGTAACCGATGCTCTGGCCGAAGACAACGGACGTCAATCCTTCCTTATTAAGGCCGAAAACATACGTGACTTTTCCCTGGCGGTAATGTATGATTACAAAGAAATGAGCCAACAGGTAGAGGCCATGAACGTCAAGTGCTGCTATCCGGCGGCCGGGGCAGTTCCCGGTCACAGCATCCTGCAGCAGAGTTACGAGATGCTGAGTTATTATTCCGACATTTTTGGCCAGGCTTATCCCTATCCCGATTTGAAGATAGTATTTGTTCCCATGCAGGGTTTAAGCAGTTGTGAACTATCCGGCATGATCTTTCTCAGCAATGATTTGATCAGTTCCTTTCAGCAGCAGGGAAACGATTATTTCTTCCTGGCCCACGAGATATCTCATCAATGGTGGTATGCTCTGGTGGGCAATGATCAATTGAAAGATCCCTGGCTGGATGAAGGCTTGGCCAATTGGTCAGCCTATAATTACCTGGCGGCTACCCGGGGTATGAAGACACCAGCCAGCGGTAAAACGCTGGACCGCTTAAACCTGAACCGGGAGTTCAAGGATATTAAGTCAACCGATGACTATGCGCTGGTTGCCTATACTGGCGGAGAGGACTTTTGGTTTGACCTGGAGAAGAAAATCGGTTCCCGCAAGGTCAATACCATTCTTAAACGCTATGTCAGGGATTTCAGCGGATATATAGCCACTGATCGGGATTTGCGGAAGATAATCGATGAAGAATCCCATCGGGATATGAGTAAATTTTATCAACCATGGTTTCGGTAGCAGCTGTTCCGGGAAAAATGTAGCAGACAGACAACTCTGGGAGGAAACATGAATCCGATACAAACAATCAGGGATAGTATCAAGACCGTGATAACCAGTGCCCTGGAAAAGGCCCGGGAAACTGGTCAGCTATCCTACCAAGCACTGCCCGAATTTGTAATTGAGGTGCCCCGCGAGAAGGGGCATGGTGATTTTGCCTGTAACGTAGCCATGCTGATGGCCCGGGAGGCCCGGATGGCGCCGCGGAAGATAGCCGATATAATCCTGGAGATGATTGATGACCACCCCCTGAAGACCATTGAGAAGATTGAAGTGGCCGGGGCCGGGTTCATCAATATTTTTTTGGACCGCAGCTGGTTGTACCCCCTGCCCGCCATGGTTTACCAGATGGGTGAACGCTATGGCTATAACGAGAGTCTTGGCCTGAAGGCTCAGGTGGAATTTGTCAGCGCCAATCCCACCGGCAATCTGCACATGGGTAACGCCCGGGGCGGAGCGATTGGCGATACCATGGCCAACATATTGGCGCGGGCCGGTTATCAGGTGGAGCGTGAGTTTTACGTCAATGATGCCGGCAACCAGATCGAAATATTCGCCGATTCCCTGGATGCCCGCTACCTGCAGCGGATCGGGCAGAACGTGCCCTTCCCGGAGAACGGGTATGCCGGGCAGGATGTGGTAGAAACCGTTAAAAATATAATCAAAACCTATAAAAAAACCCTGGCTGATTTGCCGACCGATGAGCGGCGTCAGATTCTGGTCGAGTTTGCCTTGAAGGAGAAACTGGCTTATATCAAGGAGAGCCTTCAGCGCTTCGGCATTACCTATGATGTATGGTTCAACGAACAGACCCTGCATGAATCCGGTAAGATTGACGAAGTGATTGATGAACTCAGGCAAAAGGGATATATATATGAAGAAGCCGGCGCCTGGTGGTTTAAATCGACCATGTTCGGGGATGAGAAGGACGAGGTAGTAGTGCGTTCCAATGGTCTGCCTACCTATTTCGGCGCCGATATCGCCTATCACAAGGATAAATTCGAACGCGGTTTCGACCGGGTGATTAACGTCTGGGGCGCCGATCATCATGGACATGTGTCCCGCATCAAAGGAGCCATGCAGGCGCTGGGCTATAACCCTGACTCGCTGGATATTCTGTTGATGCAACTGGTGCGGCTCTACCGCGGCAAGAAGATGGTCCGCATGTCCAAGCGGACCGGTACTACGGTTTCCCTGGATGAACTAGTTGACGAAGTAGGCACTGATGCTGCTCGCTTCTTCTTTGTAATGCGCAGCCCCGATAGCCATCTGGACTTTGATCTGGATCTGGCCAAGGAAGAAAGCCAGGATAATCCGGTTTACTATGTCCAATATGCTCATGCCCGCATCTGCAGTATATTCCGTCAGGCCGAAGCGGCCGGGATTAAACTGGGAGATATCGCTACCATCAACCCGGCCCTGCTCTGCGAAGAGGAAGAAATCCTGCTGCTGCGTAAGATTGCCGATTTTCCGGAAGAGAATATTATCGCGGCCCGGACCATGGCGCCGCATCGGATTGCCCGTTATGTGCTGGATTTGGCCGGGCTGTTCCACAGTTTCTATAATCATCACCGGGTAATAAACGACGACCCGGAACTGCAGGCCTCCCGCCTGCTCCTAATGCAAATAACCCGTATTACTATAAAAAACTCTCTGGATGTGCTGGGCGTCAGCGCACCAGAGCGAATGTAGGAGGAGACTGAATGATCCAGAGGAAAAAGAGTGAAGCAGATTGGGCCGTGGAAATTCTGTCCGAGCGGAAAGAAGCCATGAACTACCGCGACCTGCTGGAGACTATTGTCGAGCGCATGGGCCGGAAAAATGACCCGGCCAGTATCACCTCCATCTACACCCGCTTAAATCTGGATAACCGTTTAGTATATCAGGGCGATGGCTACTGGTTTTACGATGTAAACCGGGTGGTAGGGAAAAAATAGGGATGAAAATAACCTGGCTGGGACATGCCTCCTTTTTGATTCAAAGCGAAGAAACCTGCCTTATAACCGATCCCTTCGCCAAACGGGTAGGCTATCCCATTTATGCCGGGAGGGCGGACATTGCCACGGTAAGTCATGATCATTATGATCATAACGCGGTAGAGCTTTTACAGGGAGAACCGCAGGTGGTCAACCAGACCGGTGAATTTTCCGTTGACGGTATGCAGATAACCGGTCTGGCTACTTGGCATGACAAGCAGCAGGGAAAAGAGCGCGGCCGCAACATAATCTTTAAGATAGTGGCCGAAGGGATAGCAATTCTGCACTTGGGTGATCTGGGCCATGGCCTGACTCCCGAGCTGGCGGCTCAGTTGGGAGCTATTGATATTCTGATGGTGCCGGTCGGCGGTCGTTATACGGTGGATGCGGATGAGGCATTCGCTATAGTTGAATTGTTGAAGCCGCGTATTATTATTCCCATGCATTATAAGACTCCGCTATGCACGATTAATCTGGCCCCGGTGGAGGGTTTTACTATGAAATTCGATCGGGTAGTCAAACTGCCCTATCTCTGGTTGGAGGACGGAGACCTGGACCGGAGATCCGGCGTAATACTCCTGGACTACCCGAATTAAGCCAAAGATTTTATAGGACAGGAAAGAGAGGGACTTATTGTGACCAGGTACGTATTCATTACCGGAGGGGTGGTCTCATCACTGGGTAAGGGCATTACTGCCGCATCGCTGGGGCGTTTGCTGAAGAGCCGCGGGTTGAGGGTGGCTATGCAGAAATTCGACCCTTACATCAATGTCGATCCTGGAACCATGAGCCCCTACCAGCATGGCGAGGTATTTGTCACCGATGACGGCGCTGAAACCGATCTCGATGTGGGCCACTATGAGCGCTTCGTTGATGTGAACCTTACCCAGTATGCCAATTGCACGACAGGTAAAATCTATCAAGCGGTGCTGGACAAGGAAAGAAAGGGCGATTACCTGGGCCAGACCGTGCAGGTTATTCCCCATATCACCAACGAGATAAAGGATCAGGTCACCCTGATTGAAAAACTCACCCAGCCCGATGTGGTGATCACCGAGATCGGTGGGACGGTCGGCGATATCGAATCCCTGCCCTTTTTGGAAGCCATCCGCCAGCTCAAATTTGAATTGGGCCGTGAAAGAGTACTCTACATCCATGTCACCCTGGTTCCCTATATCCGGGTGGCCGGCGAATTGAAGACCAAGCCCACGCAACATAGCGTAAAAGAATTGAGAAGTATAGGAATCCAACCCGATATATTGGTCTGCCGTACCGAGAAGGACCTGTCCGCCGATCTCAAGGCCAAGATAGCCCTGTTCTGCGATGTGGACCGGGAGGCGGTCATCCAGCTCAAGGATGCCGCCTCAATTTATGAGGTTCCCCTGATGGCCGCCCGAGAAGGCTTGGACCGCGAGGTTATTAAGCGTCTGGGACTCAATTGCTGCGAGGATGCCGATCTGGGCGAATGGGAAGAGATCATCCGGGAACTCAACCATCTGGACCGCAAGGTCACCATCGGCCTGGTCGGCAAGTATGTCGAGCTGCCGGACGCCTATCTCAGTATTGCCGAGTCGCTCAAACATGCCGGTTTTCATTATCACACCGAGATCGACCTCAAGTTTATATATGCCGAGCAGATTGAAAAAGAGGGACCCGAACAATCCCTGCGTGATGTGGACGGCATTCTGGTACCGGGCGGCTTCGGCGAACGTGGTATTGAGGGCAAGATCGCCACGGCCGGTTATGCCCGGCAAAACGGGGTTCCCTTCCTGGGCATCTGCCTGGGCATGCAGTGCGCGGTGATCGATTTTGCCCGCAGCGTCTGCGGATACAAGGGGGCCAACAGCTCTGAATTCGATCCCGAAGGACCCCATCCGGTGGTACATCTCATGCCCGACCAGGAAAATATCGATCAAAAGGGCGGTACCATGCGTTTGGGCTCTTACCCCTGCAACCTGACCGAGGGCAGCCGCGCCCATGGGGTTTATAAGAATCTCAACATCAACGAACGCCACCGGCATCGCTACGAAATAAACAACGACTACCGCGAGGAGTTGGTGAAGAACGGACTGACCATCAGCGGTCTTTCTCCGGACGGACGCTTGGTGGAGATCGTGGAGATCAGCGACCATCCCTGGTATGTCGCTTGTCAGTTCCATCCCGAATTTAAATCCCGGCCCAATCGCCCCCATCCGCTCTTCCTGGGTCTGGTCGGGGCCGCCCTGGAGCACCGGCGTCGGCGGTAATGCTTATAAGCCACAGATTAACACAGATGGACACAGATTTTTTGTTAATGTGACTTCCAATATTGTGGAAATATTAATGAGTCATCTAATTATCAAGTTTTGGTGAAAGAACGATTAAATTAGTTATAGGTTAGGCTATATTAAACAGGTTGATAAAGATAATATGTATTAACAGATTTGTGGGGGACCAATTGGGCAGGTTCCCTTTTTGTTTTATAATCTGTGTTCATCTGTGTAAATCTGTGGATAAAATTTAAAAACCCCCGAGGTTATAATGAACCCCGGGGGTTTTGGTTAAATTATAGTTTAGAACGGGGTCTTGTTGGTTCTGGACCAGATCTTTAATTCCTTGGCGTCCTGGATTAGCTGGTCCCGGAAATCGGGATGGGCCAGGTTGATGACGGCCTCGGCTCTGCCCCAAATGGAGAGGGCTTTCATGTTGGCGATGCCGTATTCGGTGACTAAGTACTGCACTACGGTACGGGGAACGGTAACTACGGCGCCGGGAGTGAGCATAGGTCTTACCCGGGAGTGCATCTTGCCCTCTTTGTCCTTGTAGGTGGAGGAGAAGGCCAGGAAGCCTTTGCCGCCCTTGGAGTGGAAAGCGCCGATGATGAAGTCCAGCTGTCCGCCGGTACCGGAAATCTGGCGCATTCCCGAAGACTCTGAGCAGACCTGGGTGAGTAAGTCGATCTCCAGGATGTTATTGATAGCTATCATATTGTCCTGGCGGGCGATATTGGTCGGGTTATTGGTATAGTCCACGGTGCAGGAACCGCAGAGGGCGTTGTCATCCAGGAAGTCATAGGTTTCCTGGGTGCCCAGGGAGAAGGAGAAGGTGCTCTTGTTCTTGTCATAGGCCTTGCAGGCATTGGTGATCTTGCCCTTTTCATACATGGCTACATAGGCGTCGCAGAACATCTCGCTCTGTACACCGAGATCTTTCAGGTCGGACTCGGCAATCATATGGCCCAGCAAATTGGGCATGGCGCCGATTCCCAGCTGAACACAGGCACCATCATGAATCTCTTCCATGATGTACTGCGCGATTTTGGTTTCTTCCGGGGTAGGCGGGGCAGCCGGCGGGGTAGTGAATATCGGAGTGCCGGTACCTTCCACGATATAGTCGATCTCACTGATATGCACATACTCGTCATTACCGCCCAGGCAGCGGGGCATATTGGGGTTAACTTCCACGATAGATAGGCGCTTGGAGTTGAGAGCCAATCCGCGGTTGTGGGAGTTGCCGAGGCCGAAGTTGAAGCAGCCGTGTTTGTCCATCGGGGTGGTCTGTGCACACCAAACATCAGGCCACAGGTGATGGAAATCGGGATTGTAAGCCAGGATGGTAGCTTCATGATAGTTGAAGGGGTTGTGGGTGCACAGGCCGTAATCTCCCATCTTCCGGTCCAGCGCGGTGAAGAACCAGCAAAAATACTGGAAAGACTTTTGTTCTGGATCGTTCTTGACTACCTCGGGAACCGGCAACACACCGCCGGTGCCGCGGATGGCAACATCTTTGAGATTGGGATCGCCTGCTCTCTTGCCTAGAGCAATGTCAAAGTCTACTGGTTTGGTGGCAAACATTCCATAATCGATGATGTCACCGGATTGAACTAGTTGGGCGGCCTCTTCCAGGCTGATAAGTTTGCGTTTGTACTCCTCATGATAGGTTCTCAAAATCTCTACCCCCCATAAATCTTTCTTTTTCTAAAACCAGATATAGTGTTCTATTTTCTTAAAAGGCCAATAAATGGCACATATTAAGAATATTCGCAAAAAATCCCTGATATCCTGTCGGGGTTGGAAAACTAAATATTCAAAAAATTCTTGACAATCACCTCCCTAATATCCCTTTGTAAAACCGATGATAACAGCATTTCGGATTTCTTCAGCTAGTTTTGGGCTTCATAGTTCAGGCAGGAAGCAGCTTGAATCAGAAGTCACCGGACACTGTTAATCCAACCTACTACTTATAGAATTCTCACTTCGATTTAATTTTCCTCTATACTTTTCATTAATGTAGTAAATTTTTTTTAGGTTATTACTTAAAAAAATGAATATAAATAGAAAAGAAACAAGAGACAAAAGATATCATGACGGGTTGGGATAATGACTGGCAGTTAAAGTGCAAGTATGTAATAATCTAAGAAATGGAAAAGCCCGCTGGGCTGGTTTATGAATGGGAACGAACATTGATGGAAGGGGAACCAGATGTGAGCAAGAAACTGGTGGTTGGTCTGGTCATTATATTTCTGCTGGTGATGGGAATTTTGTCGATTAAATCGGCCGGTAAGTCGGCTAGTGCCGGCAGCGGTACCGGCAACGACAAGGTGGGGGTAATTGAGATCAGTGGAACCCTGGCGGAAACGGGCTCCAGTTCAATGCTTACGGCCAGCGGCAGTGATGCGGAAAAAATCATGGAAACCATTCGTGACGCAGCGGAAAGAAAAGATATCAAGGCACTGGTTTTGCGTATAAACAGCCCGGGCGGTACCTCGGTAGCCGCCCAGGAGGTTGGCGTGGAGTTGGACCGTTTCCGTAAAAGCGGCAAGCCGATAGTAACCTCTATGGGTGATGTATGTGCTTCGGGCGGTTATTGGGTAGCCTGCAGCAGCGACCGCATTGTCGCTAATCCCTCGACCCTTACCGGCAGTATCGGAGTTATTATGGAATTCTCCAATCTGGAAGGTCTTTATGGCAAAATCGGGGTGCGCGAAGAGGTTATCAAGAGCGGCGCCTACAAAGATATCGGTTCGTCCAGCCGCCAGCTTACCCCGGAAGAGAGAGAGCTGCTGCAGGGTCTGGTCAACGATTCCTACGCGCAGTTCCTGGATCAGGTCAGTCAGGGCCGTAAGGGTAAAATGAGCCGTGCGGAAATAGTAAAGATAGCCGACGGCCGGGTAATCAGCGGACGCCAGGCCAAGCAGCTGGGGCTGGTAGATGATCTGGGCAACTACTACGAAGCGCTGGATATAGCACGTAAGATGGCGGATATGGATAAGGATTCCCCGGTAGAGGTATTAAACAAACCAGGGGTTTGGGACAGTCTGCTGGCTGACGTGCAGGCCCGGCGGCTGCTGCCGCAACAGAACTATTGGCGGCTGAGTTATTAATGACTAAATGATAACGGGGAGGTCATAAGTATTTTGTGGAGTGATATCCTCTACGGAGTTTTGTTCGAACCCCGGGTAACCCTGCGCCGGCTGGCTGAAGAACGTCCATTGGCTCCGGCCCTGTTCACTTTTCTGATCATCATTATCTTCAACCTGGTCATCTATCGCGGTCTAATCCTGCAGCAGCAATATGCGCTGGATGGAGTCGAAGCTTTCTTATGGCTCTATCAAATTATTGGTGCGCTATTTTCTTGCTGCATGCTATTTGTTATGGCAGGATTATTCTCCCTGTTAAGCGAATTGCTATTTAATAAGACTAATGCTTCCGGCTTGCTGGTTTGCTTCAGTTTTGCGGCTTTGCCCGGGATCTTGGGTCCAGCCCTGTATTACAGCGCCTCCATCATCGGTCTGCCCTGGCTGGGTATAACGTGTTCAATAGTGGTGGGGGTCTGGCTCCTGGTATTGCAGATATTGTCACTGACGGAGGCTCTGGACATATCGGTCGGGCAGGCGATAGCCCTTTTTATCTTGCCCGGCCTGCTAATTCTGGTCGGTCTGGTCGTAATAATTCTGATATTTGCCCTGTCTGGCTTGGGAATAAAATAATCTCGTCCCAAAAGAAGGGAATCATTATAGACTGGAGAAAGAAATAGTAGAGCTTATGCAAGGGGGGATAATATGTACAGTATATTGATTGTGGATGATCAAAAAGGGGTAAGACGCCTGCTGGAAGAGGTTTTCAAAAAGGATGGCTGGGTGGTATCTACTGCCGTAGACGGGTCAGCGGCGGTTGATATGGCCTTGCAACTTGAACCGGATATTATCCTCATGGATATGAAGATGCCTAATATGAACGGGCTGGAGGCCGCACAAAGTATAATAAACCAGAACCCGGCGCTTTCTATTATTATGATGACTGCCTATGGCGAAATGGAGGTAGTTCAGGCGGCTTTGGATTCCGGGGTTAAAAAATGCATTACCAAGCCGTTTGATATTATTCATTTGCGGGATATGGTAAATAGCTTGGTGCGGGAAAAGGCATCCTGATATTATTGCGTATATATAAATAGGGAATGACTGCCGGTAAAACGGCGAATGATAGAATGGGAATAATACATTGAGGTGATTTTAATGGCATTGGTAGCAGTACATGAACTACTAAAGAAGGCGGATCGGGAAGGCTATGCGGTGGGGGCGTTTAATGCCAACAACATGGAGATCATTCAAGCCATTGTTAAGGCCGCCGAGCTGGAGAATTCTCCGGTAATCATGCAGGCCAGCCAGGGGGCTATCACCTACGCCGGGCTGGAGTATATAACTGGCATAGTAAGGATAGCGGCGGAGAACAGTAAGGTGCCGGTAGCGCTGCACCTTGATCATGGCACGGACTTTATCCAGGTGGTGCGCTGTTTTCGCAGCGGCTTTTCTTCGGTTATGTATGACGGCTCCAAGCTCTCGCTGGAGGATAATATTGCGATAACCAACCGGGTTTTGGAGATGGCTCGTCCGTGCGGCGTATCAGTTGAGGCGGAATTGGGCAAAATTGGCGGAACTGAGGACCATGTCACGGTGAGCGATAAAGAGGCCATGTTCACTGATCCGCAGGAAGCCAAATACTTCGTGGAGAAAACCGGGGTGGACAGCCTGGCCATTGCCATTGGCACCGCGCATGGTCAATACAAGGGCGAACCCCAGCTGGATTTTGAGCGATTGAAAATCATCCGCGAGCTGACGGGTGTGCCTATTGTTTTGCACGGATCTTCCGGAGTACCGGATGAAGCAGTCAGAAAAGCCATAGAACTGGGGGTACGCAAGGTAAATATCGATACTAATATCCGGGAGGCCTTCGTGGGGGCAATGCGTCAGATGATCGCCGATAAGCCGGATGAGATCGATCCCCGGAAGATATTAGGACCGGCCCGCGACGCCACCATTGAGATTATCCGGGATAAGATTCGTGTCTTCGGCAGCAGCGGGAAGGCATAAAAGGAGGTTCTTTTTTGCGCATTTTTATTGACTCTGCTAATATAGAAGAGATTAAGGAGATCCACAGCATGGGTTTCCTGGACGGGGTAACAACCAATCCCAGTCTGGTGGCCAAGGAACACCGCGATTATCATGAGGTGATCAAGGAGATATGTGCTCTGGTCGATGGACCGATCAGTGCCGAGGTTATCGGGTTGGACTACCAGTCTATGGTGAGCGAGGGTGAGGAACTAGCCCGGCTGCATCCTAATGTCGTGGTGAAGATTCCGCTTACCGAAGACGGCTTGCGGGCCATAAAAACCCTGAAGGATAAAGGAATTACTACTAACGCCACCCTGGTGTTTTCCGCGAATCAGGCCTTGCTGGCCGCTCGGGCCGGGGCCGGTTTTGTCAGTCCCTTTATCGGGCGGGTGGATGATACCGGCAACGATGGCTTGACTTTGTTAAATGATATCATTACGATATTTGATCAGTTTGCCATGTCGACCGAAGTTATTGCCGCTAGTATCCGTCATCCCATGCATGTGGTGGAGTCAGCCAAGCTTGGCTCGCATATCGCTACGGTTCCCTATGCGGTAATCAAGCAGATGGTTAAACACCCTCTGACCGACGCCGGCATAGAAAAGTTCATGAAGGATTGGCAGCAAAGATAGTACTAATGGAGGGTTTGTTTTGGAGAGGGAATTGGCTCTGGAGTTTGCCCGGGTTACGGAGGCCGCAGCCCTGGCTTCGGCTCGCTGGGTAGGCAGGGGAGATAAAGAAGCCGCCGACGATGCGGCGGTCACTGCTATGCGGGTAATGTTTGATACCGTGTCGGTTGATGGTTTGGTGGTAATCGGCGAAGGGGAAATGGATGAAGCCCCCATGCTCTACATAGGTGAGCGGGTGGGAATCGGAGTTCCCCCAGCCGTCGATATTGCGGTTGACCCCTTGGAAGGCACCAATATTGTAGCCAAAGGACTGACCGGGGCTATTGCGGTCTTGGCCGCGGCGCCGCGCGGTTCGTTGCTGCATGCCCCGGATATGTATATGGATAAGATTGCCGTCGGCGCCGAGTGTAAAGGCCGGGTTCACCTGGAGGCGACCGTTAAGGAAAACCTGCGCGAGGTGGCGCGGGGTCTTGATAAACTGATGAGTGAGATTACCGTGGTTATCCTGGATAGGCCCCGTCATCAGGGGATTATCGAGGAGGTTCGCCGGGTCGGGGCTCGCATCAAGCTGATTACCGATGGCGATGTCTCGCCTGGGGTGGCGGCTGCCTATGACGATTCCGGGGTGGATATTCTGATGGGCATTGGCGGAGCTCCCGAGGGGGTAATTACAGCTGCCGCATTGAAGTGCCTGGGCGGAGACTTCCAGGGGCGGCTGGTGCCGGAGGGTGATGAAGCGCCGGACGAGATCAGACGCTGTCACGAGATGGGGGTCAGCGATGTTAATAAAGTATTTTCCTTGGATGAACTGGTCAAATCCGATGATGTGATTTTCGTGGCTACCGGAATAACCGATTCCTTTTTGTTAAGAGGGGTTCGCTACAGTAAGCGCCGCGCCGTTACCGAAACGCTGGTAATGCGCAGTACTTCGGGTACTATACGCCACATTGAAGCTTCGCATCACTTGGACAAAAAACCGCTGTTTAAAAACCCGCTTATCCAAAAGATCATGGAGTAAAGGCCTTTGGTTTTTTATTTTGTACTGGTTTAAATAGCGTTCTATAAGGTATAATAAATAATCAATAGCATTTCTTTCTGGGTGCATTTCGTTTTCATACACCGTTAGTGTTCTCCCTGAAGAATTATAAATGCGTTTCATATATTCATGAGAATTGCCGGAATAAACCTCCTTGGCAACTATCTCTTTCGTATCTCAGCTATTCACGGCCAATTTTTATAAACAAGGCTGATTTGCGGGCATACCCCGGGATTGCTTTAATATTAATTTATCCATCATTTTTGGCCTGAACCCGCATAAAGCGGGAGAATAATAATTATGGAAAGATTAGAAAGGAGGCTAGCATTGAATATCAACATTGCAGAATTAGACAACAAAACCATGTTGGAACTGTACGGCGTGGCCCGGGAATTGAACCTTATCGGCTACTCCAAACTGCGAAAAAAGGAGCTCATATTTGAGATCACCAAGGCTTTGACGCATTCCGATGAGCTGATGCAGGCGAGCGGCGTTTTAGAAATTATGCAGGATGGCTACGGATTTTTGCGGCCCTTCGCCTATGTGCCAAGCCAGGATGACATTTACGTTTCTCCTTCCCAGATAAGAAAATTCGAGCTGCGTACAGGCGATCGGGTAGGAGGACAGGTGAGGCCACCCAAGGATAATGAACGGTTTTTTGCCCTATTAAAGGTGCAGGATGTCAACGGATTTCCCCCGGAGGATTCAGTTAAGAGAATTCACTTTGATGCCTTGACCCCGCTTTATCCTCGGCAGAGATTGACCCTGGAGACTACCTCGATGGAACTGCCCACCCGGATAATCGACTTAATGGCCCCGATAGGCAAAGGGCAGCGCGGGCTGATCGTTTCACCCCCCAAGGCCGGAAAAACCATATTGCTGCAGCGAATTGCCCAGGGAATAACCGCCAATCACCCCGAAGTCGAATTGATTATCCTGCTGGTTGACGAACGGCCAGAGGAAGTTACCGATATGCAACGTTCGACCCAGGCGGAGGTAGTGGCTTCGACCTTCGACGAACCCCCGGAAAATCACGTCAAGGTAACCGATATGGTGCTGGAGCGGGCCAAGCGATTGGTAGAACATAAGCGTGATGTGGTGATACTTATGGACAGTCTGACCCGGCTGGCCCGGGCCCACAACCTGGTGGTTCCCCCCAGCGGTCGCACCCTGTCCGGCGGCATCGATCCGGCTTCATTGGATAAACCCAAGCGCTTTTTTGGCGCGGCCCGTAATATTGAGGAAGGCGGGAGCCTGACCATTATCGCCACCGCGCTGGTGGAGACCGGATCACGCATGGACGATGTAATATTTGAAGAATTCAAGGGCCGGGGCAATATGGAACTGGTACTTGACCGTAAACTGGCGGAGAGAAGGATCTTCCCGGCCATTGATCTGAAACGTTCCAGCACTCGTAAGGAAGAACTGTTGCTTACCGAGGAAGAACTGGAGCTCAATTGGATTATCCGCAATCGGGTAAGCGAATTTAACCCGGTGGACAGCATGCAGGTAATCCTGGAAACCTTCAAGAAAACGGGATCCAATAAGGACCTGCTGCGGGCCGCCCCGGTGGTTTTCGGCAATGATAAAAGGGAGTACGCTCGCACCGGTTATGATCGTAACTAGTGCTTAAGTGAATAACAAGACAAAATTTGGTTAAGAATAAAGGGCAATAGCCCTTTATTTTTTTGGCGGTTTTACCTTGTAAAGGGAAGCCGCCGGTTCACTGAAAAACCTTAACTCCAAATGCTAAAAGGTTTTTTCATAACGGAAAACGAGGTGAGTACTAACGAGTAAAAGGATAATCTGCCTGGTAATGCTGGTAGCCGTTATTATGGCATCGGTGACCAATCAGGCCGGAGCCGTTCTGTCCAATGAGGATTTTTCACCCCGGCAGCAGGCGGCCAGGGCACCCGGTCAACCGGCCATGGTCTACTATGTTGCAGCAGGTGACAGCCTCTGGGCTATAGCGCAGAGGTTTCAGGTTAATCTGGATGTCCTGATGACGCAAAATGGCCTGGCTGAGAATAGCCTGCTGGGGATCGGCCAGAAAATAACCATACCCGGTAACGGGTACAGGAGTCACCGTATTGGGGCCGGTGAAACCCTGTGGGACATCGCCCGGGCTAATGGTACCAGTGTAGAGCAGTTGCAGAAGCTTAACCCGGACCTGGAAGCGAATAGTCTGGTCATTGGCGAGGTGATTACTCTTCCCGGTGGATCTGGCCGTATGGCGATGAGCCAGGTTTCCCGGGGTTTAAACTACCGGATGATACTTAACTGGCCGATAATCGGCCAGATTACCTCATATTTCGGCTGGCGCCGACCGGGTTACCACTATGGACTGGATATCGCCGGAAAAAGCGGTGACCCCATTCAAGCCGCCGCAGCGGGCGTAGTGGCCTTTGCCGGGTGGAAGGGCAATTACGGCAAGGCGGTGGTTATCGAACATGGGGATGGACGGCAAACCCTTTATGGTCATATGCAGCGAACCCTGGTTCGAGTCGGCGAAAGCGTAACCCGAGGCGAGATCATCGGCCGGGTGGGAAGCACCGGCCATTCTACCGGTCCCCATGTGCATTTTGAGGTCCGGGAAGAAGGAATCTGCTATAATCCCTTGAAGTTCCTGCGCTAAGATCTCAGCCCCCGTCCAGGGGGCTTCAGACCGTCAAAAAACGCGAATCGCAGCTCTTTGCCATCCATGGCACCGCTGCACTAGTCCATCCTTGGACTTCGCTCTTCGTTACAAGAAACCCCCGCTCAATCGACGTACCCCAGTACGCCTCAATCGCGGGGCTTTCTTGTGCCTCAGATTTTGATTCCACCAAATGGGATCACCGCAGACTGAGGTGTGAATAATGTTGAGGTATCTTCAGATTGATACCTCAACGGAACGATTGTTTTCCTACTTACCTTCACGCTTTTTGCTCGGTCTGACTGCTTTTTTGACAAGCTGAGGCCCCCGTCCAGGGGCTTTTATTATGAACAAAATTAGGTTAGTCTTAGGGGAGTAATGGAGGTGAAAATGCATGCTGTTAAGCCTATATGCCAACTGCCGCGGGGAGGTTTTGGAGCACCCCGATTTTTTTATGCTGGGCCGCAGCGGCGCTCACTGGCTGGTTCCGGAAAACCATGAAATAATACCGCTGCCGCGGGGATCATCCCTGGTGGCTATTCCCGGCACGGTTCCCGCCGGTTTGAATAAACATGATGAGGTGGCGGTCTTTGAGGATGATCCGGTCGAGCCTGGCGACCAGGTGCAAGCGGTAGCCGCGCTTTTGCCGCAAGGCTTCACCCGTACCCTGCTGCCCGCCTGCGTCAGCCGGGAAAACCAGGAGCTGCCCCTATTGGGTTATGCGGCAGTAGGTTTTAAGGCCGGCAAGATATATGTGGCGGCAGTCCAGACGGATGAGCATCGTAAATGGCACCCGGTCAATTATAATACCGAGGGGTTGCCCGCTAAGATAAACAAGATGTTAAAGCGATTTCCCGACAATAGAATATATCGCCAGTTGGCCCATTGTTCTCTGGGTTACGGTTGCTTTACGGCACAGAATATATTCTATCAGCGCTGGGAAGGCGGCATCCCCACTATGACCAAATGTAATGCCGAGTGTCTGGGCTGCATATCGGAGAGCCACGGCAGCGTGGAATCGGCTCAGCAGCGCATCGGCTTCCTGCCTTCGGCGGAGGAGATTGCCCAGGTGGGGCGGGAGCATCTGCAGCAGGCCCGGGAGGGAATTATCAGCTTTGGCCAGGGCTGCGAGGGAGAGCCATCCCTGAATGCCCAACGTTTGGCCGGTGCTATCCGCGCCATCCGCGCCCAAACCGATCAGGGCACCATTAACATTAACACCAATGCCGGCTATACCAAGGGAATCCAAGCTTTATGCGATGCCGGGCTGGATTCCATGCGGGTTACCTTGTTTTCGTGCCGCGAGGAAAACTACCTTAATTATCACCGCCCCATCAACTATGAATTATCCGATGTGGTCAAGTCCATCGACTATGTCCGGGAGCGGGAGGTCAAGGTTTCACTTAATCTTTTGGTATTCCCTGGCTTCACCGACCAGGAGGAAGAGATCGAATCATTGTTGGCCTTTGTAAAAAAACACCGGATAAATATGATTCAAATGCGCAATCTCAATATTGATCCGGACCTCTTACTGGCTCATGTATCAGCAGGAGGCGAATCGCTGGGGATGGTCAATTTCCTGGCTTTATTACAAGAGGAATTGCCGGATGTAACCTTGGGCTCCTATAGCCATCCGACAAAGCGGGAGAAATAATAGAAATGTAAATGTAAACGGATAGAATATGCTGGCAATCCCCCGATAAAACCGGGGGTTTTTTTCTGGCAGCAAGATGAGCGATGCTATGAATTAATCAAGGCAAGCGGCTGAGACATAAGTCATAAATTGCTGAAAAATTGCGAAAGGTCAGAAAATATGGGATGATTACCATACAAATCAAAGAGGAGGGATAGTATGCTAAACAGGAGAAGATATCTGTTGGTCTATACGGCGCTGGCTTTTTTGGTGGTGAGTATAGTGGCTATTGTTCCCGCTCCTGCGGCCATAAGCGCTGACATTTCAGGCCGGGTCGCTTTCAATGACGTAAATATTGGTGACCCCAATGCAGTTTATATCAAATATGTAGTGGCTCAGGGCTTGATGTCGGGCTTCCCTGATGGAGGCTATCATCCCAATGAAGCGCTTACCCGTGCTCAGGCAGCGGTAGTGCTGGTGCAAGCGGCTGGCTTGACTGCTCCGGCGAGCGGGAGCAGTGGTTTTAAAGACGTTTCGGCTTCTCACTGGGCAGCGGGCAGCATAATCGCTGCATCGCAAGCTGGATATATCAAGGGGATGAGCGCAGATAGCTTTAAGCCCGAGGATAAGCTTACCCGGGCTCAGGGAGTAAGTCTGTTTATGCGGCTATCCAAACAGGGTGACTCGGGAGTTGCTCTCCCCGTCTTGAATGACATGACATCTGAGCATTGGGCGGCTCGCGCAGTGGCGATGGCTCTGGATGCCGGCATGGTAACCCTGGCTGCTGACCAAAAGACCTTTAATACCAATGGTGATTTCCGCCGGGGGGATCTAGCCTGCCTATTGGCTCTGCTCCTGACTAAAGACCCTGGTTTGAACAGCAGCAAACTGCCGGGCACTCTGGTAGTTAACCAGGGAAAAGTGGAGGTGCAGGAAGCAGGTAAGGGCGTAGCCCAGACGGCAACCGGCAGCCAGAAGATCTATGCCGGGGACTCCATAAATACCGGCCCTGAAGGGGAAGCGGAACTGAACCTGCCGGATGGCAGCGGTCTCCTCTTGAAACCCAACACGATATTGACCATAAAAGAAAGCAGGGGCCGCAGCTACATAAAGCAGGATGGTACTCCGGGAATAGGAGTGGACTATTTGGAGGTAGAGCTTAGCCAGGGCAGGATTTTCGGTGCCTTGGCCAGTATCCATGATCAAGCACTAAAAAGCGGGATATTGCATGAAAAAACCGATAAGATGCTGGCTGGTTTTGACTGGTGCATTGCTCGGCTGTTCGCTGCCAATGAGGTGCCCTGGTATAAAACAGCCGAAACTAAAAAGGTCAAGGTCAAGGTAGATATGCCCTGGGGAATAAGCGCTATACGGGGGAGCTTCTGGAGCAATCTGGTGGATTCGGGCCGCAACACTACCACCCTGTTGAATGGTGAAGTCGAAGTAACCTCTGCCGGGAAGAGCCAGGCCCTGGCTCCGGGGCAGAGCAGTGCGATAACCGGCGCCGATCAGGCGCCTACTCCGGCCGTGGCCATGAGTGCAGACGAACAAAAGTCCTGGACGGATGAGAAAGCCTGGACTGAGGCCAGAACTACTGCTATTGAGTCCAACCGGGAGTTGGGCAGCGCGACTCCGGCGGTAACCGCCCCCGCGACCCCGGTTGCTAAACCGGCCGATAAAACCGAACCGGCGACTGGTGATATGAGCCTTAACGGGATCGCTGATTTCTTGAATGGACAATATCCAGAGCAGATGCAGGCGGTGGTAAGCAATAACCAACTGACCATATATCAAAAGGTAAAAATGTCTGATCAACGGGGGCCGATGACCATAAAAGAAAGCGAAGACTGTTTCATTTTGTCTCCCGTGCCGGTTACTACCGAGCACTTGCTCCCGGTACTGAAACTCTTCTATCCTACACAATACGAATGGATCCTGGAGCAAGCCAAAACTGCTTATGCTTCTGCTGATCCACGCATGCCGCAGCTAAAGGACAAAAAACTGGATGGACGCTTCGTATGGTTCGCCAGTGTTGCCGGTAATCCGCAATTGTATATCGGCAAACAAGGGACGGCGATGCCCGCCTATATAACCGACTTTTCAATTCAATAACATTAAGTCTGGGCAGATTGTTATGTTACAGTTGTAAGTCATGCTACAATAAAAATGCATATCAAGGAATATAGTAGTAATTAAATCTTATGAAGTCTAAAAGGATGGGGAATTGTATGGGGAGTAAAAAGAAAAGCCTGGGAATAGGAATCGTCGCGGTGGTGATAATAGCCATCTTCATACTCAACTTTGCCCCCGGCCTACAGGCGGCTGAACCGGGAGGGAGCTTCAGCGACATTGCCGCTACTGACCCTGATCTGGCCTACATAAAATACCTGGCCAGCCAGGATATCATCAAGGGCTATCCGGACGGCAAATTTCTGCCCCAGACCGGCCTGACCAGGGCACAGGCAGCCGTGGTTATGGTCAAAGCGGGCAAAATCAGCCTGGATCAAAACGCCATCAGCCCATTCAAAGACGTTAAAGCCAACCACTGGGCCCGACCCTATATAGCTGCAGCCGTCAAAGCCGGCTATATCAGCGGCTATCCGAATAAAACCTTTCAACCGGATCAGCCCTTAAGCCGTGCCCAGGGCATCTCCCTCTTGTTAAAACTGTCCAAACAACCCCTAAAAGCAGCTTTGCCTGCCTTAAAGGATATCAACAGCCAACATTGGGCTGCCCAAGCGGTAGCGGTCGGCCTGGCATGCGGCATGGTCGGCTTAAGTGCCGACCGGCAAAACTACTATCCGGACGGACCTCTTACCAGAATCAATATGGCCCATGCTTTGGGGATTCTGCTGACTGAAGAACCTACCTTAAGTGCCAGCAGTCTGGTCGGAACCCTCAAAACCGTACAAGGGCAAACCGTCATCATAAGAAACGGCGCGCAAACTGAAGAAAAGCTAAAAGAAACCGCCAAAGTCAACGTCGGAGACCTAATCATCACTGCTAAAGGAGCCAGTGCGGAACTAAGCTATCCGGACGGGAGCAGCATGCTGATCAAGGAAGACAGCAAAATCAGCATCAAAGAAGCCAGGGGCAGAAAATACATCAAAACCAACGGCCAGGAAGGGATTGCCATCGACTGGCTGAACCTGGACATGAAACAAGGCACCATGTTTACTGCGTTAGCTACCAAACACGAAGGCAGCGAAGCTTCAGCCACCACCGGAAAAAACCCCAGCAATCTTAAAGGAAAAACCCTCACCGCCTTCAACGGTCGCAAATTAATAGCCGAGGCAGCCCAGGGAAGCAACCAGGAAATGCCCTGGTATGAAGTGGCCAAAACCAAAAAAGTCAAAGTCAAAGTCGATATGCCCTGGGGGGTAGCCGCCGTTAGAGGCACCTTTGTCATGATCAACGTAGCTCCCAGCGGCCAGTCTAGCGTAAGCTGCCTGACTGGAACGGCAGAAGTAACCAATGGTGGCCAAACCGTACCCTTAGGCCAGAACCAGGCTACCCAGTTAGCCACTGAAACATCAGCACCACCGCAGCCGGTCCCTATGACCCCGGCAGCGGTACAGCAATTTGCCCAGGTACAGACCTGGATCGAGCAGACCGCCCAAACCATGGACCAGGTTCAGGAACAGGCCCCGCCGCCACCGCCGGTCGCAGTAATGGCGCCGGTGCAACAAGCCCCGGTTCAGCAAACGACTGCTCCGACCCAGCCAGCAACTCAGCCCATAACAACTGCACCTATCCAGACCAATCCGGTCTCGGCTTTGTCAGCCTTGCAGGCAGTCAACCGGGCCTTAACTTCCCTTGGTTTAACCCCTGGCACGGTTACCAGTACGCCGCCAGCAACTACTCCGACAACTACAACCTCCACAACCAGCAGCAATTCCAGTAGTTCCAGTACTACACCAGCGGTGACGGATAATGCTCTGGGACAATCTGTGGCCGTTACTGCGGGAACGATGAACTTTGTCGGCGGAATCAAGATTAATTTGGGCAGTATGACCATTCCGGCCAATGCTACGGTAAAAGTAGAGAACTATACCCCCACCCAGTTGGGAGATTTGCAGAGTGCCGGACCGGTTTTATCCATTCAATTCAGCAACCTGACCATCAGCCAGCCGGTACAGATAACCCTGCCGGTCACTGCCGGGGTCGACACCAGCAAAGCCGGTATCTACTACTACAACGAAGCGATGGCAAAGTGGGAATATCAGTCTTGCCAACTGGTAAACGGGGTATTAACAGCAACCATCAGCCACTTTTCAGTTTACGGAGTATTGCTGGATACTACCGCCCCGGGTAACTTAAGCCTGCAGGCCGGTACCCCCACCGGTGGCAGTGTTGTTTTAACCTGGTCAGCCCAGGACAGCAGCGGAATCGCCAGTTATGAACTCTATCGAGACAGTACCCTGATCTATAGCGGCAGCGATACCAGTTACACCGACAGCAATCTGACTGCGGGACAGACCTACAACTACCAGTTCAAGGCCCTTGATGTTAGGAACAATACCTCGGCTTTGAGCCAGGCAGTAACGGTTCCAATTCCTGCACTACCTTTAGTGCAGATAACCGGTCTGCAGAATATCAGTACCGTCAACGGCCATGCCTCCATCGACTATCAGGTTAGCCCGGCAGAAGCAACGGTTAGTTACAGCTACAGTCCGGCCAGCGGCTTTGGCACCCCGGGTTCAGGGAACGGCGCCAGCGCTGCTACCCGTTGGTGGATGGTTGACAATGCCAACCAGACGGTGGTCGTTACCGTCACTGCCAGCAAAGCCGGCTATACTCCTCTCAGTCAGAGCTTCACCGTGACGGCGGTGGACGCATCGTCAGCCCAGCTAGCGATGGCGGGAGCCAATATATCCATAACCCAGGCGCAGGATTTGAGCGGGGTTTTATTGAACGGCAGCAAACAGGTTCAAATATACCAGGGAGTGGATCTTTTAAAAACAGCTTCCTGTCAATTTACCAATGGCGCCGCGACCCTGCCTGTGCCATCATTCTTGGCCCTGCCGGTTACCTACCATCTGCAGGTGGGAATTGAGGGGATTACCAATAAAGGAGCTATTGAATATGCTCCCGGCAGTTGGAGTCAGTTGGGCGGGTTCGCCATTGCCGCCAGCGGGGTCAGCCAAACGGCCTTGATCAACTTTGGGGCGCCGTATGTAACCGCGGAAAACAATACAGAAGTACTGATGTCTTACATATATAACGGCAACAGGCAAACCCTTCAAATTCCCGGGGGCCTGAATAACTCCCTGGCTGGTTCGGGAGCCAGTAATATAGCCATGGCTTATCAAGCAAATGGTGGCATTATGGTCAAGAAATACGACGGTTATACCTGGTCAAATCTGGCCAGTCCCGGCAATGGAACTGAAACTAGTTTAAGTGAGGGCAATAACGGCCCTTATGTTGCATATAAAGACTCCGCTACTGCGAATATCATGTGCAAGTTATATAATGGCTCAGCCTGGGCGACTTTGGGGAAAAAAATTATTAAGGATTCAGCAATTTCCCTGGATGTTTGGCAGGCATCAATTAATGAGAGTCCAGTGGACATTCCCTATATGGCGGGTACAGCCAGTGGAGCAACCCGGGTTTACATTTTTAGGTCCAATGATTGGTATGAAATCGGGCCGGCTATTTCGGTGAATTCCACCCTTAATTCACTGGCCGTTCATAAAGGGCTGCCCTTTATAGCCTGTACCCAAGGGACGGATATTACGGTGTGGATGTCGCTGGGACAGCAAGGATGGCAGCAATTAGGCCAATTCAGCGGGAGCGGTGCCAAATTAACGGTAGCCAACAGCGGCACGGTATATCTTACCTATATTGATGCAGCAGGTGGCACGAATCTCATGAAATCCACTTATATGGGACAACAAAATGGTATTCCGCGCTATGTTTGGACCGGAGGCCGGATAACACCTGCCGGTACCCAGGATACCTGTGCGAACACGTTTATAAATCTCGGGAATATCACGATAGCCCGGGCCGACGCCAATCAGGTTTCCGTGGCCAGCTATAACGACAAATTAAGCGAGGTGATTTTTAATCCTGACAACTATAGTTTGTACGGTACTGATACGACCATGGAATATAGCCTGGATGGCGGCAGTACCTTTACCGGCTGCTCGGGGAGTTGTGTTACGATGAGCAGTATTGACAGTGCCGATCCATTAAAGGGCATTGTGGTACGGATTATAGCTAACCCGGAGCAGGGGGTTTGCCTTTTCCCTTACATTCCGGCCAGGTTATTAGCCGCCGGCAACGGTTACATGCCGCCGGTACCGGGTAGCGCATCCGGTACTGTCAAAATTAATGGCTTAACCGGCTGCGACAATTGGTGGGTCAAGGTCCAGAATGGTCCGGGATTAATCCCCATCTATAACGGCATGGTGAACAACAGTGAATATACTGCCTATGTCAGCGGTCAAAATATCTCCTGCAATGCCGGCCAGCAAATCCAACTTCTGGGTACTGACAGTGACGGACGGATCAAAGCATTTGCTTGCATTCCAGTAACAGATGCCATACTGGCCAACCTCATCTTTAATCAGGACGGGATGGGATATAGCGGGATGATTACTGCCAAAGCCATTACTGGCTATGCTTTCAGGACGGTTGCCCCAGGCTGGCCCAGTGGCGCTAAAGTTTCTTCTAATAACTTCTCTGGCGGGGTTTTTGACGGCCAGAATATCTGGCTGGTGCCCAGTCAGGCCAATCAAACTGTCAAGCTGAGCCTGACCAGCCCTCTTGTCATGACCGGATATTCTTTGCCTGATAGTGTCGACTATGCTTATAATGGCGGGGTATTCGACGGCGAGAAGATCTGGTTTGTACCTTATAATGAGAATGTGGCGGCTGTGGTCTACAAGCAGACTGAGGTAGTTTTATCTTACAACGGCTGGCCGATGACGCTGGCCAAGAACGCCAATTCCTTTATCGGCGGGGCTTTCGACGGCCAAAATATCTGGCTGGCGCCTTACAGTGCGGACCGGGTGGTAAAGATCAATAAGGATACCGGGACCATGACCGGTTATAACAACTGGCCGGACGGTTTTACCAAGTCAGCCGAAGCTTTTAGCGGGGCGGTTTTTGACGGGCAGAACATCTGGTTAGTACCCTGTAAAGCCGACCGGGTCATCAAGATCAACAAGGATACCGGCACCATGACCAGTTACAGTGGATGGCCCTCCGGGCTGACAAAAGGATTGTATGGTTTCTTCGGGGGGGCTTTTGACGGCAAGAACATCTGGCTGGCTCCCCGCAGTGCCAACATGGTGGTAAAGATCGATAAAAATACGGGGGATATGACCGGTTATAATGACTGGCCAAGCGGTTATAACAATCCCACCGACAATAGATTCCTGGGAGCGGTTTACGACGGCCAGACCGTCTGGCTGATACCCTGTTCGGCCAACGCGATGGTCGGCATCGATATTCAAACCGGCGTTATGACCGGATATAGCAATACTTTGACGCCGGGTAACCCCTGGGATTTCCAGGGCGGCGTATTTGACGGGAAAGATATCTATCTGGTTCCGCAAAACGCATCCGAAGTGGTCTCGTTTGGTAAGTAGACTAAAAAAAGCGAAGAGAAGGGGGCTGTCCCCAAAAGGATGGCCTCTTTTCTATTGGGATTCACATATACATACGCTAGTCTGTCTCTGGGTAGTTTGGGTTGATAATATAAACCTCAGAGCGACAAAATTGCCTCTCATGGTATAGTAATATGTATGGGGAAATGCAAAAGGATTTGATCCTGAGGAGGTAGCGATTTTGGACAAGAAGGGACCCTATACCGTTGCGCAGTTGAAGGCCTTGCCGGCCGGCAGCCAGGGGTGGGGCAAGTTTTTAGTGCTGGAAAAGAACCAGCGCCGGATCAAGGACGGCCGTGAGGTTATCAATCTCAAAATAGGCGATGCCGGCGGCGATATCGATTGCGTGGTCTGGGATAATTGTCAGATTGCCGGTCAGCTGGAGGCCGGGGCGGTGGTCGGTATCCTGGGTAATCTGGGTTCATATAATAACCGTTTGCAGTTAACCGCCACCCGCATCAAGGTGTTGGAAGAGGACCCGGCGGATTACATGCAAGGTCCGGCCGTAGCGTTGGAGAAACTGCAGGGCGATTTCGCGCAAATGCTGTCATCGGTGACTGACCCCTGGATGCAGGGGTTACTTATACGGATATTTACCCCGGAGCTGACCGCCCGCTTTTATAAAGCCCCGGCAGCGCGCAGGATCCATCATAATTATGGCGGAGGCCTGCTGGAACACACCCTCAGCGTGGCGGGCAATTGCGTAAGGCTCGCCGATAATTACCCATCCCTGAACCGAGATATGCTGGTTACCGGAGCCATACTGCACGATATCGGCAAGCTCGATGAATACGAAATGAAGCCCTCCCCACGTTACACCACGGAGGGCAGGATGATGGGGCACATAGTCATCGGCGCCGAGTTGGTCGGCGGGAAGATCAAGGCTATGCGGGCCGAGGGTCTTGATTTTCCGGTGGAGTTGGAATGGATGCTGAAGCATCTCATCCTGGCCCATCATGGCAGTCTGGAGTTTGGGTCTCCCGTAGTGCCGCTCTTTCCGGAAGCCTTTGTTCTCTATATGATGGATAATCTGGACGCCAAGCTGTTTGTCTACAAGAACAAGATTGAAGAAAACGATGGTGAAGACGAGTTCTTCACCAATTACGATAATTTCCACGGCCAGTACTTTTTTACCTATCGCTATCCCGGGGAAGGGCCCAGTGATGATGAAAACTGATGGTGATGCCGCGGTTGATATCGTAATAATCGGAGCCGGGGTAGTCGGGCTGGCGGTGGCCGGTGAATTGTCGGCGGCTTATCCGGGGCTCAGTATTCTGCTGGTGGAGAAAAACCAGAGCTATGGGCAGGAAACCTCCAGCCGCAGCAGCGAGGTCATTCACGCGGGGATTTACTACCCGGAAACCAGCCTGAAAGGGCGGCTCTGCCGGCAAGGCAATAAACTGCTCTATGATTACTGTGCGAGTCAGCGGGTAAACCATCGCCGCTGCGGCAAGGTCATTATTGCGGTGGCGGAAGACGAGCTGCCGCAACTGGAGGAGGTTTACGGGCAGGGGCAACGCAACGGGGTGGAGCTGGTTTGGCTGACCCAATCCCAGGTGGCAAAACGGCTGCCCTCGGTGAGGGCGGCTGCCGGAATCTGGTCTCCCAGTACCGGTATAATCGACAGCAGCGCCCTGATGTATTCATTCTATTATCGCGCTCGCCAGCAGGGGGTTACCGTGCTGCTCCAATCCCCGGTAGTTTCGATTGGGCAAATGGATCAATCCTACCTGGTCAATCTGCCGGGAGAGACGGTAAAAACCCGAATAATTGTCAATGCGGCCGGTCTCTACAGCGATCAGATCGCCGCCATGTTGGGCATAGATATCGAGCAACTCGGCTATCGTTTGCATTACTGCCGGGGCGAGTACTATCGTCTGCGCCCGCGGCATTCTTTCGATCATCTGGTTTATCCCTTGCCGGAAAAGGCCGGTCTGGGCATTCATTTAACCTTGGACCTGAACGGCGGACAGCGCCTGGGCCCGGATTTTTGTTACGTGGATGAGATCGACTATAACATGGATGACAGCGCGCGGGATAAGTTTTACCAGTCGGCCCGGCGTTACCTGCCCTGGCTGGAAAGAGATGATATTACCCCGGATTATTGCGGAATTCGCCCTAAACTGCAGGACCAGGGCGAGGATTTCCGCGACTTTGTTATCAGAGAAGAATCCGACCGAGGTTATGCCGGGTTGGTTAACCTGATCGGCATAGAATCCCCGGGGTTGACCTCCAGCCTGGCGGTAGGCGGATATGTGGTTCAATTTATCAAGGAATTCCTGGACTAGGGGCGGTGGGTAGTGAATAAAAAACCAAAGAAATGGCTCCTGGTAATACTGCTAGTAGCCGGACTGATTTATTGTTTTCTTAACACCGGAAAATATTTAGTGCAGGAAGATAAATTGGCCCCGGCTGATCTTATCGTGGTTTTAATGGGCAGCGGGCCGGACCGGATGTTGGAAGCCGTGGATCTTTATAAAGAAGGCTACAGCCGACGTATTTTAATGGTACAAAACGACCAGCCGGGATATAAATTGCTGAAGAGCCGGCAGGTTTACATACCCCGCGATGCTGACCTGGCCAAATCCGTAGGAGTGCAAATGGGCATCCCGGCCGCGGCCTTCATTATTCTGCCCGGTGACGCGCAGAGTACGCAGGATGAGGCCCGGCAAATCAAGAAATACCTGGCGACCCATAATGAAATTAAGCGTATAATCGTAACTTCTTCGCGCTTTCATACCCGCCGCGCCTCCCTGATCTTTGCGCGAATATTGAACGACAAACCTGATCGTGCCGTCATAATAATGACCCATCCCAGCCGCTACGATACCTTCAATGCTCAGGCCTGGTGGCGCTCACGTGAAGATGTCGAGCAGGTGGTTTATGAATATATTAAATTGCTGGCCTTCTACACTATTGACCGTTAGTTGGTTTCTCCGAAGCCTTCCCGGCAAGCGTATACTTTTCCAGAGTAGAAGAAATGGTTTGTCCTCCGCTGATGAATTCTCGTTTAACCAGGCCCACCCCTTTAGCATAGTATTCGTTGGTAACATAATCCGAGCCGTACCATTTAATGTGCAGGCAGTTCTTGAAGGTACCGGCCGGAGTCGCCACGCTGGCCGACAGGCTCACGATTTCCCGCTTGATGTTGTCATCATTCTGCCAGTTGCTGCCTTTATTGAGGGGAGCCTGAATTATTACCGTGTTATCATTTGAGGCGAAACCATTCTCCAGAGCATTGGTACTATCATAGGACTCACCCTTGCTATACACCCGGGTTACTGCACTGTCGCTAAACCGGTAGATGGAACTGCTGATGGTTCCTCCGTTGGCCTCCCGCACCTGGGCGAAATCGTTCTTAACGTACTCTACCTGCCGCTCGAAAGAGGCAAATTCATTGCCGGAACCCTGATAGGTCCAGGTGCTGCCTGCCTGCAGCGGGAAATAGTCACCGGGCTTGAGGGCGGCATGCTGGGTGGGGCGGGGAACTGGAGAAGGCTTATTTGCGTTATTGTCACCGGTCCTGGCACATCCTCCGGCCAGTACCAGCAGGAGTAGAGCAAAAACCAACTGGCTGAATTTCCGGGTCATAATCATCCCTCCGCTGTGGAATATTTGTAAAATATGGGCTACGCTTATTATAACCCGCTTGGGGTTTATTACGCACGGAGGGCTAAATTTCTGGCGTCACATGGTGCGCATTTTAAGCTGTGATGACATCAGTGATCAACTCGGCGGGGATGAGATCAAAGCCGGGTTCCAGATTGACGGCAGTCTGGCCGGAGCATTTGCTCACTTCACACAGTATGTAAACCGGTACGGAATAGGCCCGGGCCAGCCGGGCCAAAACCGCACTGGGGTATCCGTTGACCACCGAGTTATCAGCCAGCACCGTGTCAGCTCCTAATAATACCATATCCGCTTTCGCTAAATGTTCCGCAATATCGGTATCTTCAATCAATGTGCCAGATACGGCCTGATCGGCCAGTTCCCGGGCCATACTCTGCCCATAGGCGGGTTGGTCGTCGTGGCAGCGGGAAAGAGCAATTAGCAGCTTGAAGTCCTTGCCTTGCCGACGAGCGGCTACCAGGCTGGCAATTATCGTGGAGCTGTAACTGCCGGTAAAGATGGTCTGTCCTTCCCCGATTAAGGCCGCCCCGGCTTCAATTAATTGGCTGCGGGATTCTTCCCAGCGTCGCAGAAGGTTATCGACCAGCTGGACCGTGCTGAGCGGCAGGTCGTTGTTGATTGGACCTTGCGTAATCTCGCTCAAGAAGCACTGCATATAGTAAATGATCGAGTGCATATTGGACCGGCCCCGGGATAGCTCCTGGGCAACTTCGGTCAAAGCGGCAAGATAGCGCTCCGGGGGGCTGGGGGGCAAACTGGCGGCTGCGAGCTGAAGGGTTTCCAGAGCCTGTCGGGTCAGAGTGCTGGCACCGTTTACACGATCATTGCGGATGTCATCTATACGCTCCCGAATATCCCTCATCTGACCAGCTCCCAGGCGGCATAGAGGCCGGGGACAGTGACGTGCTCCTTGATTTCCTCCGGGTTAATCCACTTGTATTGATTATGCTCCCAGTCAATCTTCACCAAATCCGGGTTCTGCACCTTAAAGCGGAAGGGGTGCACCACCCACTTCTTACCCAGGTTTTCATCAGGCACCTCCAGGGTTTCACCGGCTTTGGCCAGTTGCAGCTGGTTTGGTGACAGACTGGCTTCCTCGGCAATCTCCTGATAGGCTTGCCCCAGGGGTTCCGCTCCTGGCTCGATATACCCGCTGATTCCGGCCCAACGAGCAGTATAACTGCCCACCCGGTCACTACGCTGCAGGAGCAGAATCTTACCGTCATATTCCAGGAAACAGGTTACCACATGGGTTTCATTCATAAAATTCACCCCATCTCGTCATTCGGATTGTACTTCGGATTTATTCATTCCGGTGAGACCTGTAGGTTTTTGCCACGCGTATAAATTCCGGGATAAACCTTTCTAATTCCTCTATTATACAGATGTCAGAATAGCGAGATATGGCCGCTTCAGGGTCGCGGTTGATCGATACCACGGTTTTTGAGTCCTTCATACCGGTGATGTGCTGCGGAGCGCCGGATATGCCGCAAGCCACGTATAACTGCGGTGATACTTTTTTGCCGGAAAGCCCCACCTGCGCACTATACTCGATCCAACCTTTATCGCAGGCTACCCTGGAGCCGGCGATAGCCGACCTAATAAAACATGACGCCATATCGCGTATCATCTGAAGGTTCTCGGCCTTGCCAATACCATTGCCGGCTGATATGATTACCTCCGCCTGTTCCAATTCCCTGTTGGACTGGTCCGGGGTGCTGAACTGCACATTCGAGGTAAAGACCGGATTGATATCCGTATCAATAAAACGAGTCATGCCCGGTTTTGCCCGGTGATCATATGCGGAAAAAGCACCGGGGAGAACCGTGATGACCAGGGGTAGATTACTCGTTCCATATAGCATATCAAGTTTCCCATGGAACCCACTCCTGCGGTAGGTTATTTTTCCTTCGGAAAACTCGATCCCGCTTACTGATGTAATGCAGCAGCCGCCAAGCAGTGCTGCGACGCGGGGAGCATAATCGTATCCGCTGGAGGTATGGGCAATAATGATGATGTCAGGCGCTATTATTTCTGCGGCTAGCAAGGCAGCGCGTTCCCATCCCTCGCAGGTATATTCGGCCAGGCCGGGGCTGTTTATAACCAGCAATTCTGCTCCGGGGACCGAATCTGCATCTGTGACAAGACCCGGTGATACTGCTGTTATCCTCGAATTATAGAGTCCGGCAATCAGGGCAGCACAGGAAACGAGTTCATAGGTAACCGGCAGAATCCGGCCACCGCACTTTTCACACATTATCATGATAGAGTGGCTCATATTGTTCTCCTCTATATCAAGGATTTTTCATGAAGCATCTGCCACAGCTTTGATGCTTTTTCCTCTGTGGTACCTTCCAGTCTTAATCCGGCTCGGACCGACCCGATATCCTGAATTCTTTCAACTGTTTCGTAGCCAGGGGCGGGCAGACCTGCAGTACACTTGATTTCAGTTATCTCTGCGTTCTTTGCCCGCATAACATTGGAAAGGGACGGGTAGCGGGGCCGATTGATCCCTGATTGTACTGCGGCCAGGGCGGGCAGCGCCAGATCCATGGAACAGCGGCGGCCCGAATCAAGCTCCCTCTCCACCCGGATGCATCGCCTGGCAGCATTTACTTCCAGCTTCATTACCGATGTGGCGGATGAGATCCCCAGCCGGGCAGCTATCATAGGTCCGGTCTGGCCGGACATGATGTCTTCAGACATTACTCCGGTCAATATAAGATCGTATTCCCGGTTATGGCAGAAGTCAACGATAAGCTGTGACTTCAATGACGGACTGAGGTAATCCATCGTATCGTCGTAAAGGTGAAAGCCCTGGTCGGCACCCATCTCTATGCATCTTTTTATTGCAGATTTGACGCGTTCAGGGCCGATCGACACGATATCTATCTTCGTTCCTGGGATCATTTCCCGTATGCGCAACGCTTCTTCAACAGCATGCTCATCGAAACGGTTGATCCAGTAAGTAGTTTTTTCAGCATAACCGGCCCAGGTCCTTCCCTGGTTTATCATCGGCCTTGATTCCGCATCGGGTACCTGCTTTATGCATACTAGTATTTTCATAGGCGTCTCCTATAAATCTAAGTTTGTTCTGGCATAAAACCGGTATTACACTAAATATATTTTAGCAAATCATATTACCGGCAGGGGAAAAAGTCAAGAAAAACGAACGGACGTCCGTTTTTTATTGACTTTTATAACATTTAGAATTAGCCTGTATTTAGGGAGAAGATATATGAGTGAGTTAATATTTATTCGTCATGGACAGGCCTCCTTTGGCCGAGGGAATTACGATATCCTATCCATTCTGGGCAGGGAGCAGTCACTCCTGACTGCAAAATACTTGTTAAAAACGGGCGTTTCCTTTAGCAGAGCCTACTCTGGAACCTTGCATCGCCAGTTGGCTACGGCAGAGCTTGTGCTCGATTACATGAGGACAAATTCAGGAGTAATCCCATCTCTCACGAGGCTTGAGGGGCTGAATGAGTACCAATCAGATGCGATAATGCAGTATTACGTCCCACTGGTGGCTGAGGAGGATTCGAGTCTTCAGCCTCTTCTTGAGAACATGTACACCGACAAAAGATCTTTTCAGACCGTTTTTGACCGGGTCATGACCAGGTGGCTCTCGGATGATTCGTATCCGGATGATGTCGAGGGCTGGAACCGGTTTAAAGAGCGGGTGGCAGATGCCATACAACAGATCACCGGTGAAAGCGATAAGGAAAGCCGGATCATAATCTTCTCTTCGGGAGGTGCGATCTCGGCGGCAGTACATCTCGCAACCGGTATCTCCCCATATCAAGCCATACGTATGGGCTGGGGACTGGCCAATACATCGATCACAAAATTCAGGTTCGGGAGTTCGGGCCTTATATTACATTCTTTCAACAGCTACCCGCACCTGGAAAGCTATAGATCAGGAGAACTTATTACATACAGGTAAGGAGGGGCCCTATGGATTTTGCAGTGTCCGACCGCATGAAAACAATTGTAGATATGATCAACGAGTTCGTGGACAAAGAATTAATACCCCTTGAACATGATTTCCTGGCCAAGGACTTCAGTTTACTTGAGCCGGTACTCGCAGAAAAACGCCGGATGGTGAAACAGATGGAGCTCTGGGCGCCGAACCAGGACAAAGAGTACGGCGGTATGGGGCTGAACCTGGTTGAGCACGGGCTGGTGTCCGAGGCTCTGGGTCGGAGCCCGCTCGGGCATTACGTGTTCAACTGCCAGGCGCCAGACGCTGGCAACATGGAGATCCTGCACAAATTCGGGACTGAGGAACAAAAGGAGAAATACCTGCGGCCGCTGGTCGAGGGCAAAATACGCAGCTGTTTTTCCATGACCGAGGTCGAGATGCCCGGTTCCAACCCGGTAATGATGGACACCACCGCAGTAAAAGACGGGGATGACTATGTTATCAACGGTCAGAAGTGGTACTCGACCGCGGCTGACGGCGCAGAATTTTCGATATGCATGGCTGTGACCAACCCCGATGCGGCACCGCACCTGCGTGCCAGCATGATTATCGTTCCGACCGACAATCCTGGCTTCAACCTGGTGAGGAACATCCCCATAATGGGACATGTGGGGAGCGGCTACTTCAGCCATGGCGAGGTGCTGTTCCAGTCCTGCCGGGTCCCTCAGAGCAACCTTCTCGGGTCGGAAGGCCACGGGTTTGTCATCGCGCAGGAGCGGCTGGGGCCAGGACGCATACATCACTGCATGAGGTGGATCGGCGTGTGTGATCGAGCATTTGAGCTGATGTGCCGCCGGGTCAACCAGCGGATGATCACGCCTGACGGCCAGACCCTGGCTACCAAGCAGATCATCCAGGCCATGGTGGCGGATTCGGCGGCGGAAATACAAGCTGCCAGGCTCATGACCCTGCACGCCGCATGGCGGATCGATAACCTGGGTCAGAAGGCCGCCAAGGTCGACATATCGCTGATCAAGTTCTATGTGGCCAACGTGCTGCAGAAAGCCATTGACCGGGCTCTGCAAGTTCACGGCGGCCTGGGTATGACCGATGACACCATACTGTCCTATTTCTTCCGCCATGAACGCGCAGCCCGGATCTATGACGGCGCGGATGAAGTGCACCGGATGAACGTCGCCAAGGCAATACTCAAAGAATACAAATAACAACAGGGACTGGTTATCGGCAATGACGTACAACGAGTTTAAAAAAATAGTGAATATCTCCAAGGAGGAGATCTCCGGCCAAATCCTGGAACAGAACCGCGAATCGATCAAGGTCAAGAAGGAACAGAAGGTGATCGGGAACCTGATACGTATCATCGAAGCGACGCTTGAGATCTGCAGCAAAAAGAGCTTTCAGGCCATGAGTATCCAGGATCTTTCTGCCCAGTCAGGCCTGAGCCGCGGTGCGCTATACTCCTATTTTACCAACAAGGAGGAACTGCTGGTCCTGATACAGTCGCAGGGCCGGGAGATTGCCAACCGGGTGCTTAACGACCAAATCGCCAAGGGCAATGGCTCCGCTGAGAAGCTGCGACTTGCCATCAAGTCGCACATATACCTTTCTGAGGCCATGCAGCCCTGGTTCTACTTCACCTACATCGAGGCGAGGAACCTGCCCAAGGAGGAGCAGAAGCGGGCTATCGAGAGCGAACTCCGGACCGAGAAGATATTCATTGATATTATCAATGAAGGAATTCAGGAAAAGATCTTCTATGATGAAAACGTGGTCCTGGCTGCGTCCGTCATCAAGGCGATGCTGCAAGATTGGTACCTGAAAAGGTGGAAGTACCGAAACAGGAAGGTTTCAGTGGATGATTACGCAGACTATGTGATCCATGTGGCGGAGTCTATTCTGCTGATCAAATAATCTATGGAGGTGTGATATGGGTGATTTGAATGATCGCGCGATGTCCATAAGGAGCGGCGAGGAACTGGATGCGGCAAAGGTTTTAGAATTTTTACGTGACAATATCCCCGGCTTGGCCGGTGATATCGAGATAAGGCAGTTCCCCAGCGGGTTCTCCAACCTGACCTATTCCGTGAAGGTCGGGGAGCGGGAGATGGTGCTGCGCCGGCCGCCCTTCGGCCGGAAAGCCAAGACCGCACACGATATGGGGCGGGAGTATAGAATACTCAGCGCACTCAAGCC
>Ga0074198_1000179_pt1 | contig 86261 bp, 74 predicted proteins | sample EPASupsiteSAE323_FD_64527 | JGI IMG/M metagenome (GOLD analysis project Ga0074198, IMG submission 64527) | Bioremediated contaminated groundwater from EPA Superfund site, New Mexico - Sample SAE3-23 | ecosystem: Environmental > Aquatic > Deep subsurface > Groundwater > Contaminated ... | reverse complement strand
CAATAGCACTAATTGGATTCATACCAAACAAAAAATAACCCAGGGCTATAATGTAATAGTAAAGTGGTCCAATAAAAACACCATCAACACTGGTTATTTGTCCGACTATTCGTAAATGTTTATTAACAACAATGTCTTTAGCAATCCAAGAATACAAATCTTGATCATGGGCAAAAGCAAATGATTTTTCAAAATTATAAACTCTCATCACCAAGCCAATCGCCAAAATAATCCCTAGCACTACCCAGGCCTTCATTTTAAACTTGTGTTTTATTTCTAACACTCATTAAATATTAGCACAACGTCTATTTTCCAATCAATCAAATTGATTGTATAATTCAATAATGAAATCGATCTCAATTATAATTCCATGTTATAACGAAGAAAATAATTTAAAAAAAGGTGTTTTGAGTGAGGTTTATGATTTTCTCAAAACTCAAAAATTTCAATGGGAAGTGCTCATTTGTAACGATGAATCCACTGATAAAAGTCTTAAACTAGTCAAAGATTTTGTCTCCAAACACAAAGGTTTTCGAGTTTTAGATTTACCCCACGGTGGTAAACCATCAGCCGTTTGGGGTGGCATTCAAGAAGCCAAATATCCCATAATTCTTTTTACCGACATGGATCAATCCACTCCATTAAAAGAATTAACCAAATTACTGCCTTTTTTCAACAAAGGCTATGATGTTGTTATTGGTTCTAGAGGCGTTTCTCGCGAAGGTAATTCCTTAATCAGAAAAATTATGGCCAGAGGATTTCTATTTGGTCGTCGTTTAGTTTTACTTCCCAAAATAATTGACACTCAATGTGGTTTTAAGGCCATGAAAACTGATTTAGCTAAAAAAATATTCCCCAACCTTCAATTTTTCAAAGACAAATCAGATAAAAAAGGTTGGCGTGTTTCTGCTTTTGATGTTGAACTTCTATTTATGGCCCAAAAATGGGGTTACAAAATTAAGGAAGTCGAAGTTGATTGGAAAAATGAAGATTTAAGCACCACCAAAGGCGACGATTCAGCTCGTTTCAAAAAGGAATCACAACAAATGTTACAAGAGATATTTAGGATTATTCGAAACAACATCCAAGGTGTTTATGATAAAGAATAATTTTTTTCGTTTTTTTCTTCTAATTTTAATTTCTTTTTTCTATTTTTTTTCTCGTTTTCAAAATCTAACCTCTATACCTGTATTTGGTGACGAAGCTATTTATATTCGTTGGGCCCAAATAATTCAATCAGAAGAAACTCTTCGTTTTATTCCCCAAACCGACGGTAAACAGCCATTGTTTATGTGGATTAACGCTGTCACCCTTAAAGTTATCTCCGATCCACTTGTTTCTGGTCGAATCATTTCTGTTTTTGCTGGTTTCGGTTTACTTTTGCTCTTGTTTTTCACCACTGCCATTTTTTTAAATTATGAAAACAAAGAAAAAGACATTTTTAAATTTATTGGTTTAAGCATTAAAAAATTTTTTTACCAAGGAATTTTTGCAGCTCTAATCTATTGTTTTCTCCCTTTTTCCTTCTTTTTCGACCGCATGGCCCTAGCCGACACTCTGCTCTCATTTTTTGGATTAGCAGCCTTATTATTTTCCCTTCTATTATCCAAATATCCAAGATTAGATTTATCCCTAATTTTAGGTTTTATCCTAGGTCTTGCTTGGCTAACCAAATCGCCAGCAATATATTTTATTGTTTTATCTTTCGTTACTTTTTTATTATTTAACTACCGTAATTTTAAATTAATAATTCTTCCCTTAATTTCTTCTATAATTGCTTTTTTGATTTACAATATTCTTCGTTTAGGCCCTCAATTCAGTCAAATTGCCATTCGAAACAAAGATTATGTCTGGTCGATTCCTGAAATTTTAAAACATCCGTTTGATCCATTAATTCCACATTTACTGAATACTTTTTCTTTATATAACCAATATATTTCTTGGCCACTTTTAATTTTTGCCTTTGTCGGACTAATTTTATTTTTTAAAAATTTCAAATTAAAAATTTCAAACTATATTATCCTTATTGGTTGGTGGATTTTGCCTTTAATTGCCAACGCTGCTATGGCTAAAGTTTTTACTGCTCGTTATATTCTTTTCACTCTTCCGCCTCTAATTATTTTAATTTCCATCGGCTTTCTAAATTTTTTAACCAAAATCAAATCAAATTTCTTAAAATTTATTTTTATTATTACCGTTTTCACTTTAAATATAAATTTCATTTATAAAATTTCTACAGATCCTTTTAACCAAAAATTGACCTCCACTGAACAAGGTTATCTTTCCGATTGGACTTCAGGATGGGGGATCGAACAATCAGCTGATTATTTAAAACAAAGATCTCAAGTTGCCAATATTATTGTTGGCACCGAAGGTTTTTTTGGGACTCTTCCAGACGGTCTTCAGATTTATGGTAATAAAGTTCATCAATTAACTATTATTGGTGAAGGTCTTGGTTTTACTGAGTTGCCAGGTGGTCTAATTGATGCCAAAAATCATGGAGATGAAGTTTATTTATTAATCAATAAATCACGTATTAAAGTCAATTCTAATCAGTTAAATCAATTAAAAATAATCAAATCATTTGACAAGCCAGATGGTGACAAACTACTCCTATATGAAATTTAAAATAAATAAAATTTTTTTATTCCCAATAATTCTTTTCATTTTAATTATTCCTACTTTTGTTTTTTTGCTCAAGCCCGGTTATTACAATATGCACGACGACATGCAGATGATTCGCCAGTTAGAAATGGAAAAATGCCTAAAAGACGGTCAAATTCCTTGTCGTTGGTCTCCTGATTTAGGCTATGAATATGGTTACCCGCTTTTTAATTTTTATCCACCCATGCCCTACATAGTTGGCCAAGTTTATCGTACTTTTGGTTTTTCTTTTGTCACCTCAGCCAAATTAATTGCTGTTACTCAAATTATTTTATCTACCTTCTTTATGTATCTTCTTGCCAGCACTATTTTTGGTCAAATTGGTGGCATGCTTTCAGCCCTTTTTTATGCCTATGTTCCTTATCATGCTCTCAATATTTATGTTCGCGGGGCTTATAACGAAGCCTGGGCGGCCGTCTTTTTTCCTTTAATTTTCTACTTTGCCTACAAACTTATTAAAGACGGCAAATTTAAAAATATAATTGGTATTGCCTTGGGTTATGCCGGTCTTTTGTTATCACACAACCCCATGGTTTTAACCTTTACCCCATTTTTTTTAATTTGGTGTTTTTTTTGGTTAATTGCCGAAAAGAAAATTGTCTTTTCCAAAAAAATAAAGACCTACCTGTCAAGGTCCATGGATACCCCGAAGAGGGTAGAGGTGGTTCCGACATTGTCGGGACCGGTGGGTTTGTTCCTTAAGTTTCTTTTTTCAGGTATTTTCGCCCTGTCTTTAACAGCTTTTTTTACTCTACCGGTACTTTTTGAAACTAAATATACTCAAGTGGAATCCATGTTTGAAGGTTATTACACTTGGTCGGTTCATTTCGCTTCAATTTCGCAACTATTTATTAGTAATTTTTGGAGTGATGGCCCATCAGTTTGGGGACCAAATGATGGCATGTCATTTATGGTAGGTTATCTTCATTGGATTATTCCATTATTAATAGTTTTATTGTCAATTTTCTTTTTAATCAGAAAGAAAAATCTAGACAAACAAATCATACTTTCGCTTTTTCTTATTACACTTGGATTATTCAGTATTTTTATGGTTCACAACAAATCAACTTTTATTTGGCAAATTTTCACTCCAATTCAAAAAATTCAATTTCCTTGGCGTTTTCTCAATCACACCGCCTTTTTACTTTCACTTTCAATAGGTGTTTTACCTTTTCTACTAAAAAAATATTTTAATAAAAAAGCATCAATTATCGCCACGTCAGTTGTTGCTTTTACAGTTATAGTTCTTAACATAAACTATTTTCATCCGATTACCAGCGGCCCATTAACCGATGAGCAAAAATTTTCAGGAAAAGCTTGGACCAATCAAATTACTTCCGGTATTTACGATTATTTACCAAAAACTGCCGGCACTGCTGCCAAATCAGAGGCTATTCCTTATATTGACAATATTGAGCCCAAAGAAGCATTAATTAATATGTCAGGTCAAAAAAAGGGGACAGATTGGCTTTATTTCAATCTATTTCTAAATAAAGATGCCAAAGTTACTATTTCTCAGTTAGCTTTTCCAAATTTCGAAATCACCGATAAGGGTCAAAAAATAGATTATCAAATTGAGCCAGAACTTGGTCGTATGGTTGTCGATTTAAAAGCTGGTGATCATCAAATTTATGTAAAACTTCAAAACACCCCCATCAGAACTATTTCCAATTATATTTCTTTATTTGCCTGGCTAGGATTAATGTCCTATTTATTAACACCCCTATGGAAGAAATTGATTTACAAGAAATAAAAAATAAAACCACTAAAAATGTTTTGTTTTTGTCTCTAAGAAACATAGGTATCCAAGGGATTTCTGTAATCGGTTTTTTTCTTTTGACTATTTTACTTGGAGTTGGTGAGGTTGGCCTTTTTGCTATAGTTGCCGAATCTGTCAGTATTTTAGGGTATTTTTCTGACCTTGGCCTGGCAGCTGCTCTTATTCAAAAGAAAAATGAAGTTACCAAAAAAGAATTACAAACAACCTTTACAATCCAGCAAATATTGGTTTTTATAGGGTTGATTATTGGTTATTTTGTTTTTTCTAAATATAGTTCAATTAAAGGTTATGGATCGAAAGAATTTTGGATTTTTATTTCACTTTGCTTTTCTTTTGTTTGTGCTTCATTAAAAACCATTCCGTCTATTCTTCTCGAAAGAAAACTTAATTTTAAATTAATCTCCACTGTCGATATTATTGAAAATGCTTGTTTTTATGGTTTTGCCGTCCTTTTTGCTTTTCTAGGTTTTGGTGTCTATTCTTACTCCATTGCCACTTTTATTCGCAGTCTTTTAGGATTAATTATTATTTATAAATATAGTTTTTGGCCAATCGGTTTTTCTTTTCACTGGGAATCAGCCAAATCACTTTTTAAATATGGTATTCCTTTTCAATTAAATTCTTTTATTGCCATGGCCAAAGATCGTTTATCAAATCTTTTAGTTGCCGGCATCATTGGTCGAACCGATTTTGGCATTCTTTCTTGGGCTCAAAAAGGCCCCAGAGTTCCTTTAAGTTTTATGGACGCCATCATGAGAGTAACCTTTCCTACCTTTGCTCGCCTTCAAGACCACAAAGAAATTTTAAAAAAATCACTTGAAAAAAGTCTTTATTTTATTGCTCTCATTGTCTTTCCTATGACCGTTGGAATTGCCCTAATTGCTCCCGATATTATCAATTTAATCCCCAAATACACCAAATGGTCACCAGCTATTTTTCCTCTCTATTTTTACACCATTAACGTCATCATTGCTTCAATTACCACCCCTTTAACCAATGCTTTTAACGCTATTGGCAAAATTACTCTAACCACCAAATTTATGATTATGTGGACTGTTTTAACTTGGGTTTTTTATCCTCTCTTAAGTATTAAATTTGGCTATATTGGCACTGCTTATGCTGTTTTAATTGTCAGCCTCAGCTCTTTTATTGTTTGGTTCATTGCTCAAAAAGTTTTTGACATTAATATTTTAAAAACAATTTTTAATCCCATCGTTGCCACTACCTTAATGATTATTCCTTGTTTATTGTTTCAATCACTAAATTTGGGCAGTCTAACTAATATTTTTGGTAAGATTTTAATCTCAATTTTAGTTTATAGTTTTTATACTTTTATTTTTTCTAAAAATGAAATTATTTGGTTTTGGCATCAACTCTCATGTTTAAAAACAAAAAAATAAAAATTCTTCCTTTTGTGGTAATTATTTTAAGCACGGTTTTATTTTCCCTAACCATGTTTAGAAGTGGTTTAAAATACCAGTTTGGCATAGGTTTTTGGGGTCCAAACGGTCACGATGCTATTTGGCACTTAAGTTTAATTAATCAATTAAAACAGCAAATTCCACCTCAAAATCCAATATTTTCTGGTGTCAATTTACAAAATTATCATTGGGGTTTTGATTTTTTAGTTGCAGCCATTTCTAAAATAACCTTCATTGACTCCAGTATTCTTTATTTTCAGATCTTACCAATTATTTTTTCTTTACTAATTGGGTTTTTATCTTTTAAACTTGCTTTTTTAATTACCAAAAATAATATTACCAGTATTTTTTTTGTTTTGTTAAATTATTTTGCCGGCTCTTTTGGTTGGGTCTATACCCTCATCAAAAATCACCAAACTGGTGGTGAATCATTATTCTGGTCAATGCAATCGGTTTCCACTCTATTAAATCCACCCTTTGCTTTGTCGTTAATAATAATTTTGTTTGGCTTAATTCTTTGGTTTAAACATCATTCTCTAAATTCCACCAAAAGTGCCATCTTGATTGGTTTAATTTTTGCTCTTTTAAGTGGTATTAAAGTTTATGCTGGAATTTTAATTGGACTAGCACTGTCATCTTATTGGTCCTACAATGTCATCCGTTCTAAAAAATTTTTTGGCTTTAATTTTATTATTTGCCTAGCTATGGGTTTAATTTCACTTTTAATTCTTTTTGGCCTAGGTGTTCTACAAGGTAATCAATTATTAGAATTTAAACCATTTTGGTTCACTCATTCTATGATTGAATCCCTAGATAAATTTTATTTACCTAAGCTAGCCTCCTTCAGATTCAATCAAACTAATATTTTAATTTCTGTTATTTTAGAAGTTGGATTAATTTTTATTTTTTTGATTGGCAACCTTGGAACCAGGGTTTTGGGACTTTTCACTATTTTTTCCAAAAAAGTTAAAAAGGAGATTAATGATTTTGATAAATTAATTTTTTTCATTTTCATTTTTTCTTTCTTTATCCCCCTTCTATTTGTTCAAAAGGGGACTGCTTGGAACACTATTCAATTTTTTTATTATTTTCTCTTTTTTGCCAATTTCTATTTCGCCCAATTTTTATCAAAATTTTGGTCAAAAAATAAAATTTCGATTTTTGTTTTATTAGTAATTTCTTGTCTTACCAGTTTTAGTACCCTAAAGGATTATTTAGGCAATCCACCCCCAAGTTGTTTACCAAATTTAGAAATAGAAGCCTTAAATTTTTTGAAAAGTCAAAATGAAGGTTTTGTTTTAACCTATCCTTATGATAAATATAAAAAAGATAAGATGAACACACCCATTCCTTTATATGCTTACGAAACCACATCGTATGTTTCGGCCTTCAGTAATAAACAAACATTTTTAGAAGATGAAATGAACCTTGATATCACTGGTTTTAACTGGCAAAAAAGGCGAATTGACGAAGAAAAATTTTTCACCACCACAGATAAATTTTTTGCCCGTGGATTTTTAATTAACAATAAAATCAGTTATATTTATCTAGTTGGCGATCAAAATTTTATTTTGAGTCCATCCGACCTCCAAATTAGTGAATTGTTTAATAATGGGCAAATTAGGATTTATAAGGTCCAAAGGTGATAAAATAGAACATTCGACTATGAAAAACAAACCTAATATTTCGGCTGTCATCAATGTTCGAAATGAAGCTGAAGCTCTAAATAAATGTCTTCGTTCCATTAAAAATTTTGTCGACGAAATAATCGTTGTCGACATGAATTCCACCGACGGCAGTCAAGAAATTGCTAAAAAGGCCGGTGCTCAGGTATTTTCCTATCGTCCAATGAAATTTGTTGAACCAGCCAGAAATTTTGCCCTTTCCAAAGCTAATGGTAAATGGATTCTACTTCTCGACCCAGATGAATTTTTAACCAAAACATTAAAAAGTGAATTGTTTTCTATCACCAAGAGAACTGATGTTGATTTTGTCAAAATTCCTCGTAAAAACATTATTTTTGGAAAATGGATTCGTCATTCTAATAGTTGGCCAGATTATTTAATTCGTTTTTTTAAAAAAGGCGCTGTCACTTGGAAAAAAGAAATCCACAGCCAACCAACAACCAAAGGTAACGGTATTACTCTTCTAGATTCTGAAAAAATGGCCATTCACCACAACAATTACACCAGTATTAGTCAATTTGTCACTCGAGCCATTCGTTATAGTGGAATTCAAGCAGATGAGTTATTTGCCCAAAATTACAAACTAAAAACCAGTGATTTTCTTTTAAAACCAATCCAAGAATTTAATAGTCGGTTTTTCTTTGCCGAAGGCTATAAAGACGGTTTTCATGGTTTAGTTTTTTCTCTTCTTCAAGCTTTTGCTATCGCTTTAATTTATGTTCGTCTTTGGGAAAAACAAGGTTGCCAGGAAAAATCTATCACTAAAGAATCTTTTGTCTCTGCCAGTCAAGAAACCACTTTTGAATATGATTTTTGGTTCAATAAATATTTCAGAAAAGAATATTCAACTAATTTCTTTAAAAGACTTTTGCTTAAAATTCGTCTAACTTTAAGTTATCTAACTAAAAACTTTTAGTTTCATGAAAAAAATTGCCATCATTGTTCTAAATTGGAAACAACCAAAACTTACCATCGAAACTATCAATTCTGTTCTCAAAATTAAACATGATTCATTTAACTATGAAATTGTTTTAGTCGATAATGGTTCTCCTGATGATTCGATTAAAATTTTTAATCAGGAATATAAAAACAATAAATTTGTAAAAATTTTAAATACCAAATCTAACCTCGGTTATGCCGGTGGTAATAATTTTGGTATCGACTATACTCTCAAAAACAATTTTGATTTTTTAATCCTATTAAATAACGATGTTTTAGTTGATCCAAATTTTTTAAACGAATTATTTAAAGAATCTGATAATTACGATATTCTTGGCCCTAAAATTTATTTTGCCCCCGGTTTTGAATTTCATAAAGATCGCTATCAAAAGAAAGATCTAGGAAAAGTTATTTGGTCAATAGGTGGTCAAATGGATTGGGATAATATTTATGGTAGCAACATTGGCATTGATCAAATCGACCATGGTCAATTTAACAAAATCATAAACAAAGTCGATTTTATTAGTGGTTGTTGTTTAATGGCCAGTCGCCAAGTTTTTGAAAAAATTGGCAAATTAGATATAAATTATTTTATGTATTTTGAAGATGTTGATTTTTGTCAACGTGCCAAAAAGGCTGGTTTTAAAATGGCCTGTATTCCCAAATCGATCATTTGGCATCTAAATTCCGGTTCAACTAGTGGGCCAGGAGATTTACAAAATTATTTTATAACTCGAAACAGAATATATTTTGCCTACAAATACGCCAAAATAAGAACAAAATTTGCCATTTTTAGAGAATCATTCAGAATGTTGTTTGGTAAATCTAAATGGCAAAAACAAGCAATTATAGATATTTATAGTCATAAAATGAACAAGGGGAGTTGGCAATGACAACCAAAAATCTTTCCATAATTATCTTAGCCGGTAACGAAGAAAATATGATTATTGACTGTCTCAAATCTTGCAGTTGGGCCAGTGAAATTATTCTTGTTGCCGCCAATTCCACCGACAACACTGTCTCTCTTGCCAAAAAAACCATCCCTTCAATTAAAATAGTTAAAACAATCGATGAATATAATAAAAATTTTTCTAAATGGCGCAACTTAGGTTTTAATAATGCCACCAAAGACTGGATTTTATACATAGATGCCGATGAAAGAATTACCCTTAAACTTAAACGAGAAATCATAGAAAAAATAAATATTAAAAACAATCAAATTTCTCATTATGCTATTCCTCGAGCCAATCATTATTTAGGAAAAAGAGTTCGATACGGTGGTTCTTATCCAGATTATGTCAAACGTCTCTATTGCAAAAAAGATTTCAAAGGCTACAAAGGTATCCTTCATGAAGAACCTATCGTTAACGGACCTCTAGAGCATTTAAAATCCGACCTTCTACACTACACTCATCGTGATTTAACATCAATGGTCAATAAAACTTTAGTTTGGACCGACATGGAAGCCCAAGCCCTTTTTCAAAGCAACCATCCACCTGTAGTTTGGTGGCGTTTTATTCGAATGATGTTAACCAAAATTTGGGAAAGACTAATTGTTCAAAAAATGTGGCGGGATGGAACTGTTGGCTGGATTTCTGTTTTATTCGAAACTTTTGACACTTTTTTAATCTATGCCCGTCTTTGGGAAATTCAACAAAAACAAAACAAATAGATTTAATGCTATTATAAATTTGATGGCAAAAAGAGCTGCAATCTACGATCCCTATTTGGATACACTAGGCGGTGGTGAAAGATATTGTCTTACAGTTGCCGAAATTTTATTAAAACATGGTTATAAAGTCGATTTATTTTGGTCTGGAGATCAAGGATTAATAGAAAAAGCCATGAAAAGATTTTCTTTAAATCTAGAAGGTTTAAATTTAGTTAAAGATGTTTTTAAAATAAAACCCAAACAAATTGATTTTATCGAAGAAGAACAAAATTTATCTAAATTTATCAACAGATCTCTTGATCCTCAAAAAATACACAAAAAGTTTACCAATTTTTTCAATAAATTAACAACCACCAGTAAATACGATGTTTTATTTTATTTAGGCGATGGCAGTATTCCTTTTGTTTTTGCCAAACAAAATCTTCTTCATCTCCAAGTACCTTTCTCAAATGATCAAAATATTTTTAATAAAATAATTAGTAATTCAAAATTATTTTTATTCTCAAAAATAATTTGCAATTCTCAATTCACAGCCAAATTCTATCAAGACAATTTCTCATCTAAAATCCAAGTTATTTATCCGCCGGTTGATGTCGATAAATTTGAATCATCTGACGATAAAAAAAATTTTATTCTTTCAGTCGGTCGTTTTGATAATATTTTAAACGCTAAAAAACAAGACGTTTTAGTAGATGCTTTTAAGAAATTATTTGAAGAAGAAAAGGTAGCCAATTGGAGATTAATATTGGCTGGTGGCAGTCTTGCTAACCCCGACGAAAATTCATATCTCAAATATTTAAAAGAAAAAGCTTCTGGGCTACCAATTGATTTTGTAATTAACCCAAGTTTTGATGATTTAAAAGAAATTTATTCAAAATCAAAAATATATTGGCACGCTGCCGGATTTGACGTTGACGAAATAACCCACCCAGAAAACACCGAACATTTCGGCATGACTGTTGTCGAAGCCATGGCCTCTGGACTAGTTCCAGTTGTAATTGCCAAAGGTGGTATTCCTGAAATTATTTCCGATGGTGTTGATGGATATTTATGGACGACTATTGATGAATTAGTTTTTAAAACCAAAAGTTTAATAGAATCACCAGACGACCTAAAAAGAATGGCAAAAAAAGCCACTGGTAAATGTCAAAAATTTTCAAAAGATAATTTTGAAAAAGATTTAATTAATTTAATCAAAAAATAATATGAAAATATCTGTAATTATTACCAATTGGAATGGGGTAGATTTGCTTAAAAAAAATTTAGAACAGGTGATCAAAACTAGCCCTGAAGTTCAAGAAATTATCATTGCTGACGATGCTTCCACTGATAAAAGTGTTGATTATATAAAAGAACTTCAAAAGAAATATTCAAAATTAAAATTAATCACTAACAAAAACAACTTAGGCTTTGGTAAAAATTCTAATAAGGCCATTGCTCAAAGTAAAGGAGATTTGGTTGTTATGTTGAATAGTGATATTTTCCCTCATCAAAATTATATTAAAAATGCACTTTGTCACTTTTCTGATCCTAAAATTTTTGGGGTTGGTTTTGCTGAATTAGGCAATGAAAATTGGGCTAGAATTTTTTGGGCCAATGGATATCTTCAACACGAACCAGGAAAAAATATTAAAAAAACCCATATCACTGGATGGCTTTCTGGTGGTGGGTCTATTGTCAGGAAAAATATTTTTGAAAAATTAGGTGGTTTTGATCAAGTATACGAACCATTTTATTGTGAAGATTTAGATCTTGGCCTTAGGGCTTGGAAATCTGGCTACACTCTTCTTTGGGAACCCAAATGTGTCATTGAACATAACCACGAGTCCACTATGTCCAAATTTTCCAAAAGCCTTTTAAATTATATCAAGGAAAGGAATCGTCTTTTATCTGTTTGGAGAAATATCGATGATCCACAGCTTCTCTTTTTAAATAAAATTGCCCTAATTGGTCGGGTTTTATCTGGCCCAAATTATATAAAAATTATTCGTGCTGCCAAAAAACAAATCAAAAAATCCACTCCGCCAATTGTTTTTCCAAAACTTACCGACCAAGAAATTTTTAAACTTTTTTCCGATAATTAAAATGGAACTATCTATCATCATAGTTACTTGGAATACTGCTAAAATCACTCAAAAATGTGTTCAAACCATTAATAAGTTTCTAAAAAATCCAGAGATTATCATTGTCGACAATGGCTCCAAAGATAATACAGTAGAGCTTCTTTCCAAAGAAAAAAATGTCAAAATAATAAAAAATAATGCCAATTTAGGTTTTTCCAAAGCCAATAATATCGGTCTACAGCATGCCACTAAAGAATACATTCTTTTTATGAATTCCGATATCGAATTAATCGATGATTCGATTAATGATTTGTTTAAATATTTCAAAGATAAAAATAACATAGGTATCATTGGCCCTAAATTTTTAAACCCAGATCTAACCGTTCAAGCTTCAGTTTTTCCCAAACAATCAGCCATTAATGCCTTTAAAGAATTTTATTTAAATCAAAAAAATTCTTATTCAAAATATATTCCTAAAGCCAATAATCCTATTAAAGTTTGGGCCATTTCTGGTGGTTGTATTCTCACTCGCAAATCATTTTTTAAATCAATTGGCGGCTGGAATGAAAAATATTTTTTCTATTTTGAAGATTTAGATCTTTGTCGAAAAATAAATAAAATTGGTAAAGACATAATCTATTATCCAAAATGCCAAATCATTCATCGTCATGGCGCTAGTGGTATCAAATTAGCCGACTCATCTAATCAATGGCGCCGCTTAATTCCCGGCAGTAAACTTTATCACGGTAAATTAAAACACTATTTAATTAATTCCATCCTTTGGTCTGGTCAAAAAATCCAAAGATTTTTTAATTCGAAATAATATTTCTTAGGTAATAAGGAGGGGAACCATCCGGTCTATGAATCGTCTCTATTAGATTAACTTTTGATTCAAATTTTTTATCAACTTCACAACCCTCAGCATCCACAAATAATATCGAATTAAAATCTTTTTCAACCCTTTCAAGGGCACTTTTTAAAGGACATTTATCTTGTGTAAAAACTATATTCTGATAATTCTCAACTTTTCCCAAAAAATTTATCCAAGGGTATAAATTATCAGGGCTATTTGTTAACATAACTTTTTTATAATTACCTCCAATTTCACTCAGTTTTTTTATCAATTCCACATTGCCCCCATCACGATAATATGTTGCTATACTCATCTTTTGATGAACAAAATACATATGTGAAAAGTAAATAAAATTCAAGAAATATCCAATTCCAATCACTACAGAAATATATTTCCATTTTGATTGTAATTTTATTAATCCATAAAACCCCCAAGCCGCAGTAATCAATAAAAATGGAATCATAAAAATTGCCCTCTGCATATTAGGCGTGTCTTCAATTGTAACCGCTGCTGGCAATGGCGCGATCACTAAAAAAGCCAAAATAATCAACATTTCCTTTCTTTTTGATGCGAAAAATATTCCTAAAAATACTAATATTAGTTCAATATAAGTCAATAATCCAACATATGGAACTGTATAACGAATAGGTTTCCCAGAATCACCAATTAAAAATGAAGTACTAAAATATTCTCTATATTCCTCAGCAAATCGTCTAATATAGGCAGCTATACGATTATGAAAAGTCCGAGCGATAAACACATGATTTGGCCCTTCTTCTGTTGGCATTTTAGTAACTTCATAAAGAACTTTAAAATCACTCTTTAAACTAACTTGTGAGGCTCTACCTCTTGCCTCGGGCGACAAAAAAACCAACACTGTTGTTAAAATCAGCGCCACTAAAATTAATATTTGTTTAAACCTAATTTTCTTTTGAAAAACTAATTTATAAAAAAACACTAATACCAAAAGAAATATTGGCGCCAACACTCTCACATTATGGTAAAAGAAAAAAGCTAATAAAAAAGCTGAATAAGACAAAAGCATGTCAAGTAAACTATTTGTCCTAAATAATTTTATAAAAAAATACAATCCCAAAATCGTCAAAAAAATCACCACTATACTTTCACTTGTAGCCCTACTAGCAATAATATGCCATGGATTTAAAGCCATTAATACCGCTGCAATTAAAGCCAAATATTTTTTTGGTTTACCAAAAATTTCCAACACCAACATGAAAATAGCAATAATTGTCAACGCGCCTATCAATGCAAACGGAAATCTTACAGCAAAAATAGTATTACCAAAAACAAAAATAGAGGGGATTGTTAAATAGATTAAACCGGCTGGACGAAAATCTCCAAAAGAATCATAATATAAAGGTAACCGATTTCCTTTATCATCCATTCCAGTTTTTAATATGGAATATGCGTTCCATCCAACTTTAGCCTCATCAATATGAAAACCATAAGGCACAGATTCAAGTTTATAAACCCTCAAAAAAAAAGCAACCAAAAAAACAAGCGATAAAAAAACAAAAAACTTACATTTTTTGTTAAACATAAATTAAAAATATTATCTCATACTTATAAAAATAAATAACATTACTAATATAATTAGTATCTTTGATGTAAAATTATTAAGTGTTTTTAAAATATAAAAAGATTATTTTATTGGCTGTTTTGATCCGACTTTTAATTATGCCCTTTTTCTATCACCCAGATATTAAAAGTCAATTATTTCATATGCAATATCTTTCTCATGGTGTTCTAAACATTTATGATTTTGTTGACAAAAACAAATCTAATCTTCCATACACCAATATTTATGTCTACTTACCATTTACTTATTATTTTTTTGGATCAACCGATTTTATTTTATCGCCTTTATATCCAAACGATTTATATCAATGGCTTAACGATTGGGGAGAAAATCAAAACAATTATCCTAATATGATTTTTTTCATGTTGGTATTAAAAATACCATATTTAATTTTTGACCTATCAACCGGATTAATTTTATATAAAATATATCGAAGCCAAAAAATTTTATATTTCTGGTTATTTAACCCAATTTCAATCTATTTAATTTATATTCTTGGAAATTTTGATATTATCCCCACCTTTTTAACCCTTCTCGCTTTTTATTTTATAAAAACCAACAAACAATTTTGGTCATATTTAACCATCGGTTTTGCCATTGCTCTTAAGATGTATCCGATTATGTTTTTACCATTTTTATTTTTTTACGACAAAAAAAATATTTTAAAAAATATCAAATATTCCATTTTTTCATTAATACCTTTAATAATAAGCGTCCTTCCGTTTGTTAAACAAAAAAGTTTTTATGACTCATTTTTTGGTTCCGGTTTAACCCAAAAAATTCTTGAGTATCGGATCAACGGGCTACCCATCTTTCCTGTTTTTTTTCTTTTAATTTTAATTATTTATTATTTTTCCAAATCAAAATATAAATTTGAAATTGCCATATTGCAAATTTTTTTAATTTTTATTGGTTTAGTTAATTTTCACCCCCAATGGATAATGTGGTTTTTTCCCTTTATAATCACTTTTTTTGTAAATTCTAAAACAAAGGACAAACTCTTTTTTGCAATATTTTTTATTCTTATATTTACTTATATTTTACTTTTTAACGACAATTATTTAACCTGGGGTCACTTAATACCTATCGATCCAAATTTCATTAGTATTACATCTCCTTATCAATTAATTAAATTAAGAACTTCAATCGACCCATCTTTAATTCAAAAAAACATTCACAGTTTACTTTTATTATTGGGCACAATAGGAATATTCTGCTATGCCAAAAAAAAATAAATTTTTATTAATAACCAGCGAATTAATCTTTTTATTTTTTTTACTTATAATTTTGCCCTCAATTTTTATTAAAGAAAAACCAGGCATTAATCAACTTTCATTCAAAAATATTTTACCCTTAGATATTAATCACTCTTACAATCAATCTTTCGTTTCCAATAAAGATAATCTTAATTCTGTTTCTGTTTTGTTGAAAAATCCATCTTTAAGTAGTTACGACATAGTTTATATTGAAGTCCAAAATAATAATTTTGAAACCTTAAAATCTTTTAGTCTGTCTGGACGAAGTATCGAGGATCCGGGTTGGGTTAGGTTTAAATTTTCTCCCATCAGTTCAAAAAAAGGAGATATTTTTAATCTAAAAATTACTTCTAATAGTCTTAAAGACAATCTTCTTTATATTTATGGCAATCCAGACACCCAAAACATCAATTTTAAAACCACTTTTAAAGCCTCCAGTCTTAAAGAATCTTTTAAAGATAATCTAAATCAACAAATAGATAATTTTAAGTCCAGAAATATTTTTTATTCCACAACCTTTTTATTCTTACTTCTTTTAACCAATATTTTTATCCTTATTTAAGATAAAATAAACTATTCAAATGAAAAAAAGATTAATTATTTTGTGTTTAATAATATTGCTTTCTGGGATAGTTAGACTTGTTTTTTTAGACAGAATTCCATCTGGCATCAATGATGATGAACTACATTTCGTACTAAATGCCAAATCAACTTTCTACGGATTCAGTAATATCGAAGGCAACGCCAATCCGTTTCAATTAGGAGAAATGTCGAGTTTATTTTTCGCCCCATTAATAGGTATTCTTCCCACTAATCTTTTCACAGCTCGATTACCATATGTGTTAATAGGTTGTCTCAGTATAATTTTAATTTATTTAATAACCTTTAAAATTACCAAAAATTTTAATTTAGCCATAATTTCTGCTCTTATTGCTGCCATAAATCCATGGAGTATTTATGTCAACCGAACTTCCTTCGATGCTCCAATAGCCATATTTTTTTACCTTTTAACTTTTTACCTTTTAACTTTTAAAAAACCAAAATATATTTATCTATCAATTATTACCGCTTTTTTAGCTTTTAATTCATACATTGGCACCAAGGTTTTACTTTTACCCTTTATTATTCTTAGTTCCTATTTTCTATGGAAATTTAATAAAAAAAATGGTCCACAATACCTTATTGTTGTCCTAGCTTCACTACTGATTACTATAAATTTTATAATTACACTACCAAACCAATCAGTTGGCAAAAGAGTAGGCGAATTAGCAACCCCAAATTCATCTAAGATAAGTGACCAAGTAAATTTAGAAAGACAACAATCCGTTCAATTCAAACCTTTAAATTATTTGTTTACTAACAAGTACACAATTTACGCTAAAAATTTCACCCAAAAATATTTTTATAATTTCTCCACCGACATTCTTTTTCTAGAAGGTGATCACACCGCCACTGGATCACTTTGGAAAATGGGCTATTTTTACTATATAGATGCGCTTATGATTCTGATGGGAATCATTTATTTATATATTAAAAATCGCAATTTTTTATTTTTAATTGGTTCATTTATTCTCCTTTCTCCAATTCCAGAAGCCATTCGTTCGGATTCAATCCCAGCTTATATTTTTCACTCATCCTTTCAATATCCTTTTCTTTTTATATTAATTGCTGCTGGAATTCTTTTGTTTTGGCAAATTTTTTCAAATAAGATTTTTAGATTCTCACTAGTTTTGGTTTATTTATTAAGTTTTATTAATTTCATTGACATCTATTTTTTCAAATCTCCAATTTATCAACCAGAATCATTTTCATTTAGTAAAAGAGTTGTCTCTAATTTTATAAGATTAGAAAATAATAAAAACAAAGAAATTTATGTTTTAACTCGAGAGCCAGAAGTATTATTTAGATCGTATTTATTTTTTACCAATTCCCTTCAAAGGAATAATTTTAATTTAATTAAAAATATTTACTCACAATCAAAAGATAATATTATTTTTAATAAAATTCATTTTATAAACAATAATAAATACCTTCCATCTGGAAATAATTATACTCTCATTTTCGATACAAACAATTTTACTTTCGATGAAAAAAATTCTAAAACTTATATAAGCCGCCTTTCAGATGCTGGCAGAATTTTTTCAATCTACAGGGGATCAACTTGCCAAAATTTAAATTTATCTACTTTTCCCAACAATTTAACTATTAAAAATATTAATATTGAAAAGCTTGACGAAAAAAGTTTTTGTGAAAGGTTTATTACTATCTAAAATTATGAAAAAAAATTATTTTTTAAGTTTATTTTTACTCTCACTTTTTTCATTATTTCTTTTTTTGTACAAAAACACCACCGTTCCACCATCTCTATACTCCGATGAGGCTGATATTAGCTATCAGGCTTTTATTTTTAATAAAAATCACACCGACTATTTCGGCAACAAATTTCCCATCCATTTCCATTCTTATTCCGATTGGCAACCATCTTTTTTTATTTATTCAGTCGCTCTTACTCAAAAAATCACCGGTCATACCGATTCTTCAGTCAGAATTCCATCTGCCATTTACGGAACATTAACAGTTGTAGTTTTTTGTCTAATCATCAAACTTCTTTTAAACAGTAATGTCTGGTCAATAATCGGCGGATTTTTATTAACCATCTCACCATGGCTCTTTCATTTCAGTCATGTTGGTTTTGCTGCCACCAATATGCTCTTTTTAACTCTCCTTGGAATTTATTTTTGGATTAAATTTATTAAAAAAAATCAAATCAAAAATCTTTTTCTTTCTTTTATTTCTTTTGCTTTATTAACTTATTCCTATAGTACCGCCAAACTACATTTGGTTCTTATTTTTATTACCCTTTATTTAATTTGGTTTAAAACTATCAACAAAATTTCTCTTAAAAACAAACTTATTGCCATTTTTTTAGTCATTCTAATTTGTCTACCAATAGTTTCCGACACCCTCAAAGGTCGTGCTGGTTATCGTTTTAACTATATTAGTATTCTTAGTGATCCCACTATTAGTAAAACTGTCGACCATCTTCGTCAAGAAGATTCGGCCATTGTTTATGGTCAACAAATCGGACTTGAACCAATGTTTACCTCAAAAGTTTTTCACAACAAAATAACTCAATTATCAAAAAAGTTTATCGATAATTATTTTTCATCTTTTTCAGCAGATTTTCTGTTCTTAAAAGGGGATGGTAATCTTCGTCAAGGGATTCAAACCACCGGTAATCTACTTTTTCCTGATTTCTTTTTAATTTTTATCGGAATTTCAGTTATTCTTATCAAGAAATCACCAAATAAAAAATTTTATCTATTTTTTTTGATTAATTTAATTTTAGCTCCAATACCTTTTGCACTAACAAGGGATTCAACTTTTCCCCACGCCACTCGCCTAATTTTAATGTTACCATTTTTAATTTTCTTTTCCCTTCTGGGTCTTAAACAAATTTTTACCATCACTAAATCCAAATTATTAATTAGTTTTATTTTATTTTTATATATCATTTGCTTTAGTCGATTTATCCACCAATATTATTTTCATTATCCAAATATTTCTGCTCGTGATTGGCATTTCGGCATGAAATCAGCAGTTACTAAAGCTATTGATAAAAATTATTCTAAAATTTATTTCATAAATTCCTATGAACCATTTATGCCATTTTTCCTAAATTATTCCGAATACTTACCAACCAATAAAAATTTTTCTCCTGCAGCTTCTCTAGTTTGGGACAATAATCAGTTTTTTACCGGCATGCAAACCGAAAATAAATATTATCTCGGCAACATTGAATGGTCAATTATTTTTAATAATATTCCAAGCAACACTCTTTTTGTTGTTCCCGAAAAAGAATTAGTCAAAATTAAAACCAATCTAGAAGACTATAATAATAATCATAAAACTAAAATTAATCTCAACCAGCTCGATCAAATCGAGAAAAAATATATCGAACAAGAAAAAATTTATTTAATCACTTTTAATCAATGAAATTTTCTAAAAATATTTTTCTTCTAATTTGTTTATTTTTAATTTCCATTATTACCTTTTATCGCCTTGTCCAACCAGGTTATTTTTCCATGATGGACAATATGCATGTTTTTCGTTTAGATCAGTTCGATAAATGCCTAAAAGACGGTCAAATTCCCTGTCGTTTTATTAAAGATGGTGGAATGGGTTATGGTTATCCACTTTTTAATTATTATTCTCCTTTAACATACACCATAGCTGAATTTTTTCATCTCGCTGGTTTTAATCTTATTAACAGTTTAAAAATCGTTTTTGCTCTGTGTCATATAATTGGTATTTTTGGTATGTTTTTCTTTGCCAGTCTTTTTTGGGGAAAATTGGGTGGTTTCATTTCGGCCATTATTTTCCTTTTGTCCCCATATCAAGCCACCGACAGTTTTGTTCGCGGTGCTTTAGCCGAATCATTAGCCATTAACGTTATTCCTTGGGTTTTTTATTTTCTAACCAAATTTATAAACTCAAATAAAAATAAATTTTCATTAATTTTTTCTCTAACAGCTCTCTTGCTAAGCCACAATCTTATTAGTCTAGCCATTGCTCCTGTATTAATCATATATTCTCTTTTTCTCCTATTTAAAAACAAAAAATTAAATATCAAATCAATTTTAAATTTAACTATCCCAGTTTTGTTTTCTGTTGGATTAAGTTCCTTCTTTTTAATACCCGCTGTTTTTGAAAAAAACCTCGTTACTATCGACACTATGACTCAGGGTTATTTTCAATACATTATTCATTTTGCCACCCTCAATCAACTTTTTATTTCTCGTTTTTGGGGTTTTGGTGCTTCCCTCTGGGGTCCAATCGACGACATGGCCTTTTCTATTGGTATTGTTCAATGGTTAATCCCATTAATTTCTATTTTATTTTTATTCTTAAAAAGAAAAAAAATAAAAAAAAATAAAAGTTTTGCTTTCCTATTTTTTTTAATCTTTATTTTTGCTGTTTTTCTTACTCACAATAAATCAACCTTCGTTTGGAAAATTTTTCCATTTATGGCCTTTTATCAATTTCCTTGGAGATTTTTATCTATTGCCATTTTTGCCGCTTCTTTCGTTGCGGGTTCTATTATTTTATTAATCAACAAGAAAAAACTTCAAATTTTAACCGTTGTGTTAATTTCTATCACCACAATTCTTTTGAATTTTTCTTTTTTTAAAGAAGACATTTGGTATTCAAATTTAAACGACAGTCAAGAATTATCTTCAGACAGAATTTTGACTCAAAGCGGTGCTGGATTAAAAGATTATTGGCCAAAATATGGTCAAAATTTTCCTACAGTTTTTGCTCCCAATCAACCAACTTCTTCTCAAGGAGTTGTTGTTAATTACTATACTAAAAAAAGTAATAAAGTAATTTTAACCGCCATTGCCAATTCTGATTCTCAAATTACTCTGCCTTTGGTTTATTTCCCTAATTGGCAACTTTATATTGATGGTCAAAAATCAAATTTTCAAATTGACCAAAACTTAGGATTAATCAAATTCAACCTATCGCCCGGTAACCACTCTATTAATTTAAAATTTAAGAACACTCCTATTAGAACTATTGCAAATTTAATGAGCCTAGTCAGTCTTGTTTCAATTATAATTATAAGTATCAAACAAAAACGTCAAAATGAAAAATAAAAAGTTCATTTTATTTCTTTTAATAACCCTAATTGCCTTTTTTCTTCGTTTTTATCAGCTCAACAAATTTCCAGTTGCTTTAAATTGGGATGAAATTAGCCATGGCTACAATGCCTACAGTCTATTGCAAACAGGCAAAGATCAATGGTCAATAAGTTGGCCTATTTTCAATTTTCGAGCCTACGGTGATTACCCCACCACTCTCAATATGTACCTCTCCATGCCTTTTATTTACTTTTTTGGTCTCAATGAATGGACAGTTCGCCTAGTTTGCGCTCTTTGTGGTTTTGGATTAGTTATCGTTGCCTATTTCCTAGGTCAAGAAATTTTTAAAAACAAAAATAAATCTCTTTTATTAATGTTTTTAGTTGCTGTCTCTCCTTGGACCTTTTTCCCATCTCGAGGTGTTTTTCAATCCACTGTTGCTCAATTCTTTTTTCTTCTGGGTATTCTTTTTTTGACCAAAGCCATTAAAAAAATAAACTTCCTTCCTTTAGGAATTTTATTCAGTTCACTTTCTACTTATGCCTATCACAACACTAAAATAGTTGTTCCAATCTTGCTTTTATTCTATTTTCTTATTTTTTTTAAAGAATTTAAAACAAAATTATTTAAAAATAAAAAAATATTTTTAGTCAGTCTCTTGTTTCTTTCGGTTTTAATAATTCCCCAAGTTATTAATTCTTTTAATAAAGACGCTCAAGCCCGTAGTCGTTGGGTTTTTGCCATTAACCCCGCCACCATAAATGAAATAGAAAACAATCGTAATAATTATCAAGGCAATCCTCTAGTTGCCAAACTAAAATACAATCGTGTCACTGTTTTTTGTGAAATTGTAACCAAAAATTATTTAGGATTTATAAATCCAAACATACTATTTTTCGATAGTACTCAAAATTATCAATTTAATATTCCTCACACGGGTATTATTTATTCTGTTTGCTTACCATTTTTTTATATTGGCCTTATAATTTTAATTTTTAAATTCTTCAAAAAAGACAAACTCTCCATTTTTTTAATTTTTTGGTTTCTAATTGGCCTCATTCCAGCCGTCATCACCATCGGTGATTTTCCAATCATTCGATCCATGACCATTCTACCTCTTCCTCAAATTTTTATTACTTTAGGATTTTTCAAAACCCTTGATCTTTTCAAAAATTCAAGCATTAAAAACATTTTTATTATTGTCTCTTTATTTATTTTATCCATTCAATCGATTAAGTATTTTAAAAATTATTTCACTGATTATGCCAATAATTACTCAAGCTCTTGGCAATATGGTTACAAACAATCTATTAAATTTATTAAAGAAAATTACCTAGATTACGATCAAATCATTTTTACCAAAAAATATGGTGAAGCCCATGAATTTATTTTATTCTATTGGCCATGGGACCCTGCCTCTTATCAAAACGATCCTAACTTAAATTTGGATTTTCATTCTGACTGGTATTGGGTTAATGCCTTCGATAAATTTAAATTTATAAATGACTGGGAAATTAAAGAGCAAACTAAAAACATCAATCAAAAAGCACTATTAATCACTTCACCAGGCAATTATAATGAAAATAGTAATTTAATCAAAACCATTTATTTTCTTAATGGTCAACCAGCTTTTGATATTTTAAATATAAATGATCAAAAATAATAAATTATTTCTAATCATCGTTTTTTTAATTGCGTTTTTTTTAAGATTCTACAAAATAGGGGAATATCCTACTTTACTTTGGGATGAAGCTGCTATTGGCTACAATGCTTATTCGATTATAGAAACCGGTAAAGATGAATATGGTCAAACTTTACCTTTTATTTTTAAATCCTTTGGTGACTATAAACCAGGCCTTTATATTTACCTAGCTGCTCCATTTATAAAAATTATAGGATTAACCACCACAGCTACCCGTTTACCATCAGTAATTCTTGGTTCTCTTTTGCCGATTTTAATTTATTTTTTAATTAAAGAAATAAATCCCAAGGCTCACAAAACTGCCATCCTATCTACAATTATCACTGCCTTCAATCCATATTCCATTCATTTTTCTCGCGGCGCTTGGGAAACTAACGTTTTAACTTTTGAATTAGTATTAGCATCTTTCTTTTTCTTTAAATTTATTAATAAAAAAACCAATAAATATTTATTTTTTTCAGCAGTTATTTTTGGCCTAACCCTCTTTACTTATCAAGCTGGCAAAATGATTAGTCTTTTTTTAATTATCATTTTATTTTTAACTAATCTAAAAATAATCAATTCCAAAAACATTAAAAGTTTATTGTTAAATTTTGTCTTACCTCTTTTCATTTTTTCAATTCCCATAATTTATGGCTTGTTCTTTTCCAGTAATGCCAATCGTTTAAAAGTCGTTAGTCTTTTTTCTTATCCTAGATCTACAGAAGAAATCCAAACCATTATAAATGAAAGCAGTCAATTAGACTACAATATTTTTCATAACCACACTATTTTTTTTAGTCGTAATTTTTTACTTCGTTATTTTAATAATTTCTCCTCCAAATTTTTAGCATTTGAAGGTGACTGGCAAAATCCAAGACATTCAGCTCCCTATGTTGGAGTAATTCTTTATCCCAGCTTAATCTTCCTATTATTGGGCATATTTTTTGCTCTAAGTCGCCCAAAAATTGACAAAATCAACGTTTTCTTTTTACTATGGCTTCTAGCGGCTCCGATTCCAGCCGCTCTCACTCGCGATACTATCTCGGCCGTCAGATCAATGTCTATTTCTATCCCTCTGATTTATTTTATTTCTCTTGGAATTTACTTTATCGTTGATAAATACAAAAACACTCTCCTAAACTGTTTAATTTTTATTGCATATCTAATTTCCTTCATCTATTATGGCGATTTGTATTTAAATCATATGATCAAAAAGAGCCCAGACGATTTTTTGTATGGCTATCAACAATCAATAGAATATTTGATCAAAAATCAAAATAAATACAGTCAAATAATCATGAGCGATTTTTATGGTCAGGCTTATATTTATTATCTTTTTTATTCAAAATATCCACCCATCAAATATCAACAACAAGCCAAATTAATTGAAAATTCATCAGGCGACACTGGCAAGGTTGAACAAATCGACAATATAAAATTTACCACCCCAGATTACAATTTAATCAAAACCCAATCTAATACACTAGCCATTTTTAATTATAATGAAATTTATCGCCAAAACATTGACAAGTCAATCGATTCCAAAAATTTTCTCCCATTAAGTTCTGTCAATAATATTTCTACCTTTTATGCCTACCAAAATTAATAAACTTCCATTAATAATTATTTTAATCGCTGCTATTTTAATTCGTTTTATCAATATTGGGTCAACTCCTTCTCTTAATGCTGACGAGGCTGCTCTCGGCTACAATGCTTATTCTCTTATTCAAACAGGTAAAGACGAACATGGTGTCTCTTGGCCACTTCATTTCAAATCATTTGGTGATTTTAAACCGGGTGGTTATGTTTATTTAGCCATTCCTTTCGTTAAAATTTTAGGCCTCATACCATTAGCCGTCAGATTGCCAAACTTGATCTTATCCGTATTAACCATCCTTTTTTTATACAAATTAATTTTCCTTTTATCAAAAAACAATAAATTAGCACTTCTAACAGCCAGCGTTTTAACTCTTTCACCTTGGCATATTCATTTTAGTCGTGGTGCTTGGGAATCCTGTGCGGCTTTGTCTTTTATAGTCATTGGCACATATTTTTTCTTCAAATCAATTAAAGAAAATTTTCTAAAAAACTTTAATATTTTTGTTATTTTTTATGTTTTATCACTTTATATTTACCATTCTGCCCGTCTAATTGCTCCACTTTTAGCCCTAACATTGGTTATTTTATATTTCAAAAATTTAGTCAAAAAACTTCCTCAAGTCCTAATTCCTATTTGCCTTGGTGTTCTTTTAACTATTCCGGTGTTATTTTCATTTTTAAACAATGGAGGAACTGCTCGTATTGGTGGTGTTGGTCTTACAGCCGATCAAGGTCCAATTAATCGCGCCAATGAGCTTATTAATCACCACAATAATATTAAATTAGTCAATCGTGTCATGCACAATAAAAGATTTCTCTATCTAATCTCTTGGGGAGAAAAATATGCCTCTCATTTTGATTTAAATTTTTTGACCATAAACGGAGATGAAGTTCCTCGTTCTAAAGTTCCCGAAATGGGCCAAATTTATTTAATTGAATTACCTTTTTTAATCCTAGGTATTATATTTTTACTAAAATCTACCATCTACCATCTACGATCTAAAATCTTTTTTATCGCCTTTTTACTAATTGCCCCAATCGCTTCATCTCTAACTTATCAAGCACCATCAGCCCTCAGAGCTCTTTCAATGGTTATACCCTTATCAATTTTAATTGCCCTTGGAATTTATTCTTTCTTTTATTTTTTTAAAAATAAAATAATTTTAAAGGCAATTTCCATTATATTCATAATAATCTATGGGTACTTTGTCTCTTATTATTTAGATGCCTATTTTATTCATTATCCCAAAAGATATCCTTATGCTTGGGAATATGGCTTCGATCAACTAGTTCCATATTTAGAGGAACAAAAAGATAAATATAATCAAATTTATGTCACCAACAAATATGATCAACCCTATATTTTATTTTTATTTTTTTCTAAATATCCACCCGAAAAAATCCAACAAGAAATTAAATTAACCACTCCCGATCAATATGGTTTTTCTACCGTCTTAAATTTTGATAAATACAACTTTCAAAAAATCGAATGGAGTAAAATTCCCTCAAATTCTTTAGTCGTCACCAGTGATGAACCAGTTTCTATTGAACCAATTAAAATTATTAATTTCCCAAATGGACAACCAGGGTTTAAAATCTATTCAAAACCATGAAAAAATCAAAAAGAACCATATCAGTAGCCATTGCTACTTATAACGAAGAAAACAATATTGCTAAATGTTTAGAAGCAGTTTCCAGTTGGGTTGACGAAATCATCATTGCCGACGGCGATTCTCAAGATGAAACCATCAAAGTCGCTTCCAAATTTAAAAATGTCAAAATAATTAAGACTACCAATAAACCAATTTTTCACATCAATAAAAATATTGCCATTGACGCTTGCGCTAGTGATTGGATTCTTCAATTAGATGCTGACGAAATTGTTACCCCTCAACTCAAAGAGGAAATTATTTCGTATTTAGAAAAAGATATTAATGATATTAAATTTAATGGTTTTTGGGTTCCTAGGAAAAATTACTTTTTGGGTTCATTTCTAAAAAAAGGCGGTCAATACCCCGACCCAACCATAAGATTTTACAAAAAAGGTAAAGGACGCCTCCCATGTGTCGATGTCCATGAACAAGCCAAAATAGAAGGAGAGGTGGGTTGGCTTAAAAATGACTTAGAACACTATGCTGACACTTCATTCTCTAAATATCTTTTACGCCATAATCGTTATACCACTCTCTTAGCCCAAGAATTACAAGAGAAAAAAACAAAAATAAATTTTATAAATTTTGTAAATTTTTACTTTTGTAAACCAAACTGGTGGTTTTTAAAAACTTTTTTTCGACACCGCGGTTATGTTGATGGTTTTCCAGGTTTTGTCTTTTCTTTCTATTCTGCCTTAAGATTCCCCATTTCTTACACTAAATATTGGGAACTTGTCAAAACTAATCGTCAAATCAATTTAAAAAATGATTGGGATAAAAAATAAATGAATAAAAAAATAAAAATTGCTATCGATATTTCTCCAACCCAAGATGCAAATGCTGTTCGTGGAGTCGGGCACTATACCTCAAATCTAATTTCTGCTCTTCAAAAAGAAATTAAAACCAATTCTAATTACAAAAATTATCAAATCGACTTAATTAAAAATATTAATGATCTACAATCTAATACCTACAACCTAATTCATTATCCCTATTTTGACCCATTTAAATTAACTCTTCCCAAAAAAGATAAAACTCCAATTATTGTCACAGTTCACGATCTAATTCCACGCCAATTTAAAAAACACTTTCCGGTAGGTATAAAAGGAGAAATTAAATGGTTAATTCAAAAACATCGTCTTTTGCAAGTTGATAAAATTTTAACAGTTTCTAATTATTCCAAAAATATTATTAATAAAATAACTAAATATAAACTAAATAATATTTTTGTCACTCATCTTGCCGCCGATTCAAATTTTAAAATTTCGTCCAACACTAAAAAACTAAAAGAAATTCAAAAAAAATATAAACTGCCATCAAAATTTATCCTATTTGTTGGAGATATTAATTGGAATAAAAATATTCCAACGCTGGTTAAAGCCTGCTTAAAATTAAAATTTCCATTAGTAATCGTGGGTTCTGCTGCCACCAAAAAAGATATCCCTAATCATCCTTGGACTCAAGATATTATTTGGCTCCAATCAATCTACCAAAAATCTAAAACCAACGATCTAATCTTAACTGGTTTTGTTCCAGATGAGGATTTGCCATTCATTTACAATTTAGCCACTATTTATTGCCAACCTTCATATGCTGAAGGATTTGGATTGCCATTAATTCAAGCCATGCAATCTGGTTGTCCGGTTGTCTATAGCCAAGATTCTTGCCTAGATGAAATAATGGATTTTAATGGTCTTAAATTTAATCCTTATTCCCAAAAAGATCTTGAAAAGTCTTTAAAATTTTTTTGGAACAACAAAAACGTTAGACAAAAATATATTAAACTGGGGCTAGTCCGTGCCAAGGATTTTAGTTGGCACCAAACTGCTCTTCAAACCCTCGCCCTATATAAGTTGACCTTGTTGGATGAAAAATAATAATCATTTTTTATCAGTCATAATTCCAGTCTATAAACAAGAAAAAACCATTAAAAAAGATCTTCATGTTATAAACGAAACCCTCAAACAAATTCGTTACGATTACGAAATTATTACTGTTGTCGATGGCACTTCTGTTGATAAGTCGTTTAAAGAAATTAAAAAGTTAAAATTGAAAAATTTAAAGTCCTTTGGTTATAAAACCAATCATGGTAAAGGTTATGCGGTTCGTTACGGTATGGCCAAAACACAAGGTGATTACATCGCTTTTATTGATTCCGGTATGGAAATTGACCCAAACGGGATTTCGTTGGTATTAGAACACATGGAATGGTACAACGCCGACATAATTGTTGCTTCAAAGCGTCATCCAGCATCAATGGTAAATTATCCATTAGACAGGCGAATTATTAGTTTTGGTGCCCAAATTATTTCCAAATTTTTGTTAGGAATTAATGTCCATGATACTCAAGCCGGTTTAAAAATTTTCAAACGACCGGTTTTAATAAAAGTTCTTCCACGTCTTATGGTTAAAAATTATGCTTTTGATTTAGAAATTTTATCAGTTGCCAACAGATTGGGTTTCACTAAAATTTACGAAGCTCCAATTAAATTAAATTATGATTTTCAAAGCTTAACCCACGCCACTGGTATTAAAACTATTTATAGTTGTCTTATAGAAGCACTAGCCGTTTTTTATAGATTAAAAATCCTAAACTATTACGACGATAAAAACAAAAGAAAATGGGTCTACGATCCAGAATTAGAAATGAGAATTAATACCGGAAAATAACTATGAATAATCCCGTTTTTTCTATTATTATTCCAGTTCGTCAAACTAATCCATATTTAAAAGAAACTCTATCTAAATTAAAAAAACAATCAGTCAAAAACTTTGAAATTTTAGTTATAACTGACAAAATTTCTGGATCAGCTAATCCTTCAAAAAAAAGAAATCTCGGTGCTAAAACCGCAAAAGGGGATTATTTAGTTTTTTTTGACGATGATTCTTTTCCAAGTAAAAATTATTTTAAAAACGCTTCAAAATTAATAGAACAAAATCCTGATTTTGCCGCTTTTTGTGGGCCATGTCTCACCCCACCAAAAGATAATTATCAACAAAAGGCTTCTGGATTAGTTTGGTCGAGTTTTCTTGGCAGTGGCGGTGCTGGTGTTTATCGAAACAGCATTCAACCCGCTCGTTTTGTTGATGATTACCCCTCGGTTAATCTTATTGTTAAAAAAAGTGATTTTAATTTAGCGGGTGGTTTTGACACTTCTTACTGGCCCGGCGAAGACACTATTCTTTGTTTAAATTTAGTCAAAAAATTTCATAAAAAAATTTTCTATCATCCATCTTTAATCGTTTATCACCACCGCAGGTCAGTAATTATTCCCCATCTTCAACAAATCACTCGTTATGCCATCCAACGTGGTTTTTTTGCCAAAAAATTTCCAGAAACTAGTCGGAAAATTGGTTATTTCATTCCTAGTATTTTTACTCTTTACATTTTATTTTTAATTTTCTTTCACCATAATTTTTTCTTCAAACTACCATTATATTTTTACGTATCAATATTAGTTTCTACTTTTTTTTATTTCATTTTTCAAGAAAATAAAATAAAAGTATCATTATTAGCCACAATTACTATACCTCTAACTCATATTTACTACGGTATACTATTCCTACATGGTTTATTTAAAAAAGAAGTTACGTTTAAACCACATGAATTCGACCCTCAAACAGGAAAATACATCGGTGGTTAAATCAGTTTCAATTTCTTATCCACCACTAAAATCAAAAAAAGGTTCTCCTTTTTTGTCTCAAAATCGTCAATTTCAATGGACAAACACAGGAAATGTAATTTACCCAGTTATTCCTGCTTATACCGCCACCTTATTAAACAGCAAGGGTTTTGATATCTTTTGGGACGATGCTATCGCTCAAAATTTGACTTATAAAGAATGGTTTAATCGCCTTAAAAAAAACAAACCCGACCTAATTGTTATTGAGACTAAAACTCCTGTAATAAAAAAACATTGGCAGATAATTAATCAAATTAAAAAAGAGTGTAAATGGAAACCAATTGTCATTTTAATGGGTGATCATGTCACTGCTTTACCTGAAGAATCAATTAAAAATTCCAAAGTCGATTTTATTTTAATTGGGGGTGATTACGATTTTTTATTAGACGAACTAATTGAATTAATTAATCAAGACAAAAGTCCAAAAGACAAAATTTTTAAACTTCAAAAAAATCACGATTTAAATTCTTTACCAATTATCGACCGGCAATTAACCCAATGGCAACTCTATGCCTACAATAACACTAATTATAAATTCAAACCAGGTTCATATATTATGTCTGGTCGTGATTGCTGGTGGGGGCAATGTGCTTTTTGTTCTTGGACAACACTTTTTCCAGGTAAAAATTTTCGTCACTTTTCAGTCGAACACACTCTAAACGAAATTGAAAATTTAGTCTACAACTTTGGTGTTAAAGAAATTTTTGATGATTCAGGTACTCTTCCTGTTGGTCCATGGTTAAAAGAATTATGTCAGGCTCTAATTAGTCGTGGTCTTAATAAAAAAGTTAAAATCGGTTGTAATATGCGCTTTGGTGCACTTTCTTTGTCAGAATACAAATTAATGTACCAAGCTGGTTTTCGTTTCATTTTATATGGTTTAGAATCGGCTAATCAATCAACTCTCGATTTTATTAATAAAAACGAAAAAATCACTGACGCTTTAAAAACTTTAAAAATTGCCAAAATTGCCAAACTCGAACCACACATCACCGTCATTATTGGATATCCAAATGAAACATTGTTCGATGCTCAAAAAACTCTAAATTTAGCCAGAAAAATTTTTAAAGAAGGCCTGGCCGACAGTCTCCAAGCCACCATTTTAATTCCTTATCCAGGCACTCCGCTTTTTAAATATTGTCAAGAAAATAATTTGCTTTTAACCAAAGATTGGGATGATTTCGACATGCGTCAACCAGTCATTAAAACACCAATTTCATCATCAGACCAAATAAAATTAGTGCAAGATATTTTTAAAGGGATTATTTCTCCAAAATTTATTTTAAAAAAAATAATTTCCATTCGATCTATTTCTGATATTAAGCACCTCTCAAATTACACCTTCAAATATTTCAAAAAATTAAAAGATTTTTCTAAAAATGACAACTGTTAGTTTTATTATTCCTACTCTTAATGCTGCTTCTGTTTTAGAAACTTGCCTTAAATCTATTAAAAAACAAAATCTAAAAAATTATGAAATCGTAATAATCGATGGAGGCTCTACCGACAATACTCTAAAGATAGCCAAAAAATATCACGCCAAAATTTTTAAAAATCCTCTCAAAACCGCTGAAGCTGGTAAGGCTGTGGGTGTTAAGAAAGCCACTGGAAAATATATTGCTCTCATCGATTCCGATAATATTCTGCCCACCAAAAACTGGCTCCAAACAAATATTTCTATTTTAGAAAAAGATCCTCAGTTAATTGGCACTGAACCAATTCGTTTTACTTATCGCCCAAAAGCCGGCTTTATTGAAAGATATTCTGCTCTTACTGGCATTAATGATCCTTACGCTTTTGTTAGTGGCGTTTATGATCGCCAAAATTTTATCAATTTTAAATGGACAGGCCTAAAAATAGATCAAATCGATAAAAATCAATATATTAAAATTATCCTAAAACCAAATTCTTCAATTCCTACCATTGGTGCTAATGGTACTATTTTTAGAACTGATTTTTTAAAAAAAAATTTAAAGTCTGATTATCTTTTTGATATTGATATTCTTGCTGACTATTTAAATAAAAATAAAAAACCTGCTTTTTTTGCCAAAGTTCAACAGGGAATTATTCATACTTTTTGTGAATCATCTATTAAAAAATTTATCCGCAAACAAAATCGTCGTATAACTGATTATTTTAATTACCAAAATCTTCGCCAATTTAATTGGAATCAAACTAATAAATCAGGTGTTTTAAAATTTATTTTATACACCATTTTAATTTTACCTATGCTTTTCGACACTCTTCGCGGATTTATTCATAAACCAGACACTGCTTGGTTCTTTCATCCTCTAGCTTGCTTTATAACTCTCTATCTTTATACTATAAACACTATTAAAAAAAGATTAAATTTATTAAAACAATTAGATCGAAAACAATGGCAACAATAAAAAACAAAGGAATTCTAATATTAACACCTTTTTTTTCACCAAACATTGGGGGTGTTGAAACACACCTAGATGATCTAATTATTAAACTCGATGAGTTAAATTATAGGACCTTTGTTCAAACATATTCTCCAATTACAACACCCGAAGCCAAATGGAAAAAGGAAGAAAAAATAGGAAAAAATATTAATATAAAAAGATATAAATGGTTTGGTAAAGATTTATTTCATAGAATAGAAAAAAACTCTTTTTTAGACTTTATTTATTTAACACCATATCTGTTCTTTAGAACTTTTTTTTGGTTAATAAAAAATAAAAACAAAATTGATATAATTCATACCCAAGGCATAAACGCTTCATTAGCCGGGATTGTTCTAAAAATATTTTTTAAAAAAAAATTAATAACCAGTATTCACGCAATTTACGAAATAAATAAAAATTCTATAACTGCCAAACTAACTTCACAAATTTTAAACCAATCAGATGAAGTTCTTTCACTTTCAAACGCATCAAAAAATGAACTATTAAGTATCGGTGTTAAACCAAAAAAAATCCATGTCTATAAATACTGGATTCAAACAAAAAACTTTTACCCTAAAAACAAAAATCAAGTTAGAAAAAAATTAAACTTTGAAAATAAATTTACTGTTCTTTTTATTGGTCGATTAATACCCAAAAAAGGAATTCGCCTTTTAGGTAAAATAGCAAAAAAAATAAGTTATATTAATTTTATTTTTATTGGAACTGGTCCAGAAAGTAAATATTTAAATAGTCTCTCTAAATATCAAAATATCAAATACTTAGGAGGAATTAAAAATACCGATCTTTTAGATTATTACAACTCTGCTGACATTTTTTGTATACCTTCGTTATATAAAGAAGGTTTTGGTCGTGTAGTTATGGAAGCTATTGCTTGTGGTTTGCCTGTTGTTGGATCAAATAATGGCGGTATTAAAGAGGCACTAGATGATTCAGTCTCCATTTTAACCAAACCAACGATTACTAATATTCAAAAAAGTATTCTAAAACTATATGCAGACAAAAAACTATATCAAAAACTAAAATCCAAAACTATTAATTTTGCTAAAAAAAATTTCAGTGATAAAAATATTAAATTAATTATTAAATTCTATTAAAAATAGAACCGATATAAATCAAAAAAAATAATATTTTTTTTAAAGTGAAAAAAATAATTTTTATTGCCAATAATAATTTAGGTCAAGGTCTTAGTGGGGGAGATAGAATATTCTTAGAATTTTTAAAACATTGGCAACATAAATCACAAGTAACCGTTTTTGCCTGCCAAGAAACCATTAATTTAATTAATAATTATAATATCAAAAATATTAAAATTATCCCCACAACAAACACGATAAATAACTCAAACTATTTTTTACTTCCAAATTTATTGGAACATATTTTCAAAAGAACAATAAAGGGAGTAAAGATTATACTAAAAAATAAAGATCTAATTAGAGACAACGAATTTATCTATTCTGTTTCAGATTTTTATCCAGATTTTTTCCCTGCATTAATTTGTAAATTTATCAACCCAAAAATAAAATTTATTAGTGGATATTATCTTTTTAGTCCAAATCCATTTTCTAAAAAATCTCCATACATAAAAGGTAATTTTATTAAAGGTCTTCTATATTGGTTAATGCAACAACCAAGTTATATGCTTACCAAGATTTTTGCCGATATTGTTTTTGTAACTTCAGAACCAGATGTAAAAAAATTTTCTAAAAAGAAAACAGTTATTATTCAAGGTGGCGTCGATACTCAAACTGCCATCAAATATTTTAAAAACAAAAAGAAAACTCCCAAAAAATATGATGCCGTTTTTATTGGTCGTCTGCATCCACAAAAAGGTGTTCTAGAATTAGTTGATATTTGGAAAAGAGTCGTTAAAACAAAACCAAACGCACTATTAGCTATAATTGGAGACGGAGAACTCGAAAACAAATTAAAAAATAATATTAAACAATTAAAGCTTGATAAAAATATAACCCTTCTAGGGTTTCTTGATGGCACAAAAAAATATAAAATTTTTAAACAAAGTCGCATCGTACTTCATCCTGCTATTTACGACAGTGGAGGTATGGCTGCGGCCGAAGCCATGGCATGGGGACTACCAGGAGTTTCATTTAACCTCCCAGCTCTCAAGAGTTATTACCCAAAAGGTATGATCAAAAGTAAATGTTTTAATCATAATATTTTTTCGAAAAATATTTTATCTCTCTTAAACAACCCAAAAAAATACCAAAAATATTCCCAAGAAGCCAGACAATTAATTTTAAATCAATGGGATTGGTACAAAAAAGCAACTGATATTTTAAAACAAATATAAAAACTATCTCTAAACTTGTAATCATTACCCAAAAAATATTTTGATATAATTTGATAGTATTATGTCAAAACTAACTTTTATATTTAAGTATGATTAATGCAATTATTTTTGATTTAGATGGCGTTCTTGTCGATGCTACAGAGTGGCACTACGAGGCACTAAACAAAGCATTAGCTATTTTTGGATTTAGCATTAACCGTGATGATCACATTAGAGCATATAATGGCCTCTCAACTTCTGAAAAATTAAAATTGATTTCATCAAATTATAAATTTCCCATTGGTTTACATGAAATTATAAAAAGATTGAAAAGAAAATATACCGATGAAATAGTTAACTTTAAATGTCGCCCAGATCACACAAAACAACTTTTATTGAGTCAGCTTAAAATACAAGGATACAAAATTGCCTGTTGTAGTAACGCTCAAAAATATTCTGTCATAAACATGTTAAAAAATTCTCAAATTGATAAATATTTCGATCTAGTTCTAGGAAACGACGATGGATATAAAAATAAACCAGCTCCAGACATATATTTAGCAGCCTTTGAAAAACTCGGGGTGTTACCACAAGAAACAATCATTATCGAGGATGCACCCCATGGTATTGAAGCAGGAAAAGCAAGCGGTGCTCAAGTGATTGCCGTTAGAGGTTATAATGATGTTAATTTATCACTTTTTGAAAATTTAAACCTATTATCAAACAATTTTAATTCAACAAAACCCAATTTAAAATTAAATCAATTTATTCGTGGATGGTTGGTTGGAGATTTTACTCCATCACTTTTTAAATCTAAAGATATTGAAATTGGAATTAAAAAATATTCAACCGGAGATAAAGAAATAAAACATGTCCATAAAATTATTACTGAATACACCATTATCATTTCAGGTAAATTTAAAATGAATGAAAAAATATTAAATGAAAATGATATTGCTATTGTAGAACCAGAAGAAGCTGTCGACTTTGAATGTCTTGAATCTGGATCAAACTTAATTATTAAAACACCATCAATACCAAATGATAAATATTTAATAAACACTGATAATACAAAATATGATCAATAAAACCATAAATATAGTTATTCCAATGGCAGGTGCTGGATCGCGTTTTCAAGAAGCAGGCTATACTTTCCCAAAACCATTAATCGATATTAATGGGAAACCAATGATTCAACTTGTTATTGAAAATCTAAAACCTAAAAATATTGACTACAAATTTATTTTTATTTGTCAGGAAAAACACTATGATAAATATTCTCTCCACAGTATTTTTAATAATTTAATTCCTAAAGAAAAATTTGAATCTATAACTGTCAACAACCTAACTCAGGGAGCAGTATGTACTGTATTAATGGCAGTCGATTATATTAATAATGAAAATGACTTAATTATTGCCAACTCAGATCAATTAATTGATTTAGATTTCGACGAATTTATAGGACACTGCAGAACAAACAACTCAAACGGAAGTATAATGACTTTTGAGTCAAATCATCCAAAATGGAGTTACGCAAGATTAAATTCAAAAAATGAAGTAATAGAAGTTGCTGAAAAAAAAGTAATTTCTAATAAAGCAACAGTTGGCATATACTATTTTGACGAAGGAAAAAAATTCGTTAACAATGCCTTCAAAATGATTGAAAAGGATATCCGTGTTAATAATGAATTCTATGTTTGTCCTGTATATAATGAAATGATAATCAATAATGAGATTATTAAGATTTTCAATATAGATGAAATACAAATGCATGGCCTTGGAACTCCAGAAGATTTAAATAAATATTTAGATTTAATAAACACCACAAAATGATAATTCTCTCTCACCGGGGATACAAATTAGAACCAGACTGTATTGAAAGTAGTTTTGAAAGTATTAAACATCATTTCAAAAAAAATAGAGGGATTGAAATTGATATAAACTTTTCCAAAGACAATCATATTTTTTTCTTTCATGATTCAGGATTAAAAAGAATCACTAATAATAGTGATAAACGGTTTTTTAAAAATCTCACTATTAAAGAAATTAATAATATAAAAATTAATAATAATCAGTTTTGCGATTTGGAAAAACTTCAATTTTTAGTCGTAAAATACAAACCACCACTAATTGCAATACATTATAAAGGTATATTTCAAAATCCTAAAAACACTAAAATTTTAATCAAAAACTTAAAAAAATATCAAAAAATATTAAAAAAAATACTAATTTTTGATTTAAAAATATCAACTGCTAAAAATATTAAAAAAGAACTTCCACAGTTAAATCTAGCATTATCAATCGCTCATTCATACGACATACAAAGATTTAATAAATTTGTTTCCAACACTCTTTACCCAATCGAAATCATCATAAAATATAAAAACATATTTTCCTATGCTTGGCTTGATGAATGGGATAGGACTGATAAATTCGGAAAAACAAAAAGTCTTTATAATAAAGAAAATTTCAAATTATTAAAAAATAACTTAATAAAAATTGCAATAGTTACCCCAGAACTTCATTCCACTTCACCCGGACTATATGGTGGTGAAAATCATCAAGATAATAAAACATCGTCACTATATCAAAAAAGACTAAAACAAATTATTAAATTAAAACCAGATTTAATTTGTACCGATCACACCGATCTATTTTAAAGTCTATGCATTTACCAAAAGATTATTCCCATCAATTAAATCAACTCTATCATCCCACTGGTCAATGGCCACAAGATTCTCAAGATATAATTTATGTTTCAAAAATTCTCAATACCACCAAATTTACACCCATCCTTCTCAAAGAATGGTTTTATCTTCTTAAGAAAAAAGGATATTTAATTATCGACTATTATCCTAATCATTTATGTGATTGGCAGAAATTAGAAGAATTTATGTGGTGGCTTTGGAAGGGTAAATATCAAATTATTTTTCATAGTACCATATCTCAAAAAGAAACCAAAAATAATTCTAACTCACAGCTAAACTCATTTATTAAATCTATTAAAAATAAAGATTTATCTATTAGTAATAATCAGATTACTAATAAACAACAATGTTTTCGCTTTATTTGTCAAAAAAATGTTTCTACCATTATTCGTAATGATTCTATTAATAAATGGTCCTTCGGTATTATTACTAATGGTAAGCGACCAGATTGGGTTCAAGAGATTATTGACTCTATTAGAATCCAAAAAATTCCTAATTACGAAATAATAATTTGCGGTGAATACCATAATAGGTCTAAAAGTAAAGATATTATTTATATTCCTTTTAATCAGCGCAACGACAAAGGATGGATTACTAAGAAAAAAAATCTTATCATCCAAATGGCTAAATACCAAAATATATGTTTATTACACGACCGAATTTTTTTAAATAAAAATTGGTTCCAAGAAGTCAAAAAATGGGGGAATTGTTTCGATGTTTTAACTGGAAAAACAGTAGCTATCGACGGAAAACAAAATTTAGAACATATCTGTTTCAAAGGGCTTAGTAAGCTAACTATAGATCAATTAAACCATTTCAAATATTTCCCTTGCGGTAATTTGGATTATCGAGATTGGGATAAAGATCTATTTAGCTATTCAGCCAACTTTATGATTAAAAAATATATTTTAATTAATAATCCATATAATGAAACTTTATATCATAAAGATTTTGAAGATCTATTTATAAGTCAAGAAAATAATCAAAAAGGATTTATTATTAGAATGTGTCCTCAAATTATTCATTTTATGAAAACTCAAACAGTCCCTTTTCATCTAACCTACTTTGAATACAATGATCAAAAATTAGGTAAGTTAAAAAACCTAAATTTATTAATAATTATCGGTTTTTATCTATTTAGATTATTTGGTTTCAAAAGAAATAACCCAACTATCAGAAAAGTTACAAAGTTTCTTTCAAAATTTATTAAATAAAATCAGACTCTTAAAGATTTAGAAGTTACACCTTTTTTAGAAGTAACCAAATTTTTTGTTAATTTTAATCCAGCAATTCCAAGTCCTACCACATATTTAAAATCATTAACCGAGTGAATTTTTCTTATTATTCTAATAGGATTCAAAAAACTCTTAATTCTTCTTTTAAGAAACTTAGAATATATCTCATTTTGTATTTTAAACAAATCATCTCCTTTAAAATTTTTAGTTTCACAACAAACTTCCTCAGAGAATAATTCTTTTTCATTTGTAGGTAACCATTTTTCTTTTTTAAAAATTTCATAAATTGGAGTTCCTTTTCTTACTCCCAACCTATAAAACAAAGCAAAATCAACATCTGAATCTATAGCAAATTTTACTGTATCTTCTATCTGTTCTCTAGTTTCATATGGAAAACCAATTATATTAGTAGCAATTGTCCACATACCAATTTTATTAGCATATTGAGTTAATTCTTTAGCTTGTTTCAAACTAAATGGTTTTCCCACCCAACGTCTCATTTCTAAATTTCCAGATTCTATTCCAAAAGTAATTCGATAACACCCAGCTTTTTTCATTTTTTTTAATAATTTTTTATCCAAAGTCCAATGAGCAATTCCATTGGGTGTAGTCCAATAAAATTTGATTTTTCTTTTAATTATTTGGTCACAAATCTCATTCATTCTTCTTTTATCAACTGACATACTATCATCCAAAAAAGCAATTTCTTTGGCTTTATATTTATTAACCATCTCTTCAATTTCGTCAACAACATTTTTAGCACTTCTCCCTCGCCATTTATGTTCCCAAACTGAATGAATAGAACAATAAACACAATGATTAGGGCAACCTCTAGAAGTAATCATCGTCATTGCTGGATGAGCAATAGAAAATTTACTTTTTTTATCGTCATATAAATTCATCGGTAATAAATGTCTAGCCGGAAAAGGTAAATCATCTAAATTTTTAATCATCGGATTCATTTTAGTTTCTATTATTTTCCTGCCCTTCTTAAAAGAAATTCCTAAAACATCATTTAAGTCACCTTTTCTTTCAATTACTTTAAGTAATTTAATAAAAGTATCCTCTCCTTCTCCTTTAACCGCCACATCAACTTCTTTATTTTTTAATACCTCCCGAACGTCGATACTAACATGGGCTCCACCAAAAATTGTTAATATTTTATTATCAATTGATTTCACTATTTTGGCCATTCTATAAGCATCATCTTTAAAAGCGGTAAACATCACACTTATTCCAACCACTTCTGGTTTGAATTTAATAATTTCTTTTTTAATCATTGCATCACTTAAACCAATTTGTGTTATTTTTCCTTTCCTCTTAACAATATCCTTACCCATTGCTAAAGCATCAACAATTTTCACTTCATAATTATTCTTTTCCAAAGTTGAAGCAATATACGCCAAACCTAATGGCATGTGAGGACTGACCTTTCCCTCACCACAAACAGAAACTGGTGGATAAATTAACAAAATCTTCATTTTTTCCAAAACTGATTAAACATATAAATTATAATTTCTTTTTTCTTTTTAAAAGGCATAAATAAAAAAATCATTAATCTTATTACTGAATAATTAAAACCTTTTATTTTGTCACCACTTAAACTCCTTCTGTATTGATTAAAGTGTTTAAAAATTAATAAATTTCTCTCTTTACAATAATCATATAGCCCTGTTTCTGGATACGGTGTAAACAAAGAAGGGGAATAGTAATCAGGCTTAATCTTTCTTATCATTACTAATGTTTTAATCATATCCCAATAATTTTCAGAAGGGATACCTAACATATAATTAGCCCAAATTTTGACTCCATATTTTCTACAAATATCCGCTGACCTTAAATTATCTTTAACTGTCGTTCCTTTATGTAAAAAATCTAAAATTTTTTGAGAACCAGATTCAAAACCAATCATCATCCCTATCAGTCCTACTCTAGCTAACTTTCCTATTTCTTTTTCATATCTAATTATCAAATCAGCTCTACCTTGACACATAAATTTAGCTGTTAGACCCGATTTTTTATATAAAGATATAAATTCTAAAATTCTTTCTCTACTTAAAATAAACAAATCATCATGAATTAAAAAACTCTTTAAACCATATTTTTCATTTATTTCCACCAATTCACTAACCACATCTTTCATATCTCTTAATCTTACTTTTCCTTTAAACACCATTCTCTCTGCCGGCTGACAAAAAGTACAATTGTAAGGACAACCCCGACTACTCATTACCGTAGTAAAAGGTACTTCTAAATCAGAAACAAAAGGATTTATCATTTCTCCGTGACGATGATCAAATAAATCCCTATCAATATGGGGAATATTTCTTAAATCACAAGATTCTCCTATTACCAATCTCTTTATTTTTTTCCTTTTACTAATTGCCTTAATTATTTCTAAAATTGACAATTCTCCTTCACCAGTAACAACATAATCAAATTCCTTAATCTTCAAAGCATCCCCAGGTCTTACAGTCGGATGAACCCCGCCAACTATTATTTTACTTTTAGGTTTTATTTTTTTAATAATTTTAGCCGCTTTAATTGAATAATCAAAATCAACAGTAGTACTACTTATCCCAAAAATATTATTTTTATCCTCTTTAATTTTTTTTCTAAAGTCATCCCAATTTTTTAATTTTCTCAAATCCAGATAATTAACCTCCACCTCATTTTCTTTTAAGTAAGCAGCAATTGAGGCAATACCATGATGAATAAAATTACATTCCCCACAATCCTTTTTTCCAAAAGTATTAAAACCACTCCAACTTATTCCCAAATATATTAATGTTATTTTCATAGACTATAATTGCTTTGATAATCAAACCCGGTAATTTTTTGATAAATCACCAACCAATGCATTAAAAACACATTTTCACCACCATTTTTAAAATATTTTCTAATTATCGGCTCTAAATGTCTAGACATAGTCAAAAATAACAAAATTCTAGCTAATATTCTATACCTCCTCTTAGCTAACGGTGGAAGTGCATCATAATCAATTTTTCTTGATAATACAAATAATCCACGACCGTGGCTAAAAAATCTAGAGATTAAATCATCAAAACCTAATCTATGATAATGATAAGCCACTAAATTTCTGTCTAAATAAATATGCAATCCTTTATTTTTTGCTCTCCAACCAAATTCAACATCCTCCCAAGCCGCTGTTGCAAAATCAGTATCAAAATTTAATTTATTTTTAATTAAAAAACTTTTCTTCAATGAAATATTATTTGTCCAAAAATAGTTCCATGGTAACAGTTCATACTTATTACCATTAGGACTAGGATAATCAAAATGCATTTTACTTTTATATAAAAACTTATCAACTATTTGATCATGTTTAATTTCTGGATGATCAATAAATAAACCCAAAACTGCCCGATTTTCTTTACTAAACTTTTTGTGAAATTCCATGTGTTTATTTATAAAATCATTTTCAACTACCGTATCGTCGTTAATGAACATCAATATTTTCCCCAACGATTTTTTTATTGCCAAATTTCTAGCTGCCGCTGGACCAGCATTTTTCTGATAAAAAATTTTTATGTTAAGTTTGATTGAATTAATAATTTTTTTTATTTTTTTAATATTTTCACTATTTGACCCATCGTCCACTAAAATAATTTCAGCTTGATTTATTTCTTTATTTTCACTCAAAGAAAATAAACATCTTTTTAATACATCAGCTCTATTATAAGTTGGTATTATTATTGAACACTTAACCATTAATTATTTTAATATTTAATTCATTTAATATCTTTTTTGAAAATCTTCGATAACGCTTATCTCCATTTTTCATCGCCAAATATAAATAAAAACCACCTCTTTTAATTTTTATCATTACCCACGACATAATTTCTCTTAAACATTCTTTTATTACCGATTGTTTAAAAAAACAATTAATTTTTACTGTTTTCTCCGATAAAAATCTAATTTTATTATTAAAATTTTCCCTTAAAATTATTGCTTCCACTACCCTTAAAATCAAATTTATATCAACAACACTCAGCTCACAATCACCTAAAATATTTTTCAAAAACCATCGCTCTAATCTATTCTTGGTTAATCTTTTATTTAAATCATCAATTAAATTACCTTCAATCCCAACAATATTTCCCACTCTCAAAATAACAAATTTTAAATTTTTATTTCTTTTAGAGAAAAGTACAATCTCTCTCTCAGCTCTCAATTTTGATTTTCCATAATCAGTTATCGGATCAACTTTATTATTTTCATTCACTTCTTTTTTATTAGTCAAACCAAAAGCATCTATGGAACTAAAAAAAATCAATCTAGTTTTGTTTTTATTTTTTAAAAACCTTAAAGTGTTTTTAATACCTTCTACGTTTACAGTCCAAACTTGTCTATCATACATTCCCAATTTAGCCGCCAAATAAATAATTATTTCAGCTTTTTTCAACTCTTCTTTAAAATTATCATCTATGTTCAGAACATCACCACTAATCCAATTAATACCACCATTATTAGGTTTTTTAGCATTTTTAAAAGTTGCTGTCACTTCAAAACCGCTTCTAGCTAAATATTCAGACAAAAGATTTCCAACCCTACCTTTAGCTCCTATAATTAATACCTTCTTTTTATTATTTCCCATATTTTAAATATAAATCTAATCCCATTTAATCCTATAAATTTTATCACTCCATCCTTTTTATTCAAAAAAGATGATATTTGTAATAAAAATCTTCCAAACTTCAACTCTGTTTCTGTTAAATACTTCGTTCTCATATTAGAAGTGGCTCCATCAAAGCTATTCCAATCAAAATTTCTTATCAATTTTCTTTTTTTTGCCTCATCAAACATTCTAGTTCCTGGATAAGGTGTTATTAAAGTAAAACCAGCTGATTCAGGCCTTAGTTTTATAAAATATTCAAAAGTATTTTTTAAAGTATCCAAATTTTCATCAGGTAATCCTATTATCATTAAAAAATGAAGTTTTAAATTAATTTTTCTAGCCAATTCCCGTATTTTAACAACATCTTCAAGACTAACTCCCGGTTTACCTTGTTTTTTGATTAATTCACCATCTAAAGTTTCAACACCCACATTTATACCCACACACCCAGATTTCTTCATTTTTAGTAACAATTCTTCATCCAATAAATTAATTCTAGTTTCACACCACCATTTTATTTTCAATTTATCCTTAATGATCAAATTACAAATTTCCAAAATCCTTTTTTTATCTAAAGTAAACGTAGCATCTCTAAATAAAATATTTTTAATACCCAAGTCAACAATACTTTTAATTTCTTCCAAAACTCTTTCAGCCGACATATATCTCCACTTAGTTCCTTGAACTAATGGATAAGGACAATAATAACCACAAGGATAAGGACATCCACGAGTAGTTTGAATAGTTGTTACAGGTTTTTCTAATAGAAAAAAACTATACAAATTATTTTTTAACAAATCTCTCGACGGAATTGGTAATAAATCTAAATTACTTTCTCTCTCCAATATCTTATTAAAGATAATTTTTCCATTAATCATCTTAACCGTTCCAGATTTTTCCTCCCCTTTAATATAGTCAATAATATTGAAATCACATTCAGAAAAGATTACTAAATCAACCCCCGACTCTAAAATAATTTTTGATAATATTTCTTCATAATTAATCCCAGTCTTTACCAATACTCTAATTTCTTCGTTTAAATTCTTAACCTTTTTATAAAAAGAAATATCCTCAGTAATTGTTGGTAATGACAAATTACCAATAACTAAATCAATTTTTTTATCTAAAATGAAATCAAATATTTCATTAATTCTTTTTTCTTCCGCAATAGCATCAATAAAAAAAACATCGTTTTTATCTCTCAAACTAGTAACAATACTCAACAGGTCTAAAGGGGGCAAGATCACTCCTTCTCCACCACTAAAACCCAAACCTCCTGCCATATCCCTATTTACATTTTTATCCTTACTTGGTGGATTAATTACTAATATTCTCTGATCCATTTTTGTTTTGATTTTTTAAACTATCCAATAAATTTTTAGCCTGAGTCCAAGTTGGGTTTATTTTAACCAATTGTTCTAAAATAGAAACAGCTTTATCAATTTGACCCATATTAGCATAAATAACTGAAGCAGCATAATAAACCTGTGGATCATTGGGTCGAGCAGCATTTAATTTATTTAAATGATCCATTGCTGAATTATAATCTTTCTCAATTAGATCAATTTGCAATAAACTATAATAGCTCTGATACAAACCAGGACCATAAGAAAGGGCTGTTTCATAACTATCTTTAGCTAAATCATATCTTCCAATTTTATAAAAAATATTAGCCCTATTGTGATAAGCATCAGCATAATTTTGCTTAACAGTAACTGATTGAGTAAAACCCTTTATTGAATTCAAATATTGATTAATTTTTCCTTCATCTGTAGTTTCCAATTGAGCTAATTTATCATAATCATCACCAATATTATTCCAAGCATTATGACTATTAGGTGAAACTTGGCAAGTATTAACCCATAAATTATGATTAGTTTGCCAATCAATATTTCTCAAAAATATTCTTACTGAATAAAATACAATTATTACTATTAACAAAATTAAAGACAATATTCTCCATTTCTTCCCCAAACTTTGAAAAAACAAAACCAAAAATAAACAAAAACCCAAACTACCCAAACACACATATCTTTCAGCCACTAACCAACTAACTTTAACCGGTGCCATTGATGGTGCAGTTGCCATAAAAATAAAGGCCAAAGCAAAAAAAATTCTTTTATCCTTAAAAAAGAAATAAATAACTGCAGATAAATAAGTTAAAGTTACCAACCAGTTTAGCCATACTGGCAAAACATACATAGTATGATATAAGGTTAAATCAATCGGAACAAAAATCAATTGCAAATATTTAGCAATAGCGGTAGGATATTGAAAAAAAGGATCATAAAAAATACCACCATAACCATTATATCCAGAATTTACTCCAGTAATCCTTTCCAAAATTTTGTTCCAAAGAATAATAAACATAAACACAAATATAAATAAAAATATTCCTGATATCTTTTTCCAATTAATTTTTAACAAACTATCTTTAAAAACCAACATATATAAAATCGATAAAAAGATAAAAGATAAAGATCTCACTCTATCTGCTATATATATAAAAGGTATTAAAACCAATAAAACTATCAAATATTTTGTTTTTCTAGTTTTTAAAAAAGAAATAAATAAAATCAAAGCAGTTAACACCATTAAAGAACTCCAAAGATAAGGTCTTCCAGAAATCCAAGAAACAGATTCTGTATGAACCGGTAAAAAAGCAAATAAAATCATAGACGGTTTTGCAATTTTTTCATCAAAAATAATAGACAAAAAAACAAATCCTATTACCAAAATCAAAAGATAAATTGCCAAAGACGACAAGTGATATGGAATTGATGAAGAATCTCCAAAAAAGACACCAACCAAATAAGTTGTCAATGAAGTCAAAGTTATGCCTTTTACAGTCGCACCAAAATTCTTCAAATTTTCATTTTGTGTTATCGAAGCATAATCATCGGAAACAAAATCCCCATACATTGCATTAAAGTAAACACAACAAACCCCTAAACACAAAATCAATAAAAACTTCCAATTTTCTTTTAAAATCTGTCTTATCCCTTTAAATGACCCAATACTCGCTGTTTCTATTAAATTTTCTGTTTGACCTTTTCTTAATTTTTTAGCTTTTTTCTGCGACATATCTAGATTCTATCAAAAAAATTAAATCTCTAAAGTCTTAAACAATTCTCCTAATTTTTCTTCACTATGTCTTAAACGCATATTTTTTTCTTCGATTTTAGCTATATCAGCTACCAACATCTTAATCTCACTGTTTTTAGTCATTTTAACCAAATTTGCATGTTCCAATTTATAAAAATAGAAAATTCTCTCCAACTTTTTTTTATCCAAACTAGAAAGATCAGTCATTATCACTAAATCAAAAGGGGATTTATTTTTTAAATATTTTTTAAAAATCTCAATATAATCCAACTGTGTTGCCCTCTCGGCTTCATTTGCCATTGAAAAAATATTAACAAAAAATATTTTTTTAGCCTTACTTTTATTATAAGCATCTATCATGCCTTTGGGTAAAAAATTTGGCAAAGACGAACCATAAGTTGTTCCCGGACCAACAACAATTAAATCTGCTTTTTTAACAGCCTCTATAGCTTTTTCATTAGCATTAACCATTGGATCAAGCCAAATTTCGTCTATTCTGTCTGATGACATTTTTAAATCATCAATAAAATTTTCACCCTCATACTCTTTTCCAGAAATTGTTTTAAAACAAACATTAGACGGTTTTAAAGACACTGGAATAACCTCACCCGCTAATTTTGCTCCAGTTAATTTACAAAACAAATCATCAATTTCACCTAAACTTCCTTCTTTTTCCGATAAAAATTGAAAAAAAGTATTTCCAAAATTTCGACCTCTACCATCTCGATATCTCAACATTTCTTCCCAACTTTCTTTTTGATCCCCATCTACCCACAAAGAAATTAATGATCGCCAATAATCAGAAAAAGCCAAAACTCTTCCTCTCTCGTCCGTTTTTATTCTTCCAGTGTCACCACCACTATCAAAAGTCGTCACAATCGATTTAATGTTTTCAAATCCAGCCCTAATTAGCGCTTTATTTACAATCGGCATTCCCGATCCACCACCAACAGTACAAACTTTCAAATCTTTATTCATAAACATTATTATACTTTAAAAACTCTACAAACTTGATAAACTGATGAACATGGGTCTCATTAGACTTCTACTCGCCATCTCTGTTATAACAGCTCATTCCAGTTCTATTTTTGGTCTCAATCTTATTGGTGGACAAATAGCTGTCGAAATTTTTTTTATGATCTCGGGTTTTTATATGGCCTTAATTCTAACCGAAAAATACAATAAAAAATCAGACTATAAATTATTTATTAGCAATCGTTTTTTAAAAATTTATCCGACTTATTGGCTTATTTTAATTTTATGTTTCATTTATCGATTAACATTGTCTCATTTCCATCCAAATTCTCCCGATATTTTTGCTTTTTTTGATCCAGATTACCATCTCAACTTATTTAGTTTTCTGTTTTTATTAATTCCCAACCTTATTATTTTCGGATTAGATTTTGGTCTGTTTTTGGGTCTTAATTTAGCCACCGGCTCACTATTTTTTACTTCAAATTTTCGTCAGTTCTCTCCACCACTTTATGATTTTAATTTAATTGTTCAAGCGTGGACTCTTAGTCTTGAATTAATGTTTTATCTTTTAGCCCCATTTTTAAATCGTCTCAAAAATAGATATTTACTTCTAATAATGTCTTTAAGTCTGGGACTAAGATTATTTCTTTACAGTAGGGGATTAAATCACGACCCCTGGACTTATCGCTTTTTCCCCACTGAATTAATTTTCTTTTTATCAGGAATAATTATGTATCGATTTTATCGATATATAAAAACTAAGGATTTCAAAAAAATATCTATCTTCTGTTTCCTTTTTTATTTTTCATTTTTATTTTATTATCAATTTTTACCCCACGAACGAACCAAACAATTAATTATTTTTCTTCTTAGTTTTATTTTTATTCCTTTTATTTTTAATTTATTTAAAAACAATAAACTTGACCGTTTTATCGGAGAGTTATCATTCCCTGTCTATTTATCTCATTTTTTAATAATTGATATTTTTACTCATTTCACCAACTTACCTCATCAAATTTTAGGTATCACCACTGCATTTGTTTCCATCATTTTTTCAATTGTTATTTTAAAACTCGTCATCAATCCCATAAACAACTTCCGCCAATCACGCTTGAATACTTTATAAACTTGATGAACTTTATAAACTTGATAAACTAACTTATGTTGCAACTTGTTTCTGAAATTAAAGCAGTTTGTAAATGGCGTGAATTACTTTGGCAAATGGTCGGCCGTGAAGTTAAAGCTCGTTACAAACAATCAATTTTAGGCTATTTTTGGGTAATTTTAAATCCTTTAGCTCAAATGTTAGTTATGAGTTTTGCCTTTTCTATAATTCTTAGAATTCCCACCAATGCCAGTTCTAATATTCCTTATTCCATTTTTCTTTTTGCGGCCCTACTACCTTGGACTCTTTTTGCCAATTCTCTTGGATCAGCCACTGCCGCACTAGTCAGTGCTGGTAGCTTAATAACTAAAATTTATTTTCCTCGCACCATATTAGTTTTAGCTACCATTTTTGCTAAAATAATCGATTTTCTTTTTTCCACTTCAATATTAATTATTTACATGATCATTTACCACATTCCTGTAAATATAAATATCTTATGGATAATCCCAATTTTCTTTATTCAACAAATATTCACTCTCGGTCTTTCCTTGTTTTTTGCCGCAGCCAATTTACTTTATCGTGACATTCAATATCTCTTAAGTTTAATTTTAACCCTTTGGATGTATTTAACCCCAGTCATTTATCCAGCTGACATGGTTCCCGACAGATTTAGATTTTTATTTCAACTTAACCCCATGTCTGTGATTGTAAATGCCTATCGTCAGGTCATTTTGGGGGGTGGTGTTCCCAAATATTCCAGTTTAATTGTTGCCACCTTGGTTTCTTTTTTAGTTCTATTAATCGGTCTTTCTTATTTTAAATCACGCGAAAAAATATTCGCCGATAATATTTAAATTTGAAAAATAACGGTAACATTGATAAAATAATCATGGTTTAAGATAAATATGCTCCTTGAAATCGAAGGGAAATAAATTAGAAAAGAAGGTGTTTTAAGTGAAAAAATTTTTAGCCGGGTTTCTTGTGTCAACAATAATAATCAGTAGTATTTTTGTTGTTGTGGTTGTTCCAAAAATAATTAATAACCCATTAAAAACTGTGGAACAAATAATCACACCAGATCCAGTGAAAATCACCCCAGACACAACCGTTTTAGTAAAAGAAATTCAACAACTAGCAAGATTAGAAACCGCCTCGTTTGAACTAACTCAAGCGTTTCCTGCCACCAGAGATAACCATAGATTTGGTGGAGTATTTGGAGAAGAATTAGTTTTTATCGCCAATGGTAAGGCAATTGCTGGTGTTGATTTTAGCCACATGGAGGAAAAAGATTTTAACGTTGTTGATAACCACACCATAGAAATCAATCTACCCAAAGCAAAAGTTTTTAATGTGATGATCGACAATAATACATCTTATGTCGCTTGTCGCAGTAAAGGTCTTTTTGCCACAGCTGATCCCCAACTTGAAACTGAAGTCAGAATTACCGCCCAAAACAAATTTGAAGAAATAGTTTTAAAATCAGATTTGTTAAACGAAGCCAATAAAAACGCCCAAAATACAGTTCAAGGATTAGCTCAAAAAATAGGATTTACTACGGTTATCTTTATCAACAAATAATAATTTTCCTTCAAGCCATATTTATCACCAGCATGGAGATAATTAAGAATCGATATTCTTTTTTACTCCATGCGGACTCATACTTTAACTAGCCATAAACTCAATCTACATATATAATAGTTAACAGATGAAATCCAATATTTCAGATCAGATCGTCATTAAATTTGATCATGTCACTAAAAAATTTAGTCAATTAAGCCAAAAAACATTTAAAGAATTTATTCCTGCTCTAATTCGCGGCGAACAAACCACTGAAAGTTTTACTGCTTTAAGTGATATCAGTTTTGAAATCAAAAAAGGGGAAACAGTTGGAATCATCGGTCCCAATGGCAGTGGTAAATCAACTATTTTAAAACTCATCGCTGGTGTCATGTCACCAAATTCCGGCAAAATAACCGTCAAAGGAAAAATCTCTCCATTAATTGAACTTGGTGCCGGCTTCCATCCAGAATTAACTGGAAGTGAAAACATCTATCTTAATGGCGCCATTCTTGGATTAAAACGTAAAGAAATCGATAAAAATTTTCAATCAATTGTCGATTTTGCCGAACTACAGGAATTCATAGAACAACCAGTCAAACACTATTCATCAGGCATGTATATGCGTCTCGCTTTTGCTGTCGCAGTCCACGTTCATCCAGAAATTTTAATTGTCGATGAAATCCTTTCTGTTGGTGATCAAGCTTTCCAAGAAAAATGCTTTGCCAAAATGGAAGAATTCAAAAAATCAAAAGACGTCACCATTATTTTTGTTTCCCATAGTCTTGCTCAAGTAGAACAATTCTGCACCCGCGCCATATATATAAACGATCATAAAATTCAGTATGATGGCAACACCAATACAGCCATTAAAAAATATTCACATATTAAAAATTAAATAAAAAATGAAAATTGCTATAGATATAACAGCCATTACTACAGCCAGGGGTAATTTTGGTGACAAATCTGGAGTTTACAGATATACATTAAATTTAATAAAAGAATTGGCCAATATAATAGGAGACAACGAATTATATCTTCTAGATTTCATAGGCACCGGAAAACTTTTAATACCTAGCGAATTACTTCCAGTACTAAATCAAAAAAATGTTTTTTATAAATCATTTTCAAGACCAATAGAATTAGAGTCTTGTCCTTTTTTAATAAGAAAACTACCCGGTATAAGAACAATTTATAAAAAAATAAATAACACTCAAAAATGGAATTCTTTTTTCAAAAAAATAAATAAATTTTTAATCAACAAAAAAATAGATATTATCCATTTTTCTGACACTGTTTATTTTCCAACAAAATGTAAAAAAACCCTAACTGTTCATGATTTAGTACCATTTTTGTTTCCCGAGCTACAACAATCAGAAACAATTAAAATCCATAAAAAAAGAATGAAATTTATCAAAGATTATTGCGATGGTGTAATTTGTGTATCAAAAAATACCCAAAAAGATTTTAATACTAAATGTAAAAATGTTTTTTCAAAAGTAATCTATGAAGGCAGTGATGATAATTTCTATAAAAAAAATCAAAAAGAATTTAAATCAACCCTAGATAAAACTTCTGACAGTTTTCTTAAAAATTTAGAATGGAAAGGATATTATTTAAGTTATGGAACGATCGAACCAAGAAAAAATTATGGCACGCTTTTAAGTGCTTATGCTGATCTCTTTTTTGAAAATAAAACAAATAAAAAATTGATTATAATCGGTGGAAAAGGATGGGGAAATACCTATGAAAAAATACAAAATTTTATAAGAGAAAATTCACTGGAAAAACAAATAATTATTTTAAATTTTGTTTCTGATCGCTTATTAAATACCATGATAAATGGTTCTTATTGTCTTATTTATCCTTCACTTTATGAAGGTTTTGGACTTCCACCACTAGAAGCAATGAATTTAGGAATACCAACAATCACATCCAACACATCTTCTCTCCCAGAAGTAGTAGGAGATGAAGCTTTCACTTTTAATCCATTAAATATTAAAGAACTAGAAAAACAAATTATCTTATTAGAAGATTCAAAAAAATACAATAAACAAATCGATTACTCAGCAAAAAGATCAAAGTTATTTTCTTGGAAAAAAACCGCCAAAGAAACATTAGATTTTTATCAAAAAATAATAAATGACTCTAATTAAAGAAATAAAATATTTTTTTTTACACAAAAAAGGAATTTTTTTAAAAAAAATAGAAGACAATTTTTATGAATTTCATCAGTCAAAACTAAGAGGTAGTTTTAATGATATTAAAAGCCAACAAAAGTCTTATATTCCATATATAAAAAAAATACCCTCTCAAGTTATCAATAATTACCGATTTGTCGATTGTGGCTGTGGTCGAGGAGAATTCTTGGAATTATTATCCGAATTAAAAATTCCCAATTTTTTAGGCATAGATATTAATGAAAAACAAATTAATAAAATTAAATCAAAAAAAATAAAGGTTCAAAAAATAGACGCCGTTAAATTTTTATATAAAAATAAAGAAAAACTTTCCGGCATTAGCGCTTTTCATTTAATAGAACATTTAACTTATCCGGAATTAATGGATTTTCTTTTATTGTGTAAAGAAAATATTAAAAAAGGAGGCATTCTTATTCTAGAAACACCTAATAACGACAACTTAATTGTAAGTAGTAAATCTTTTTATTACGACCTAACCCATAAAACCAAAATTACATCAGAACTAATATTAGTTATGTTGGAATTTTTTGAATTTAAAAATATAAAAATAATCAAAAAAAATCCTATCAAAAAAGAAATCAAAAACGATATCGAAAACAATCTTTATCAAGGTCAAGATTTATGTATTATTGCTTATAAAAAATGAAAATAGGATTTGATATTACCATGTTGGTTTACGCTGGTTCAGGGGTAGCCACTTATACATACAATTTAGTCTCTGAATTATTAAAGAACGATAAAAAAAATGAATATCATTTATTTTATTCATCCCTAAGACGCCCTAAAAATTTTTATTATTTAAATGAATTAGAAAAATTAGGAGGACATATCCATTCATGGCGCTTTCCACCCAGATTATTAAAATTATGGTGGGGCAAATGGCACATAATTCCAATCGAGTGGTTCACCGGAAAAATGGACTATTTTCACACATCAGATTTTTTAAGACCACCACTACTCAAAGGCACTGTTGGTATAACCACAATACACGATCTTACCTGGAAAATATACCCTCAATGGCACACAGAAGATGTCATAAAAGCTCATTCATTAAAATTAGATAAAACAATAAAATACAAAGATATAATTATTTGTCCATCAAAACACACCAAAAAAGATCTATTAAAAGAATACCCTAAAGTCAGGAGTGATAATGTTCAAGTCATTTACGAAGGTATAGATAAAAAATTCAAACCAACAATAAAATTGAGTATTCTCAAAAAATATAAAATTAATAAACCATATTTAGTTTATGTAGGAGCAATAGAACCAAGAAAAAACCTTAAACGTCTTATTAAAGCTTTTAATTTATTAATCAAAGAAAAAAAATATTCAAACTTAAATTTAGTCATAGGTGGTCGGGCCGGATGGAAAAATCAAGATGTTTTTAATTTAGTTAACAAATTAAAACTAAATAAAAAAATAATTTTTACTGGTTTTATAGAAGACAAAGATCTTGCTCCTATTTATTCACAAGCTTTATGTAATTGCTATATTTCATTATATGAAGGTTTTGGCCTTCCTCCATTAGAAGCCCAAGCTTGCGGATGCCCAGTGCTTTCATCAAATATATCTAGTATGCCAGAAATATTGAATGATAGTGCTATTTTAATTAATCCATATAAAATAAAATCTATTAAAAATGGAATGGTGAAAGTTTTAAATAATTCAAAAAAACTCCAAAAATCAGGGCTAAAAAATTCTAAAAATTATAATTGGCAAAAAACAGCCAAAGAATTCATTAAAATGATTAATAATGAAAAATAAAATTTACAGTTTTTTTTACTACATACTCTTAACATTTTTAACCTTAGTAATTTTTAGTCTTATATACCAACCATGGCAATTTTCATCAACAACAATTCCCTTTGATTATAGAACAGGAGATGAGATGGGAGTTTTAGCTTCATTTAAGGGTGTTCAAGAAAATGGATGGATATATCAAAATAAATTTTTATCGGCTCCATTTGGTCAAATAACATTTGATTATCCTTCGTGTGATTTTTTTCTAGCCTTAATAGTCAAAATATTATTAATTTTTACTGGAAATATTTTTGCAACTTACAATATTTTTTTCATCCTCACTTTCCTATTGGCTTCTTACACATCTTTTTTTATTTTTAATAAATATAAAATATCTAAATTAAATTCACTAGCTGGATCACTATTGTTCAGTTTCTCGGCATATCACTTATACAGAGGACAACAACACTTATTTTTATCAGCCTACTTTTTAATACCAATAATAATAGACATAGTTCTACAAAACTTTAAAAAAGTTACCAATAATAACACTAAAGAAAAAACCTATAAATTGATATCATTAATACTTATTTCCTCATGTGGGATATATTATGCCTTTTATTCGTGCCTATTTTTATTTTTTTCCGGTCTAATAAGTTCAATTAAATATCAACAATTTAAAAAATTAATAACAACATTTTTAATGATTGGGATTATTTTTATTGGAGTAATAACAAATTTCATTCCAAGTATAATTTATCAACATCAAAACGGAAAAAATTCAAGCACAGCTCAAAGAGAAGCCATAGAAAGTGATTATTATGGTTTAAGAATTATTCAATTATTTATCCCCCCATCAGAATACCCTATCCCAAAAATAGCGAAAATCAAAAGTATATATATGATGAATCGACCAGCAATTTTAGTTGGTGAAGATACTGGGTATTTAGGAATTATCGGAATTATTGGATTTATACTCCTACTAAGTCTTATCTTTTTTCTAAAAAAAGATGACACCATCAAAAATTGTAGCTATCTACTTTTAGTATCTATTTTATACGGTGTAGTTTCTGGTTTTGGTACAATTTTTTCATATGTTTTTTCTCCAGAAATAAGATCAAATAATAGAATAAGCATAATTATTAATTTTATTTGTTTACTTGGGTTATTTTTACTAATTGAAAAAAAATCAAAAAAAATATTAAATACAAAATTCAAAAAAATATTTTGTTTTTTGATTTTACTCTTAGGGTTACTAGATCAAACAGTTTGGCGAAAACCAAATAATTTAGAAACTAAAAAAGAATTTTTAAACGATCAGAATTTTACTCAAAAAATAGAACAAATAATTCCAGAAAACTCAAAAGTTTACCAACTACCATATAAACAATACCCAGAAACACCATTTATTAATAAAATAGGGGATTACGATTTGTTTAAACCCTACTTATTTTCTCTAACAACTAGTTGGTCTTATGGTGCCGTTAAAGGCAGAATTGGCGACGCTTGGAATCAAGAAAACATTAATTTATCAACTAATGAATTAATCAACAAATTAATAATTTCTGATTTCAATGGTATATATATTGATAGATTTGGATACTTAGATAATGGTGAAAAAATAGAAAAAGAAATCGAAAATATTACCCTAGAAAAACCTATTATCAGCGACAATCAAAGATTATCCTTTTTTAATCTATCTAATTACAAAGAAAAATATATTAAAAATATATCAAAAGATGATTTAAATAAACTTAAAGAAAAATATTTATATCCAATTTCATTAAATTTAAATGACGGATGCTACAACTTGGAAAAAGAAAAAGAACAATCATGGTATTGGTGTCAACAACAAGGATCGTTTGACATTTTTAATTACAGTAATGCAAATAGATTAATCACATTAGAATTTGATTTAAATAAAAACATCGATCCAACAAAAATTTCTTTTTTTAAAAAAGAAAACAATGAAAATTTAAAAATTATTTCATCTAAAATTTCCAACCATTATCTGATTAATATAAATATAAAACCAGGTCAAAATAAAATTTTGTTTAAAACTAATTTAAATCAAGTTGTAACTACAAATGACCCAAGAATTTTATATTTTCAAATTTTCAATTTAAAAACAAACATAAATCTAAGTGAAAATTACCAATAAAAATAAAAAATTAAAAAAATTTTTATTAATCATCGGCGTTGTTTTTTGTTTTTTTATTTCAATATATCCATTATTACAAATACGTCATACTGGTTTTTATTTTGATGATACATTTAATTCCCAAACAGCAGGAAGTTTAAAATACAAAAACACATCTGGTTTTACTCAGACCAAAGAAGTAGCTATTACATGGTTTAAGGAAGGTAGAATTTTACCAGGCATTATCCTTGGAGGATATTCAACATGGGCAGGCCCTTTTAAATCACTAATTGTTTACAAAACTATACTAATTATACTTAATCTTATTTCCATAATACTATTTGGATACATACTAAAACTCATAACCAAATCAAATAAACTTTTTTTGTTATCACTAATACTCGTACCAATTTTTTTTCAATTCAAAAAATATCCCGATCCAATTACATCATTTAGCCCATTACTTCAAACAATATGGATCGAATTTTCACTTTCAATAATTTTTTTAATCAAATATTTAAGAGAAAACAAAAAAATATATTTTTTTGTCAGTCTAACTTTGTATTTTTTAATGCTTCTAATGTTTTACGAAATTACCTACATTCTATTTCCGATAATTATTTTAATATCTTTTATAGAAAAAAATAACTTTAAACATGCCTGTAAAAAGTCACTTCCCTATATACTTTCATCAATTTTATTTATTTTGATTTATTTTTATGTTTTAGGATTATCAAAATCAGTCAGTCATTATCCAGGATCAACTATCAGTCTAAACTTCCCATTAATTTTTCAAACTTTTATAAAACAAATAATTTCTTCAATTCCAGGAATATATTATTTTTACAATAAAACATCTTTTATTTTTATTAATAAAATAGATTATTTGTATATATCTTTAATCTCAATTCTTACTTTTACCTTATTATTAAAAATAAAAATAAAAAATATCAAATATGTCTCACTTCTCGGACTATTACTATTAATAATTCCAGCAATACCTATTTCTATCTCGCTAAAATATCAACAAGAATTAAAATTTGGAATTGGTTATTTACCGGTTTTCATTCAATTTTTTGGGGCTTTCTGTATTTTAATATCTCTTTTTTATTTAATTTCCAGAATTAATATAAAATCAATAAAAATTTTTCTTATAACAATAATATCTATCACTACAGGTTATTTTGCATTTATAAATATAGAGAACAATAAAGTTGTTACTGAAGATTTAAATACCTTTTATAAATATCCACGGTATCTTTTAGAGCAGGGCATTAAAAGCGATCTTTTGAGAGACATAAAAGATAATTCAACCTTAATTTCTATAAATGAAAACCCTTGGGATAATACAAGTTTTTACTTGATGAATAATAATAAAAAATTTGAAATAGAATACATTTCCGACTTAATTAAAGAAGAAGAAAAATACCAAGAAATAGACAATCTAAAATTAATAAATTTCGAAAACCAATCTTATGTTATTGGTTATCAATTATCAAACAAAAACATTGGTTCTGTTTTCATTGGCAAACCTAAAAAAATATTATTCGATAATACAGAAAAAAAAATTGATTTATTAGTTAATAACGTTAAAATATTCGCACTCAATAACAAAGACTACAAATATATAAGTTATAAATCTTTTACAAACAACAAGCCACAAGAAATAGTCAAAGAAATTCAAAATAATCAAATATTAGAAATAAATGATCTTATAGATCCAAAAACAATATATTTGAAAACAAATGAAACAATAAATCCAAATATTAACAAAAATAATCAAGACGAATTTTTATTAAACGGAATCGGTTTTAAATGGGAAGATGGTTTTTCCGGATTAGAAAAATTAAACAATAATTATTGGCGTTGGTGTTCTAATTTTGGCAAACTAAAAATAATCAATTTTAATCAAAATTCAAAAAAAATTAGAATGTCAGCATCGATTAATTCTGGTTATGAATTAAAATCAAATTTTCAAATAAATATTAATAATCAAGAAAAAATTAATTTTAAAATTAATAACAATCCATTAGAATTTGAAAAAATATTCTATATAAAACCAGGAGTTACTATTATCGAATTCAACAGCAACGCTCCAAAAATAAACACTGAAAATGACCCACGCGATTTAAGATTTAGGATTAACAATTTTTCAACTAACTTTTTCTAAAATTTAGAAATAAAATTGAACAATATCTTTTTTATATAATCCATTCTTGTCTTATCTATTCCTGGCCAAACACCTAACCAAAAAGCATTATTCATAATTGAATCAGACTCGTCCATTTTACCAACAATCTTAAAATTATTTTTAATTTTAAGATAACCAGGATGTTTAAGTAAGTTGCCAGCAAAAACATTTCTCGTTCCAATTTTATTATCTTCTAAATATTTTGTTAATTCATTTCTAGTAAACGGTGCCTCTCTTTTTACAACTAAAGGAAAACCAAAAGGGGATAACTCTACTTTTTTATCTTCTCTCATTAAAACAAAATATTTTTCATATTTTCTAAAAAAATTATACAAAATTTTATAATTTTCTTGTCTCTTTTTTATAAACTTTGGTATTTTTTTTAATTGAGCCAAACCAATTGCTGCCTGAAAATCAGTTAATTTCAAATTAAAACCCACTTCAGAATAAATATATTTATGATCATACCCTTTTGGAAGTTCTCCTAATTGCCAATTAAATCTGTTTTTACAACTATCATCTTTACCAGTTCCACACCAACAATCTCTTCCCCAATCTCTAAAACGTCTAATTGATTTATTAATTAATGGATCGTTGGTAACAATAGCTCCACCTTCACCCATAGTAATATGGTGGGCTGGATAAAAACTAAAAGTAGAAATATGTCCAAAAGTTCCAAGTAATTTATTATTATATTTAGTTCCCAAAGCATCACAACAATCTTCAATCAACCATAAATCATATTTCTTTACCAATTTCATAATTTCGGTCAAATCAAAAGGTTTACCCAATGTATGAGCAATCATTATTAATCTAGTTTTTTTCGTTATTGCCTTTTCGATTTTCTTTGGATCAATATTAAGAGTGTCTGATTCAGCATCTATAAACACCGGTTTCAAACCATACTGAATTCCAGGATTTACAGTGGTTGGAAAAGAGACCGGGGTGGTTATAAATTCATCTCCAGCTTTAAGTCTTTTCTCACTAAAAATATCTGATGTCAGCGCCGCTAATGCTACTAAATTTGCCGAAGACCCAGAGTTAACTAATGAAACAAATTTAATTCCTAAATACTTTTTAAATTCTTCTTCAAATTTTAAAGCAAATTCTCCTTCAGTCCACCAACCATCTTTTGCCACCTTTATGGCATTATTTATTTCTTCTTTATCAAAAACCTTTCCAGAAACTGGAATATAACTTTCACCTAGTATAAATTTTTTACTCATAAATTAGTCCTTAAAATTTATTTTTTTATCAACAATATAAACCGGTCTATTTTTCGTTTCCTCAACAATTACCTGAACATATTTACCGATAATACTTAAAGCAGTAAGATTTAACCCACCAAAAAATACTACGGCCAACATAATTGGGATTGAAGCATTTATTGGATTCCCAAAAACAAATACTGTAAATAAATATCCAATGATAAATAAAAATGATAATCCAGTAATTACAAAACCAAAATAAACAATTAAGTCTAAAGGGAGATAAGAAAAACCAAAAATACCCCTTTCTGAATGTTTTAAATAATCAAAAAAACCTCTATAAGAACTTTTACCATTTTTTCTATCCTTTCTTTGATAAGAAACAAAAGCCCTTTTAAAACCAACCCACATTGTTAATCCTCTACCAAAACGATATTTCTCAGGTAAACTTTTCAATGCATCGATCACATTTCTACCCATTAATCCAAAACCAGTTACATTAATCGGTACATCTATGTTTGATATCTTTCCAAATAATTTATAAAAAGATTTGCGCATAAAAGTCATAAAAAGAGAATCTTGTGTCCCTTTATATTGACCCAAAACCATGTCATAACCGTCGTTCCATTTACTAATAAATTTTGGTATTAATTCTGGAGGATCCTGTAAGTCACAAGGTAAAAGAATTATCGCATCACCAGAAGAATTGTCGATTGCCGCTTGACCAGACGCCTCCGGGCCAAAATTTCTAGATAAAAAAACTCCCTTAACTCGACCATCTTTTTTTATCACTTTTTCAATCATCAATCTTGTTTTATCTTCACTACCATTATCCACAAAAACAAACTCATAACTATTTTTTTTATCCTTATCTATTATCTTTCTAACAGTCTCATAAGCCCATTCCACATTTTCCTCTTCATTAAAACAAGGTATACAAATTGAAATTAATTTTTTTTTATACATATAATATGAATCATTATACCTTATAATAACTTACTTAAATATCATTAAATATACCTAGAAATCTGTTTGTTTTTGTTATAATAAAATCTCTATATGATTTTCAATTTAAATATTAGAACAATATCCTTTGTACAATTAATACCTAATACATTTCTATATTTGGCAAATTTTTTAAGATATAAAATTATTTATAAATCTTCTTTTGTTTCACCTAGAAGTTTTTTATTTAACACCAAATTAAATGGAAATAATATTATTTATGGTGGTAACATGTTAGAAAATTGTACTGTCGGAGAATATACTTATTTTGCTGGAAGCAATGGAGGAGGAATCGTTTCTCATTTTACTAATACTAATATTGGTAAATTTTGTTCAATTGCGACTAATGTTGAAGCTATAACAACAACCCACCACTTACACGCCGTATCTACTTATCCTTTTTTTACCCAAAAAAGATCTTTTTTTGAATTCAAACCAAAATATCAAGATTTATTACATCAAAAAATAATAATTGGTAATGATGTTTGGATTGGAGCAAATGTAACTATTCTTGGAGGGGTTGAAATTGGAAACGGTGCCGTGATTGGTGCAGGTGCTGTAGTTACAAAAGATATTGAACCATACGCAGTAGCAGTAGGAGTCCCCGCAAAAATAATAAAATACCGATTTAGCCCAGACAAAATTAAAAAATTACAAAAAATAAAATGGTGGGATTTACCAAAAGAAAAATTGGACTTATACACCAAAACATTAATTACCGAAGACTTTGACAAATTTTATAAACTATACAAATCAAACAAACCTGATAAAAAATTAAATTAAGTCCATAATCCCTCTCATTTATTTTGCTTAATTAAAATTTCATAACAGTCTATTCGTAAAACTTTTTTTGAACCACACCTTCCAATTCAACCTCTTTTAATACTTTAATTATTTTTTCCGTTGAATTACCATCACCATAGGGATTTTCCACCTTTTGTAATTTGTTTCTAAATGGCTTATTGTAAAGAGCTTTTTTAATTGCTTCCACAATCATTTCTTTATTATGAGGAACATCAATAACATTTTCAGCCTTCTCTCTTCCTTGTTGTCTATTCCCAATATTAACAACCGGCACCTTAAAAGTTGCCGCTTCATGAATACCCGAGCTAGAATTACCAATTAAAATGGAAGAGTAACGCAATAAATTACTATATTTCTCTCCAGAAAGATTTGGATAAGCTTTAATTTTTGAACTACGAATTCCCTTAATAATTTTAGAATAACCAGCATCATTATTAGGCATTATAATTATCGTTTGCAAATTTAGGCTTTTAACTGCTTCAATTGTAGTTTTTATCTGAAAATAAGATTTTTTATTTTCAGTAGTTACTGGATGTTGAATAAGAATAGCCATAGGTCTATTAAAATCAATATCGAATTCTTTCGCTATTTCTTCTTTTCTTATAACTTTGGAATGTGACAAAGTATCAACTGAAGGACAACCAACTACAAATACCCGATCCGGTCTTTCTCCCATTCTAACCAAACGATCCTTACATTGATCAGTAGCAACCAAATGAAAATGGGAAAATTTACTAATTGCATGCCTAACACTTTCATCTATACTTCCAGATAATTCGCCACCTTGAAGATGAACGATTGGAATATTGAGATAAGCCGCTGCAATAGTCAACGATAACTGAGCACCAATATCAAATCCAGCTAAAACTAAATCCGGTTTAACTCGTTCTAATTCATCAACTATTCTCATCATAAATCGACTCATACCTCTTACCATTTCAGCAGGAGAATCTAAATCAACATCGTCATACATCGGAATTTCCTTATCCACCTTAATACCATCCTCTTTAATAAAATCAACTCCATGTCCATGTCTTTCAATTAAAGTCAAACCAGTTGCCACTAAATAAACCTTAAAAAACGGGTCAGATTGTAATTTCTCCAATATTGGTTTATAACGACTATAATCCGACCTACGCTCCACCACAATAAATATTTTTCTCATAATAAATCTCTCCATTTTATTTGAACATTTTTACTAATATTTTTATTAACTTTTTTTCCTAATATTTTTTTAAAATCAACTGCCTTAATTTCACCAGTTCCTGGACGTTTAACCCAAATATTATCCTTTGTTAATTTTTCTCCTTTTTTTATATCTTTAATAGTAACTACACAAGCATAGGCAAAATCAATCGTCGGCTGTTCCTCTTTTAAAATCGTTTTACTTCCTCCAAGTGCATCATGTATAGCATTAGCCCCAATAATCAATTCTTTTAGTTCATTTGGATCAATCGATATTGGTATATCTGGCCCAGGCCATTTTTTATCTGAAGTAAAGTGTTTTTCAAGTATCGAAGCTCCTAATGCCACAGCACCAAAACAAGTGTAGTTACCAATAGAATGATCACTAAGACCTATGGGCGCTTCTAAAAATTTATTTTTCAAATCGTTTAAAGCCCCAAGCCTCACCTTTTCATAAGGAGTAGGATACATTGATGTGCAATGTAACAAAGCATAGGGTACTTTATATTTTTTAAATATCAAAACTGCTTTTGTTATCGACTCTATATCATTCATTCCCGTACTCAATATTATTGGTTTCCCAAATTTAGCAATATGTTCTATTAAAGGATAATTATTACACTCACCAGAACCAATTTTATAAGCTTTAACATTCATTCTTTCTAAACGATCAGCTGCAGCTCTAGAAAATGGAGTCGATAAATAAATCATTCCTTTTGATTCCACATATTTTTTCAACTTAATATCTTCTTCTTCTGACAACTTACACCTATCCATAATATCCCAAATACTTACCTTAGCATTAGCTGGAACTACATTGTTTGGAATCATTTCGTCATCAATCACATGCGCCTGAAATTTCACACATTCACAACCTGCCACATAAGCATCGTCAATCATTTTTATTGCTTTCTTAAAATTTCCTTCGTGATTTATTCCTATTTCTGCTATTACAAAAGGTTTCTGTTTTAAACCAATCTTTCTATTATTGATAATAATCTCATTTTCCATATTATTTTCTTATTTTACTTTTTAAAAGATACTCATCTTTGACTATATCATATTTATTTATATCTTTTAAATTTAACAAATAATATTCATATAAATAACCAATCGACTTTTTGTAGGCTTTAAACTTAATTTCAGGCAATAATTTTTTAATTTTTTTATTACTCCCAGTATATTGATAATTATTACCAAGGTTGTCTAAAATTATTTCGCTTTTATTTTTACCAAAACTATTAATTATTTCAGCTATCTCTTTTAAATCAATTGAATTATTAGGTGTGATATTAAAATCACCATATTTATCAGTATTTTTTATAAAAAATTCAACTACAGGGAATAAATCATCTATATACAAATAGTCAAACAAAACATTTTGTTTTATTTTTATTGGTAATCCCATTAAGTTTTTAACTATAGTATTAGAAATAAATTTAAACCGATAATCCTCATATTTACCAAAAATACCAAAAGGTCTTAAGTGCACTATTTTTTTATTATTTTTTGTTGACAACGTACAAATTAACTTAGCTAAACCATAATCATCTTTTGGAAGATATTTACCAATTTCTTTCTCGGTAATTTTTTTTAAATCCCTAGTCTTTCCAAATTCCGCCCCAGATCCAAAATTAATAAATTTATCAATCAAATCAATACTTTGACATATTGAAAAAAACATTTTTAAAATATTATTAAATTCATTATCACCATTTTTTACAGCACTATGAATAACAATATTTATTTTATTATTTTTAATAAAATTTCTAACTGCAATTGAATCCATAATTTCCAATTCATCATGAGTTGGAGAAAACACCTCGTATTTTTTATTTTTATTAAAATTCTCAATTAAATTTTTTCCGATAAAACCAGTTCCCCCAGTAATTAATATATTCATATCTCTTTCTCATCAAACATATGCATATTCGCATATATTTCCGCTTCAGATAAAAACGGAAACATATCTTCAAGAGGCTTAGACACCAAATTTCCATTCTCTAATTTAATTGTCGAAACTTTTGGAATACGTTGTTGATCAAAGTCTATATTTACCTCACATAAAACAGGACCTTTTTGTTTCAATACCTTTTTAATATTTTCACTTAAACAAGTATGATTTTTTAACAAAAAATAATTCATTTTATAAGCGTCAGCAATTTTTCTAAAATCAGGATTACTTACTCCTGATTTTTTATCTGCTCCAACAAATCTACCCTCAAATAAATTATTTTGTGTATCTCTAATTGTTTTATAACCACCGTTATTAAATACAAATATTTTTATCGGCATTTTATAAAAACTTATTGTTCCAAGTTCTTGTATATTCATCTGAAAACTTCCATCACCACAAACCGATACAACTCTTTTAAATTTATTTGCCACACATGTACCAATAACTGCCGGTAAATCCCAACCCATTTGTCCAAAGTTTTTATTAACAAATGCCCTTTGGTTTCGCTTAACTTCAAAAGACTGAATAAAACTTACTACATCTAAACCCACTCCAGTAGTCAAAACATCCATACTGTTCAACGAATCTGATAATTCTTTAAAAAAAACATACGAGTTAATATGATTTTTATCGCTCAAAAATTGATTCAAAACGGTTGGATATTTATTTTTCCAAAAATGACAAACTTTTAACCATCTTTTGTCCCATTCAAAATTAAATTTATCAATACCTTTTAATAATTTTTCTAAAAAAAATCTCGCATCAACACAGATAGATAAGTCTATTTTTACTTTTCTTGTAGTTAGTTCACTTTCATCAATATTTATAGATATTTTTTTTGCACCTCTAGCAAAATTATCAAAATCAAATCCAGTAGTAGACACATTTAAACTTGCACCAACACTCAAAACTAAATCAGCGTTTTGTAAAACAAAATTAGCTCTTCTCTGCCCCATTGGACCAAATCTACCAAAAAAATACTTATTTTTTTCTTCTATTAAATCCAATCCATTTACAGTCGTTAAAACTGGCACTTTTAACTTATTTACTAGTGTTTTAAACATTTCGTTTCCATGTGATAAACGAATTCCATTTCCAGCAATGATTACTGGTCTTTTTGATTTTTTTAATAAGTCGATTACTTTATTAATTTTTTTATCCAACTCTTTTTCATTTTTCTGAATCTTAGGAACAGAAAAACCAATCATCTTTTTTTCATCAACCATAGCCGCTTGAACATCCAACGGTATATCTAGCCATACTGGGCCAGGTCTTCCATTTTTTGCCTCAAAATACGCCTTTTCTAGTTCATATTTAATAGTATCAGGCTCCATTATTGTCTTTGCGTATTTTGTAATACCTTTCACCATTCCCACAATATTTATTTCTTGGGGTCCAATTTGTCTTACCTTTTCATAATTAGCAATTAATTCTCTTTTAACCTGACCAGATATTACTATCATTGGAATCGAATCAACCCAAGCACCAGCCACACCAGTAATTGCATTCGTACCACCTGGACCTGTAGTCACCAAACAAACACCAATATCATTCGTTAATCTTGAATAACTTTCAGCTGCAGTTGCCGAAGCCTGCTCATGATGGTTTGCAATGTAATTAATATTTTTATTTTTACCAACCGAATCAATTAAATGCATTATTCCACCACCAGCCACCAAAAAAACATTTTTAATATTTTTTTCTACTAAAAAATCTATTACATAATCAGAAAGCTTTATCATAATTCAAAACATTAATTATCTTTAATAATTCCCTTGTACCATTCATAAATTCTTTTTGCCGTAGTTTCCACACTTTCATTATTCCTCCATCCAAGTTTCTTTATTTTTTCATAACCCAAAGATTGATAGGGGATTTCATTTTTGGCAATATTTAAAACCTTATAAGGAACTTTTACTTTTAATGCTTTTTCAATTTCTTCAATTAATCCAATAACTGAAAGCGTATCATTTGATCCAAAATTAAAAGCCTCACCTTGTGTTTCATCTATTTTTTCCGCCAACATCAAATAACCCTTAACCACATCTTTAACATATAAATAATCTCTAACTGCTTTTCCATCGCTCCTCAATTCCAATGTTTCATTTTTAAGTAACGACATCATAATACCAGGTATTATTCGAGAAAAATTATTATCACCTTCACCATAAATATTACCAAAACGAGAGGTTACCACCGGAACTTGGTAAGTCTTAGAATACATATTAGCGATCAAATCAGTTGCTGATTTTGACACATCATAAGGATGGTCTCCTCTAAGAGGATCTGTCTCAACATAAGTATCTTTTCCAACTTCTAGTTTTCCATAAGCTTTATCGGAAGAAGCTACCACTACTGCTTTTACTTTTGGATAAAGTCTGGCACTTTCCATAATATTTGTCGTTCCCATAATATTCGATTCCAAAGTTCGTCGAGGATTTGCATAAGCCGTGGTTACAATTGCCTGAGCTGCCAAATGAAAAATATAATCAACTTCAAGTTTAGTTACAATGTCAAAAACTTTATCAAATTGACCAATATCAATATTAACCATAGTCACTTTTTTATCCAATCCTCTCACCATAAAATATGAAGAAGGGTCAGCATATTCAAAAGTTGTTATCACATTAGCACCTAAATTCACTAACTCTTCAACCAAATGCGACCCAACAAACCCAGTACCACCAGTCACTAAAACATTTTTATTTTTAAATATATTTTTTATTTCCATATTTTCCATGGTGGTTCTTCTTGCTTCCACCAAGCATTTAAATCATTAAGCTCTTTTGGAGTATCCATGCATGCCCAAAAACCATTATGTTTATACAAAGAAAGCTGTTTTTCCTTCGCCAATCTTTGTAAAGCTGGATGTTCAGTTTCACCCGGCTTCAAATAATTAAAAACTTTTTTATTAAAAATCATGTAACCACTATTAATCCAATCATCCATTATCGGTTTTTCGCTAAACTCCTTAATTCTATTTTTAGAATCAACCAAAATAACACCAAATTTTGATCTTGGATGAGTTCCTACTATTGTTCCAATAGTTTTTTGGTTTTTATGAAATTCCAACTCTTTTTTAACATTTAAGTTACTTACACCATCACCATAAGTCACCATAAAAGTATCATCTTCTTTAGGAATATATTTTTTACATTTTAAAATTCTTTCACCTGGCATAGTTTCCAATCCAGTATCCACAAAAGTTATTTTAAAATCATCAAATTCCTCCCTGTTTTCCATGTGATATTCAACATCAAAATTTTTAGTTTGCAAAGTAAAATCAGAAGTAAGCGCTTTTTGGTTCAAAAAAAACTCTTTAATATAGTCTCCCTTGTAACCTAATGCCAAGACAAATTCATTAAAACCATAATGGGCATACATTTTCATAATATGCCATAAAATAGGCTTATTACCCACATACACCATTGGCTTTGGCTTGAACTCAGTTTCTTCTTTTAATCTAGTACCTTGACCACCACATAGGATTATCACTTTCATGAAACTATAATAACAATTTTTTTGATCTTTTTACAGATACCCATTAATCAAATTAGGTTTACTAAATTATCAAACAAATATGCTATAATATAGCCTATAAAAGAATTAGCTCTTTTTAAAATCTAAATAAATATAGGAGGTTGTTTTAAAAGATGGGTAAGATTGACAGGGTCAAAGAAAGAGTAGAAAAAAACGTTTTTTTTACTATCGAAGAGATAAGTAAAAAGGCACAATTACCAAAGGACGATGTTGAGTATCTGATAACCAAAGGGCATCCAGAATCATTCAAGTCCAAAAAAACCAAAAAACAAGGTATTTTATACGCCCTAAAACCCGAATAAACACCCTTTTAATCGCAATCAGCCGACAGGTTTATGTAAACTTTTGTTTACTCCTGCCGGCCTTTTTTTGTCAAAAATTAGATTTGTATTATAATAGCCCAATATTTTAAATATGCCTATTTTTATTAATCTATTTACAACTTTAGTCATTTTATTTTTATCACTAGATTCTATCTTTTACTCTGGTTTTACTCAAAAACATTTTTTAATTAATACTCAATATTTTTTAGCATTCTATTTAATTCTCGGTTTAATACTTTCCTTTTTTAAAAAATTTTCCATTCATCCAAAATTAACTAAATTAAACAACATCTTTTTTCCAATACTTTTGATTATTTCGATAATATTCTTTAATTTAGAAAAACATACCTACCCCAATTTCATTTATGGCCATATTCATATTAATCCCGTTAATTTTATTTATTTACCTTTTATTAGTGGTTGTATTTTTTATTTTAACCATCAGCAACTTTTTAAAAAAACCATTTTCTTTATCATTACTCCGTTAATAGCCACTTATTTCAGTCAATGTTTATCGTTCAACAAAATTATCCAATTTAATGATTTTTTTAATTTAAAAACAACCATAATCAATTATCTTTTATGGCTGGATATCCTTTTATTATTCACTTCTCTTTTTAGTAAAAAATATTATTCACTACTCGGCTTTCTTTCTTTTTTTTCAATTATAAGCATTGTTAATCATTACAAAATTAAATTATTAAATAATTTTTTTATTATCAGCGACCTCAAATTAATCAGAGAATTAAAAGAATTTGTAATACCTTTAGTTAAAGAAACCAGTTTAATAAAAGAATTAATCATCGTTGTCGTAATGTTTTTGCTTTTGTTTTTATTTCTTAAAAATAAATTCCAAACCAAAAATCCATCCTTTAAAATTCGCTTTAGATTATTTGTGATTTCTGGTTTTGTCCTAATTTTCCCAATTTTTTTTCCCCCTCAATTCAAACAAATTCTTAAAAAATACAAAATCGAAACTTTCATTCCCAATCCAATAGAAAGTTGTCGAGCCAATGGTATTTTATTCTGTTTTTATGACGACTTCAAAAATATTAAAAACCTTCAACCTAAAAATTACAATCAGGCCAAAATTAATCAAATCTACTCCAACATAAACAGCCTCCCTGTCAAGGGAGGTGTCCCGATTTATCGGGACGGAGGGTTTAAACCAACAAACGATTTAAAACCCAACATTATTATCATACTATCCGAATCTTTTTGGGATGTTACCAATTTGCCTAATGTTACATATTCAGAGGATCCAATTAAAAATATTCGTCAAGATATCAAATCAAATTTTAAATCTCCTTCTTATGGTGGAGGCACTGCTAATGTTGAATTTGAACTTCTTACTGGGTTAAGTAATTATTTTTTGAATGGAGCCTCACCATACAGTCAAGTAATCAGAAAACCATTACCAACCTTGTTTACTTTATTTAAAAATGAAGGTTATCTAACCACCACCATTCATCCATTTTTTTCTTCAATGTACAACCGAACAAATGTTTATAAAAAATTCGGACTCGACAATTTCATCAGCATCGAAAATATGTCTAACTATGAAAATGCTGGTCCTTATGTTTCCGATAAATATTTTAATAAAGAAATTTTAAAACAATTAAATTCCACCAATCAGCCTCAATTAATTTTTACTATTTCTATGCAAAATCATGTTATTTTTGACGCTAACCGTTATTCTCAACATCCCATTACTTTTCAAAGTCCCTTAAATTCCGATGAAAAAGCCATTCTTCAAAGTTATGTTGATGGTCTCAATTTAACCGACCAATCATATGTTTTTTTAAAACAAGAATTATCCAAAAATAGTAAACCAACTGTTGTTTTCTTTTTTGGAGATCATTTAACCTTTTTAGACAACGGTTTAGATATTTATCAAAAAACCGGATTAGATACTACCAGTGAAAATAAAATGCACACCACTCCTTTAGCTGTTTGGTCAAATTTTAATACTGATTTAGAAATACCTCAGAATATTAGTCCTTCATTTTTATCCTTAGAAATTTTAAAAGCTGCCAATATTACCCCTAAATATCAATTTGCTTTTTTACAATCTATCAGTTTTTCCGACACTGTTCTCAACCAAAAAATTCCAACCAAACTTACATCAGAACAATTAAAAAATTACGAGCTTGTTCAATATGATCTAATTTTTGGTAAGCAATATGGAACAAAATAGTTTTTTAATTTAAAAAACTTTAAACTTTATCTACTTTAAACTATAATGTCTTTATATGAATAAAATAGCAGTTATTGGAGTTGGTTATGTCGGATTAGTTACTAGTACTTGTTTTGCCGAACTTGGTAATAAAGTAATCGGCATTGATATTGATCACAAAAAAATAGACAATTTAAACAAAGGAATTATTCCAATTTACGAAGAAGGCTTAACTGATTTAGTCAAAAAAAACCGTAAATCAGGCAATCTATTTTTCACCACCGACTTTACTAAAGCCATTAAAAATTCCGATATTATTTTTATTGCTGTTGGAACTCCACCATTGGCCGATGGCAGTGTCAATTTAGATTATGTCAAATCTGCTGCCAAATCCATTGGTAAAGCCATGAATGGTTATAAGGTTATAATTAATAAATCAACTGTTCCAATTGGCACTGGCAACATTGTGAAAATAATAATTTCCAAAGAATATAAAGGCGATTTTGATGTTGTCTCTAATCCAGAATTTTTAAAAGAGGGGACAGCTGTCGCTGATTTTATGAATCCCGACAGAATTGTCATCGGAACTAATTCGCTTAAAGCCCAAAAAATTGTCAACGAACTTTATGCTTCTCAAAATTCAACTATTATTAATACCGACATCAAAACAGCTGAATTAATTAAATATGCCTCTAATGCCTTCTTAGCCACTGAAATTTCCTTCATAAATTCTATTGCTAATATTTGTGAAAAAATTGGTGCTGATGTTACAAAAGTATCTGAAGGAATGAAACTCGATCAACGAATCGGTAAAAAAGCATTTCTAAATGCTGGTATTGGTTATGGTGGCAGCTGTTTTCCAAAAGATGTTAAAGGCCTACTTCAAATTGCTCACGAAAATAATGTTCGTTTTAGTATTCTTGATGCAGTTGAAGATACAAATTCCGCCCAAAAACAATCTCTTCTTCCTAAAATTCAAACTCTTTTAGGTGATGATTTACATGATAAAAATATCACCATTTGGGGATTAGCCTTCAAACCCAACACTGATGATGTTCGCGAAGCTCCATCTTTAGTAATTATCAAACAACTTCTCGATCGTAATGTCAAAGTTACTGTCGTCGATCCCATTGCCACCAAACAAGCCAAACTAATTTTGGGTGACACTGTTATTTATGAAGAAAATTTAATTAAATCAGTTTCCGATGCTGACTGTTTAGTTATTGCCACAGAATGGGCAGAATTTAAAAATACTGATTTAAAACAAATTAAAAAGACTATGAAAAAACCTAACATTGTCGATGGCCGAAATATTTTTAATAAAAAAGAAATTAAAGATCTTGGCTTTAAATATCTTTCTGTCGGTCGATAATTTTAAATATCCTATAATTGACATTTTCTCAAATTAGATTTAACATCAGCCAAAGCTCATTAGCTCATTGACAATCTAAATAATAAAAGAGGAGGAAGGATAGTTGTGAAAAATTTAAAATCGGTCGAATTAATTCCAAAAGCAATTGGTGAAGTTGTTATTTTCCGAGCAGACATGGATGTCCCCACAAAAAATGGAGAAATAACCGATGACAAACGGCTCAAAAATTCTGTAAAAGACATAAGTATGTTAATCAAAAAAGGGTATCGCATCGTAATCATCGGACACAGGGGCAGACCAATTGGTTATGAAGAAAAGTTTTCTTTGAAACCAATTGCAGCCAGATTTCTAGAGATCATAAAGACTGAACTTGGTAATGAAGAAATCACAAATACCTTTATTGAAGACATAACAAATGAAACAGAAGTCAAACACGCCATAAATCTACACCAGGTAATTTTTACTGAAAATATCCGATTCTACCAAGAAGAACAGGCAGGCAGTATAGTTCATTTCAGTCTTCTAATGAAATATTCTTCAGTATTTATTTTCGACGCCATTACCGTCGCACACAGAAGTGACGGTTCTGTCGTCTTGCAAAAAGAAATGGAAGAGATCTACTACGGCTCAAACTTCATGAGAGAATATAAAGCTATAGAAAAATTAAACCAGATCGACTTAATCATTATAGCTGGAGCAAAAGATGACAAAACAAAATATTTATCACAACTTGCCAATCGATCAGGCACGATCTTTATTGGAGGTAAACTTCCATTATCCCGCACAAAAATTGAAAGCAGCCAAACCCCAACCAACGTTGTTTGGGCTACACTTACCGAAGACAGCTACGATTTAAGCAGTCAAAGTATCATTGATCTTAAAATTCTCATACAAAATTCCAAAACTATAGTTTGGACAGGAGCCCTCGGTTGGTTTGAAAAAGGCTACAACAAAGGAACAGTTGAAATTGCCACTGCTCTTATTGAAAGCAACTCTTATATCGTCATTGGCGGAGGCGACACTGGTGCATCGATCATTGGTCTCGGTGGTAAAGACAGAATAGATTTTCTCTGTTCTGGTGGAGGCGCACTTTTATATGCGTTAGCATTCGGTCCAGAGAATTTACCAGCAGTATCATAATTTAACGGAAAGTGAGGTTTTTTCAAATGTTACCGTCTTCCCAAACAAAGATTATCTTCTTAAAAAACGAAAGGAGGTGATCCAAGTATCTACACACACCAATAGGTGGTGTTAATCAAGAAAGGAAGTGGTAGCTCTTTGGCCTAGGTCAGTTTTTTTGCAAAACGCAAATTAATTGATTCTAGGCCTTTTTTATTTTTTGATTTTAAAACCCAACAACATTACACCCAAAATCACTAACTCGCTAATAATTAAACTCCAACCAGCTTGGACAAAACCAACTTTTGGAATCATAAAATAATTAATTATCAAATCAACCAACGTTCCAATTAAAACTGACAAAAAAACGAAATTTTGTTTTTTCTTTATTACCAGTAAATTACCGACAAACACTCTAAAATAATTAATTACTCCAGACCAAATCAATAAACTCATTACCCAAGCCGAAATCACAAACGATGGCCCATAAATCAATTTCATAATTAATTCTCTTTGCCAAGTAATTAACATTGCCAATGGAATTAGCCCCAAAAGAGATAAACCGATTACTAATTTAATTAACTTTTCCACCGTTTCCTTTTTATTTTCATGAAATAAAACAGTAATTCTTGGAAAGATAGCATAATTAATCACATTTACACTTTGAAAAGCAAAAAGGATTTTAAAAGCAGTTTGATACCAACCAACCTGATCATTACCAAAATATCTACCAATCAATAAAGTATCATTATTAGCATAAACAACAGTCGCCGCTGTCATTCCAAAAAGGGGCAACGCCTCTTTTATTAATTCTTTCCAAAAATCAAAGTCAAAGGCTATATTAATTTTAATTTTTAAAAGATTAATTTGAAAAATTCCCCAAATTATAGACAATATTGTTGATACTGTATAACCTAAAACTAAATGAATTGCAGTTCCATGGAAACTAATTACTAACAAAGCTGAAACCAACATCCCAATGTAATAAATCATTCTATTTAGAAAAACCATTTCCATTTTTTCCCAAGCTTGAAAAATTGCAATAAAAACCCCCTGAAAAACTTGAATTAAACTAAAAATCAAAGTTGTAAATAATAATGGAATAGAAACTGGATTTTTTATAAATAAAAATGACATTACAAAAAACAAAATAATCAAAATCGATAGCGCTAATTTTAAACCAATTAAATTGCTTAAATATTTTTCACTCAAATCCTTGTGTTTAGCCACATCACGAGTCGCAATCGTTGTTAAACCAAAATCAGACAAAATCATAAAAATGGCAATATAAGCAAAGGACAAATTGAATGCTCCAAATTCTTGAGCCCCCCAATATCTCACCAAACCAACCGTTATAAAAAATAATAATATTTTCGAAAAAAACTCAACCGCCCCCAACCAAAAAGTATTCTTTATTAATAATTGTTTATTCGACAATTCTTCGTTGTTATTGAAAAGCATTTTCTATTTAAGCAACTTTGTTTAATTGTTTATGCCAATTCCAAGCACTTGAAATTATAGTTTCTAAATCAAAATATTTTGGTTCCCATTTTAAAATTTCTTTCGCTTTTTTAGAATCAGCAATTAATTCTGGTGGATCACCAGCTCTTCGCTCAGTTTCCGTTACTTTAAAATCAACTCCTGTTATTTTTTTAGCTACTTCAATAACTTGTCTAACTGAAAAACCACTTCCATTACCTAAATTAAAACAATCACTCTCGCCACCATCCATTAATTTCTTTAAAGCCAAAATATGAGCCTGAGCCAAATCATTCACATGAATATAATCACGAATACATGTTCCATCCACAGTTGGATAATCCGTTCCAAAAATTTTTATATCTTCTCTCTTACCCAATGCTGCATCTAATATTAATGGAATCAAATGAGACTCTGGATTATGATTTTCACCAATTTCACCATCAAGATCTGCCCCACAAGCATTAAAATATCTTAAAGCCACATATTTCAAACCATAAGCCAAATCATAATCCGCTAAAATTTTTTCAACCATTAATTTAGCCTGTCCATAGGGATTAATTGGAATTTGCGGATGTTTTTCATCGATTGGAACATATTGTGGATTTCCAAAAGTCGCCGCCGTAGAAGAAAAAATTATTTTTTTAACATCATTTTCAAGCATAACTTGAAATAAATTTAAAGTATTCTTCACATTATTTTGATAATATTTTTGTGGATCCTTTACTGATTCTCCCACTTCAATAAAAGCAGCAAAATGCAAAACCGCCTCAATTGGATATTTTTTAAACACCCCTCTAATATCCTCAATATTTGCCAAATCACCCTGAAAAAAATCGCCCCATTTTACTGCTTCTTTATAACCCTTAACCAAACTATCAAAAATAACCGTTTTATAACCCTGTTTGGTTAATTCTTTATTTATATGGGATCCAATATATCCCGCTCCGCCAACAATTAAAATCATATTTTTTTTAATTTTTAATTATTAAATTTTACCATCATCCTCTATTAGATTTTATTTTTTCCTTAGTTTCTTGATCAAAAAAAAGTAAAATTCCACCACATAAAGAATTTATTACTCCTAAAATTCCCAAAAATGTTGACATTAATAAAATACTTTCCGGTCTACCAAACTGAGAAAAGAATAATAAATATAATTGTTCCCTCGCTCCAAAACCACCAATTGAAATGGGTAAAACTAAAATTAATGAAATTATAGGAATAAAAGTAAAAACTGCCAAAAAACTCAAACCGACTCCAAATTGTCTTCCCACAAACCAAATTTGTAAAATCCAAAACATCTCACTAAAAACTGACACTAAAAAACATTTAATTATTTGTATTTTGTTTTCCTTAAATAATTCAAAAGCTTCATCTATTTTTTGTAACCAAGTAAATCTTGGTAACAGCTTTGATGTATCAAAAAAATAAATGATTACATAAACAACCAAACAAAATACATTTAAAATAATCAACAAATAAAAAATCATTTCTGGAACCATCAATCCTTGATTTTTACCAATAACTGCCGACACTAAACCCAAAAATATAAAAACCGAAAATCCTATGAATCTATCTAAAACAACCGATCCTAATATTTTTGTTTTTGCCATTTCTGGATATTTATCATCAATCACAATCCATTTTGCAAATTCTCCCACCACTGCCGTTGAAAAAAACAATGAATAAAATGTAGCCAAAAAATTAGCCCTAGTAAAAGTCAAAATAGTTTTTATTTTAATTTTGGGAAACAATAACAAACTCCATCGAATAGAAATTAAAACCACTGTTAAAAAAGTAATCAATATATTTACCAAAACAAACCAAGCAGGAACATTTCTCACTTGGCGAAATAATTCAACCACATTCACTTTTTTAAAAGCAAAATAAACCAAAACAACTGAGAAAAACAATCTAAATAACCTCGACTTAAAAACTTTTTTACAAATTTCCAACATAAACTAATTATTAGAATAACACGAAGTATAATTATACTAATTCATGAAAATTTTATTAATAAGTCATATTTTTCCACCAGCAATCGATGGTGGCTCCAAAGTCATTTATAAACTTGGTCAATATTTCGAATCTCAAAAACACCAAACACTTTACTTTTCTTCTAACTGTTTCAGCACCGACGACTTCGTCAAATCTAAATACAAAAAAATATCTACAATCTATCATCTACGATCTAATATTTTTTTACCTGTTTACCATCATCTTCGCCGACCATTAAAATTTTTAAATTTATTTTTAAAACAAGATTTATTAAAAGTTTTTCAAAAAGGTCCAATCTTTAAAATTTCCCCATTCCTAAAAGCAACTTATCAAATTTTAAAATTCAAACCAGATTTAATCGTCGCCGGCCCACTTCCCACCACTATTGTTTTATACGCCAATTTTTTTAAAAAAATAACTAATTCTAAACTCCTAATCAACGCTAGTTTTCATCCTACTGATCTAGACTTTCAACCAAAACCTCTAATTAATTCCTTAAAAAAGGCAGATTATTTATGGACTCTTACTCAGTCAGAAACCGATTATTTTATAAAAAATTTTAATATTGATCCTCAAAAAATAATTCTTGCCGGCAACGGAGTTGACAAAAACTTTCTAAAAAGTCGCCCTGTCAAAGGAGGTGTCTCGCAACAGCGAGACAGAGGGTTTAATCTTTTATTCATCGGTTCTCTTGCCGCTCACAAAGGCGTCGATCTTTTAATAAAATCATTCTCAACGATCAACGATCTACAATCTACCAAACTAATTATTGCTGGTCAAAAAACTCTTTTCTATCCCCAAATTGAAAAACTAATCGATTCTCTTGATCCAAAAATAAAATCCAAAATAAATTTTATTTTCAATTTTGATCAAAAAGATTTGGCCAAAATTATTGATAATTGTTCAGTTTTAATTTTACCCTCCACTCAAGAAAGTTTTGGTCTAGTCGTTATCGAAGCCTGGGCCAGGCAAAAACCAGTAATTTGTGCTGATATTCCATCATTAAAAGAATTAGTTGAAAAATCAAATGGGGGATTATTGTTCGAATCTAATAATCAAAACGACTTAGCCCAAAAAATTAAATTTATTTTAGATAACCCCAAAAAAGCAGAATGTCTGGGAAAAAATGGTTTCAATTATGTTAAAAATAATTATACTTGGGATAAAGTTGGAGATAAAATATGTCAAAAAATATTATGCTAATAATCACTCCCACTCTAATAATAATTGCCGGAATTTTAATTTGGCGATTATTTTTTTATCTACCACCAGCCAATTCCATCAAAATGAAAATTGGCAACAATAATTATAATATCGAATTAGCCACAACCATTGCTCAAAAAACAAAGGGGTTATCTGGTCGAGACAGTCTATGTAAAAATTGTGGCATGATTTTTGTTTTTGGATTCGAAACCAATTTACCTTTTTGGATGAAAGATACTCTTATTCCTCTCGACATGATTTGGCTTGATAAAAATGGAAAAGTTGTTGATATTCAAACCATTACCGAAATCAACTCTACTAAAATTTATCAAAATCAAACTCCAGCCCAATATGTTATTGAGCTTAATGCTAATGATTCACAAAAAATAAACCTTAAAATAGGTGATATCATTGACTTATCAAAACTAAATGATTAATTTTTCTATCATCATTCCAAATTACAACGGTGCCCATTTTTTAACAAATTGTCTTAATTCCCTAAAACAAGCCATAAACAAATGTCCTGGTTCAGAATTTGAAATAATCTTTATCGACAATAATTCAAACGACAATAGTATTGAAATTTTTGAAAACATAATCCCAAAAAATTTTAATTATCGAATACTTTTAAATCAAAAAAATTATGGATTCGCTGGCGCTGTTAACCAAGGAATTAAAAAAGCCAAACACGAATGGGTGGTTTTATTAAACAATGATTTAACCATGGAATCCGACTGGTTCCAATTAATTTCAAAAACAATTAAAGAAAATAAAAATCCAAAAATAGCTACTTTTTTTGGCACTGTCTTGACTAAAGACGGTACCAAATTTGAATCACAAGGTTTAAATTTTTTCTATTCTGGAAAATGTCAAAACATTTCCAATGGTAAACAATTTAATAAATCTACCATCTACCATCTACCATCTACCAAACTAGTTTGGGGTGCCTCTGCTGCCTTTGTTGTTTACAATAAAAAAACATTAAAACAAGTTGGTCTTTTTGACGAAAATTTTTTCGCTTACGAAGAAGACGTTGATCTAGCACTTCGTCTACATAATCTAAACTATCAAACTCTTTACATTCCTCAAGCTGTTTCTTATCACCTTGGAGGAGGAACTAGTAATAAAATGGGGATTTTTAGGTATAAAATGGATGCCAAAAATTGGATTTATATTATTATTAAAAATTTTTCCAAAAAGGAAATAATTAAAAATTTACCCAAAATTATAGAAGAACGTCTTAGAAATCTATCTGGATTAACAAAACAAATTGTTCGTCTTTACAAGATAAAATCGATTTATTATCTACCTTCAATTTTACTTTCAACCTACGGAGAAGTTCTTATAAATCTTCCCAAAATGTTTAAAAAAAGAAAACAAATCAAAAACTTGATAAACTAACCCAATGATTATCGGCATTGATATCTCATCCATCCCTTATAAAACCGGCGTTAGTAATTACACTCTCAATCTGGTCAGAAATTTAATTAAACTCGACAAAACTAACACTTACAAATTATTTTTTTCCTCTCTCCAGCTTCCACTTCCAAGTGAAATAATTACCATTAAAAAAACTCATTCAAACGTTAAAATTTATCAATTTAAATTACCCCCAACTTTCCTTCAAATTTTATGGAATCAACTTCATCTTTTCCCAATTGAATTTTTTATTGGTAAATGTGATATTTTTCATACTTCAGATTGGACTCAACCACCAACCATAAAAGCCAAAACTATTACCACTGTTCACGATCTCACACCTTTTCTATATCCTCAATGGCATCACCCCAAAGTCATCACAGCTCACAAAAACAAAATGAATCTAGCCGCCAAAAAATGTTTTAAATTTATATGTGTCTCTCAAAGCACCAAAAATGATTTATTAAAAATTTTCCCAAAAATTAATCCTCAAAAAATTGAAATCGTTTATGAAGCCGCCGAAGAAAAATATGGAAAATTTTTAAAATTATCCAAAGAAGCAATACAAAAGAAAAAAGAAACAATTAAAAAACAATACGATCTAGATAAATTTATTCTAGCTCAAGGCACTCGTGAACCACGAAAAAATCTCAAAAGATTAATAGATGCTTTTGTTATTTTTAAAAAAAATAATCCCAAATCCCAAATTGATTTAGCCATTGCTGGTAAATACGGTTGGGGAGAGGATGTTGATGGTGCTAAGAATCCATCTGTAAAAATCCTTGGATTTATTCCCGAAAAAGACATGGTAGCTCTTCATGCCAGTGCTTTTTGTTTAGCTTATCCATCCCTTTATGAAGGTTTTGGTCTACCACTAGTCAAATCTCTCAAAGTCGGAACGCCAATTATCACCAGTAATATTTCTTCCATGCCCGAAGTCGGGGGCAATGCCGCAATTTATATTGATCCAACTTCTGTTCCAGATCTAACCAAAGCCATCACTAAAATAGTTAAATCATCAACGCTCAGAAAAAAATTAATCGACAATGGTCTAATTCAAGCTAAAAAATTTGATTGGTTAAAAACCGCCCAACAAACTTTATCTATTTATAAAAGTTTATGCTGATCGGAATCGACGGTAACGAAGCCAATATTGAAAATCGTGTTGGTGTTGGCCAATATGCTTTTAATTTGCTCAAAAAAATTTATCTAATTGATAAAAAAAATCAATATATTATTTACTTAAAAGATAAACCATTAGAAGATCTTCCAAAAAGTAGAACAAATTGGCATTACAAAGTTTTTGGGCCTCAAAAACTTTGGACAAAATTTGCCCTTCCCGCTCATCTTTTCACTCAAAAAGAAAAATTAGACATTTTTTATTCACCAAGCCACTATTCACCCCAATTTTCTCCTTGTCCCACTATTCCAACTATCCATGACTTAGGTTATCTCCAATTTCAAAACCAATTCACCAAAAAAGATCTTTATCAATTAACCAATTGGACTAAACAATCCATTAAAAAAGCAGCTCACATTATTACTGTGTCTAATTTTTCAAAAACTGAAATTGAAAAAATTTACAAAATCGACCCAGATAAAATTACCATTGCCTACAACGGAGTAGATGAACCGTTAAAAATTGATGAAAAGAAACAAAAAGAAATCTTAAAATCATACGACCTACGATCTAAATCGTACTATTTATATCTAGGAACATTAAAGCCAAATAAAAATATTCCATTCCTAATTCGATCATTTGCTCAGTTTTTAAAAACAACCAACCAAGAAACTAAACTAGTAATTGCTGGTAAAAAAGGCTGGCTTTTTGATGAAATTTTTTCCACCGTCAAAAAAGAAAGTGTTGAAGATAATATTGTTTTTACCGATTTTGTTGATAATCACCAAAAAACCATTCTTTATCAAAATGCCAAAGCCCTAATTATGCCTAGTTTCTATGAAGGTTTTGGTATACCTGTAATTGAAGCCATGAAATTAAACACTCCAGTAATTTCCAGTAATATCGATCCACTAAAAGAAGTTATTCAAAATAACGGTTTTTATTTTGATCCCACCAACCAAGAAATGCTAGTCAATAAACTAATTACTTTTGAAGAAATAAAACCATCTGAAATTAAAAAAATTACTGATTCTGCCAAAAAAAGGGCTGATTTTTTTACATGGACCAACACCGCCAAATCCGTCATTTCTGTTTTTGAAAAATTTTCAAATGACAAATAAAAAAGAGTTGTTATTAAGACCATTTTTAGAAAAAATACCTAACCACGTTAATACAATAGCCAAGACTACTACTGGTTTTGATTTAAAAGATCCTCAAATAGTAGATAAAATAATCAACGACCACGAAGAAATTATTAAGAAATATAATTTACCAAATATTGAGTTAATGTTTAGTAACCCAGAAAAATTTAGTGAACAATTAGATAATTCCCTAAAAGAAGTACATATACTAAAAGGATCAGAAACTAAAAAACACTTTGACAAAAATCCTCTTGTCTATGCTTCTTATTTTTTCAATAAAAAAGCAATTGGTGTTAATTATAAAAAACTTAAAGAATCTAATAATAGAAATCTTTTTTCTATTTGTCTTATTCACGAACTAACACATAGTCATCAAGATAAATTAGAACCTCAAATGGATATTTTAACAATGGAATATGAAGCTTACGTCGCATCTTCACAAATTATTTTTTTTAAAGAACCGCATCAAAGAAATTTTTTATTTAAAGAAGAAATTGAAAAATTTTTTACCCAAATTTATTTATCTGTAAAACTTCAAAAAAACCAAAATCAAATTTTATTAACTTGATGAACTTTATAAACTTGATAAACTAACATATGAAAGACCGCACTGGTAAGAATCTAGACTCTCAAGAAATTTTTCAAAAAATTGTCAACCGCATTAAAACTATTTGTTTAGAATTTTGGCTTTTAGTTCTAAGAATTGTCGGAATTATTCCCATTCATTTTATTAGAAAATTTTTTTACTTAGCCTCTGGTATTAATATGCCTTGGGACTCAACTATTCACATTGGTGCTAATTTTTTTAAACCATCAAATATTAAAATCGGCCACGACACTATCATTGGTGATCATTGTTTTCTTGATGGTCGCGCCAAATTAACCATCGGTAATCACGTTGGCATTGCCAGTCAAGTTTTAATTTACAACGATGAACATAATATCCATTCCAATAACTACGAAAATTCTTTTGGTCCAGTTGAAATTGGAGATTATGTTTTCATTGGTCCTCGCGCCATAATTCTACCTGATGTAAAAATTGGTAAAGGTGCTGTTGTTGCCGCCGGAGCCGTCGTCACCAAAGACATTCCTGATTTTGAAATTTGGGCCGGTGTTCCAGCTAAAAAAATAGGTGATAGAAAAAATCAAAAACCAAATTATAAACTTGGTCGTCCTATGTTATTTCAATAATATGATTAAAAAAATATTGGTTGTATTATTTTGTATTTTTAATATTTTTGCCATTGTTTATCTGATTAGTCCAACTCCAATTCTTCCCGATTTAGCCAACAGCGTTAAATCTGATGAACCTGGCGACACTGTCCAATTAAAAAATGTTTCCGCCTACTACACCAACATGACTCGCACCGAAGTTATGAACTTTTACAAAGCCTATTACAGTGGCCCTTTTAGAATTATCCTTAACCATCCACCCGAAAAATCCAAAGAAATAATTAAAGACACCATCCAAAGCTATTATTTCGAAGAATTTATTTTACCCTTCAAAGAATCTCTTTTTATTAATGGTTTCGAATGGGAAAATGACGTTTTTACCAAACCAGAAAAAAGAATTAAAAATAAACTAATTTTTAAAGATAAAGAATATAAAGCCAAAATTACTATTAAAACTATTCCAACTTCTACACCAAAACGTGTTGCTGCCTTTTTATTTACCGAAATCGCCATAATTTTTTCTCTCTATACTTATAAATCTTTTATAAAAAAGAAACATGATTAACCCTGTTTTGTCGATAATTATTGTCTCTTACAATACCAGTGAAATAACTATCAATTGTCTTCGGTCAATTTTTAAAGACAAAGGTCTCAAAGAAATTCCTTTTGAAATTATTGTTGTCGATAATAATTCTAAAGATGACTCAGTTGCTCAAATCAAAAAAATTAAAGGAGTTAAGCTAATTGCCAATAAATTCAACGGGGGATTTGGTAAAGCCAATAATCAAGCCTTAAAAATTGCCAAAGGCAATTACATTTTACTTCTAAACTCCGACACCATTATTCTCCATTCCGCAATTAGTCAAACTTTAAATTGGCTTTGTTCCCACCCCGAAGCTTCAGTTTGTACTGCTCAATTATTAAATAAAGACAAAACAATTCAAGCTTCTGGTGGATTTTTCCCAAATCTTTCAAACGTTTTTACTTGGTGTCTAAATCTCGACGATCTTCCTTTTGTTAATAAAATTATCAAACCTATTCACCCTCACACCCCAAATTTCTACACTCACGACAAATTTTATTTAAAAGATCATCAACAAGATTGGGTCACTGGAGCTTTTATGATGATTCGATCTTCTCATTTAAAAAACACTAACGGTTTTGATGAAAATTACTTCATGTATGGTGAAGAAGTTGAACTTTCCTATCGCATCAAAAAAAATAATCCTCAATCTCAAACTTGGTATTTGGTTGGCCCCCAAATTATTCATCTCGGCGGTGCTTCTGCTCAAAACAAGATTGATCCAATTATTAATGAATATCGTGGCATTCTTGCTTTTTTTAAAAAACACAAAAATCAATGGCAATACCACATAGTCAAACATCTAATTAAATTTAATGCCCTTAGTCGCAGTGTTATATACTTTATCAGAGGCAATAAAAAAACCGCCTCACTCTATCTCCAAACATGTTCAAAAATTTAAACATCTTCCGACCAATAATTGCCATTATTATTTTATTTATTCCCCTCTATCCTAAATTCCCTTTAACCAGTGTTGATGGAACTTATGTGGCTATCCGACTCGACGACATAGTTGTTGCTCTCACCATTTTAATTTGGTTTATTTATCAACTCATTCATAAATTTCCAGTTTTTAAATTAAAAATCACTAAACTTTTTTTAGTCTATTTTTTGGCCATTATTGCTAGTTTTGTTACTGCCTTTCTTGTTTACCAAACCGATTCAACTACTTTGTTACTTCTCCACCTAGCTCGTCGATTTGAATATATTTCCTTATTTTTCATTGCCATCAACAGTATTAAATCGAAACAAGATTTAATATTCAGCTACACTTTTCTTTTAACTTCCACTTTTCTAGTTAGTGTCTATGGTTACGGTCAAAAATATTTTCAGTTTCCAGTAATTTCAACTATGAACTCTGAATTTTCTAAAGGTCAATTGCTACAAATGAGCACTTGGACACGCATCAATTCCACTTTTGCTGGCCATTATGATTTGGCCGCCTTTTTAAGTGTCGTTTTGATAATTATTGCCACGGTTTTCATTCTGAGTAAGAATAAATGGATTAAATTATCCAGTTTAATTGTCTGGATTACCGCTTATCCAATTCTTACCTTCACTGCCTCCAGAGTTTCAATTTTTGCTTTCCTTGGAGGAATTTGTTTTACCCTTTTTGCTTTAAGAAAATATTTTTGGATTATCCCTTTTATAATTTTAGTTACTTTTAGTATTTTTAATTCCACCGATTTAAAACAAAGACTCCTAGCCACAATTCCTGCTTTTAAGACTCAAATAAGTAAAACTACCATAACTCCCACCGCCACACCAACTCCAATCCCAACCATAGCCACTATCTCTCAAGCACCATCTTCTACTAAATCACTACCAACACCTACTATCATTCGTCACACCATCACCGAAACATATCCCACCATCGATGTTGATGCTGGCGTTGCCCGATCCGGTGAAATACGTTTTAATGTCGAATGGCCAAGAGCCATTAGGGCATTTAATAAAAATATAATTACAGGAACTGGTCTTGGATCAATTACCCTTGCAACCGACAACGATTATCTCCGATTATTAGGCGAAAGTGGTCTTTTAGGATTTATTTCTTTTATGGCCATTCTCTTTTATTTCATAAAAAAAACTGTTCCCAAAATATTTAATAAAAAACCTACGATCTACGATCAAATCTCTATCATCTTTTTAGGTTGTCTTTTAACCACCCTGGCTAATGCTGTTTTTATTGATGTTTTTGAAGCTTCCAAAACTGCTTATATTTTTTGGATAATGATGGGTTTTTATTATCAATTGCTCAATTTAAAAGATGAAAAATAAAAGAAAAATTTTAATGATTACTCCCTATTTACCCAGACGAGCTCAATCTGGAGGTCAAAACAGTTCCTATTATTCAATTAAATATCTTGCTGCTGAAAATGATATTACTTTAATTTGTTTCAGTCGTGATCAAGAAGGTTTAGAAGAAATTAAACAATTCTGTAAAAAAGTAATTGTTGTTAAAAGAGGTAAAACTTGGGACTTAAAAAAAATTTTATACACCGGATTCACCACTTATCCCTTTTTAGTTGCTAACTACATAAGCAAAAATTTAAAACAAACTATTTCTATTGAGTTAAATAATGATAAATACGATCTAATTCATTGTGAGTGTTTTTATTTAATGCCAAACATCCCTAGAACCAAAACTCCCATTGTTTTAGTTGATCAAACTATTGAATTTGCAGTTTATCAACACTATATCAAAACCGTTAAAGGTATTCGAAAATTGATTTATCCTCTACTTTGGTTGGACGTTAAAAAGTTAAAACATTGGGAAACACATTACTGGAAAAAAACTCACACTGTGGTTGCCTTTGGAGAGGAAGATCAAAAAATAATTTCTAAAATTACTGGTCGTAACGACATTAAACTTTTTGACAACGGTGTTGATAATAAATTTTTTGAATCAAAACCTAAAACTGAAAAAAGTAAATTT